>Ga0308159_1001306_pt1 | contig 37676 bp, 40 predicted proteins | sample PhyCR1_FD_201040 | JGI IMG/M metagenome (GOLD analysis project Ga0308159, IMG submission 201040) | Phyllosphere microbial communities from UC Gill Tract Community Farm, Albany, California, United States - DLSLC.R1 | ecosystem: Host-associated > Plants > Phyllosphere > Unclassified | place: USA... | reverse complement strand
TGCCGCGCTGAGGCGCGGCATCCATTTCCCGTTCCTCTGGAGGACCCATGACCCGCAAAGACGGTCGCACCAACGACCAGCTCCGCCCCGTCACCATCGAGCGCGGCTGGTCGGCGCACGCCGAGGGCTCGGCTCTCGTCACGTTCGGCCGTACCAAGGTGCTGTGCACCGCGTCGTTCACGAACGGCGTGCCGCGCTGGCTGACCGGCAAGGGTAAGGGCTGGGTCACCGCCGAGTACGCCATGCTGCCGCGCGCGACGAACAGCCGCAATGACCGCGAGTCGATCAAGGGCAAGGTCGGGGGTCGCACGCACGAGATCTCGCGCCTGATCGGTCGCGCGCTCCGCGCCGTCGTCGACACCAAGGCGTTGGGCGAGAACACGATCGTCATCGACTGCGACGTGCTGCAGGCCGATGGCGGCACGCGTACCGCGGCGATCACGGGGGCGTATGTCGCCTTGGCGGATGCCATCGCCTGGGGTCGCGAGAAGAAGTTCATCGGCCAGCGGGCCGAGGTGCTGCGCGACTCCGTCGCCGCGGTGTCGGTCGGGATCATCGACGGTGAGCCGATGCTCGACCTCGCGTACGTCGAAGACGTGCGGGCCGAGACCGACATGAACGTCGTCGTCACTGGCCGCGGCCTTTTCGTCGAGGTGCAGGGCACCGCCGAGGGCGCGCCCTTCGACAAGCGCGAGCTCGACCAGCTGCTCGAGCTGGGTGTGAACGGCTGTGCCGAACTGCGCGGCATCCAGACCTCGGTGCTCGAGGGCTGACATGGCACGCGTCGTCCTCGCCACGCACAACTCGCACAAGGTCGAGGAGTTCCAGGCGATCGTCGCCGAGGTGCGCCCCGACCTCGAGGTCGTCGGCTATGACGGCCCCGAGCCCGTCGAAGACGGCGTGACCTTCGCCGCGAACGCGCTGATCAAGGCGCGCGCGGCCGCGGCTCACACGGGTCTGCCGGCGCTGGCCGACGACTCGGGTATCGCCGTCGACGTGCTGGGCGGCTCGCCCGGCGTCTTTTCGGCGTACTGGGCGGGACATAAGAAAGACGCGACCGCCAATCTCGAGCTGCTGCTCGACCAGCTGTCGGACGTCGCCGACCCCCACCGCATCGCGCAGTTCGTCTCGGTGATCGCGTTGGTGCGTCCGGACGGCAGCGAGCAGACGGTCGAGGGCCGTTGGCCCGGTCGTCTGGCGACGGCGCCCGCCGGACCCGGAGGCTTCGGCTACGACCCGATCTTCATCCCCGACGGCCAGCCCGCGGGCGAGGAACGGACCGTGGGGGAGTGGACGGCCGCGGAGAAGAACGCGGAATCGCATCGGGCGCGCGCCTTCCGCGAGTTGGCGCCGCTGTTGGAGACTCTCTGATCCATCTGGGCGGGCGAGGCGTCGGAGGGACCCTCGTAAAGGCCGAAGCGAGAGATGATGTGCCGACCGGTCGGCTCTGCCGGTGTCGGACATTCGCACTATCTTCCTCGCATGGACGTCCTGCTCTGGACCGGTTGGCTCTGCATGCTGATCGTTCTGTTCTTCATCGTCGCCATCGGCGTTTTCGGATCCTTCGCGCTCAAGGCTCCTCACTGGGAACGGGAGTTTCAGGCTCTCGCGCGCGACGACTGGATGCGACGCGGTCTGACGGACCGAGTGCTGTCGGAATCGGAGCAACTGCAGATGCGGCGCTATATCGGAGACGGGCAGGTGGCCGAAGCACCGGATCCTGCTGAGAGAACGCGGATCGTTCGAACCATCGGCGTCCTCGTGGGGGAGGACGACTACGAGGCCCTGCAGACTCAACTCGATGCGCGCAGTCAGGTGCTCCTCGAAGCGGCGTTGACAGGCGTGTTCGCATCAGTGGCGAACATTGCGAACCTCGGTCTCGCGAGCAGGGTTTGGGCGTTTCGCCGGAGATTCGCCTTGGCCGTCGTCCTTTGGCGCGGCTTGAGGTGGTTCGCGCCTCGTTGCTTCAAGAGCGTTTCCCAGGTGGCCGAACGCTACCTGCTCGTCGCGACGATCCTGGGCATCACAGGCGGACTGCTCGTCTGGGGGTTCACGCACAGATTGACGGAATCAGGCGAGGCAGGTGTCGCCTGGATGTCTTTCGTGGGTGTAGTGGTGACTGTCAGCACCGTTGTCGCACTCGTTCTCGCCCTCGGCCAACGGTTCTGGAAGGTTGCTGTCACCGTGATCGGTCCGACCAGCACATGGACGACGAGAGGTATCGTGACCGCAGCCCTTGCACTCGCCCTGCCGGTTGCGCTGATCACGCTGAATCAGACGGGAGTGCTGCAGCAGTGGCAGCTCGGCGCGTACAGCTTCGCCACGACGCATCTGACGGACGCCGCCGCTGGTCGGTGGGTTGGCGGGATGCTCTTTGTTGCGATCGTGGGATTCGTCGCGCTCAGGGCTCTCCGGCGGGCAGGCAGTCGAAGGACGAAGACGACGGACCGCATGAGGACGCTGGGCGGGGCAGTCGTACTGATCCTCTTTTGTGCTCTCGTCCTTCTGTTCCTCTTCGGAGCCTCGAGCGAGGTCGTGCTTCCCGTGATGTACGTCACTGCCATCGCTCTCATCATCTGCGCTGCCGGGCAGGCGGTTCTCGATGTGGTCGGCTGGGTCGTGAAGTACCGCGCACTGCGCGATGCGGGGGTCGACGTGCGGAGAGGGTGGTTCCGGTGGTGGATCTTGTGGACGTGGATGGGTTTGGCCGTGGCCCTGGTGGCGTCCACCTCTGTTCCGCCAGCCTTCTCAATCGCGATGCAGGCCACGCCGTACGCGGTTCTGTGGGTCATCGTGTCTGCTTTCGTCACGTGCGCCCTTGCTCTGTCCTTCTGGCCTGGCGTCTTCACCGTTGCGCGCTTTGTGATGAGGGTGCACAACACCCACGTTCGATACGAGTTCGAGGCGAACAAGGCGCGCTTTGAGGCCTCGTTGCCTACCTGGGCTGACTGACGGGGGTAGAGATCCGTCCAGGCGCTTCGTTCCACGAGACGAGTTCGCTCGCAACGCTACCGACGGCGGGATCACCCCTCCGTCCGCGCCCGCCTTCTCGGCGAGACCGACACCCGTTCTCATTCCCGAGTTCGGGAGTGTATGGTCGCTAATTCGCGATTCAGTGCGGTAGTTCCGGCAGTCACAGGTTAACTCGTGTCCGTGACTTTGGACACGAATTGGACACGCCGTCAGGCCGTGAGCCTTCGCACCGATCCCCAGGTAGTAGACAGAACGGGTGCAGCAGATTGATGCGGAGTGGGCGAAGAAGGTCCTGGAGTGGTGGATTCAGCACGGCGACGCCGCGCTGACGCTCGGCAGACGGAGCCGTGAGTTCGCGTTCTGTGTTTCGGGACCGGCAACCGACGCAATGTTGGAGCGCGAGACGCAGACCCGCCGCGTGATCAAGATGGTGCTTGGCATGGAAACGGTCGGCAATCTAGTCGTCCCTCTGGGGCGCAACAATTTCGTCGAACTCCAGTCCGGTATCGATCTTGCCCGTCGTGCCCTCGGTCATCTTGTAACGCGAGATGAAACTGCGAGATTCATCACAGGCAGGGCTGCCCCCACGATGGACGCCGACGCTCTGCACCCACTCATCTGGGATGCGGCGTCGAAGCTCTGGAACGATGGCCACCACGGTCAGGCGGTGCAGCGTGCTGCAACGTTCTTGAATGCCCACGTCCAAGATCTCGTGGGTCGGCACGATATCTCCGACTCGCAATTGATGGCCCAGGTGTTCTCGCCGAACGCCCCGGAGGAAAGCCGACCCCGTCTACGCTGGCCGGGAGAAGATTCGAATCAGACAGTTCGAGCCATGCGGTCTGGCATGCTCCACTTTTCGCAGGGTTGCTACCTCGCCATCCGAAATCCAACCACTCACGGCACCGAAGAGACAGGTCGTCAGGAGGGGCTGGAGCATCTAGCGGTTCTCAGCACTCTCGCTCGTTGGATCGATCAGTGCGAGCTGCTGCGGGAGCACACCACTAAGCCCCCCACCTTGGACGGATGAGGGGCTGGTGGGTTGACGTTAGCTAGCGTCAGGCACGAGAGTGACCGTCTCGACGAGGGATGCGTTGATGGCGGCGACCACAACCTCCGTGTTGCCATTGCGGTTGAAGAATTGGACGAAGCCCTCTCGGACGTAGAAGCCGTGGGCCTCCACAAACTCGATTTCCGGCAGGCGGCTGCTGACCTCATATTTGCTCATGGCCCGACCCTAGTGTCTGCAATCCGCCCGACCGTGATCGTCCGTCAGGTAGCGGGCCAGACCTCGGTCTCGATCTTCTTGTACAACCGCTGGATGCTGCGCCACGGATAGTAGGCCGCGAAGTACCCCGCTTCGTTTTCGTGCATCACGTTGACACCAATTTCGTCCCAAGACGTGATGGTCCCCTCCGGATGGTTCTCCGCTCCCGTGAACTGGACACGGACTACGTCGCCGGGCTTGATTTCGTGCTGCTTACTTACGCTCATGGTGAGACCCTAGCGTCCGTCTGTGCCCTCCTCGGGATGGAGCTGGCGATTGAGCTTGGCCACCTCTTCGTTCAGGCGGGTGATTTCCTCATCCTTCTTAGAGAGCGTGCCGTTGGTCTGACGCTGCACGGCCTCCACCTTCTGCTGGACGGAGTTGAGGCCCGCTCCCAGGCCACCGGCGACGACGACGAGACCGAGCATCTGGAAGACGAAGGTCGTGAAGCTTGCGGTGGCGTCGGGGCGGTGGATGTACAGAATGAGCGCGCCCGCGATGCTGGCCAGGGTGAGGACGCCGGGGCTGCTGTGCCGTCGTCCAAAAAACTCGGGTCAGGTCTCGGTCGTCGGCTCGTCGTCGTCGTCGTCCTCGTCGTCCGGAAGTCCCGCGCGGTAGGCGTTGTACTGCGCGATCAGTTCGGCGAGGATCTGTTCCTGCTCGGTTCGCTGCTCGTACAGCGTGGTGATGTTGCGGCTTGCGATGTCCATGCGCGGCAGGAGGTCAGCCATCGCTGCGCGGAGCAGGTCGTGGATCGGATCGGGCGTGGTGCTGGTCATCGTGTTCTCCTTCGTCAGGCCCACGGCAGTGGGGTGAAGCTGGTCTTGCCGGTCTTCTTCACATTGGTCATCGCTGCGCCGACCTTGCCTCCGGCGCTGCGGTTGCAGCGTCTGTGCTCGGGTGCGGCGTTCTCGATGGTCGGCTCGCCATGCGGGTCGAGATGACCCGCGTCGAACAGGGTGTTCGGACGGATCTCCCCACCACATCGACGGCAGTAGACCTCATCGCCTCGCTCCCATGCAGCTCGGACCTGTGCGCGAAGGATGCGTGCCGTCTTCACCCACGTGGGGTCGGTGTGCTTCGTGGTCATGTCAGTGGCCCCCGATAGCGTGAGCGGCATGGAAGTTGGTTGGTGGGCGCTGATCGTCTCTGCGGGCAGCCTGGCTGTGAGCGGGGCCACGTTCTGGCGCAACCGAACGCCCAGGCCGAAGATCCGGATCACCTTCGAGGACTTCGTCGGAAACCCGGTCCAGATCGACCCCTCGATGCGCGAGTCTGGCGTTCGGGTACGTGTCGAGAACGTCGGTCCCGGCACGGCCTACAAGGTGCTCGTGCGTCGGCGGTTCCGAGTCAACGAAGACCGCACGGCGTGGCTCATCTCGGAGCAACCCGCGGACTGGGCGTCCGGCCAGTTCGAAGCCTGGTTCGAGAGGCCGGACGCGCCGCACGAGGTGCAGGTCCAGTGGTACTACCCGCTCTCCAGCAAGCGGCCCCGCGTACTCACCCGGGCCCACTCGAAGTCCTGACATCACTGGGCACCGCCTACGAGACCCAGCAGACCCACGCCCAGGATGACGACCAGCCAGGTGCGGACGGACCAGCGGGCCGGATGCAGACGGTTCATCGGTCCACCCCCAGAGCGTCGCGCAGGGCCACTTCGATCCGCGGATCACCAGGCTCGGTGGTGCAGATCGTGATGGCTGCGTGGGTAGCCTCGGGGGTGCCCTTGGCCTTCAGCGCGGCGATGAGAGCCGCTTTCAGGAGCTTGTCGGCATTCACAGCGATGCCACCTTCCAGAATCCATCCAGGTCTTCGTACGGGTGCGCCTGTTCCTCGCTCAGGGCTTCGTCGATTGCGCGCTGAAGCGGGTCGATTGGCTGTCGGGTCTTGATGTCGATCGGTGCCGTCATGGCCGTGATACGCCCGGACTCGGGCTCCGGTGCACCCTCGGTGATTTCGATTCCAGAATCGGCCTCAGGCTCGGGGAACAGCTGTTCCAGTTCGGCTTCGAAGGCTGCGGCCTCCTCGGCCTTCACCTCGCTGCGGCGGCGCTTGATGGTGGACACGCTGCAACCCAGCGCCTTTGCCTGCTCCGCAATGCTCAGGTGGGCGTACTGGGCGAGATGATCGACCGTGGTCTCCTTGGGGCGCTTGCCGCGCCCCTTCTCGTAGCCGGACACTTTGCCGCCGTTGCGGGCGCGTTGGACGCGGCGCTCATACTCGGCGGGATCGAAGGCGTCCAGCGCGAAGACTGCGGCGTCCAGCGCCATGCGCTCGGCATCGTCGAAGTCGCGCTGCGCGCGGGGGTGATGGTCTGAGATCCAAGTCTCCAGTTCGTCGACCGTGGGCATCGTGCCCGCGGCCTTGCGAACCTCATGGATGCGCCGAAGTGCGTTGCGGCCCATGTTGCGAATGACGTGGGTCTTGTGATCCCAGTAGATCTCTCGACGGCCCTTGGAGGTGGACCGGAGGCGAAGGTGGGGCTTCGGGTCGGGGTACGGGTAGATCCTCACGGCGGGTCCTAGTGCTGGCCATTCAGCTACCAGATCGAGATTGGCTGCTTCTCGATCTGACCAGGACCGCTAGGTCCGACACCGTGAAGGTGTCCCGCTTACGCCTCCGACTATACACCCAGAGTGGGCTTAGCGGGAGAGATGAGGATGGTTTCCTAGCATCCTTCCCGTGGAAGGATAAGTTGATTTGAACCAGGATGAACCTAGCTGGTTTGAGCCATGTTGCCTAGTTGATGTGAGCCACCCTCAACGGTTAGCGCGTGCGCAGCTTTTATAGCGCGAATTGACACAAACTACGGTTCCCTAGTTGATATGGACCAGGCGGAAAGACGTTAGTTGCGGGCGCAGGGTTCTAGACTGGACCTGTCAGACCTTGGCGGGTTCAGACAAACAGAAGGCCCCTCATTCCCTGGCACGGGAGGATGAGGGGCCTTCTGCTTTCTATGAGGGTGTCTAATTCGCGATCTGGTTATGGTCTTCCTCTACGCCGCGCTTGATCGCTACCTTCAAGCTTTCCTCAGCCATGTCGACCACGTATGCGTCATCCAGGCGGAACGCTGCGTCGGCCTTGGCCCACAGCGCCTCTAGCTTTTCCAGGGTGGCTGCATTGACCGGGATGGGTCGCTCTCGCTGCGTGCACATGGTGCAGCGACACCCATCGCGGAATGCGACTGCCGGTCCCATGCCGGTCTCAGGACACAGCGCGCTGGTCGAGTCACCCCCATTCTTTGCAATGACACGACGCTCCGCCTTGGCCTCCGCCTCGCGGATATTGTCAACTTTCGTGGCCGTCGTGCACGTCGTGCAGCGACACCCCTTGCCGTAGGCCTCTCGCACGGTGCGCCCCGTGCTTGGGCAGCGCACCCCCGTGGTGCCGTCCGGGTACTGGCCTAGCGCGTCGACAGGGGCCTGAGGCTCGCCCTTGCAAACGGGGCAGCGGCATCCCTCGCGGTAAGCCGTAGCGGTCGTCTTCCCCCTGAGCGGACAGAACACCGCCTCAGCGGTTCTGCGGAGCTGCACGCGGTCACCGCGGCGTCGTCGCTGGGACTCGCTCTTGGCGGCGTTTTGGACGGTGCATACCGCGCAACGGCAACCTAGGCCCTCGTATGCGTATCGCCAGGAGCGATTGTGTTCGGGGCACTTGACGCTCATGCCTTCACCCACCTCGGTGCCACGGAGGCCGCTGCGTGAAGCTGCGCGCGCTCTTCGTCGGAGTGCTGGTATCTCATCGCGACGCGCTCGGAGCGGTGCCCGCCGAAGGCCATGACATCAGCGAGTGTGACGCCCGGGATGCGCGCATATTTCGTCAGGGCGACGTGCCGAAGATCGTGAAGATGCATGGTCGGGAGTCCCGCCTTTTCTCGAATCGCTCGGAACTTCACCTCGGCACGGTCGACGGTGAAGCGGCCTCCTCGGGTGTTGCGGAAGACAGCCCCCTCGCCGTTGGAGCTGGCATACAGGCCTTCCAGGACCTGTGTCACCCACAACGGCAGCGCGATGCGCCTGGTCTGCTCTGCACCCGTCTTCGTACCTTCTTCGATGCCTAGAGGGGTCCAGTGCTGGGTTACGTCAAGCTTGCCGTCCAGCAGTTCGATGGCCTCCCAGTCGAGCGCGACCAGCTCCCCGATGCGCAGACCGGTCCCCATGAGGATCAGGATCAGAGCTCTCATCTGCGGGTCGTCCGCGGAGTCGTGGATCTTCTGCACGTCGGCGTCAGTGAAGGTGGGCCTGCGCTTGCTAGCGACCGCGGATGCACCCCGCACGCGGCAGGGGTTCCGCGAGATCAGCTCGTCATCCATGGCCACCTCGAAGATCATCCATAGCAGGGCGTAGAGGTTTGCGCGGTGCACTGGCGTGTCAGCTCGCGTGTTCCACCAGGCGCGCACGTCGCCCACGGTGACCTCTTCGATGAACCGTCGACCAAAGGACTCATTCAGGGCGCGAAGGTGATGCAGTCGCTTTCGGTAGACCACTGGCGTGTATCCATCAGGCTGACCAGGGCGTCGCGTCTGGAGCCATTCCTCGGCGAACAGATCGAACCGGGTGAAGGTCGCGCCCTTGGCCTCCCGTGCTGCGTGGGCTTCGATGAGCTTCGACAGCTCCTGTGCGGCCTTCGTCTGTACCCTGCGCGCGCTGGTGTCGGTCGTGCTGTGCCGCTGGCCGTCAGGCCCGGTGTAGCGCTGTCGCCAGCGGCCAGACGGTAGTTGCTGTGGTCTCTCCATGAGGTGTCCTTCCCGGTCGTTATACGCCGGAGACCCCTCACCCATCACCCATCAGTTCGGCCACATTTTGGACACGAACGGCTCCTGGGAGCCGCGTGCCCTACTCCCGTCTAGTGAGGACGGGAGCCGTTCTCATTCCCGAGTTCCCCGAATCGACGTGACCGACCCTGTGCCCCACCTAGCCTGGAGCTATGCACGATCACGCGCCGTCCGGTGGCATCCGGGATGCCAGCAATAGGCGCCTGCTCGCGACCGCCCTGGCCCTGACGGCCACGGTGATGGTGGTGCAGGTCGTGGGCGCGATCCTGACCGGGTCGCTGGCGCTGCTGGCCGACGCGGCGCACATGTTCACCGATGCCGCGGCCCTGGTGGTGGCGTTGATCGCCACGGCGATCGCGGCGCGCCCGGCGGACGACCGCCGCACGTTCGGCTACCAGCGCGCCGAGGTGCTGGGAGCCCTGGCGAACGGTGTGATTCTCATCGTGCTGTGCGCGTGGATCGGCGTCGAGGCGGTGCAGCGCCTCCTGACACCCGCCGAAGCCGAGGTACAGGGCGGGCTTATGCTCGTCGTCGCGGTCGTCGGTCTCGTGGCCAACGCGGTGTCGATGTTCCTGCTCTCGCGCGCACAGAAGCGCAGCATCAACGTACGCGGGGCCTATCTCGAGGTGCTCGGCGACCTCATCGGCTCCGCCGCCGTGATCGTCGCGGCCATCGTGATCGTGACGACCGGGTTCACGCAGGCGGATGCCATCGCCTCGCTGTTCATCGCGGTGATGATCGTGCCGCGGGCCATCGGACTTCTGCGCGAGGTCGTGGTCGTCCTGACGGAGTCGGCACCCGTGGGTGTCCACGTCGCCGAGATCCGCGAGCACCTCCGCGAGGCGGACGGGGTGGTCGATGTGCACGACGTGCACGTCTGGCAGCTGACGCGGGGAGCGCCGGTGTTCAGCGCCCACGTGATCGTCGAAGACGCCGCGCTTACCGACGGCCGGGCCGCCGCGATCCTCGGTTCCCTGCAGACGTGCCTGGCGGATCATTTCGACGTCGAGCACTCGACCTTCCAGCTCGAACCCGCGGGGCACGTGGAGCACGATTCGCGTCACGCGTGACCGACCTGCTCGACCCGGTCAGTCTTCCCGCACGACCTCACCGGGGTCTTTGTCCGGCCGGAGGCCCCGCCACCGCGCCTGCCGCAGGATGCCGCCGGGGGTGAACTCCGCGAACTCCACCTCGGCCACGAGCTCGGGCCTGACCCACAGGGCATCGCGGGCGTCGGCCGCCGGGACTCCGACGAAGGGGTCGGCGTCGGCGAGAAGCGGCTCCAAGAGGTCCGTGAGCCGGACCAGCGTCCGCTCACCGAATCCCGAGCCCACGCGCCCCGCGTACCGCAAGCCGTCGGCGGTGGGCACCCCGACCAGCAGGGAGCCGATCGTGCCCGCGCGGTTGCCCTTGCCCGGGCGGATCCCGCCGATCACGACCTCCTGCGTGCGAGAGTGCTTGACCTTCAGCCAGTGCTCCGACCGCACGCCGCGCCGGTAGGTCGATCCCGGGTCTTTCACGACGACCCCCTCGAGCCCGAACCGCCCGCTCGTTGCGACCGCGGCATCCACGTCGTCGAACACCGGGGGCACGACGACAGGCTCCCCGGCGTGAGCGGCCAGCTCCTCGAGCACCTCTCGCCGTTGAGACAGGGGCAGGGATGCCGCATCTCGTCCACCCGCCGACACCACGTCGAAGAGGTAGAGGTGCACGGGGGTGCGCTCGGCTTCGTGGGCGATCTCTCGGGGCTTCGCGAGATTCATCCGTCTCTGGAGCAACGGGAAGCTCGGCCGGCCCTGCTCGTCGAGGGCGACGATCTCGCCGTCGAACACCGCCGGGTCGGAGCCGAGACCCAGGTCGACGCTCGTCAGCTCGGGGTAGGTCGCCGTCAGGTCGTTTCCGTTGCGTGAGCGCAGGCGCAGACGTTCGCCGTCCCAGATCCCCAGACCCCGGATGCCATCCCACTTCATCTCCACCCAGGGTGTGCCGCCCCAGCGCTCGGCGGCGGCGCGGGCGATCCCGGCCGCGGCGGGGGTGGCGAGCATGGGCTTGAGGTCGGCGACACTGGGCGGCGAGGCGGCGGGTGCGGACGATGAGAGCGGGTCTGCTGCGGGCGAGGCGGAGGCGGAGGGGGAAGCCGTCGGGGGGTGAGGGCCGGCGCGGCCAGCGTCGGAGGAGCGGTCATCCCGGGGCACGACGAGCTGACCGTCGCTCTGCGGTCGGCCCTCGGCATCCGTCTTCATCCGGTGCAACAGCCACTGCGACTTCTCGCCCTGCCCTTCGGTGCGGATCAGGGCCAGGCGCACGCGCCCCAGAGGGCCGCCCTCTCGACCTTCGAGGGTGGCGATCACCTCGTCGTCGCGCCACTTCTCGAGCTCGTAGGTGCCGGTGTCCCAGACGGTCATGATGCCCGCGCCGTACTCACCGCGGGGGATCTCGCCGGCGAAGTCCAGGTACTGCAGCGGGTGATCCTCGGTCATAACGGCGAGGCTGTTCTTCGCGGTCGTCGGCGGGACGCCCTTGGGCACGGCCCAGCTGACGAGCACGCCGTCGCGTTCGAGGCGGAGATCCCAGTGCAGGCGGCTGGCGTGATGCTCCTGGATGACGAAGCGGGGGAGCCCGTCGGGGGCGGGCTCGCCATGAGGGGCATCGGGCACCGGCTCGGGGGTCTTTCCGGCCGTGCGCTTGGCCATGTACGCGCGCAGGGGACCGCGCGCCTCGTCGACTGGAGCCAGCGGATCGTCGGGACGCTCGAGCACCTCGCTGAACAGCAGGTGCCGCAGGTCGGGGTCGTCGAGCTCCTGCCACGTGCGCGGCGCGGCGACGTACGGACGCGGGCGCCCGCGCAGGGAGTACGGCGCGATCGTGGTCTTCGAGCCGTTGTTCTGACTCCAGTCGATGAACACCTTGCCTGGGCGCGCGGCCTTGGCCATCTGGCTCACGACGAGGTCGGGGTGGTCGGCCTCGATCGCGCGAGCGAGCTCTTTCGCGACCGCGCTCGCCGCGTCGCTCGACTGGCGTCCGTCGAGACGCGCGTACAGGTGGATGCCCTTGCTGCCGCTGGTGACGGGGAACGGCTCGAGACCGATGTCCTGAAGGATCGCGCGCGCCCACCGGGCGACCTCGGCGCACTCGGCGAGGCCGACTCCCGGGCCGGGGTCCAGGTCGAGCACCAGCCGGTCGGGGTTCTGCCGCTCGCCGTCGGAGGTGAAGCGCCACTGCGGTACGTGCAGCTCGAGGCTCGCGACCTGTGCGAGGTACACGAGCGTCGGCAGGTCGTCGACGAGCGGGTAGTCCTTCGCGCCGCTCGAATGGTCGATGGGAAAGCGCCGCACCCACGCCGGAGCCCCGGGCTCGAGCGCTTTGGCGAAGAACGGTTCGCCGGGGTCGGCATCCGTCCCCACCCCATCGGGCCAGCGTTTGCGCGTCAGCGGACGGTCGGCGACGTGGGGGAGCAGCAGCGGAGCGATGCGCGAGTAGTAGTCGATCACCTCGCCCTTGGTGGTGCCCGTCTCGGGATAGAGCACCTTGTCGAGGTTCGACAGGCGCAGGCGGCGTCCGCCGATACGCACCGTCTGCTCCGTCATCGCCCCAGCGTAGAGCGGGGCAGGTGCCGGATGCCGAGGGGGTTGCGGGGGCGCGGCGCGGGTGTCGATGCACCGCAGCGCGGGACGCGCGCCGACACAACGCAGGACGCGCGCGGCGGGCAGACGCGGGTGTGGCACGGATGGGCGGGGTACGGCCGGATCTCCTGCATTGCGTACCCGGGGCGGGCGGCACAACTCCTGCAGAAGGCACGGATGGCGCGGGAGAGGGGGGCTGTGGGGCGGATCTGCAGGAGTCGTGCGCGGGGTGTGGGCACAACCCCCTCGGCATCCCCCCGCTTTTCGGTGTTCACTGATCCCATGCGATCGATCTGGAAAGGCGCCCTGACCTTCGGCCTCGTCAACGTGCCCGTGAAGGTGTACTCCGCGACCGAAGACCACGACGTGTCGCTGCACCAGGTGCACAACGCCGACGGCGGGCGCATCCGGTATCAGCGCATCTGCGAGATCGACGGCGAGGTCGTGCCCTACCAGGACATCGACAAGGCCTACGACGACGGCGAACAGACCGTGGTGCTCACCAAGGACGACCTGTCGTCGCTGCCGAGCGAACGCAGCCGCGAGATCGAGGTCGTCGAGTTCGTCCCCAGCGACCAAGTCGATCTGCTCACGCTCGACAAGGCGTACTACCTCGAGCCCGACTCGTCATCGCCCAAGGCGTACGTCCTTTTGCGCAAGACGCTCGAGCAGACCGACCGCACCGCGATCGTGCGCTTCTCGCTGCGGCAGAAGACGCGGCTCGCCGCCCTGCGCGTCCGCGGAGACGTGCTCGTGCTGCAGACGCTGCTGTGGGCCGACGAGGTGCGCGAAGCGGCATTCCCCGCGCTGGATGAGAGCGTGCGCATCTCGGCGAAGGAGCTCGAGATGTCGGCCTCTCTCGTCGACAGCTTCTCGAAGGACTTCGACCCCGAGGAGTTCACCGACGAGTACCAGGCCGAGCTGCGCACCCTCATCGACGCGAAGCTCGAACAGGGCGATGCGCTCGACACCGATGCCACCTTCGGCAAGAAGGAGGACGAGGACGGCGGCGAGGTGATCGACCTCATGGAGGCGCTGCGCGCGAGCGTCGAGCGCAGCCGGGCCGCCCGCGCCGACAAGACCGAGGACGCGCCGAAGAAGAAGGCCCCCGCGAAGAAGAAGACGTCGAAGGCGTCTTAGCGCGCGGGCTGGTCTCCGTCTTCGAGGGTCTTCGGGTCGAGCGTGAGGGCCTCGGCCTCGGCGGGGGTGACGGCACCCTCGCGCTTGGCGGCGGAACGCTCGCGGAAGTAGTGGATTGCAATGAAGATCGCGGTGCCGGCGACCGCGGCGAGCAGGATCACGTCGATGTACTCGGTGACGATGTCGCGGATGAACGGGATGTAGCCGACCGCGTAGCCGAGCATCGTCAGACCGATGCCCCAGATGACCGCGCCGATGAGGTTGTACAGCGAGTACTTCTTCCACGGCATGTGGCCCACGCCCGCCGCGATCGGGGCGAACGTGCGCACGACCGGCACAAAGCGCGCGAGGATCACGGTCAGCCCGCCGAAGCGGTCGAAGAACGCGTTCGTGCGCTCGACGTTCTTCTTGCTGAAGATGCCGGATTCCTTGCGCTCGAAGATCGAGGGCCCGGCCTTGTGGCCGATGAAATACCCGACCTCGCCACCGATGAAGGCCGCGATGCCGATCGCCAGGGCCACCCACCACGCGTTGATGCCGAAGACTCCGTTGGGAGCGGCCGGGGTGGAGTGCGACAGCAGACCCGCCATGATCAGCAGCGTGTCACCCGGCAGCAGGAAGCCGATGAGCAGACCGGTTTCGGCGAAGATGATGAAGCACACCACCAGGAGAGCCCACGGCTGCGAGTTGGTGATGATCGCCGCAGGGTCGAGCCACGGGAGCAGCGCGGTGGTGGTGTGGATCACATCGGTCCCGTCGGGTCGGAGAGTCGGTGCTGAGAACAGCGGATGCCGTGCGGAAGGGGGGACTTGAACCCCCACGCCCGAAGGCACAGGAACCTAAATCCTGCGTGTCTACCGATTTCACCACTCCCGCGAGTGTGCCCATTCTAAGCGTGCGGGATGCGCCCACCTTGTGAAGCAGCCGTCAAGCCCATGCCCGTTCACCCGGCGCGACACGCCGCGGGGGAATGCTGGGGGACATGGCATCCGTTCTCCCCTCCATGAAGGCGATCACGTACTCCCAGCCCGGTGACTCTTCCGTCCTCTCGCTCGAGGACCGTCCGCTGCCCGAACCCGGACCCGGAGAGGTCCGCGTGCGCGTGACGGTCTCGGGCGTCAACCCGACCGATTGGAAGGCACGCGCCACGACCGGCCGGCCCCTTCCCTTCGACGAGGTCACCCCGAACCAGGACGGAGCGGGAGTGGTGGATGCCGTCGGCGATGGCGTCGACACCCTGACGGTCGGTCAGCGGGTGTGGGTGTACCTCGCCGCCCACCAACGTCCTCTCGGCACGGCGGCCGAGTACACGGTGCTTCCCGCGTCGCGCGCGGTTGTCCTGCCCGACGACGCATCGTTCGAACTCGGCGCGAGCCTCGGGGTCCCCGCGATGACCGCTCACCGTGCGCTCACCGTGCACGAGGATGGCCCCTCGCGCCTGGCCCCCGGCGCGCTCGCCGGACGCACCGTCCTCGTGCAGGGCGGCGCGGGAGCGGTGGGGCACGCGGCGATCCAACTCGCGGCGTGGGCCGGAGCCACCGTCATCGCGACCGTCAGCAGCGACGAGAAAGAGGCCCTCGCGCGAGCCGCCGGCGCCCACCACGTGCTGCAGTACCCGAGCGAGTCGCTGGCCGACGGCATCCGGGAACTCGCTCCGAACGGCGTCGAGCACATCGTCGAGGTCGCGATCGCCGACAACGCCGCCCTCGACGTCGAGGTGATCGCCAACCACGGAACGGTCGGGTACTACGCCGACAACGGCGGGGACGACTTCACCGCCCCCGTGCGCGTGAGCTTCGCGAAGAACATCCGCTGGCAGGGACTGCTGCTCTACACCGTGGGGGAGCGCGCGCTGCTCGCCGCCGCCGAGGACGTGGCGGCGGCCGTGGCCGACGGGGCTCTGCCGGTGGGGGAGGACGCGGGGCTTCCGCTGACGTGGTTCGCGCTGGAAGCCACCGCCGCCGCGCACGACGCCGTCGAGCAGGGCGCGCTCGGCAAGGTGCTCATCCGCGTCTCGGAGTGATCTTCGCCTCACGTTGCGTGTGAGGGGTCGGAAACTGTCGCGTGGGCGGCCCGGAAGCGACAGGCAATGACCCCTCACGCGAGAGACGAGAGGAGACCGGGGCTCCGTCAGCGGGTGCGCGGGACGTAGCGGGGGACCCACCGGATGAAGCCCGCAGCACCCAGAACGGCGACCAGTCCCATCGCGCCGACACCGACCGACAGGGATGCCACGGCCGTCAGGGCCGACACGATGAGCGGGGCCACCGCGCCCCCGGCATCCGTCAGCGTCCTCCACGAGCCGAGGAACGCCGCGGGATCGGTCGGTGGGGCGACGTCCGCGCCGAGGGTGAGCAGGATGCCGCTCGACAAGCCGTTCCCGACGCCCAGGACCGCGGCGAACATGGCGTACCACATCGCCGCCGACGACAGATCGTGCGTGAACGAGAGAGCGAAGAACCCCGCGCCCATGAGGATCATGGCCGGAAGGGCGGCCCAGAGGCGACCGAAGCGGTCCATCACCTGGCCGCTCGCGTAGAAGAGGGCGAAGTCGATCGCGCCCGAGACGCCGACGACCACCGCGATCGTTCCGGCATCCAATCCGAGAGAGACGCCCCAGAGCGGAAGCACCACTTGACGCGCCGAGCGCACGGCCGACAGCGACGACGCCGCCAGGCCCAGGCGAGCGAGCACTCCGCGGAAGCGCCACATCGTGCGGAACACTCCGACCCGCTCGACGGTGGGGATCGCCCCGGTGACCGGCTCACCCGTGTCTTCGGCATCTCGCGAGTCTCCGCCGCCCCGCCGCGTCGGCGACCCCGCGCCCACCGGCACGGCCTTCTCGGGATCGGGGCCGAAGAACACGAGCAGGATCGTGGCGACCTGACAGACGGCGAAGAACACGATGGATGCCGTCTCGGTACCGAAGACCGCCAACAGCGCCGCCGAGATGAACGGGCCGACGAACATCCCCAGGCGGAACGTTCCGCCCAGCAGCGACAGCGCGCGAGCACGGAAGGTCAGGGGAACCCTCGTGGTCATGAAGGAGTGACGGGCGAGCGCGAATGACGCCGCACAGAAGCCGATGAGGAACACCGCCGCGGTGAAGAACGCCAACGACTGCGCGAACACGATCCCCAGCAGACCCGCCAGCACAACGATGCCGGCCACGCCCATCGTGACGCGCTCGCCGAAGCGCGCAACCGCCCAGCCTGCCGGGATGTTGCCGCAGAGCTGGCCGACGACGAGGGCCGCGGCCACGAGGGCGGCGAGAGCGACGTCGGCACCGAGGCGGTTCGCGATGACCGGAATGAGGGGGATCACGGCGCCCTCGCCGACCGCGAACAGCAGCGTGGGGCCGTAGATCATCGGTGCGAAGCGCACCAGCACGTTCCGGGGAGAGTCGGCTGTCACTGTCTCCACGATAGGCTTGATGTCAAATGCTCGAACTCGATTTGACCGCCGACATCCAGGCGCTGCGCTCGACCTTCGCCGATATCCAGGCCGTGGTCGACGTCGACGCACTCAAAGCCGACATCGAACGCCTCAGCGAAGAGGCCGGTGCCCCCGACCTCTGGGACGACGTCGACAACGCCCAGAAGGTCACCAGCCGCCTCAGCCACAAGCAGGCTGAGCTCAAGCGGGTCACCGAGATCGAGCAGCGTCTCGACGACCTCGAGGTGCTCGTCGAGCTCGCCATCGAGATGGACGACGACGAGTCCGCCGACGAAGCGCGCCGCGAGCTCGCCTCGCTGAAGGACGTCATCGGCCAGCTCGAGGTGCAGACCCTTCTCGACGGCGAGTACGACCCGCGCTCCGCGGTCGTCACGATCCGTTCCGGCGCCGGCGGCGACGACGCCACCGACTTCGCCGAGATGCTTCTGCGCATGTACCTGCGCTGGGCCGAGCGTCACAAGTACCCCGTCAAGGTCATGGACACGTCCTACGCCGAAGGCGCCGGCATCAAGTCGGCCACCTTCGAGGTCGACGTGCCCTACGCCTACGGCACGCTGTCGGTCGAGGCCGGCACGCACCGCCTCGCGCGCATCAGCCCCTTCGGCGGCGCCGACAAGCGACAGACGAGCTTCGCAGCCGTCGAAGTCATCCCCGTCATGGAAGAAGCCGTCGAGGTCGAGGTGCCCGAGGGTGACATCCGCGTCGACGTGTTCCGTTCGTCGGGCCCCGGTGGACAGTCGGTCAACACGACCGACTCCGCCGTGCGCATCACGCACCTTCCGACGGGCCTCGTCGTCTCGATGCAGAACGAGAAGTCGCAGATCCAGAACCGCGCGGCCGCCATGCGCGTGCTGCAGACCCGCCTTCTGCTGCTCAAGCGCGAAGAAGAAGCGGCCAAGAAGAAGGAGCTCGCCGGCACGATCACCGCGAGCTGGGGCGACCAGATGCGCTCGTACTTCCTCTACGGTCAGCAGCTGGTGAAGGACCTCCGCACCGGGTACGAAGTCGGAAACCCGGCGGTCGTGTTCGACGGCGACCTCGACGGCCTGATCGCGGCCGGCATCCGCTGGCGCAAGCGCAAGGACGACGACTGAGTCGTTCCCTCCCACGACAGAGAGCCCTCTGGATGCCGACACCTCGGCATCCATAGGGCTCTCTCGGTTTCGCCGCCCGGCGCGTCCTGTCGGCCTGCTCGAAGCCCGCGCTTAGGCTCGTCAAGCCATGATCCGGTTCGAGAACGTCACCAAGCGGTATCGCGGCACCGCGAAGCCCGCCCTGAACGCCGTCGACTTCGAAGTGCAGCGCGGGGAGTTCGTCTTCCTCGTCGGCGCTTCGGGCTCCGGCAAGTCGTCGTGCCTGCAGCTCATCCTGCGCGCCGAGACCCCCAGCGACGGCCGCGTCGTCGTGCTCGGTCGCGACCTGCGCACGCTGTCGAACCGCAAGGTTCCCTACTTCCGCCGTCACATCGGTTCGGTCTTCCAGGACTTCCGCCTGCTGCCGAACAAGACGGTGCACCAGAACGTCGCCTTCACGCTGCAGGTGACCGGCGCCTCGCGCGGGTTCATCCAGCAGGCCGTGCCCGAGGTGCTCGCGCTCGTCGGACTCGACGGCAAAGAGAAGCGTCTGCCGCACGAGCTCTCGGGCGGTGAGCAGCAGCGCGTCGCGATCGCCCGCGCGCTCGTGAACCGCCCCCAGGTGCTGCTCGCCGACGAGCCGACCGGAAACCTCGACCCCGGCACCTCGATCGACATCATGCGCCTGCTCGCGCGGATCAACGCCGGGGGCACGACCGTCGTCATGGCCACGCACGAGGCCGGCTTCGTCGACCAGATGCAGCGTCGCGTGATCGAGCTGCGCGGCGGCGAGATGGTGCGCGACGAACGTCACGGCGGTTACGGCGACACGTCGAGCCTTCCGCGCCTCGCTCCCGAGGTCGAGCGCGGAGCCGCTGCGGTCGCCGCCCTCACCGCGGTGCTCGAAGTGCAGCGCGAGGTCACCGGTCTGACCGGGCCCGTCGAACCCCTGACGAAGCCGGGCGTCGACGCGACGCCGGCGGCGCAACGCGACGAGGCGGCTCCGGCCGTGTCGGACGACGCTCCGGCCCCCGTCGAAGAGCCCCGCGAGCCCGGCACCAACACACGCTCCATCCCGGTCACCCGCCCCGACGTCGATGCTCTCGGTCTCGCCGACCGACTCGGCCTGGGCGAGAAGAAAGACCGCAACGACGAAGTGGGACCCACGTCATGAGGTTTCGGCTCATCCTCTCGGAGGCCTTCACCGGTCTCCGCCGCAACGCGTCGATGGTCATCTCGGTCATCCTCGTCACCTTCGTCTCGCTGACCTTCGTCGGCGCGGCGATGCTCATGCAGATGCAGATCGGCAAGATGCAGTCGTACTGGGCCGATCGAGCCCAGGTGGCGGTGTTCATGTGCGCGGCCTCGTCGAACGCGCCGACCTGCGTGGCCGGTCAACCCGCGACGCAGGAACAGATCGACGCGGTCACCGCGAAGCTCGACGGCTCCGCCCTGGCCCCGCTCATCCGCGACTACACCTTCCAAACCAGCGACCAGGTGTTCGAGAACGCCAAGGGGCTGCTGTCCCAAGACATCCTCGGTGTCGTCACGGCGGACCAGTTCAACGCGACCTTCAGCATCAACCTCGTCGACCAGAGGCAGTCCGACGTCATCGCCGAAGCCTTCAGCGGACAGGACGGCGTCGAGAGCGTCACGAACCAGCTTCAATACCTCGAGCCCCTCTTCCAGGCGTTGACGGTCGCGACCTACGTCGCGGTGGGCATCGCCGGGCTCATGCTGATCGCGGCGGTGCTGCTGATCGCGACGACCATCCGTCTCTCGGCGTTCGCCCGACGCAAGGAGCTGGGGATCATGCGCCTGGTGGGCGCGTCCAACCGCTTCATCCAGACGCCGTTCATCGTCGAGGGTGTCCTCGCCGCTCTGATCGGGTCCGCTCTGGCGAGCGTCGCGGTGTGGGCGATCGTCGGCGTCGGCGTGAACCAGTACCTGAGGGACCGGATCGGCTTCATCACCTCATGGGTCGATTTCGGCGACGTCGCGATCGTCATCCCGGCGCTCGTCGTGATCGGCATCGTCCTCGCCGCCCTGAGCGCCAGTTTCGCCATCCGTCGCTGGCTGCGCGCCTGACCTCCCGGTCGCGCGCGGAGTCGGCATCCGCTGTGGGGTAAACTGTAAGGCTCTGTGTGCCCATGATCATGAGGAGGTGGCACCATGCCTCGTGAGCAGGGTGAAAAGCTCATCGCGTCCAACAAGAAGGCGCGTCACGACTACGCCATCGAGAAGACGTACGAAGCGGGACTGGTGCTCACGGGCACCGAGGTGAAGTCGCTGCGCCAGGGGCGCGCGAACCTCACCGACGGCTACGCCTACATCGATGGCGGCCAGGCGTTCCTCGATGCCGTGCACATTCCGGAGTACTCGCAGGGGCACTGGACCAACCACTCGGCCAAGCGCACGCGCAAGCTGTTGCTGCACAAAGAAGAGATCATCAAGCTGTCACACGCCGTGTCGGCGGGCGGGTACACGCTGGTGCCGCTGCGGCTGTACTTCCTCGACGGCCGCGCGAAGGTCGAGATCGCCGTCGCGAAGGGCAAGCGCGAGTTCGAGAAGCGTCAGACGATCCGCGAGCGCGAAGACAAGCGCGAAGCCGAACGCGCCATGCGCACGAAGAATCGGCTGGGCGAGTAACCCGCTTAGTCTCGCTGCGTCACTCCGCGCGGAAGCGGCCCTCGACGACCGAGGTGACGACGATCTCGGGCGGCTGCAGGCTGAACGACGGCCCCCCGGCCGGACCGGAGGCCGCCATCATGCGCGCGGCGAACGGCGCCGGCTGTTCGGGGTGTGCGCCGAGCAAGCCGGCATCCGCGATCTCGACGGCGGACACGGATGCCAGCCCCAGAGCGTCCGCATAGGCGGTTGCCCGTTCCACGGCGACGTGGACGGCGTCGGCGGCCACCTCGCGCTCGACCCGGGCACGGGTGGTGGGGGAGAGGCGCCACTCCACCGCGGTGACCTGCACGTCATCGGACTCGGCGACGTCCCCCAGCCACCACGACAGGGCCCCGGCGTCGGTGAACGTGGCGGACAGCTCCACGGCGGCGTGATGGACGAGGGGGAGTTGCGCTCCCTCGTTGTTCCACGGTCGATCGGACCAGACCGACACCCTCGCGCTCGACCATTCCGACACCTCGCCGGAGCGCAGGTGAGCGACCAGACCGTCCTGCACAGTCGCCGCGCGCTCCTGCGCCCGCTCGACCACCGGTCCGCGAGTCGGTCCGTCGGTCGAGACCGTGACGCGGACGGCGGCCTCTTCAGCGCGGGCGCGGGCGTTGCTCTCGCCCCGGACGGTGATGACGACGTCGCTCATGCGGTGAGCCTACGGGAGGGGCGCGCTCGGGTGGGGGTCGGTGTGGGAGCGGCGACGTCGCTCATGCGGCGAGCCTACGGGACGCGGCTCATCGGTTTCGGGTGGGAATCATCGCGCGTCGCGAACCGTTGTAGACTGTGACGCTCGGGTGCTTACGGCTCCCGAGGTGGTAATTCAACAGCGTGACGATGGTCGCTCCTTCACGGAGTTCCCGGGGCTGATCGGTTTCGACAGCGCCTGCGAACCCGCGAGAAGCGGGCCGAGGATGTGGGGTTATCTCGTAAACGCTCCCTGCAAAACAATAAGTGCCAATGCTAAGCGCACTGACTTCGCCCTCGCTGCGTAAGCGAGCCCGATAGTCCGTCAGGCCGTGTGCGACCCCGCCACGGAATCTGGCGTCATTTAGGGGTCTTGCTGTGTGACGGCGTCTGGACGTCACACGGGACTTTTCCCAGGCTGGGCTTGTCGACTTAGGTGTCTGTGACAAAGGTCGGAGCCGAGGAGAACGTCTGCACAGACTGCGCCCGGAGAAAACGCGGAGACCCAGCGTTGGACGGGGGTTCGATTCCCCCCAGCTCCACGAACCATCGTCACGTGAGAAAGCCCCCACCTTCGCCCGTTTCGGCGAGGATGGGGGCTTTCTCGGTCTCGGGTTCAGCCCGCCGAGCGCGTGTGGATGTCGCTCTCGCCGGCGACGCCGTTCAGCTCGAGGTAGATACGCCCCTCGGTGCGCGTCAGAGTCGCGGTGTTGCGTCGCTCGATGGCATCCGACAGCTTTTCGACGAAACCGGGCTCGAAGCTGTGCAGAAGCACCTCCTCAGCGCGGTGGATGCGCTTTCCCGCCCACGGGGCGGCGACCTTGTCGGGATCGCGGTGCGTGTAGATCGCGACCCGCTCGGCTTTCATGCTGCCGGTGTGCAGGCGCGCGGCATCCGGAGCTCCGACCTCGACCCACGCCACCAGGGCACCCGTGAGGTCGCGGATCATCACGGCCGGCTCGTCGGTCGCGGCGACGCCCTCGCTGAAGCCGATGCCCTCGTCGTACTCGAGGCAGTAGGCCAGCACGCGCGTCAGCATGTACGGAGCGGTCTCCGAGGGGTGCCGAGCGACGCGCAACGTCAACTCGTCGTAGACGCCGCGATCGACGTCGGAGAGCTGCACGGTGAACTGGTGAATGATCGAGCCGATAGCCACGAGGGTCGAGCCTACGTTGTCGGGTCGGCCGTGCCGTGCCTACGCGGTCGCGGGGGCGGCGCCGGGAAGGCGGTTGCGCCACTGGGGGAGGGGGATCGCGATGCGGTGGGCGGGGTCGCCGTCCCACTCCACCGGCAGTCCGGCTTCGGCGAGAGCATCGGCGACGATACGCCCGACGCGGGCATCGGTCTGTCGCCACACGTCGTTGCGCGCGGCCTCGTCTCCGGCGTCGGCCGCCGCGAGGAGCCCGGGGTCGAGATCGCGCAGGGGCGCGAAGGCGCTGAAGGTGAGGAACAGGTGCGCGGGCTCCTCGGCGAGACGCTCGGCGTCCTGCTGGTGGAAGAAGGTGTAGGCCCACTCGCGGAACTGCGGTGCACCCGTCTCGTCGCCGGGCGCGGGGGTGCGTTCATCGTCGATCTCAGCGGTCCCGCACGTGTTGCAGCAGGTGAAGTCGGCGCGTGCGACGAAGCCGCGTGCCTCGAGGAGTGCGAACGCCGTGCGCAGGCGGTCTCCCTCCGTGACCGCCGGCCACCCCTCCTCGACGCGGCGGCGCTCGGCCCAGACCTCGCGCACGATAGCCTCGGCGGCTGCGGCGTCGTCGAGCTCGTGGACGTCTTGCACCTGCTGCACGACCTCATCGAAGTCGCGGAAGCCGGGGATGACGGCATCCTGAGCTGTCCGTCTGAGTTCCGCGAGGGCGGGATCGAGGGGAGCGGCCTGCGAGGCAGGGACGTTCTTGCCGAACAGACGATCCAGGAATCCCATGCGTCCCAGTGAACCAGCTAGCGTCGGGGAATGCCCGATCCGCGTCACACCCGCATCGATGTCGGTCCTTTCCACCTCGACGCCGTTCCCGATTCGGCGCGGTGGCGGGCCGAGGGGCGAGGCGGCGACGCCTCGGTCGAGGGCGGGTGGAGCGACTGGGTCGCGTTCGCACAGCGGATCCTGCAGGCCGACGAATTGTGGCGCGGTCTCGAGGCGCGCGGAGACGCGTGGGACGAGGGCTTCGCCGCCGGCCGGGACACCGCGGCGGTGAACCCGTACCGCTGAGGGAAGCGACCGCGTCTGCGACGCTTTACTGAGGCGTCTGCGACGCTTTACTGAGGCGTCTCGACGAGGAGGAGACTCTGGCGGGTATCCGCGAACTTCACCCAGCCGTCGCCGAACAGGTAGGTCAGACCGTAGCCGTCGGCACCGCGGCCACCGAGCCAGTCGGGGTTCTCGGTGACGTAGTCGCCGGTGCCGTCGCGCTCAAGCTTCCAACCCGAAGCGACGAGGTCCTTCTCTGCTTGCTGCGCCGTCGCGTCGTCGATGGGCGCCCACCCGAAGATCTGCACGCGATCGGATGCCACCTTTGCATCGCCCCACTTGCACTGGATGCCATCGTCGAGCGCCGTCGCACCGATTCGGAACGGCTCCTGCTGGTACGTCCACCCGAGGCTCTTGAAATCGTCGACGGTGGCGGTCGGAATGATGTTCTCGCAGGTCGGAGTGATCGGGCCCGTCGTGGGAGTCGCGCTGGCGCCTGCGTCGGGAGCGGGAGCCTCGGTCGTCGTGGCGCTGGCCGCGACGCTCGGGGCGGCGTCGGGGGTCGATGTGCACCCGGCAAGAGTCAGCGCCGCGATGGCGCCGATGGCGGCGAGGAGTGTGAGGCGCGTGCGTGTCATCGGGCGTCGTCCTCGTGCAGCAGAGCGAAGAAGTCGTCGTGCAGCAGGCCGTTCGTCGCGAGCGAGGAGCCGGCGTCGAGACGGTCGGTGCCGTCGAACGCCGTGAAACGTCCGCCGGCCTCGCGCACGATGGGGGCGATGGCCGCGATGTCGTACTCCTTCACCCCGAACTCGGCCACGAGCTCGAGACGGCCCTCGGCCAACCACATGTAGGGGAGGGCATCCCCGTAAGCGCGATCGCGCCAGACAGCGCGCGCGAGTTTCTCGAGAGTGGGGACGAGGTCGACGTCGTCCCATTGTTCGATGCTCTGGAAGCTGATGCTGGATGCCGACACCTCGCCGACCCCGGACACGTGAATGCGTCGGGTGTCGCCGTCGGCGGTCGTCGTCCACGCGCCCTGTCCCGTTGCGGCCCACCAGCGGCGTCCGATTGCGGGCTGGCTGACGACGCCCACCTGAGGAACGCCGTCGACGGTCAAGGCGATGAGGGTCGCCCAGACCGGGATGCCGCGCATGTAGTTGTGGGTGCCGTCGATCGGATCGATGACCCAGCGGCGGGACGTGTCGCCCGACGTGCCGTACTCCTCGCCGAGGACGGAGTCGCCGGGACGCTCCGCGTCGAGGATCCCGCGAATCGCGCGCTCGGTCGCCAGGTCGGCCTCGGTCACGTGCGTCCGGTCGGGTTTCGTGTCGATCCGGAGGTCGGCGGAGTCGAAGCGTTCCATTGCGACGGCGTCGGCGGCGTCGGCCAGACGGAGGGCGAGTGCGAGATCGCCGGTCAGGTCCGCGGGGGGCGCGGCGGGCTCTTCGATGCGGGACACGGCTCCAGGATAACGGTCGATCCTGGCTCGATTTGGCGTGCCCGAGTCACGCCTGGTAGTGTCATTCCTCGGCGCGGAGAGCGAAACTCCGGCCAAACGGAACGCACCTCTAGCTCAATCGGCAGAGCAACTGACTCTTAATCAGTGGGTTCTGGGTTCAAGTCCCAGGGGGTGCACCAGCACAGAAAATCCCCTCCCGCCCGTGTGGTGTGGAGGGGATTCTCGTTTCTGCGGCCGACATTCCTGTACAACCCCTCCGTGTCCTGGACTGCACTCGGCATGATGGGACGAGCCCCGTCTCCAACGGCGGCGCGTGACTCGGGAGGTTTTCATGGCCGACGACGAGATGTGGGATGTCACCGACATCCAGGGCACACCGACCGGAACCCTCCACCGGCGCGGCGACGGCCCTGTGCCGGCCGGGTCGTTTCACGTCGTGGCATCCGTCTGTCTGGTGTCATCCACCGGGCGCGTGCTGATGAGCCTGCGCGCCGCGGGCAAGGACTACCCCTTGGCGTGGGAATTCCCCGCCGGCAGCGCCTTGCGCGGAGAGACCAGTCGCACCGGCGCCGTGAGGGAACTCGCGGAAGAGACGGGGATGGTGCTCGCCCCCGACGACCTTGTCCTGGTGGGTCGCGTCGTTGAAGACAGAGCCCTGTTCGATCTCTGGGTCGGCCACGTCGACGGCGAGCCCGCGCCCGTGCCGGATCCGGAGGAGGTTCAGGATGCCGAGTGGGTCACCCTCGACGTCGTGCACCAGCGGTGGAAGGACGGGGTGTTCGCGACACCCTGGAACGACCGGTTCGATCAGCTGTGGGACACGCTGGTGGAACGGGTGCGAGAGGAGCGCCGGGTCGGCGACGCCGAAGATCAGAACGGTGGCGGATCCACCTCGATGTCGTGACCGAGGGGTGAGCGCCATTTCAGGTCGACATCGCCGGGGTCCTTAAGTGGTTCCCATTTCGTCTCGTGGCGGAGGCGGTGGTGGTGACGGCACTCGGGTTCGAGGTTGCCGTGGTCGGTGGTCCCGCCGTCGGCCCACGCCGTGAGGTGGTCGATGTCGCAGTCCCGGGCGGGGCGGGCGCAACCCGGGAAGACGCACGTCGGCGAGGTGACACCGAGCCAGCGCCGGAGTGCGGTCGTCACCCGGTATCTGGTGCGGTCGAGGGCGAGCGGAACCCCCGTGACGGGATGGGTGAGAACGCGGATCCACGACGACGCCTCTCCGGCGAGTCTCCGGGCGGTGTCGAGATCGATCGGGCCGTACCCGTCGAGGGCGGCTGGGGTGTCGTCGCGGCCGAGGAGGGTGAGAGCGGGAACGGTCACGACGACGGTGGGGCGGGCGGAGCCGGACGCCCTCGAGGCCCCTGCTGCCGGAGCCGGCGCCGCCGTGGGGTTCTCCGTGACCGATCCACCCGCGAGCAGATCCGCCAGCGCATCGGCTCTCAGCTGGGCCAGCGTGCGCTCTTCGTCGGCTGCCGTCGTCAGATGTCGCGCCGCGAGATCCAGGCGGGTCATGGCGGCGTGAGCCTTGTCGGCCGGAAGCAAGGCCGTCAGGGTCGCCATGCCGTCGAGCTCGGCGGTGAGCCACACCCCGCGGTCGCGTGCGGCGCGGCGATGCCGCTCCTCGATCGACTCGGCGTGGACCTTCTCGCGCAGCGCGCGAGCGGCGGTGTCGAAACTCGACGGGGTGAGACGCTCGGCGCGCTCGGTGGCGCCGGTGTCGAACGCGGTCCAGGCCTCGCGGTCATCGGGGAGGGAGTCGGCGAGCCGGGCGATTCTGATTGCGTGGCTCTCAGAGATCCGCCCGTCGAGGAACGCCCGCCAGGCCAGGCCGCACCGCGCCTGCAACGTCCAGGCGTGGCCGACTCGCGTGCGGACCGTCTGCTCGGCCAGACGCAGTTGAACGGCGATCTCTGCGGCGGCGGCGCGCTCCGCAAGGTCTGCACGGTCGCGGCGCACGGCGGCCGTTGAACGCCCGCGGGAATCCTCCCACGCGAGATCCAGGGTCGGATCGGGGCCGACCCACGGGTCGGGGTCGGAGACTGCTCGGTCGAGGATCAGCGTCATGAGCCGGTATTCCTCGGCGGTGTACTGGCGACGGCGGATGGCGACCGCGACGAGGGTGTGCACGAGGTCGATGGGGCGAGCGTCGGCTTCGGACTCGGAAACCGCGGCGGGGTCATCGTCGGGGGAGTCGAGGTCGTGACTCACCGGCCACGGGGTGCTGTCGTCGGAGAACAGCGCGTCCCAATCCGGCTCGAACCGTCCCTCTTCGATCGCGCGGATCTCATCGGCCCAGGCCTGGAGCTCGTCGTCGCTTGGGGGAGGCGCCAGAAATACGCCGGGCACGAGCGCAGCATCCGGTGTCGACCGGTGCGCTGCGGAGGTCGGGCTCGTCATGCATGCACGGTATCGCCGACCTCCGACATTGGGAGGAAGCGCTGGTCAAAGGCGAATCGAGCAGGAATCAACCGCCCACCCACGCGAAAGCGCCGGCTGCCGACACGACGACCCGAACGGTTCGCCCCGCCGACACCCGGCGCGATCAGAGGTGACGCCGACGCCTTACGCCGCATCCCCCACGAGAACAGCGGCGCCCTCGTCAGCGGCATCCGGGTGTGCCCCGTCGACGTGCGCGAGCAGACGCCGACCGAACAGGATGCAGGCGGCGGCGATGACGACCGACACCGCGGCCATCACGTAGGGCACTCCCGCGCCGTATGCGTGCCACAGCAGCGCGGCGAGCGGGGGAGCGATCGCGCCGCCCAGGAAGCGCACGGCCGAGTAGGCCGATGACGCGACCGAGCGGGGGAGGTCGGTGGCTTCCATGACCGCTTCGGTCAGCGCGGTGTTCACGACACCCAGCACCAGGCCACCCACGATGATGCACACGACGAGCGCGACGGCCGACGACACGATGAACGCGGCGACGAGCAGGTCGAGGGCCAGCAGAGGCAGGGCGATCAGCAGGACCGTCGTCAGTCGCAGGCGGCGCAGCAACAGAGGGGCGACCCAGACGCTCGTGATCGCCAAACCCACGCCCCAGCCGAAGAAGGTCAGGCCGATGCCCATCGCCCCGAACCCGAGGGGGAACGGCGAGAACGCGAGCAACGTGAAGAAGCCGATGTTGTAGAACAGCGCGGTCGCCGCGAGGATCGCGAGCGCGGGGCGTCCGAGGGCGCGGAACGGCGCGCTGAAGGGGAGAGGGGTGCGCGCGGGCTTGGGGCCGCGAAGGAGGATCGACACCGCGAGGAACGCGATCGCCATGAGAACGACGACGCCGAAGAACGGCCCCCGCCAGCTGACTTCACCCAGGATGCCGCCGAGTAGCGGTCCCACGGCGATGCCGAGGCCCAGTGCGGCTTCGTAGAGGATGATCGCGGAAGAGCTCCCGCCGGATGCCGCGCCCACGATGGTCGCCAGCGCGGTGGAGATGAACAGCGCGTTGCCCAGACCCCATCCGGCGCGGAAGCCGATGACGGCATCGACGCTGCCGCTGATGGCGCAGAAGAACGCGAACACGACGATCAACCCCAGACCGACGAGCAGGGTCGCCTTGGCGCCGATGCGGCTCGAGATCCAGCTGGTGATGAGCATCGCCAGGCCGGTCACGACGAGGTAGCTGGTGAACAGCAGCTCCGTCTCGACCGGGGTGGCCTTCAGGGAGTCGGCGATGGCGGGGAGGATCGGGTCGACGAGACCGATGCCCATGAAGGCGACGACGCACGCGAAGGCGACGGCCCAGACTTGCGCGGGCTGTTTCCAGACGCTGGGCGCCTTGCTGACTGCTGCGGTTCCGGCACTCACCGGACCACCTCCTGTTCTTCTGCGGATTCCGTGAGGGCTCCGCGGTCTTCGGTGGGGTCGGCGGCGCCATCGTCGTCGGGGGTCTGGTCGTCGGTGGTTTCGTGTCGACCCGTGGACGCCGGCGCCATCCCCACGCGCCGTGAGAGCGCGGAGGCGGCGACGCTCACGGCATCCCACTCCTTCTCGGAGAGGTCGGCCACGTGCGGCGCGAGGGCCGCGCGGAACTGCTCGTACCAGCGGGCCAGCGCGTCGAGGCCGTTCGCCGTGGCGGCGATCAGGCTGACGCGCGAGTCGTCGGGCAGGCGGCGGCGCTCGACGAGCCCCGCCGCGTCCATCTGGTGGACGAGCCGGGTCATGCCGGGCTGTGTCACGCGGCTGAGCGTCGCAAGGTCGCCGAGGCGCTGCGGGCCGTGGTCGCGCAGGAGCGTCAGCGTGCGCCACTGCGCGGCGGGGGCGTCGGTCTGGGTATCGAGAGCCGCGACGCGGGCGAGGGCGTGCACCGCGAGCAGAAGGGTCTGCAAGTCGTCGTGGCGGGTCATACCTAGAAGTATACCCCCGGTATATACCTTGGGTATCTATATGGACGGATTTATCGGGAGGCGATGCGCGTAGACAACTGATGCGCGTGCGCGAGAAGGATCCGCCCGAGCTCCGCGAGGCGCTCGCCGCTGAAACGGAACTCCACCCCGGTCAGGCTGAGAGCCCACTGCGGATCGCCCGCGCGCGTGAACACGGCCGCGCCGAGCCCATAGCTCCCCTCCACGATCAGCCCCGGATTCACCGCGTATCCCCGTGCCTGCGTATCGCGGATCCGCCCACGCAGACGGGCGGGGGAGTGCGACACCCCCCACTTCTCAGACAGCTCCGGATGCCGCTCGAGATACGCATCCACCTCGCCCGACGGCAGGAACGCCAGGATCGCCAACCCCGCCGAGGCCACCCCGAGCGGGAAGCGCACTCCCTCCGACAACACGAACGAGCGGATCGGGAAGCTCCCGTCCTCGCGCACCAGGCACACCGTCTCGTCGCCTCGCCGCACCGACAGGAACGCGCTCTCCTCGGTTCGCACCGCCAGGGAGCGCACGATGTCGCGCGCGGTCGTGGTGATGTCGAATCGGGATGCCGCCACACTCCCCATCAGATAGAGCTCCGGCCCCGGCAGCCAGTGGCCGGTCGGCTCGTCGCGGTCGACGAGCCCCTCCGCGCGGAGCGCGCTGAGCAGGCGATGCGCGGTCGGTCGCGTGAGATCGGCGTCGCGCGCGAGGTCCCCGACCGACGCGCCAGACTCGCCCGCGGCCGTCACGAGGCGCAGGAGCCGGGCCGCCCGCGAGATGGCCTGGGCGCCGGGAACGGATCGCGATGCAGTGTCCACGATGTGGACGCTATGCCCCACGTCATCCACATGACAAGAGCGCCGTCGACTCCGCGGGCCCACCCGGCGCACCGTAGAAGGACGAAACGAAGGAGTTCGCGTGATCGACAAGACCGTCGCCACGGCCGCCGAGGCCGTCGCCGACATTCCCGACGGAGCGTCTCTCGCCGTCGGCGGGTTCGGCCTCTCGGGCAATCCCATCGCCTTGATCGAGGCCCTTCTCGCCCAGGGGACCCGCGACCTGTCGGTCGTGTCGAACAACTGCGGCGTCGACGACTGGGGGCTCGGGATCTTGCTCGGGGCCGGCCGCATCCGCAAGATGACCTCGTCGTACGTCGGCGAGAACAAGGAGTTCGAGCGGCAGTTCCTCTCGGGCGAACTCGAACTCGAACTCACCCCGCAAGGGACGCTCGCCGAGAAGCTCCGGGCCGGTGGCTCGGGTATCGCTGCCTTCTACACCCAGACCGGTGTGGGCACCCAGGTCGCCGAGGGCGGCCTGCCGCGGCGCTACGACGGGGCCGGCGGGGTCGCAGTCGCCTCCCCGGTCAAGGACGTCCGCACCTTCGAGGTGAACGGCCAGCAGCGTGAGTTCGTGCTCGAAGAGGCCATCACCACCGACTTCTCGCTCGTGCACGCCTACCGGGGCGACCGGCACGGCAACCTCGTCTTCCGCAAGGCCGCGCGCGCCTTCAACCCCCTCGCGGCGATGGCCGGGTGCACCTGCATCGTGCAGGTCGAACACCTCGTCGAACCCGGCGAGCTGGACCCGGATGCCGTGCACCTCCCCGGCGTGTACGTGCACCGCATCGTCGAGGTCGGTCCCGACATCCCGAAGCGCATCGAGAAGCGCACCGTGAGTGAGGAGACCCGCTGATGGTTCTGTCCCGCACCGAGATGGCCGCCCGCGCCGCCCGTGAGCTCGCCGACGGCTCCTACGTCAACCTCGGCATCGGCCTGCCCACCCTCGTGCCGAACTACGTGCCCGACGGGGTGACGGTCGTCCTGCAGTCCGAGAACGGCATCCTCGGCGTCGGCCCGTACCCGACCGAGGACGCGGTGGACGCCGACCTCATCAACGCCGGCAAAGAGACCGTGACAACCCTTCCGGGGTCGGCGTTCTTCGACTCGGCGCTGAGCTTCGGAATGATCCGCGGCGGCAAGATCGACGCCGCCATCCTCGGGGCGATGCAGGTGTCGGCATCCGGAGACCTGGCGAACTGGATGATCCCCGGAAAAATGGTCAAAGGCCCCGGGGGAGCGATGGACCTCGTGCACGGTGCAGCCCGCGTGATCGTGTTGATGGAGCACGTCGCCCGAGACGGCTCGCCCAAGATCGTCGAGCAGTGCTCACTGCCGCTCACCGGCCGCGGCGTCGTCGACCGCATCATCACCGACCTCGCCGTCATCGATGTGACGGAGGATGGACTCGTGCTCGTCGAGCTCGCCCCCGGGGTGAGCGTCGATGAGGTGCGGGCCGCCACCGAGCCCGCGCTGACCGTCCGACTCGCTGAGGAGCAGCACGCATGAACGCCCAGAACGACGTCGTCATCGTCGGCGCCGCCCGCACCCCGCAGGGCCGCCTGAAGGGGCAGCTCGCCCCGCTCACCGCCGTGCAGCTCGGCGCTGCCGCCATCCGCGGGGCCCTCGAGCGCAGCGGCATCCCCGCCGACGCCGTCGACGCCGTTCTCGTCGGCCAGGTGCTCCAGGCCGGAGCAGGCCAGAACGCCGCGCGCCAGGCCGCGATCGAAGCGGGCATCGGCTGGGAGGTGCACTCCGCCACCATCAACAAGGTCTGCCTGTCGGGGCTCACCGCGATCATCGACGCCGCGCGTATGCTGCGCCTTGGTGACGCGACGGTGGTCGTCGCCGCGGGCATGGAGTCGATGACCCGCGCCCCGCACCTCTTGATGAACTCGCGCGACGGTTACGCCTACGGCTCCGTCGAGGTGCTCGACCACATGGCGTACGACGGCCTCACCGACGCCTACGACCGCGAGAGCATGGGCGCCTCGACCGAGCGGGCGAACAGCCGATTCGAGGTCACTCGCGAAGACCAGGACGCCGTCGCTGCCCGCTCCCACCAGCGCGCCGCCGCCGCTCAGGCCGCGGGCGTCTTCGACGCCGAGATCGTGCCGGTCTCGATCCCGCAGCGTAAGGGCGACCCGGTCGTCGTCAGCGCCGACGAGGGCATCCGCGCCGACACCACGGTCGAGACGCTCGCGAAGCTGCGTCCCGCCTTCGCCGAGGGGGGCTCGATCACCGCGGGCAACGCCTCGCAGATCTCCGACGGTGCCTCCGCGGTGGTCGTCACCACCCGCGCCATCGCTGACGAGCGCGGCTGGGACGTGCTCGCCGTGGTCGGGGCGTCCGGTCAGGTCGCCGGCCCCGACAACTCCCTGCACGCCCAGCCCGCCCGCGCGATCGCAAAGGCGCTCAAGAAGCAGGGCATCGCGGCATCCGGACTCGACCTCATCGAGATCAACGAGGCCTTCGGCGCCGTGGTCGCGCGGTCGCAGGCCGAGCTCGGCGTCTCCGACGACGTCGTCAACCCGCACGGCGGCGGCATCGCGATCGGTCACCCGATCGGCGCCTCGGGCAATCGTCTCGTCGTCCACGCGGTGCACGAGCTGGTCCGTCGTGGCGGCGGCACGGCCGCGGTGGCGCTGTGCGGCGGCGGCGGTCAGGGCGACGCGCTGATCCTCACCCGGTAGGCGCCGAGACGAACGGATGCCGCGACCTCGAGGCCGCGGCATCCGTGAGGTCGTCCGTGGGTCAGCGCGCGAGACGCTTCTTGAACAGCTTGTCCTGCTTCTTCGAGACGGGGGAGTCTCCCGAGATCACGCGACCCCGACGTGCGCGGCGCGTGTCGACGACCGCGCCGATCGCGAGCGCGAGGGTGATGCCCCAGCTCAGCCAGGCCAGCGCCGTGCGCCACGTGAACGGCTCGTCGTTCTTGAGGCCGCGCAAGAGCGTGACGCCGCCGGTGATGGCGCTGAGGAGACCGGTTCCGAAGATGTACTGCCGCATGAACCCAACCTATCGAGCGGCGTGATCCGGCGCCGCACCTTGACAGCGGAGCGCGGCCGGGCCGCGCGCGAGAACGTCTGTATCGCATCCCGTCCACCCCCGTGCGCGGATCGGGCCCGCTGTTAGCCTGAGGACGATCCCCGAGGAGGACCTGTGACCCAGGCCGATTTCGTCGTTGTCGCCAACCGACTGCCCGTTGATCGCACCCCCGACGGCGAGGGGTGGCGACGCTCACCCGGCGGTCTCGTCACCGCTCTGGAGCCCGTCATGCGTCGCGCCGAAGGCGCCTGGGTCGGATGGGCCGGTCAAGCCGATGCCACCGTCGACCCCTTCGACTTCGAGGGCACGCACCTCGTTCCCGTGAGCCTGTCGGCGGCCGACGTGCAGCTCTACTACGAAGGCTTCTCGAACGACACCATCTGGCCGCTGTACCACGACGTCATCGCCGCGCCGACGTACAAGCGCGCGTGGTGGGACGCCTACGTGAAGGTGAACGAGCGCTTCGCCCGCGCCGCCGCCGACGTGACCGCCGAGGGCGGCATCGTGTGGGTGCAGGACTATCAGCTCCAGCTCGTCCCCAAGCTGCTGCGCGAGCTCCGGCCCGATCTCACGATCGGGTACTTCCACCACATCCCCTTTCCCGCCTACGGCCTGTACTCGCAGTTGCCCTGGCGCAAGCAGGTGCTCGAGGGACTTCTCGGTGCCGACGTCATCGGGTTCCAGCGCGTGGCCGATGCGGGCAACTTCGCCCGAGCCGTGCGACGACAGCTGCGCTACGAGACCAAGGCCAGCGGCATCCTGGTGCCCGACTCCCAGGGCGGCACGCGCGTCGCCCTCGCGAGGGCGTTCCCCATCTCGATCGACGCCGAGTCGTACATCGAGCTCGCGCAGAAGCCCGAGATCCAGCAGCGCGCCAAAGAGATCCGCGAGGGGCTCGGCAACCCGCGCAAGATCCTCCTGGGCGTCGACCGCCTCGACTACACCAAGGGGATCCGCCACCGCCTGAAGGCGTGGGGCGAGCTGCTCGAAGACGGTCGGGCCACCGTCGAGGACGCGACCCTCGTGCAGGTGGCCAGCCCGAGCCGCGAGCGCGTCGACGCGTACGTGCAGCTGCGCGATGAGATCGAAATGACCGTCGGGCGCATCAACGGCGACCACGACACCACCACGCACACCGCCATCCGCTACCTGCACCAGTCGTACCCGCGCGAAGAGATGGTCGCCCTCTTCCTCGCGGCCGACGTCATGCTCGTCACGGCGCTGCGCGACGGCATGAACCTCGTCGCCAAAGAATACGTCGCGAGCCGCATCGACAACCGCGGCGTGCTCGTGCTCAGCGAGTTCGCGGGAGCCGCCGACGAGATGGGCAGCGCCCTGCTCATCAACCCCCACGACATCGACGGGCTGAAGGACCAGATCCTGCGCGCGATCGACATGCCCGCCGCCGAGCAGGGGCGCCGCATGCGGGCCCTCCGCAAACGCGTGCGCGATCACGACGTCGAGGACTGGTCGCGGGAGTTCCTCGAGGCGCTGTCGGTCTTCCACGAGAAATCGTCGAGCGCCGCCGCCGCCGAGGTGGTCGAACACGACGACGGCTCGGTCCCCGAGCGCGAACCCATCGACGAAACGGACGCCGAATGACCGCCGCCGACGTGATGTCCGACGAGACCGCCCCGGCCGTCACCAGAGGGGTGGATGCCGAATGACCGCCGCAGACGCGACGGTCGAGGCCGTCGCCACCACCGACACGCTCCTCGTCGCCCTCGACTTCGACGGCACGCTGTCGCCGCTCGTGGACGAGCCGATGTCGGCGCGGATGACCCCCGGTGCTCGGGCCGCGGTCGACGCCCTCGCGGTTCTCCCGCGCACGGTCGTCGCCCTGGTCTCGGGGCGCTCGCTCGGGCACCTGCGCGAGATCGCCGAGCACGACGACTCCTCGCCCATCTGGCTCGCGGGTTCGCACGGCGCCCAGTTCTGGGTGCCCGGTGCGGGGATCGAAGAGACAGGCGACGACGACGCCGACCTCGCGCTCCGGGACGACCTGCAGAAAGAGGTCCTCGAGCGCACTGCTGACATGGCGGGTGTCTGGATCGAGCCCAAGGAGTATGGTCTCGGCGTCCACACGCGCACCGCGGATGCCGCGACGGCTCGGGCCGCCCGCGCTCTCGCCGACGAGGTGCTCGCCGATCGAGCGCCCTCGTGGCGGCGCCGCACCGGCCACGACATCCTCGAGTTCTCGTTCCGACACGAGGGCAAGGACTCCGCCGTGGCGCGCCTGCGCGAGCGCGTCGGGGCGACGGCCGTGCTGTTCGCGGGCGACGACGTCACCGATGAAGATGCCCTGAGCTCCCTGGATGCCGGTGACCTCGGCGTGCGCGTGGGCGGGGGAGACACCGCGGCGACGCTCCGCGTGGACGACATCGACGCGTTCGTCGCGGTGTTGGACGACGTGGCGCGCCTGCGCCTTGCGCACGTCGACTGACCTGACGCCCTCCGCAATCTGCATTCGCCCGGGTGCCCCTTCGGTCGGCGCGGGACGCGGGTCTCGCGAGCGCCGATTAATCGAGCGTTCACGGCCTGCGGAGCGTCGGGTGTCGTAGCCGCGCAATAGACTTCGAGAATGCCCGCACCGCAGAATCCGAACACCGGCGAATTCGACATCAAGCCCCGCAGTCGCGTCGTTACCGACGGCATCGAAGCCACCACGTCGCGCGGAATGCTCCGCGCCGTCGGTATGGGTGACGAGGACTGGGACAAGCCCCAGATCGGCATCGCGTCGAGCTGGAACGAGATCACCCCCTGCAACCTCAGCCTCGACCGCCTCGCGCAGGGCGCGAAAGAGGGCGTGCACGCCGGTGGCGGCTACCCGCTGCAGTTCGGCACCATCTCCGTCTCCGACGGCATCTCGATGGGCCACGAGGGCATGCATTTCTCGCTCGTATCGCGCGAAGTCATCGCCGACAGTGTCGAAACCGTCATGATGGCCGAGCGCCTCGACGGCTCCGTGCTGCTCGCGGGCTGCGACAAGTCGATCCCCGGCATGCTCATGGCATCCGCTCGCCTCGACCTCTCGAGCGTCTTCCTCTACGCCGGCTCCATCGCGCCCGGCTGGGTCAAGCTCAGCGACGGCACCGAGAAGGACGTCACGATCATCGACTCGTTCGAGGCCGTGGGCGCGTGCCTCGCGGGAAAGATGAGCGAGGCCGACCTCAAGCGCATCGAGTGCGCGATCGCTCCCGGTGAGGGCGCGTGCGGTGGCATGTACACCGCCAACACCATGGCATCCGTCGCCGAGGCCCTCGGCCTGAGCCTCCCCGGCTCCGCCGCCCCGCCCTCGGCCGATCGCCGCCGCGACTACTTCGCGCACCGCTCGGGCGAGGCCGTGGTCAACCTGCTGCGTCAGGGCATCACCACGCGCGACATCCTCACCAAAGAGGCGTTCGAGAACGCCATCGCCCTCGCCATGGCGCTCGGCGGCTCGACCAACGTCGTGCTGCACCTGCTCGCGATCGCGAACGAGGCCGAGGTCGAGCTGAACCTCCACGACTTCAACCGCATCGGCGACCGCACGCCCCACGTAGCCGACATGAAGCCCTTCGGCCAGTACGTCATGAACGACGTCGACCGACACGGCGGCATCCCGGTCATCATGAAGGCCATGCTCGACGAGGGCCTGCTGCACGGCGACGCCCTCACCGTCACGGGCAAGACGCTCGCCGAGAACCTCGCCGATCTGAACCCCGACCCGGTCGACGGCAAGGTCATCCACTCTTTCGACGACCCGATCCACGCGACCGGCGGCATCACGATCCTGCACGGCTCGATGGCCCCCGAGGGCGCCGTGGTGAAGTCGGCCGGCTTCGACGGCAACGTCTTCGAAGGCCCCGCCCGCGTGTTCGAGCGCGAGCGCGGCGCGATGGACGCCCTCGAGGCGGGCGAGATCGCCGCCGGCGACGTCGTGGTCATCCGCTACGAGGGCCCCAAGGGCGGTCCGGGCATGCGCGAGATGCTCGCGATCACCGCCGCCATCAAGGGCGCGGGCCTCGGAAAAGATGTACTACTGTTGACGGACGGACGATTCTCAGGCGGCACAACCGGCCTGTGCATCGGCCACATAGCTCCCGAAGCGGTGGACGCAGGTCCCATCGCCT
>Ga0308159_1001305_pt1 | contig 37714 bp, 32 predicted proteins | sample PhyCR1_FD_201040 | JGI IMG/M metagenome (GOLD analysis project Ga0308159, IMG submission 201040) | Phyllosphere microbial communities from UC Gill Tract Community Farm, Albany, California, United States - DLSLC.R1 | ecosystem: Host-associated > Plants > Phyllosphere > Unclassified | place: USA... | reverse complement strand
GAGCGAGTACTTCCCATCGATCAGCATCATGCCGATCAGCGAGAAGAGGATCGCGCCCAGGTAGATCCCCGGCACCTCAGACCGCCGCGCGCGCGGGTTCCGCCAGGGGACCGGCGGTGGTGTCGCCGGTCAGGCGCTTCACCACGAGCTCGGCCGAGATGAGGCACATCGGCAGACCGATACCCGGCAGCACGGAGGTGCCGGCGTAGTACAGGTTGTCGACCTTGCGCGAGCGGTTCTTCGGGCGGAAGATCGCGCTCTGGTTGAGCGTGTGCGCCAGGCCGAGCGAGTTGCCGTGCCAGGCGTGCAGGTCTTCCTTGAAGTCCTCGGGCGCGATCGTCTTGCGCACCACGATGCGCTCGGCGAGATCCGGGATGCCGGTCCATTCGCTGATCTGCGCGATGACGCGATCCGCGGCCTTCTCGATCCGCTCGTCGCCGGCACCGGAGACGCCCCCGCGCCCGCTGTCGGGGTCGGCGGGCACGGGGACGAGCACGAACAGGTTCTCGTGCCCCTCGGGCGCGACGGAGTCGTCTGAGGCGCTGGGGCGGCAGATGTAGATCGACGCGGGGTCGGGAATCTTCTTGTTCTCGCCGAAGATCGCGTCGAAGTTCGTGTGCCAGTCGTCGGTGAACAGCAGCGTGTGGTGGGTGAGCTGCGGCAGCTCGCCCTTCACGCCGAGCAGCAGCAGCAGGGCGCCGGGGCTGGGCACCTTGTCCTTCCACCACTTCTCGGGGTACTGGCGGTCCTTCTCTTCGAGCAGCTCGTTCTCGGTGTGGTGCAGGTCGGCGCCCGAGACCACGGCATCGGCCGCGAAGATCCGGCCGTCGGCGAGGCGCACGCCGCGCGCGGTGCCCGACTCGGTGATGATCGCCTCGACGGGTGCCGAGGTCTCGATCGTGACACCGCGCTCGCGCGCGAGCTTCTCGATCGCGGTGATGATCTCGGTCATCCCGCCCTTGGGGTAGAGCACGCCGTCGCCCAGGTCGAGGTGGCTCATGAGGTGGTAAAGGCTGGGCACCTCGAAGGGTGACCCGCCGAGGAACACCGCGGGGTAGGCCAGGATCTGCTGCAGTCGGGTGTTCTTGAAGTCGGTGGTGACGCGCTTCCACAGTGTGCGGGTGAGCAGGGGAATGAGCGTGGGGAGGCGCTTCACGAGCGCGGGGTCGCGCAGGCCCTTGGTCGAAGAGTACGGGTCGTAGAGGAACTTCGACGTCGACAGCTCGTAGGCGTCTTTCGCGGAGTCGAGGTAGGCGTCGATGTTGTCGCCCGAGCCGGGCTCGTGCTTCTCGAACAGCGCGCGCACGGCCTCGCGACCCGACACGATGTCGATCGGCTCGCCCTTTCCGGGGGGACCGTAGACGCGGTACGCGGGGTCGAGGCGCACGAGGTCGAGCTGTTCGGCGGCGCTGGTGCCGAGCAGGCGGAAGAAGTGGTCGAACACCTCGGGCATGAGGTACCAGCTGGGGCCGGTGTCGAAGCGGAAGCCGTCCTTCTCCCACGATCCCGCGCGGCCACCGAGGGCGTCACGCGCCTCGAAGAGGTGGACGTCGTGTCCGCGGTCGGCAAGGAGTGCTGCGGTACCGAGACCGGCGATTCCGCCTCCGACGACGACGATGCGCTGGGCGCTCATGAGCGTGAACCTTTCGGGGGGCGGCCCAGAAGGGCGCGGGCGGCGAGGGTGGCTTTGACACCGTCGGGAACGCGGACGCGCGGAGCGCCGGCGGGGGAGGAGCGGAGGCGGCGAGAGAGCTCCGCGAACAGGTCGTGCGCCGTGGTGACCGCGGCGCGGCAGTCGGGTGGCAGGTGGGGGATGACGGATGCCGCGGCGGCGAGGTCGGCGTCGATGCGGTCGAGAACGGCCACCCTGCGTTCGTCGTCTGCCGCGCCGTCGAGGTAGTCGCGGCCGAGGCGGTCGGCGTCGTCGGCGAGGTCGCGGAGGAAGTTCACGTCTTGGAAAGCCGCGCCAAGGCGTCGCGCGCCGTCGATGAGGTCGGAGGCGGGGCGGGCGGGCGCCGACATCCCGGCGTTGAGGAACACCTGCAGGCACATGAGCCCGACGACCTCGGCCGAGCCGTAGACGTACGCGTCGTGCGAGAGGTCGTCGTGCTCGGCGGTGTCGAGGTCGGTACGCATCGACGCGAAGAACGGGGCGATGAGCTCGTCGGTGATGCCGCACTCGCGCGCCGTCCGGGCGAATGCGTGGACGACGAGGTTGGCGCTGAAGCCGGTGGCGATGGCATCCCGAACCTCGTTCTCGAGGCCGTCGAGCACCGCGCGCTCCCGCTCGGGACTGAGCCCCGCGTCGTGGGCGGGTCCGTCGACGATCTCGTCGGCCACCCGCACGAGGGCGTAGATGTTGCGCACGTGCGGTCGCGGGCGGGGCCCGAGCAGGCGCGCGGCGATGCCGAACGAGGTGGAGTAGCGGTTGATCACCGCGGCGGCGGCGTCGTCCGCGGTCTGGGAGTACAGCTCGAGGCCCGTGGGCGCATGACTCACGGAATGCGCTCCTGCACGGCTTTCACAAGGTCGCGCAGCATGTCCTGGCACGCGGCCGGCACCGTCGAGGAGTCGACGATGACGAGGGCCTCTTCGAGCGTGTCGAGGATGAGGCACTCGAGTTCGGCGCGGGCGCCCGACTCGGAGAGGGCCTCTTGGGCGGCGCGCACGGCGATCGGACCGGTGTGGGCCTGGGCGAGGGCTTCGCTGACCTCGGGCCACTTCGGGGTCTTTCGCGCGAGCGAGATGAGGTGCGTCTTCTTCGCCTCGCGCAGGTCGCAGCCCTCTTCTTTGCCCGACACCGCCGACGAACCGAAGGCGCCGATGAGGTCGTCGACCAGCTGGTAGGCGAGTCCCAGGCGCTGGCCGAACCGCTCGAGCGCGTAGATCGAGGGGCTCGGGGCTCCGGCGATGAGGGCTCCGGCCTGCAGCGGTGCCGAGAACGAGTACGCGGCGGTCTTGTCGCGCGTGGTGCGCAGCACCGCCTCGGAGTCGATCTCGCCCGACGAGACGGCGTGCTCCACGTCCGAGAGCTCGCCCATGGCCGAGATGAGAACGGCGTCGTCGAGCATCTCGAGCAGGGGCTGGCGCATGCCGTCGGGGAGTTGCGCGAGGGCGACCATGCGTCCGGCCTCGTGCAGCAGCAGGTCACCGGCGAGGATCGCGGCAGCGTCTCCGAGGAGGGCGGAGCCGTCGGCATCCGCACCCTTCTTCAGCCCCCGCTGGCGGAACTCTCCGCCGATGTTCGGCACACCGCGGCGTTCGGTGTCGTGGTCGATCACGTCGTCGTGGATGACGAACGCCGTGTGCAACAGTTCGAAGGCCGCGGCGACCTGGTACACGCCGATGCGGTGTTCGTCGTCGCCGTAGAGCGTCTCGAACGCCGAGACGACGAGGAGGGGACGGAAGCGCTTTCCGCCCTCGGTGGCTCGACGGATGGCGGATGCCAGGTACCGGGCGCCGTCGCCGAGCGTGGTGGCGCGCCGCTGAAGGCGCGAGAGCGCCCCGTCGATCTCGCGGTCGATGCCCTGACGGGCGACGGGGGTGGATTCGAGACTGATCATGAGGCGCGCATCACGGCTTGAGGGGTCTGAAACAGGTGCAGCTGCTGCGCCTGCAGGACGAGCCACGGGCTGAACGCCCACGGCGTCGACTCGAGAGACGCGGCGAGCTCGAGCGGGTCGACCCAGCGGTACTCGGCGACCTCGTCGGGGTTCGGCTCGGGGTCGACGTCGGCGCGGGCGACGTACACGGGGCAGATCTCGTGTTCGACGATGCCGCTGGCGTCAATGGCGCGGTAGCGGAAGTTCGGCAGGGCCAGCTCGAGGTCGCGGATGACCAGGCCGACCTCGTGCGCGGCACGGCGGTGCACCGCCGAGAGCGAGGCCTCGGACGGGCCGGGGTGGCCGCAGAACGAGTTCGTCCAGACGCCGGGCCACGTCTTCTTGTGCAGGGCGCGGCGCGTGACGAGAACGTCGCCCGCCGAATTGAGCACGTGACACGAGAATGCCAGGTGCAGAGGTGTGTCTGTGTCGTGCACGGTAGCCTTGGGCGCCGTGCCGATTTCGTTGCCGAAGTCGTCCAGGAGGACGACATACTCGGTCTCGTTCATCGTGCCTCCCGTTTGCTAGTTTAGCTAGCGATATAAGCTTGACTATACCGACGCCGAAAGGGGGTGTCCACCGTGACGAAAGCCGTGTCGGCCTCTGGTACGAGGCCCGCCGTGACCCACACTTTACGCGCCGTCCAGACCCTCAGCGACGCCCTCGACCGCATGCACTCCGGCATGAAGGGCGACATGGACATGAATGCCAGCGACCTCGCGACGCTGCGCATGCTCACCATCCGCGAGTACCGCGGTCAGATGGTCAGTCCGCACGACGTGGCGACCCACCTGCGCATCTCGACCGCGTCGACCACCAAGCTCATCGATCGCCTCGTCGCCTCGGGCCACCTCGAGCGTCAGCCGCATCCCTCGGATGGTCGAGCCCGCGTGGTCGTGCTGACCGACAAGTCGCGCCGCGAGTTCTTCCGGCACTTCGGCGTTCACCTGGGCGCCATGCGCGCTGTCGCCGAACGCTTCGATGACAGCGAGCTCGACACCATCGTGGCGTTCATGGATTCGCTCACCGAGTCCATCACCACCGAAGACTGACCCGCACCTCCAAACCCCGGCGGCCGAGCCTGTCGAAGCCCCCAAGCCCCCCCCGGGTGTCACCCGCGCGCGATCCGAACGCCCACGTCGTCGAAGGCGTCCCGCTGCCGCCCGCCCCGTCGCGCGGTCGCCCGCACCTGCGCGGGGGCGTCCGACCACCCGCCGCCGCGGAACACGCGCGCGTCGCTTTCCCCCTCGGGGTCGTACAGATCGGCGCACCATTCCCACACGTTGCCGAGAGTGTCGAAGAGTCCGTGGAGGTTCGGCATCCGTCCTCCGACTTCCGCCGGGGCGCGCAGGCCGTCGGCGGCCGTCCAGGCCACCTCGCGGACCGGTCCGTAGGCCGATGACGTCGAGCCCGCGCGGCACGCGTATTCCCACTCGTCTTCGGTGGGCAGGCGGAAGCCGTCCGAGTCGGGGTCACCCGTGACGACCTCTCCGTCGAACGAGTAGACGGGGTCGAGGCCTTCCCATTCGCTCAGCGCGTTGCAGAGGCGGATCGCGCGCAACCAGCTCAGGTTCGTCGCGGGGCGCCTCGGATGGCGGGATGGGATGCCGAGCAGCTCCGCCATCTGCTCCTCGGTGATGGCGTAGACGCCGATCTCGAAGCTGTCGACGACGATCTCGCGTCGTTCGGCGCCCCGCAGGTCTGCGCGCAGCACGCGGCCGGCGGGGATGCGCGCCATCTCGACGTCGGTCACGCGAGTTCCACCATCCAGAGGTCGCTGTCGCCGGTGATGAACAGGCGCTTCTCGTCGGCGTCGAAGGTGCAGTTGCTGACGACGTGCGGGGTCGGGATGACGCCCAGGCGTGCGCCGGTCTCGTCGACGATGACGACTCCCGCTTCGCTCGAGATCCAGAGCCAGTCGCGGCTGTCGACGACGAATCCGTCGGGGATGCCGGCATCCACCGTCGCGAAGGTGCGCGGGGCGCCGAGGGTCTCGCCGTCCCAGCTGCACGCGACGACGCGGGGGAGCCGTTCGGCGTTCGACTCGGCGACGTACAGGGTGCTTTCGTCGCGGCTGAAGGCCAGTCCGTTGGGCTGGTCGAGGTCTATCATGCGCTGCAGACCGTCGCCGTCGCGCCAGCGATAGACGCTCTGGTGGGGGAGGGCGGGGTCGGCGGGGTACCCCTCGCGCGGATCCGAGATGCCGTAGGTGGGGTCGGTGAACCAGATCCAGCCATCGGATGCCACGACCAGGTCGTTCGGCGAGTTCAACGGCTCGCCCTCGAAGGCATCGACGAGCAGTTCGGTGCCGTTCTCATCGGTGCGGCTGATGCCGCGGCGCCCGTGTTCGGCCTGCACGAGGCGGCCTTCGGCATCCATCGTGTTTCCGTTGGCGAAGTTCGAGCGATCGCGCACCGTGATGATGGAGCCGTCTTCGCGCCACGCGAGGGTGCGCCGGCCGATCACGTCACTGAAGACGAGGGAGCGCTCTTGGGGCCACCAGACCGGCCCCTCCGCCCAGGTGGCGTCGGCGTAGAGCGACAGCAGCCGTGAGGCGGGCGGCAGGACGGCGCTGAGGCGCTCGTCCCATACGCGGGGAGGGGTGACATCGACCGTCTCGGGGGAGCGGGCACTCTGCAGAATCTGACCATCGAGGGGAATGCGGGGCATGTTTCCAGTCAAACGCGTGGGTGTGAGCATGCGGGCCGGGTTGACGCGCTCAGCCGAAGGGGTGGGCGGCGGGCGCGGCCGGCGACGTGGCGAACTGGATGAGCACCTGCAGGCAGGGCTCGTCGCCGAGGGTGCCCGAGAGGTGTCCGGCCTTGCCGTCGACCTCGGCGGTGTCGGTGTCCTGCCCGAAGTGGATGTCGCCGGGTCCCATTTCGACGCGCGAGCCGTCCTGCGTCTCGAGGAACCAGCGCCCCCGCAGCGGAATCACCCACTGCGGATGAGGGGAGGGATGCCACTGCCCCACCCACCCGACCGGCAGCGCCGCGAAGAGCACGGCCGACACCTCGCCGGGGAACGGCCGCATCCACTGCGGGTCGGCTCCGCCGCCGACGCTCTGCATCCCGAATCCCCGTAGTACTGATTCGTCGAGCCGGCTCTTGCCGTCGAGTCCCGTCCACATGTGAATGAACGGCAGCGTCGGCGGGGTGTCGGCATCGCGCCCGTCGTTGTCGAGCGCAGCGGTGGTGGTCGTGTCCATGGCTCGAGTCAACCGCGCCGAGCCCGGGGGAGCGCAGGGTTGACGGAGGGGGATGGATGCCACGTGCCGGTGTCGGCGCAGGCGCTTACGAACGAAGAAGGGGCGCCGCCGACCGAAGTCGACAGCGCCCCTTCAGGAACGCGTGGTGCGTCAGGCCTTGCCCTCGGCGCGGTTGCGACGAACCGTGGTGGCCACGGCGATCGTGCCACCGGCGAGAACGAGAGCGCCGCCGCCGACCCAGATGCCGAGCATCGAGTTGGCGTCGAAGCCGGTCGCGGGGAGGCCGGTGGAGCCTCCGGCGTTGTTGCCCGAGCCGCCAGCGGTGCCGCCCGTGGGCGTGGCCGAGAGCGTGTAGGTGCCACGGGCGTCAGCGGGGAGCGTGACAACCGCGGTCGCATTGCCGGAGGCGTCGGCGACCTTCGTGATCGACTTGGAGCTGACGGGGAGGTTCGCCGTGGCGAGCCCGGCCTGGTCGGCGTTGTAGCCGACGAGGACGAAGTTCACGGTGGCGCCGGGAGCCACGTTGAACGTGACCGGGCCGTTGTTGGTGATCGTCACGGTCTGCGTGCCGGGAGCGGTGGGGACGTACGCCTGAGCCACGGCGGGGGCTGCGAAGAGCAGCGCGCCAGCGAGGGCCGCGGTGACGCCAGCCTTTTTGAGGTTGAGCTTCATGAATGCCTGCTTTCGAATCCGGGCTACCGGGAGGTGGTGGTCCGCGTCCGTGCTATCCCGATGGAGCTGCAAGGGGAAGGACAACAATGAAGCGGTGGGCGGTGCTAGACCCTCCCTGAGTATTGCCTAGGTTTTCCCTGGATTGCAAATTGTCAAGGTTTCGACTACGTAAATTTACGCTGACGCGCAGTCGAGGGCGTATTTACGCAGTCGCATTGTTCACTGCAGGGTTGCGATTCCGGTTGCTTCGCAGGTTGCTTTGACCGTCGGGTCGATTCCGGCGTCGGCTGTCGGGGTTATGAAGGCCTCGGCTTTCGACGCCGTCGTCGTCGCGCGCACGGTCACGGTGAGGTCGGCTGACGTCTGGGGAAGAAGTTGGAACCCGAAGGTCAGCACCTGGCGACCCTCGAACGTCCCGGTCGAGGGACCCGTCCCCGTCGCGGTCTCGGCCGACACGAGTTCGAACCCCTCGGGCAGGTAGACGTTGTTCACCACCGTCGCCGTTCCCGGCGCCGTACCGAATGCACCGTTGGCAGTGACGTAACGCGGAAGGGACGTCTCGGCGTCGGTGGGCGCGGTATTCGCGAGGCTCATCCGCAGGGTCAATTGTCGCGGACCGTTCCGCCCATCGGGGGCGCACTGGTCCCAGGCGAGACTCACGTCAGGCTTGACGTAATAGCTCATCTTCGAACCGCCGCCATCGTTCAGATACACCCCGAACCGGGCCGTTTCGTCATTCGTTTCCGGCAGCTCACCTGCAACGGACGACCCGTCGAGAATGGCCTGCTCGTCGGGGTCGGCACTCCACATCAGAACGCGGCGCTGGTCGGCCGCAGTCGCGAGATTCGTCAGCAGGCTTACCGTCGACCCCCGACCTTCGAGGAACGCGTTGAACACAGCTCCCGTCGAGGCAGCGAAGAATGCATCCTGCACTGACGGATCCGGGTATCGCTGGTAGACGTCGCTAAGCAGCGTCTTCACGGCGTTCTCGGCAGACAGTGTCGAGCCGTCGGGCAGCGCTACCGGTCCTGTTGCGCGCAGAAGGTAGGACAGCACGACGGGGTCCAGGGCGATGACGCCGTCCACCGACACACCCGTTCGCTGCTTGTACATTTCTCGGGCGAGCGGGCCATCGAAGGTGAAGTCGGGAACCTGCGTGAGGTTCTGGAAGAAGCGTGCTGGTCTGGTCTCGTAGATGTTCTGCACGTCGGCGGGTAATTCGACGACCGGATTCTTGATGCCGCTCGACAGCGAGGTGCCGGATTCGGTGTTTGCAAGACTGATCGCGCCCTGGTTGGTCTTGAGGAGAATGGCCGTGCCTGCGATGCCGCCCAACGACCTCCACTCGGCGTTGTTCTGAACAAGCAGCAGGTAGTTGCGTTCACCGTTCTGGCCCAGGACGTCGGGGAGTAGGCGTGTCGCTCGCGAAAGCGCGTCGAGACTCGTTGCGGCTTGTTCGAAAACCGTGGACGACTTGTCGACTGCGCGCGCGAGGATTCCCACGAGGGGCGTCCGATTCAGACCCTGCAGTTGATCGGATGCACCTGCGGCGGCGGATGCCGCGAGTTGGGCAGGTTGTGCGAGAACAGCTAGGCCGGTGGTATCGATACGGCCGTTGACCGGCTTCAATGCGTCAAAAGAGGTGTCCTGGGCTGCCGTGACGAGGGGCAAAAGTGCGTCGCTAAGGAGAGAGTCGCCCGCGGACGCCACCGTGCCGAAGGCCTCCAGCTGTGGACCGACCCACGGAGCCCCCTCCGCGAGATGCCACACCGGGTCGGAGGTGAGGTCGTGCGCGTCTGAGGCGTCGGTTGCCAAGCGGGCGACGATTGCGCCCGCGGCGCCCGGGTCAGACGCGAGTGCCGAGGACGCCTCGCTAATGCCCGCCTCTACGCGCGATAGATGCTGATATGCCATCCACCCCCGCACGCCGACCCAGGCGGCGATGACGACGACAAGAACGAGGAATGCACCGACCGCCCAGGCCAAAACGCGACCGGCCCTGAGCATGGCCGGGGGGAGAGGTGAGGAGCTCACGCTGGTGCCCTTCGGTTTCGTGGTCACGGCGGTCTCCGTTCCCTGGCGCGAGACCCCCGCCGACCCGAGATGAGTCTGTGAGTCAGCCTTCGCGCTGCGATTCGCGCGACGTACGCCGCGGCGAGAAACCCAGTTCGTCCAAAGAAACCTCTTCCGAGGTGTCCGCGTCGACGCTGCTCTTCTCTTTTTTCCGCGAGAAACGGCTGGTCTTCGCAGGCAGCTCGCGATATCCGTATCCGTACCCGTATCCGTACCCGTACGCGGCGTAGTACGAGTCCGGCCCTCGGGTTGGCACCATCGACATGATGAAACCGGCGAGCTTGGCCCCGACAGTGTTGAGCGCCTCCGTGGCACCTGTCAGCTGATGCTTGGTGGTCTTGCCCGCCGAAACCACCATGAGTGCGCCGCTCGTGGCCCGAGCGAGGATCGCGGCGTCGGTGACCGGAAGCAATGGGGGAGCGTCGCACAGCACGACATCGAAATCGCGCTCGAGCATTTCAAGCAAAACGGTCATCTGCTGCGATCCCAACAGCTCACTGGGATTGGGTGGGATCTTTCCCGCAGGTAGCACGTAAAGGCTGCGGCCGCCCCAGGGAAGCATGACCTCGTTGACTTTGGCCCGCCCGATGAGAACGTCCGTCAGACCTGCGCCACCCTCAATGCTGAGGTACTCCGCAACCTTGGGCTTGCGCAGGTCGGTGTCGAGCAGTGCGACCCGCTTGCCGGCGTCCGCTAATGCGATCGCCAGGTTAATAGTTGTCGTCGATTTGCCCTCACTCGGAATCGAGCTGGTCACGACGAAGCTCGAACGCCCGCCCATGTCGAGGAACTGAAGGTTCGTGCGGAGCGCACGGAACGATTCGGCTCGCGGACTCAGCGGATCCGCGTGAACAATGAGCGGCCGTTCCTTCGCCTTGGCGTCGTAGGCGATGGCACCAATGGAGGGGGCGTCCGTAATTTGCTCTGCATCTCGAGGAGTCCGCACTCGGTTGTCCAAGGCAGTGCGCAGTACCGCGACTCCAATACCGATTGCTAGCCCAGCGAGCAGGCCAAGCGCCAAGTTGAGCGCTACATTCGGCGACGTGGGGTTCAACGCTGGTTGGGCGTCTGTGACCCGAGTGAGCCGAACAGGGCTGGCACCGCCGTCCACTGCCGGCTCAAGCGCCGGTACTACGGTCGAAAGGCTTCCCGCGACGGCGTTCGCGATCGCGGAGGCGGTCGCCGGATCAGAATCTGTGGCTGCAATGGTGATTAGTGTGGAATTGAGCGCAGCTGACGCTTTGACGTTTTTCGCGAGCATATCGGCCGTGGTTGCAAGCCCGAGGTCCCTTATGACGGGATCGAGTACCGTGGGTGTGGCGGCCAAACCAACGTACGTATTGATTCTCGCCTGCGTGAAATTGGACCCCTGCTGCAGCTCGGCCGTCGTGCCGCCTCCCTGCGTCGAGACGAAGACCGTGCTGGAAGACTCGTACGTTGGTGTTCGAGTCAGCGTGAAGACGGTGGCAGCAGCAAGCGCTACGGTCGTGAGGACCACGATCACGAGCCAATTCTTCCGAAGGATTCGGATGTAGTCGCTGAGCTCCATGAGGCCTCTCGAGGTGTCGCCGGCACACGTCGTGCGGCACTGGGGGAATGACGTCAGTCTGTCATATGGATTGTTTCCGGTTGGTTTTAGCGAGGACGTGAATAGCCCGGGTCGGCCCTCAGCGGCTGCTGACTCCAGAGCCAGTCATCACCCCGGCGGCGCGACCCTGGGTAGTGTGGCGGGTCAATCGTGAGCAAGACGGACCATGCGGGGGACTACGGGCAGCGCCGACACGAGTTGTTCTAGAGACAATGCATAGGTTCGCCCGGATCGACGGTATGGATCGACAATGTCGTCGTCCTCGGCCATCGTTGGGGGGAGTACGACTCCTCGACGATTCGCAGCGAACAGCAGCATCGCAGAGAACCTGTTCTCAGGCGTCAAGGGGCCTGATGTTCGTGTGGACTCTTCTCGCAGCTGATCGTCGCTGACGTCAGCGAGTAGGCGGCTGAGCTCGCGGACAGTGAAAGTTCGGCGCACAGCTGACGGGTCCGTCTCGACGATCTCACGGCGATGTTCCCGAGCCATCGCGAGTGCAAGATGTGCCGAACGAAGGTGCTCCGCGTTAAGGGATCTTGCTTGGTGACTATTAACTCGTACGGGATCACATCCGTTGGCGACCGCAATATGGGCAGTCTCGGCTGTCATCGGCACCCCGCCTCGTGCCCGGGTGCCAGCGCTGCTGACGCTCACGTCAAACCCGGACACGAGATTGGTGAGAAGCTGTTCGGCCAGGGGCGATCGGCACACATTGCCTGTGCACACGGCGAGAATGTTCAGCAAGCTGCTCCTTCGAGGTGCCGATCTGGGGATGCCCGCACGTCCAAACTCCGAGTAAGTTGAGCCCGTGCGTGATCAGCATAATCAGACCGCCGTTGCGAACGGGGCCGGCACAACGGCCGAATTCGACCCCGGCGCCCATCGCGCAATTTCCGACTCGTCTCCAATCCGGAGGCGTAGGCGCACCGATTGGCGGATGGGCGGACAAGGAGTCAGCAAATGGGACCTGAGGGTCCTTGTGTGCGCGCTTCTCGGGGCAGGAGCCGGAATCCTCGCCAGCGTTGTCCTCGCCCATTCGAGCGCAGCCGGGGTCGCCGCATTGTCGCTACCCGCGTTGTGGATTGGCCTGCTTGTGCCGGTAGCCTACGCAGTGCTCCGGGGACGCCCGGCGGGCCTGTTCCGCCTGAGACTCCTCGATGTGCTTTGGGGAGTCGGTTTGGGTGTGGGGCTTCGCCTCCTGCAGGGGAGCCTCAGCGATGCGAATGCCGCATCGTTTCCTACTGCCACATCCCTCTCGCTCGATCTCGCGACGAGCTCGCTGACGGCGATCACCCTGGCTGCCGCCCTTATCGGGCCTTTAGTTGAAGAGATCTTTTTTCGTTCCGTTCTTGTCGTCGTCATCTTCCAGATGCTGCGCAGGTCTTTGGGTGCATTCACGGCGGGTGCTACTGCTCTACTCGTGTCTGCCGGCGCTTTCGTGTGCCTGCACGGGGCGTATGCCCCGTTCTCCCTCTCAAGTGGGTTGCAACTGTTCATAGTCGGCGGCGTCTGTTCCCTGCTCGTCCTGCTAACGGGCCGGGTTTGGTCTGCAGTTATCCTGCATGTCGTCTACAACGCGGTGTACCTCGTACTCGTGGGGATCGGTACCGCGGGTGCGTAGTGCGAGGAACTGCATCTCCACATCGCGGTGAGGTCTCGCTCGCGTGGATGGACGAGTCAAGCGTCGGGCGGTCTCCTACGCGGTCGGCACGGGCCTGGACGACGGTAAGGTCCATGCCGCGCGAGCGTAGGCGGCAAACCGCCTCGCATCGCCGCGATAAGCCGGACGAACCGATGTAAGTAGAGCGAAGACAGTGGAGCGAGCGGCGAAGCCGACAGCGACGACGCCTCGCCACAATGCTGCGCGGAAAGTGCTCGGGTGATAACGGAGAACGAAGAGGTCATACAAGTTCTCAAGCCACACAGTCCTCACCGGCCCGGAAGAATCGTCGCTGCTGCCTCCGACACTGTGGTGCGCGAAGGCCCAAGGGAAGACAGCTACCTTCCAGCCTGCGCTACTTGCGCGGAGACAGAATTCCACGTCCTCGGCGTACATGAACCAACGCTCTGAGAGTCCCCCCAAGTTTTGCCAGACGGTCCGTTCAACTAGCATGCAGCCGCCGGAAACCCACTTCACAAATTCCGGCCGATTCGGCCGGATCTGATTCCGCAGAAGATAGTGCCCACGCAGTCGGGCTGTGTGCCTGCCTAGGCGCGACAGGCCGGATGAATGCAGGAACATGCGCCTAACCGAGGGCTCGTACCCCGCAGCCATGGTGCGGAATTTCCCAGCGCCCTCGATGACGTCTGGGGCTGCAACGCCGACTTCCGGGTACGCGCTCATAGCCACAGTCAGAAGACCGATGTTCTCATAGTCCATCGAAGCGTCGGGATTGAGGAGGAGCAGGAATTCTCCGCTAGCGTTCTCCGCCGCGCGGTTCACTGCCTTCGCGAAGCCGAGGTTCTCGCCTGACCGGATCAAGGTAATTCGCGAGCCGTAGGCACTCTCGATAAAATCTGCGGTGCCATCGAGCGAAGCGTTGTCGACCAGGACGATCTCGCAGTGGCCCACGAGTCCATCGATCGCCGCTTGAATAGTGGACCGGCTGTTGTACGTGACAATGAGTACCGTCACGAGCGGGACGGGGGCGGCCGGTTCATCCGTTTCGATCACCTTGTCGTCTCTTTCATTCTCGCGGTGCTATGGATGAGTACCGTATCCGAGAAGCGATGTCTTCCCAATCGGACTCGGCGTCTCGCAACCTGTCGACGGGGCCAGCGGTGGCGCGCCTTTGCGGCACGCTTGCGAGGACGGTGGCCAAGGCGGATGGTGCGTCTGGATCGACGAACGCATGCGCATCTGGAACAAGCTCCCGCATAACGGGTATGTCGGAGACCACGACCGGCGTACCGAAGAAACGAGCCTCGGCGGGCGGCAAGCCATAACCCTCATCGCGCGACATGAATATTAGACAACTGGCATTGATGTAGAGCCATCTGAGTTCTCCATCCGAAACTCGTCCAGCGAATATAACGTGCCCCGAGTCGACCAGCGTTCGGATGTTCTCTGGCAATTCGGTGGTGGCGCCGGAATACTCAGCGCTACCTACGATGATCATCGGGTGCGTTGGCGAGAGAAGTCCCGACGAGACCGCTCCGCGAAGAGCGGTGTCGAGGTTTTTTCTCCGGTTCAATCTTCCTACACAGAGCCAGAAGCCATCCCAGTTGGTGGGCATCACTTCGGGGGTACGAGGTGACGCGCCCGCGAGGGCCGGCGAGATGGCAAGGCTCGTGGCAAGCACCGGCGAGAGACGTGGGTGCAGCCTCTCAATCCGCGCCGCTTCTGTGTGCGAGGACGTGAACACGGTCGACGCGCACGCCGCGAGACGGCTCATGGGCCAGAAGTACAGACGTTCTTTTCGGGTGAACCAGTGCGGGGATTCCTCGAAGAGCAGATCATGAATGAATACTGCGTTGCGAGTGAAAGGGGAGGTGTAATTGTGCGATACGACAAGGTCCACCCGATGGCGTCGAGCCTGAGCGGGCAGTTCCACGACATTCGCAAGTGCCTGCGGAGACAGCCGCGTTGTAACAACCCTCGCCTCGGGCGGCACGTCCACAAGGTCTCTATGGCTTGCGCGCACGGCGAGAAGTATTTCGTCTTCGGGGAAGCGTCGCGACCATCCGAAGACGATCTCGCGCATTACGGTGCGGTTGGCGATCGGCCCTCTGTGCCACCAGAACGCGTCAAACAGGACGCGCATTCAGTGCCCCCCTTAGCGCGGATTCGTAACGTTCGCAGACTAACTCCCAGGTGAAAAATTCCTGCTGACGGCTGCGGGCGGCGAGTGAAAGAGCGGACTGGCGGTCACTATCTTGCATCAATTCGGACACGGTGTCCGCGATTCGACGTGGGCTTGGTTCGGTGAATACACCCGCGTCTCCCAACACCTCGCGATTGTATACAGTGTCTCGGGCGACAGTCGGGGTGCCGCACGCCATTGCCTGAACGAGCGCAGGGTTAGTGCCACCGACACTGTGGCCGTGAAAGTAGACGCCACAGTTCTGCATGAGCCGGTGGAGAAGCTGATCGTCCGCGACATGTCCAAGCCAGGTGATGTTCGGTGTCGACTCCGCAAGCAGCCGTGCACAGTCATCGAGTTCTCCGCCGTAGCCGGACGATCCCACAATTACCACCGGCCACGATTTCGCGATTGATTTCGCTGCTTCGAAGAATTCTGGGATAGTGTTTTCCGGCACGAAGCGGGCGACAACTAGTATGTAGCCACGGAACTGCAGGCCAAGTGGTGGTTCACTACTTTGGGCGGGGGCGTCGCCCCCGTAGGGGATGTAGATCCCGTCCCGTCCGAATTTCGCTCCCCACCAGCGCTTGATCTCATGCGCGTCATAAACGAGCGTGTTGGCCCAGCGTGCTGTGCTCCTAGCGCCGCTGCGGAAGACAGCCTTCGCAATCCGCCCCCACTTGGCACGCTCCCACTCGATTCCATCGACGTTGACGAGTGTCGGGATGCGTGCTGCTCGAAGCAGGGGAAGCCAGAACCCGTTCGCAACATTCATGACGAGTGCGACATCGCAACCGTCCTTGACTGCTCGTCGCACAGCTGTGAAGCCGTATGTGAGAGTACTAAGGGACTTCCGCTCAAATCCTCGCGTCGCGACGGAGTGCACCCGTTGGTCTCGCTTGGGGTCGTCCAACTTCATGGCCTGCGGTCGTCCGTACACGACAACGTCCCATCCGGCGTCGCTCAGGTAGGGTGCAAGCTTTCTTACGGCCGTCTCAAAGCCGCCGTAATAGCTCGGGTAACCGCGTGTGCCGATGATTGCGACTTTAGGCAAAGTCTGCCTCCTGGTGAGAAATGGTCAAGTGCGACGCGATCAATCGGGCAAGGCGGCGACGATCTCGCCGATCGCTGAGGACATCGTCTTCGTGGAGTGTGACGTCTGAACCCGATGTTGGCCAGCGCGTCCCAGATCCCTCAGCTGCTGGGGGTTGTCCAAGAGTCCGACGACAGCTGCTGCCATGGCGCTTGCGTCGCCAGCTGGTGTGAGGCGGCCGGAGGCCTCGTCGACATAATCAGACATCCCGGGTGTGTCGGTCGTGACAACTGGCCGTCCTGTGGCCGCCGCCTCGAGGGCGACTGTCATCCCGGACACGTGATGATTGAAACGCGTAGCGATAGCCACGATGGAGGCGCGGCCGTAAAGATCGCGCAGCTCCCGATGAGAGAGGCGTTGGACGCGAACAACACCAGCGGGCACCGGATGGTCGGAGGCAGTCTGAACTAGGACCTGGGTTTCCGGTCGGGCGGCCTTGATCTCAGCCATTGCAGCGTACAGCGTCGGTATGTCTCGATCGCGGTCGCCGCCGGCGCTTAGTACAAGCGGCTGGGGAGGAAGGGGCGTTGGTCTGTAGAAGTCCGTGTCGATACCAAACTTCAAGAAGTGCACCGGTGGGCTGTCGAGTCCGAGTAACGCTTTCACCAATGCAACCTGGGGGCGACTAAGGCACCACAGCGCACTCGCTTGCCTAAGGGCCCTCCGGTAGACGGCTTTGATTGCTCGGTCTCGCGCGTTTACTGGCGGGTCGGTATTCCAGATCACGCCTCCGACCACGTGCTCGAATTGGCGGGAAGCTACGAGCCGAAAGACGCTACTCTCTTCCCACCCGATCGCCACACTTTGCCTCTCCGATCGACGAGTCCAAAGTCGGGGGAGGAATGCGTTGCTCGACAACGGGACGGTTCGTAGATCATACCGATCGTCGAGGCGGTCCAGGCCGTATGGCCAGCGGTCCGGTCGTTCTCCCTTCGCGTGCAACGTCTCCCACTCTGCAATGTCCCATGCGGCGGGAAAGCCTATCGAGGCGGTGCGGGTCATCGGCTTTCCACTCGGTTCAGAACATCTGACGAAAGGACGTCGGTTGCCTTGGGGGCGAAAGTTCCCGAACGGAGCACGTGCGTGTAATTCTGGAAGATCGGCCCGATTTTCCCGTAGTTGTTCTCCGTAACGACATACGGAACGCTGAGTAGGCCAGCCAGCACATGCGCATGCAGTCTGTTCGTGATGACTGCATGCCTGCCTCGCACCAGCGTCAGGCCAGCCAGAAGGTTCTGCTTTCTATTGAATTCGTTGGCGTGCCGGATCACGCGAAACATGAGCGCACTATTGCGGAGCCAGGGGACGACCCGGGCTAACCGTCCTGGCACACGCGTCACTTTCCACAGGGCTTTCTGCCAACCGGTCAGGCGCCAGTCGCGCACCTCGTGAGACGGCCCAAGGTGCAGTTCAATCTCCGCGGCAAGATCTCCAGCCGCTTCCTTGTCTTCGCGCGCCAAGACAAGGATGCCTCGACTCTTCCCGCGCGTCCGAGCTTCTCTGGGGGTCCAACCGAGCGCCATGTCGGGGCACAGTCGAACATTCACATCAGGCAGAGCACTACTAGCCCTCTCGAGAGAATCCGTGTCGCGGACGAGCAAGGTGAAGTTGGGATGTGCTGAAAGGATCGCATTGGCCTGCGCCGCGCGCGATGGGGACTGGAAATACACGGTCTGCGGAAGCTGAACGATGCGGCGGTCGTGATTGTCAGCTACGACCCGTTCACGAAATTCCTGAAACACTGGCCATACGTCTCCGAAGTTTCCGCCTCCATGCAGCAGAATCGGTGTGTTGGGAGCGAGTCGATCTAAGAGCTTACGGCTGTGCCGGAAAATATCAGCTTCGTAGGCCACTCGAACGTGAAGCCGCTTCAGATACTCAATCTCTCCCTGCCAGATCATGTTGTCTCCGACATTCTCATGGGTCGGTATGTCTAGCAGAACGACCTTGGAAGCGCTCGACAGGGTGTCTTGCAAGACAGAGGATGTGAACGCCCGGACGGCGTCAAGCGATTCGAATACGGGAAAGGCGGTTTCGCTCACCTAGATATTCCATTCCGGAGGACGGTTGGCTACAGCTTCGCGCGAAGAAGCTCGCGAATTCGCTGGGTGGGAAGGTGGTTTCGCAACATGATTGCGAAGACCATCGCAGATACTGCAAATGTGAGCGTACTGTAGAAGGAAAGTGGTTCTAGTCCAGCGAAGAACTGTATTACGGCGGCGCCGAAGGCGAGTATGGCGGAGGCGCTGACTATCGCGAAAATTGCGAAGATACCGCTTGCCCGCCAATCATCAGCCCCTAGCTCGAGCACTGAACGAGCCCGCCAAAGGTAGAGGGGTGCAATGAGCGCCAGGGGGGCGCTGAGGGCCAGCGCGGCGCCGACGATTCCTAGACCGCTGACCAGCGGAAAGACCAGCGCAGCGAAGGCGACAAGCCAGGTGAGTTGGATCAAGAAAAACGCCCCCGGACGTCCGAGAGCGTCGCCGGCGGGAACCAGCGGAATCTGTATCGCGTTGACGACGAAACCGACGAGGAGCACGATCATTGTCAGCGAGATGGTGGCAGTCGGAACGGAGGCACCGAGCCAGAGATGGACGATGCCGCTCGCGCCGAATACGAGGACGCCTGCGCCTAGCGCGGACGCGCCGAACGCCGCCGCGCAGAGGGTCGTCAGTATTCGTCTGGCTCTTGGGGGGTCCTCTACGAATTGCCGGCTGAGAGTCGAGCGAAACGGGTCGACGATCCAGGTGAGTAGCTGGCGGGCAGCCGTGTAGACCCGAAATGCTGCGTTGTAGTAGGTCACGTCGCTTGGGCCCATCAGGCTGCCAACAACGACGGTTCCCAGCTGAAGGATGGTCGCTCCTATAAGCGCGACCCCGAAAGAGCGGATACTGTAGCGAAGCATTTTTTGCAGGGCGCTGAAGGCGCCGTGTCGGAAGGAAATCTTCAACAGCTTACGCCTCGCAAGTACGATGACCGCCGCTGCGTGAGGAGTAATCGCGGCGATGACTTCGGCCGCCGCAAGCCAAACGATGCTGTCAAAGGCCAGGCACGCAGTTAATGTGCCAGCGCAACGTACTGCAATCCCGATGGACTGATTTCTACGTTCAACAGGGAGAAGCCCCGACCCGACCAGCGCTGAGGCAAATGGGGAGATAAGAAGGCACGCCAGCATGAGGGTCGCTAGGAGTGCGAGGGCGTTGGCGTCGGCTGACGACACTCCTGCCGCACCTGCGTTCGACGAGGTGATGAAGATGGCAAGTACTGCGAAGAGCGGTACCACCGCGGTTGCGACCAAGATGTTCCACATCAGCCCGCCAGACACGTACTGGGAGAAGGTGTGACCTTGGACTCCCGCTCTCGAACGGGAACCGAAATGGACAATGGCAGATCCGACACCCACGTCGGCGTACTGGAGGTAGACAGAAACCGCGGAGACTAGAAGCCAAAGTCCGTAAGCTCCGCTACCAATGGTTGCGATCACCAGAGGAAGCAGAGCCAGTCCGACAACGATGCCAAGAAGGCCTGCGCCGGCGCTGCTCAAGATGCCAGCCGCGCCACCGTGCTCCTTGTCGCGTCCGCGGAGGGGCCCGCGGGAGGGGGAGCCCGTTCTGTTACCCATCGGCAGGGTGGGCGGTGCCGGTACTGGCTGAGATCCGAGATGAGAAGTCCGGTGAGCTAAGCGGGTTCGCGCGTGCGCTCGACCTTGCCGAGCTGATGCTGAGGTCGCTCGACATCTGGCGGGGTCCCTTCTTAGATTGCTTCATCTGCGGCTCTCCTGGGCTGAACGCTATCAGCAGCCTTGAAACGCTCGATCACCTCCGCGTGAATATTGCACTTCTTCTGATGAGGATCTGGGGCTGAAAGTGACGTCTTACGTTCTGTTCGCGAGTGTCATTCAGCTGCGTTGTGTAGCGGTCCGAAGCAATGCCATCTGCTGGACTGAGAGCCTTCTCAGAAGGGGGGCTCTGCATGGTTACGTTCATCGCGAGCGGCAGTCGCCTGGATCACAGCGGTGTCGAGAGTGGGGTCTCCGCGGAACGTGAGCGACGGAGTCGAGGCACAGCGCGAAGTGGGACCCTGCGCGTACTTTTGTAGAGGAGAGTCCAGAGAGCGCTGCGGCGGTCTCATCAACTAGATGCATCGCGACCCTTGCCGGTGCTTCGGGGTGACGACGCGTCAACAACGCGCTCGAGCGAATCAGCCAGATAGAGAGAAGGCCCCGGATCGTACGATCCGGGGCCTTCTTATTGTTGCGGGGGCAGGATTTGAACCTACGACCTCTGGGTTATGAGCCCAGCGAGCTACCGAGCTGCTCCACCCCGCGGCACAAGAGAAAACATTACCTACAGATGGACGAACCCGCAAATCCGCGCATGCTGCCCGGGAGTGTCGCGAGAGAATAGCCCGGTGAGCAGTGATATCGATGACCTCGCCGACGGGCGGCCCGAAACGCCGGCACAGCGAGCCGACCGCAACTGGAGCGAGATTCTGCAGGAGTTGCGGGTGTTGCAGACCGGCACGCAGATCCTCACAGGGTTCTTGCTTGCCCTGGCTTTCCAAGCGTCGTTTAGCGAGCTCGAGACCGCCCAGCGGGTGCTCTACCTCGTGCTCATCTGCCTCGCCGCGCTGAGCGCGGTGGTAGCACTCGCACCGGTAGCGCTCCACCGCGCCGTGTTCCACCTGCAGGTTAAGCCCACGCTCGTGAGGGCCGCGCATGACGCCCTCCGCGCGGCGCTCGCCCTCGTCTCTCTCTTGTTGGTCGGCGTGGTCGCGTTCGTCTTCGACGTCGTCGTAGGGTTTTGGGCGGCCGCGGCGTCCGGGGTCGTGCTCGGCGTGGTCATCCTCGTACTGTGGATGGTGGTGCCGATGGTGGTCCGGCACCGGGGGAGGGAGAGCGCGCAATGAGTCATGAGACCCTCGGAATCGCCGTCGCACAATTCGCGCCGTCCGCCTCTCGCGGAGGCAACCTCGCGGTCATCGCTGACCTTGCCCGCGTGGCCGCCGATCGCGGAGCCGACGTCGTCGTCTTCCCGGAGTACTCCAGTTACTTCATCGACCCCTTCGATCCCTCGCTCGCCGAGAATGCTGAAGATCTCGACGGGTCGTTTGTGCGTACGCTGATGGCGCTCGCAGCCGAGCTCGACCTGGTCGTGGTTGCAGGCCTCCTCGAGAAGGCGGACGACGGTCGCCGGGTGCGGAACACTGTTGTAGCGGTAGGAGCCGGTGGCATTCGAGCTGTGTATCGGAAGCTGCATCTGTACGACGCGTTTGGTCAGCGTGAGTCTGATTGGGTGGAGCCAGGGGAGATCGCACCGCCCCAGCTGTTCGAGGTGCGGGGCCTGCGGTTCGGTCTGATGACGTGTTACGACCTGCGGTTCCCCGAGGTGTCGCGGACGCTGGCCGACGCAAGAGTTGACGTGGCACTAGTTCCCGCCGAATGGGTGCGTGGTCCGCTGAAGGAGCAACATTGGACAACGCTGCTGTCCGCTAGAGCAATCGAGAACACGTTCTTCGTGGCCGCGGCCGATCACCCGCCACCGCTCGGTGTCGGGCATTCGATGATTGTCGACCCGCAGGGCGTCACGCTAGCTCAGGTCGGCACGGCGATCGATGTGGCGGTAGCGCACGTTGATCTGGCTGCGATTGAGCGTGTACGACGTGTAAATCCCGCGCTGGAGCTCCGGCGATATCGAGTCACGCCTCGCTGAGCCAGTGGAGCCTCAATACAGCTGGAGCCTCTGATCAGTTCGCCGTCGCAGGAAGAGTGACACGCGGTTGCTCCGCTTCTTCGCCGTGCGCACCGCAACAGGGCTTCACGTCTACGGGCGCAATATCCGCTGCGAGCCGGCCAGCCTGATAGTTCAATGTCGCCTAAGCGGTGGCCGGCGTCTCGAGGTGACCAGCCGCGGCGACCTGGGCCTCGGTATGATCCCAACCATGAGCTCACCCACCGCCCCCGCCATCGGGGCGGTTACGGTGGGCGAGCGCTTCCTCGCCGGGGCAATCATGCTTCTGCTTGTCGTACACGTCCCCGGCTTTTCGCTCGTGCCGATTGCGGTCTTCCCCGCGCTGTTTCTCGCCGTCCCGTTCTTCCATAGCGCGCCGCTCGCGGCGAGGAGGTTGGCGGCGGCGACGGCGGTTGCTCTCATTTCCGGTGCCATCGTTGCGGGCGTGACAACATCGATGGGCAATCGGACGTCGTCAATCGCGGTCTGGGGACCGATCGTTCTCTGGGTGATCTGCATTCCCGTCCTCGTCGCGGCGGCAGCATGGTCGCTCCGGCGCATCTCCGTGCGAGTCGGCGTGCTCCTCATGCTCGCTGGCGGAATTGCTAGCTCAGCCATTGCGTCGTTCGAGTGGAAGGGCACGTTGGGTATCTTCGCGACGGCGTTCCTCCTGGTCCTATTCGCCGGTCGCGGCTTTATGTCATTCATCGCCCTCGGTGCTGTGCTTGTCCTCAGCGCGACGAACGATGCCCGCTCAATGGCCGTGGCGGCGGCGGCGTCCTTGCTTGTTCAATGGATCCTTCGCGAGCGGCGCAAGCCGCGAGGCAGCGTGCAGCGAGCGGTCCGCATCATGGTGATTGGAGCCGTCGCGGCGGGCCTCGCAGTATGGGCTATGGCATCCGGGGTAGCGGGGCAACAGGTGCAAGCGAGGACTCTGGACCAGCTCGAAAAGGCTAACCCGCTGTTCGGCGTTCGCGCGGAATGGGCGGCCACCACGGCACTGGCGGAGAGCCACCCGTTTGGTTTCGGCGTCGGCGTCGCCCCCTCCGACTCCGCGATCGGAGAAGGCATCCTCGCCGTACGTGCTGCTGGCGGTGACTGGACGTCGCGCTACTTCAGCAATGTCGTCTTCGGAGAGCGCGTCGACCTGCATTCGACGCTCGCCAACCTCTGGTTCCACTTTGGCATCGGCGGTGTCGTGGTGGCCATCGTTGTCGGGGTAATTCTGTTTCGTGGTGTGCGCGACGCTGCAGACAGTGCACGGGTCTTCGGCATGGGCGGCATCTTCCTGATGCTCATGGGTATCTGGGATCTATTCTTCTCGCCGATGGCGGACGTGGGACGAATCATCGCGGCGATCGCTGTAGCGTTCGCTGTCGCGGATATACGCGGGAGAGCCCGGGCTGCGGCTCGGGCGGTTAGCGAACAAATGACGAACGTTCCGGATGAGAAGACGCCGGAGGTTAGAACCAGCATCCGCCGCGAGTTGAGTGGTGGATTGAATTAGCTTCTACTCGCCCGGTACGTCAAGCTCTGTAGCGGGCTGCCTGCATCGGGCGAGATGGGGCACGGAGCGTGCTGGCAGCAAACCGTTGCGTACGCCCTTTCGCCAACGTGCGGCCAATCAGGTGCGAGCGGACATCGCGAGGCCGACAGGAGCGCAACCCCGCCAACGGTGACGCGAGAACAGTCGTACCTACTTGCTTGGAGCAGTAAGTGTGGCCCGTGCCCGACTCCACCACTCGACAGTCGATCGCGCCGCCAGCGGCGACACGGCCTTCGCGGTCCTGCGCGCTTCGGCCTACGAGATTCGGTTGGTCTTCAGCGCGACTGCTCATGCATGTACTCGCGCCTCGGATCTTGTGAGTCGCCTGCCAAGGTCGGTCGACGGCTTTTCCACGAAGTGATGTGCTGCCCAGGCGACGACTAGCGACAGCGCGACGGTCACGAGGACGAACACGGGAGCTGGGAACCCGAACGGGAGGAGAGCTGTCATGACTATCGTGTGGGCGAGGTAGAGCGCGTAGCTGATCTTCCCCAGCCAAAGGATGCTGTCAGGGGTGTCACGATTGCGGAAAAGATAGAAGGCCGCGAATAAGGCCAGGCCGACCGCGTAGGAGGTGTCGAACCCCACCGGCGTCCATGCGCTCGTTACCCCGTTTCCGTCGTACTCGAGGAAGTATCCAAGCACTGGGACGCCCAACAGTGCAGTGATTCCGAGGGGGATGAGCGCCCTCGATCGCTTCTGATCCCAGAGATAGAGGGCGAAGCCGAGCGACGCCGTGAACATCATCAGCGGAACAACTGCTGTGAAGTCGCTGCCCCGTATGAAGTTCGAACCGGCCATCATGCCGAAGAGTGCGAGCCAGAACAGCCCGAGCCAGACGGTCCAGTCCAGACGTCTCAGCAGCTTCCCTGCCACGGATTGTGCGTAGAAGACGATCTCGATACCGAGGGTCCACGCAACGCCGAGAATCGTCGATACTCCAATAAAGCCTTGAAGCATCGTCACGTTTATGGCTATAACAAGCAGGCTGTAGTCGATCGGTGCGGCGCCAGTAATAGCGACGGTGATCACAAAGGTGATAGTCGCTGCCCAATAAATGGGATACAGCCGCCAGAACCGCCGCACGGAGAACACCCGCGGGGATTGCTTCGAAAGGGTAAGGCCTACAACGTAGCCGCTGACCAGGAAGAATGCGACGATTCCGACACGTCCTGCGTTGACCCACTCGACTGACCAGCGAGCGTACTCGGGGTAGGCGAGTTCGAGCGGGTGCTGGATGGCGACCATGAGGGAGGCAACGCCTCGGATGCCATCGATGTACTCGATTCGGCCGGCACGAACGATTGCGGTCTCGGTCACATCCGGATCATATCGAGCCCTCATTGCGCGCTGGTTTCAGCCGCTATCAACCTGCACAATCTTCTGCTCACGCGGAGGCGGCTGCGCTCAACGCGCACCTTCTGTTCAACATTGTCGAAGCTTTCGGAATAACCCACCCCGGGCTTTGTCGCCTGGCGCCGCGAGGGGCGCCAATCGCCCACACCGGGTGTCTCGCTGCGTTTCGAGTCACCACCCGCTTCAGTTGAACGTCATCCCCGCCAACCGCTCCGCCGCATCCCGCAGCACCTCAACGCGCTTGCACGCGGCGAAGCGCACCAGGGTGGCGTAGTCGCCGCGGTGCTCCGGTGTGACGAAGGCGGTGAGCGGAATGCCGACCACTCCGGCGCGGGCGGGCAGTTCGCGGCAGAACGCGTCGGCGTCGGTGGCGCCGAGTGGGGCGGCATCCACCACCGTGAAGTACGAGCCCGCGGGGGAGGACACCTCGAACCCCGCCGCGCGGAGCCCCGTGCCCAGCAGGGCGGCCTTGGCGGCCATCTCTGACGCGACCGAGGCGAAGAAGGCATCGGGCAGGCGCAGGCCGACGGCGATCGCCGGTTGGAAGGGCGAGCCGCCCACGTAGGTCAGGTACTGCTTGACCGCGAGCACGGCCGACACGAGGTCGGCGGGGCCGGTGACCCACCCGGTCTTCCACCCGGTCAGCGAGAACGTCTTGCCGCCCGACGAGATCGACAGCGTCCGCTCGGCAGCCCCGGGAAGGGTCGCGATCGGCACGTGCGGCCCGTCGAACACCAGGTGCTCGTACACCTCGTCGGTGACGATGATCGCATCGTGCCGGTGGGCGAGGCGCACGACCTCGTCGAGCACCTCGCGAGAGAACACCGTGCCCGTCGGGTTGTGCGGGTCGTTCACGAGAATCACGCGCGTCCGATCGGTGACAGCGGATGCCAGGCGCTCGAGGTCGGGCTGGAAGTCGGGCCACCGCAGGGGCACAGGCACTAATTTCGCGCCCGAGAGGGCCACGCAGGCCGCGTACGAGTCGTAGTAGGGCTCGAAGACCACGACCTCGTCGTCGGGGGAGTCGACCAGGGCGAGCAGGGTCGCGGCGAGCGCCTCGGTCGCCCCGACGGTGATGAGCACCTCGCGCTGCGGGTCGAGCTCGATCCCGTAGACGCGCTGCTGGTGTTCGGCGACGGCGGCCAGCAGGTCGGGAAAGCCGCGCCCCGGCGCGTACTGGTTGACGCCCGACGAGATGGCCGCGCGGGCGGCATCCAGAACAGCCTCGGGCCCGTCCTCGTCGGGGAATCCCTGCCCCAGGTTGAGAGCCCCGGTTGCGGCGGCAAGGGCGCTCATCTCGGCGAAGATCGTCGGAACCGATGAGCCGTCGGGAGCGAGCAGGCCCGCGCCGCGGGCGGTGCGCTGCCAAGCGCCGGGGATGTGTCGCATGCAACCAGGATGCCGCACGGTAGGCCGGCGCAAGCGGGAATGCCTCGCGGTCGGTTACTGCTAGACCCATAGAGAGGGCCCACGCCCGTCATAGGTGGTCCACAGGATCGGTGGTCATCGTAGAAGCACCTGGAACAAGGAGCATCCCATGAGCGACAACACGGACAACCGCCCCGCGGGCGACCACAACAGCCACCACGACAACTCGGCCGCGAACGGCGCCGTTCCCGCGTCGCCGCAGCCCGAGTCCACCACCCCCGCTGCGCCGCGCTACGACGTGCCGCCGGTGCCCACGCGTTCGCCGGCTTCGGCCGCCGCCGCCTGGCCCCCGCCCGCCGCCGGCGCCGCACCGCAGCACCCCGGGTCCGCCTCGGCCCCCTCGGGCGCGACGACGCCGACCGGTCAGGCCTTCGGCCCCGCCGCCACCGACGCGCACCCCACCCTCGCTATGCCGTCGTCGACGTCGACCGCCCCCCGCAAGAAGAGCTCGGTGCCGCGCGTCGCGGCCCTGCTCGTCGCGGCCGCCCTCGTCGGCGGTGGCGCGGGCCTCGGCGGCGCCTACGCCGGCCTCAACCTCTGGGGCGGCTCGAACACCTCGGCGGCCTCGGGCCCCTCGGCCATCACCGTCAACAACCCCGACAGCGTCAACAACACCTCGGCGGTCGCCGCGAAGGTCGTCCCCAGCGTCGTCACCATCAGCGCGACGGCCGGGCAGTCGGGCGGCACCGGCTCGGGCGTGGTCCTCAGCCAGGACGGCTACGTGCTCACCAACACGCACGTGGCCACCCTCGACGGGCAGAGCGGCAGCGCCAAGATCTCGGTCACCACCTCGGACGGCAAGGTCTACTCGGCCAAGGTCGTCGGCACCGACCCCACCTACGACCTCGCGGTCATCAAGCTCGACAACGCCTCGGGCCTGACCCCCATCGAGTGGGCCGACTCGTCCAAGCTCAACGTCGGCGACAACGCCATCGCGATCGGCGCCCCGCTCGACCTGCCGAATACCGTGACGACCGGTATCGTCAGCGCGCTGAACCGTTCGATCCAGGTCGCCTCGTCGGCCGCCCCGAGCGACGGCACCGACCAGCAGCAGCAGGAGCCGGGTCAGGAGAGCCCGTTCCGCTTCGACTTCGGTCAGGGCCAGCAGCAGCAGTCCGCCAACCAGACCATCAAGATCGCCGTCATCCAGACCGACGCGGCCATCAACCCCGGTAACTCCGGTGGAGCGCTCGTCAACAACGAGGGCAAGCTGATCGGCATCAACGTCGCCATCGCGAGCGCCGGCGGATCGTCGTCGGGCGGACAGTCCGGCAACATCGGCGTCGGCTTCTCGATCCCGTCCGACATCGCCAAGCGCATCTCGCAAGAGATCATCGACAACGGCTCCGCCACGCACGGCCTGCTGGGTGCCTCGGTTCAGGATGCCGCCTCCATCCAGGGGGCGACCACGACCGGTGCCTACATCGCCGACGTCTCCAGCGGAGGGGCGGCGCAGGCTGCCGGACTCCAGAAGGGCGACGTGATCACCAAGGTCGACGGCATCCCGGTGACGAACTCCATCGACCTCACCGCCCAGGTGCGTGCGCTCGCCGCGGGCAGCAAGGCTGAGATCACCTACAACCGCTCCGGCCAAGAGAAGACCGCCGAGGTCACCCTGGGCTCGATGCCCACGAGCTGATCCGCTCAGAGCGCCGAAAACGCCACCCCGCCAGACAGTGCGGGGTGGCGTTCTCGTTGTGGAGCGTGCTGTCAGCGCAGTGGTGCCAGGCGCCCGATCGCGGCGAGAGGAATGCCCACCCAGTCCGGGCGATTTCGCGTCTCGTAGATCGCTTCGTACACGGCCTTGTCGAGTTCGAACGCCTCGAGCAGGGGGTCGTCGTCGGTGCGGGGGCGACCCGTCGTGTCGGCGTATCCGTCGAGGAAGGCCTGCTGCGCGGCGATGACCCACGCGCGCACGGCCTCGCCGTCGTCGTCGGCCACGGCGCCCGAGACGTAGTCGAACGAGCGGAGCATGCCGGCCACGTCGCGGACGGCGACATCGGGCTGGAGGCGCTCGTTGATGGGACGGAGGGGCTCGCCCTCGAAGTCGAGAAGCACCCATCCGTTCGAGGGCGTATCGAGCACCTGACCGAGGTGCAGATCACCGTGAACCCGCTGCAGAGCGGGCCATCTCGCGGCCGACGCGCGGGCGTAGACGTCGCGGATCCGCTCTTCGTAGGGGCGCAGAGCGGGCACTTCCCCGAGCGCGATCGCCAGTCGTCGCTCCCACGCGCCGGTCACCGCGGAGCGGTCGGCCTCGCTCGGATCGAGGGTCGAGAACTGCTCGGCGAGCGCCACATGCATGCCGGCGACGCTCGCTCCGAGAGCGTACGCGCGATCGGCGAAGTCCTCTCCGGCGGCCGCGGCGTCGAGCGCGACGCGCCACGCGTCCTCGACTCCCTCGAAGAATTCCTGCGCGAAAGCGAGCGATCCGCTGACCGGAACGCCCTCGGGCGTCATCCAGATCCCGCGGACTTCGCCGATCGCGCCGGGCACGAAAGCGGCACCACCGGCGGCCAGCGCCGACTGCAGCTCGACGTCGGGATTGATCCCCGGATTCACCTGGCGGAACAACTTGCAGATGACCGGTGCACCGGGCTCTTCCCCCTCGGGCCGGTAGATGATCGAGGTGTTCGACTGCTCGCCGCTCAGCACGCGCGCGGTCATCTGCGGAGCCAACGCCCGCCCGCCCGTCGCCCCGAGCGGAATGCCCCGGAACCCGTCCTCGCCCGAACCCACCTCGCCGCCGACCGTCACCAACGCGTACAGCGCATCGGTGAAGGCGGGGTCGGTCGTGGCATCCGCCCAGACGAGTCCGTCGGCGGCGGCGCCGATCAGACTCCCGGGAGGGACGGACCCCTCCGGCCGGCGCGCAACCGGCACCTGGTACACGATCGCCGGTTGCACGGCTTCGTCGCGCACCAGCAGCAGTCGCGCATCGGCGGCATCGAGCGGCCAGTCGGCCACGAGAGTCAGCCGCGGATCGCGGCCCTTCGTGCCGTACCAGCGCTGACGCGGCATCCAGACAGCGAGGAGATCGAGGAGGTCGCCCATGTCGCGAGGCTAACGCGCGGGTCTTCGCAGCGCGTAGGTCTTGCGCGCGCCCCCGTGTCGATGAGAAAGGGTGAGCCTCAGGATGCCGACCCGCGGTCGTCGTCGCCCGCCTCGGGCTCCGACGTCTCGGCGCGGTTCTTGCGCCCCGGGAGGGCCTTGCGCGCGAGCGAGCCCGTGCGACGACCGGCCCCGGCGATGGCATCACCGACGCGGCGGACACCGCCCACTGCGGCGCGTTCGAGCCGTTCGCTGCCGGGCGTGGGTTCGAGGTCGGCGGGGAGCGCGAGCGGGGGAGTGCCGAACGCGCGACGGGCGTTGACGAGCACGCGACGGCCGAGGATGTGGTTGCCCGCACCGCCGACCACGGCGCCCACGCCGAACGGCAGCGCCTTGCCGATCCACGACGCACCGCCGCGCGTGGCGAACTGTCGCACGAAGGTCGTCTTGAGGCGGTCGACGAGCGGCCCGACCATCGCGCGGGGGAGCGTCTTGGTCACCATCTCTCCCCAGTAGCTCGAGCGCGAGACCCCGCGACCGGCGGCCTGCGACGCCAGCTGCGACACGAGGTCGATGCCCTCTTTGCCGAGCATCAGCGCGAGAACCAGAGCGCGGGCGCGATCGGGGTCTTCGACGACGACCCCGTGCACCTCGGCGATCGACTGCGCGTACAAAGCCGTCGCCTCGAGGAAGCCCACGGTCTCGACCCCGCTCAACGCGAGCGTCACGCCCGTGCCGATACCGGGCACCACGGCCGTGGCGCCCACCGCGGCCCCACCCGTGGTGACGGCCGCGAGGTAGCGGCGCTCGAGGATCTTCAGGATCTCGTCGACGGTGGCATCCGGATGCCGCAACCGCACGCTGCGCAGGTGCGCGAGCACCACGGGTCGCTGCACCGAGAGGACGCGATCGAGCAGGCGGATGGTGCGCGGGTGCTCCTCGGACCCCACCGGAGGGAGGCCGCCCTTCCACGGAGCGTCGTCGGGCAGGGTGTGGATGCGGTGCACCTTCTCAGCCATGCCTCCATCCTCACCCCGGTGGCGAATCGGGCGGGGGCGGTTGACGGCGGGGCGGAGCGGTTCCTGGTGCGCGGAGCGGCGTGAGGGGTCAAGAAGTGTCGCCCCGTGGGGGCGCGAAGCGACAGAAGTCGACCTCTCACGCGCAGGAGGAGAAAGCCGACGGGATGCCGCAAACCGACGTCATCCGTTCAGATGAAATGTTTCGCACTGATCGCCCGGCCGTTCGTTATCTGTGAGTGTGTGCGGCGCGCGACCAGGCGTCGGTCGGTGTCGGAGGGGGTTGGTAGTTTGGTGCGATGACAGCGTCGCTGCCGGTGCCCCCCGAAAAGTCCTCTTCAGATACCGAGGGCGCGTCGGCGAGCGCCGAAGCCTCGGTGTCGCCCCCGCCCAAGCCCCGCGCTCCGCGGACGACGACCCCGCGCGCGCCCCGGCGCCCCGCCGCGGCCGCCGCGTCGGACGACGCCGAGTCTGGATCGGCCACCGAGCCCAAGCCGCCGGCGAAGCCGCGTGCTCCGCGCACGACGGCCGCGCGCGCCGCCTCGGGCACGTCCGCGACCGCCCGCACGGCCGCCGCGAAGAAGCCCGCCACTCCGCGAAAGCCCGCTGCCCCGCGCACCACAGCGGCCTCGAAGGCCGCGGGAGCGAAGCCCGCCGCCGGAGCGAAGCCGGCGGCCGGGGCGAAGCCGGCGGCCGGGGCGAAGCCGGCGGCCGGGGCGAAGCCGGCGGCCGGGGCGAAGCCGGCGGCACCAAAGAAGCCGGCCGCTCCGCGTCAGACGGCTGCGGCGAAGGCGGCCGCCGCGAAGGCCGCAGCTCTGGAAGCGTCTGAGAACGACGCGTCGACGACGGCGACCGATGCGGGCGTCGATCGCCCCGGGGTCGCGCCGAGTGTCGGCATCCCTCCGCTGCTTCCCGACGACATCGTGGTGCCCCCGCGTCCGCCGCTGCCGGGGGAGAAGTCTTCGCAGTCATCGGGCGAGGGCACACCGAGTGATGTGGTCGTCGACGAGGCCGCGGGTGACCGTGCGGCTGCGCCTGAGGTGGCGGCGGTCGGCGAGCCTGAGCCTGCGTGGGCTTCGGCTGGCGCTGATCTGGACCCGGCGGATGCGGAGCCTGTTGCTGATCCCACGCCCGCCGATATCGCCGTCGAAGAGCCCGTGATCGAGCCCGCCGACGCGTCGGTGTCTGAGCCCGCCGACGCGTCGAAGCTGGAGTCCGCCGACGCGCCGGTGCCGGAGGCCGAGCCTGCCTCGGCGCTGGCCGACGAGCCAGCCGTCGAGGTCGTCACCGAAACGCCGCTCGAGGACGACGCCCGGGCCCAGGTCTCGGGCGACGCGTCGAGCGCCGACGCTGAGGCCGCTGGCATCTCGGACGTCGTCGTTGCGGCCGAACCCGAGGACCCGACGCCCGCCGACGTGCGTGTCGACGAGATCGAGGCGGGGTCGGAGGAATCGGTACTTCCCGTCGAGAGTGTCGCCACCGACGAGCCCGACGGCTCTGTCGAGACCGCCGCAAGCGAGGCGGCTCCCGAGCCCGAGACCGCTGTGTTCGAGCCCGTGCCCGAGACCGTCGAGCCCGTGTCCGAGACCTCTGCCGCCGAGCCCGTCGAGCCCGTGTCTGAGACCGGGGACGCCGAGTCCGACCCGGATGCACCCGAGACCGCCGTCGTCGCTGCCGCCCCGGCTGAGTCGGGTGACGACGAGACGCGCGACGACGTCGCCCGCAGCGACGACGACCTCGAGCCCGCAGCGGTCGTCGATGCGCCCGCGGTCGAGGGGGCCGCGGCATCCGAGGCCGAGACCGCCGTACCCGCTCTCGCGCTCCGGACGATCACGAAGAGCTTCGGCGAGCTGCGAGCGGTCGACGCGATCGACCTGACTGTTCCCGCCGGTGCGTTCTACGGTCTGGTCGGTCCCAACGGCGCCGGCAAGACCACGACCCTGTCGATCATCGCGGGGCTGCTGCGACCCGATCGCGGCACCGTCACGATCAACGGCGTCGACGCGGGCACGCGCTCGCGCGAGGCGAAGAAGCTCATCGGCGTGCTGCCCGACCGGCTGCGCACGTTCGACCGGCTCACGGGCCGTCAGCTGCTGTCGTACTACGGCGCCCTGCGCGGGCTTCCCGCCCCGCTCGTCGAGAGCCGGACGGCCGACCTCGCCCGCGCGTTCGACCTCGTCGAGGCGCTGTCGCGTCCCGTCTCGGACTACTCCGCCGGTATGACCAAGAAGGTCATGCTCGCCGGCGCGATGATCCACTCGCCGCGCCTGCTCGTGCTCGACGAGCCGTTCGAAGCCGTCGACCCCGTCTCGAGCGGCGTCATCCTCGACATCCTCGGCACGTACGTCGAACACGGCGGAACGGTCATCCTTTCGAGCCACGGCATGGAGCTCGTCGAACGCGTCTGCTCGCGGGTCGCCGTGATCGTCTCGGGTCAGGTGCTTGCCGAGGGCACCGTCGACGAGGTGCGTGGCGAAGGAACGCTCGAGGAGCGCTTCCGCGAGCTGTCCGGTGGACTCGGCGACGTGGAGGGCCTCGAGTGGTTGCACACGTTCTCCGCCTGAGGCTCGCCATGATGCTGGGCGCCCTGCGGGGCGACCGGCGCGAAGTCATTCGGCGCGCCATCGGCGTGGTCATCCTGGTCGCCGCCACCGTCGTGGCCGCGATGAGCGCGGCCGGTCTCGCGGATGCCAGCAGCCTCACCACGGCCGTCGTCACGGTGCTCGCGGGCTCGGCGGTGACGCTCGGCTTCGCGGTCGGTCCGCCCGTCACCGCGTCGATCGACCCCCTCGACCCCCGGCGCTTCGCCGTCGTCGGTCCCGAGCCCCGCCCCCTGGCCGGAGCGCTCCTGCTGGCCGGCTTCCTCAGCGTGCCGGTACTCGTGGTCCTCGCCCTCGGGGTGAGCCTCGCGGTCGCGTGGGGCGCTCACGGAGCGTCGGCGTGGGCGAGCGTGGCATCCGTGGTCCTGGGCCTGACGACGTGCGTGCTGTTCGCGCGGGTGAGCATGGCGCTCGGCGCTCTCGTCCAGCGCCCCCGGCAGTCGCGCGAGCTCATCGGGGTGTACCTGGTGGCCGTGCTCGTCGTCGTCGTGCCCGTGGGTGTCTTCCTCGGTTCGCTCGAGTGGCGCGGCGCCGTGCCCTCGCAACTCGCGTCGGCCGCCGAGGTGCTCGCCTGGACGCCGATCGGCGCCGCGTGGGGCATCGCTCTCGCCCCCTCGGCCGGAGCCGCCGTGGGCAGCTTCGTCGTGGCCCTGGTCACCGTCCTCCTGCTTGCCCTGGCGTGGTTCGCGCTCGTCAATACTCTTCTCACCACGACCCGCCGCCCCATCGCGGTGCGCGAACGCGGCGGCCTGGGGTGGTTCGCGATCCTTCCCGGAACACCCGGGGGAGCAGTCGCCGCTCGCAGCCTCTCCTACTGGCTGCGCGACCGTCGCTACATCGTCAACGTCATCATCGTCCCGATCGCCGCGGTCGTCTCGACGGTGCCGCTGCTGGTCGCCGGGGTGCCGTTCGAACTCGCCGTGCTGCTTCCGGTGCCGATCATGGCGCTGTTCTTCGGCTGGCTGCCCCACAACGACCTCGCCTACGACTCCACCGCGCTGTGGATGCACATCGCCAGCGGCATGCGCGGGGCTCCCGACCGCATCGGACGACTCGTTCCGGTGCTGCTCATCGGCATCCCGATCCTCGCCATCACCCTGCCGCTCGCCATCGTCGCCCACGGGCGCTGGGCCGTCTTCCCCGCCATGGTCGGCGTCTGCGCGGCGCTGTTCCTGGCCGGGCTCGGACTGTCGAGCATCTCGTCCGTCGTCGCCCCCTACGCGGTGTCGCGGCCCGGTGACAGCCCGTTCCAGCAGCCGCAGCGCACCGGCTCCGGCGGCGTCGTCGCCCAGGGCCTGGTGATGGCCGGGGCGATCGCGGCGGCCTCGCCCGCGGCGTGGCTCACCTGGCAGGCGATCAACGGTCAAGAGATCGACTCAGTGCTCGCTCTCTGGGTCGGCGTCGGCGCCGGAGCGGTCGTGCTCGTCATCGGTGTCACCGTCGGCGCGGCGCTGTTCGAGCGTCGCGGAACACGGCTCATGGAGTTCGCCGAAGCCACCTGACCTCCCATCGCACCGACCGCTCGGGGCGTACCGCGGCTACACTGGCTCTCCATGAGCACGCCTCTCGACAGTCCTGACAGCGGGGGTCTCGCGACCCTGGATCGTGAGCTCGAAGAGCTCATCCGCGAAGAGAACATCGAGCCCGGTGATCACGAGCGCTTCTCGCATTACGTGAAGAAGGACAAGATCCTCGAGTCCGCCCTCAGCGGCAAGCCGGTGCGTGCGCTGTGCGGCAAGAAGTGGACGCCGGGGCGCGACCCCGAGAAGTTCCCCGTCTGCCCGCAGTGCAAAGAGATCTACGAGTCCCTCATCAACTGAGGGTTTCTCACCCCGCGTGAGGGGTCAGAAAGTGTCGCCGGCGCTGCCGCCCAGCGACACTTCCTGACCCCTCACGCGTGTGTGGGCTCAGGCGCGCGGGCCCCTTTGCCTCATTTGCCGCACTTGGTCGCGCCGCGGCCCGCCGGCGGCCATTCGCGGCAACTCAACTCGGTGGGGCGACGGACTCGCGCACGCGGGGTGGTCGCCGCCGCCTCATTTGCCGCACTTAGTCGCTCCGGGGTCAGCCGCTGACCATTCGCGGCAACTCAAGCCGGTGGGGGCGACGGACTCGCGCACGCGGCAGGGGCGCCGCTGCCTCATTTGCCGCACTTGGTCGCGCCGCGGCCCGCCGGCGGCCATTCGCGGCAACTCAACCAGTCAAAGTCCCTTGCGCGCGTGGCCCACCTCCGCGGCTCACGCGCGCGAGGCGGCAGGTCTCGACTCCTCGCGCGAGACGACTCACGCAACCGCCGCGGCTCACTCGGCGTTGCGGTACTCCGTCGGGAGCGCGGGGTCGGCCTTGCTCAGCGCGAGGGCGCGCACGGGGAGTTCCTCGCGGACCCGAGAGTGATGAGCCCTAGCCGCCTGGACGCCCGCTGCGCCGAGGGAGGCGGCATCCGCTTCTCCGCCCTCCACGAGCGAGGTCTGCAGCGCACGGGCGTCGGGATGCTCGGCCGCGGTCGAGAGCTCTTCGAAGCCGTCGCTGACGATGATCAACTCCGAGGTCGCGGTGCCCGCATCGAGGGTGCGGAAGGCGGCCTTGCGACCGCCGTGCGAGGCCTTCTGAGCGGATGCCTTGGCCACACCCACCCATGAACCGTCCGCGGCCTCGCGGGCGACGAGCTTGAAGACCAGGCCTGCCGTCGGAACCCCCGACCCGGTCGCGACCGAGGTCCCGACGCCGTACGAATCGACGGGGGATGCCGCGAGCGCAGCGAGCGCGTACTCGTCGAGGTCGCTCGTTACGGTGATCCGCGTGTTCGTCGCGCCGAGTTCGTCGAGCAGCGCCCGCACCTCGCCTGCGACGATGGGCAGGTCGCCGGAGTCGATGCGGACCCCGCCCAGCTCGGTCCCCGCGACCCGGACGGCCGTGCGCACCCCCTCGGGGATGTCGTACGTGTCGATGAGCAGGGTCGTTTCGGGGCCGAGGGCCTCGACCTGCGAGCGGAAGGCGTCTTCTTCGGTGTCGTGCAGGAGCGTCCACGCGTGGGCCGCGGTGCCCATGGTCGGCACGCCCCAGCGGCGCCCGGCCTCGAGGTTGCTCGTCGCCGAGAACCCGGCGATGTACGCCGCGCGGGCGGCGGCGACGGCGGCCTCTTCGCTCGCGCGCCGTGAGCCCATCTCGGCGAGCGGACGGTCGCCCGCGGACACGGTCATGCGGGCGGCGGCGGTGGCGACGGCGGAGTCGTAGTTCAGGATGCTCAGGGCGAGCGTCTCAAGCAGCACCGCCTCGGCGAAGGTGCCCTCGATGGTCAGCAGCGGCGACCCGGGGAAGTAGACCTCGCCCTCGCGGTATCCCGTCACCGAGCCGGTGAAACGGTAGTCGGCGAGGAAGTCGAGGGTCGTGGCATCCACGACCCGGTTGTCGCGGAGGTAGCGCAGCTCGTCATCGCCGAACCGGAAGTCGCGGATGGCTTCGAGCAGCCGCCCCGTGCCCGCGACGACGCCGAACCGGCGCCCGCCCGACAGTCGGCGTCCGAAGACCTCGAACACGCAGCGGCGCGAGGCGGTGCCGTCACGGAGCGCCGCGTCGAGCATCGTGAGTTCGTAACGGTCGGTGTGCAGGGCGGTGCTACGGCTCATTCGGTCAGCCTATTGCGGCCCCACCGCCCCGCCCGCGCCCACGGCCGCGCTTGACAGTCGCCGCCCGCCGTACCGAACTCCTGAGTTTTCGCGGCGTATGCGAGTCGCCGACGCCGTGGGAGCGGGAATCGTTCGATTTCTCAGGAGTTCGGTACAGGCCGCTCGCGTGCCGGGTCATCCTGCGCGTGCGCCGTGTCGGAGCCCGGCCCCGCGCCAGCCCGTGCAGAAGGCCGCACCGCCCACGCCCTGCCGCGCGAAACTCCTGAGTTTCGGGCCGCGACGCCGACGCACGGCAGGCCACGGCGGCGCTGCGCCTCGTTTCTCAGGAGTTCGGCACACCCCCGGGATGGAGACCCGCCCGCCCCACCCCCGCCCGATAGGCTGAACCCCTATGAACGACGCGCCGATCGGGATCTTCGACTCAGGAGTCGGCGGACTCACCGTCGCCCGGGCCGTCTCGCAGCAGCTGCCGCGCGAATCGATCCTCTACATCGGCGACACCGCGCGTTCGCCCTACGGCCCGAAGCCCATCGCCGACGTCCGCAAGTACTCGCTCGAGGTGCTCGACACCCTCGTCGAGCAGGGCGTGAAGATGCTCGTGATCGCCTGCAACACCGCGTCTTCCGCCATGCTCCGCGATGCCCGCGAGCGCTACGACGTCCCCGTCGTCGAGGTCATCGGCCCGGCCGTCCGCACGGCGATGTCGACCACCCGCAACGGCCGCATCGGCGTGATCGGCACGGTCGGCACGATCGGCTCCCGCGCCTACCAGGACATGCTCGAGGTCAACGAGAACCTCGCCGTGTTCGCCGAGGCCTGCCCGCGCTTCGTCGAGTTCGTCGAGGCCGGAGTCACCGACTCGCCCGAGGTGCTCGCCACCGCCGAGCAGTACCTCGCCCCCCTCCGTCACGCCGGCGTCGACACGCTCGTGCTCGGCTGCACGCACTACCCGTTCCTCGAGGGCGCGATCAGCTACGTGATGGGCCCCGACGTGAGCCTCGTCTCGAGCGACAGCGAGACCGCGAAAGACGTCTACCGCCAGCTCGTGTCACGTGACCTTCTCGCGAGTCCGGATGCCGTGCCCACCGCCCACTACGAAGCCACGGGCTCATCGGCCGACGACTTCGTGCGCCTCGCCCACCGCTTGATGGGTCGCGAGGTGCGCGAGGTGCAGCTCGTGCAGACCGGCGCCATCGACCTGCCGCGCTGAGGCGCGGCATCCATTTCCCGTTCCTCTGGAGGACCCATGACCCGCAAAGACGGTCGCACCAACGACCAGCTCCGCCCCGTCACCATCGAGCGCGGCTGGTCGGCGCACGCCGAGGG
>Ga0308159_1001302_pt1 | contig 37866 bp, 40 predicted proteins | sample PhyCR1_FD_201040 | JGI IMG/M metagenome (GOLD analysis project Ga0308159, IMG submission 201040) | Phyllosphere microbial communities from UC Gill Tract Community Farm, Albany, California, United States - DLSLC.R1 | ecosystem: Host-associated > Plants > Phyllosphere > Unclassified | place: USA... | reverse complement strand
GTGCGCCCGTGAACTGTCGCTGAGCGCGAGAGCACGCCGCACACCCCCGAACTTCACGATCCGCCCCACAAGGAAGGAACCCCATGGAAACCCTCTACACCGCCGAGGCCCTGGCCACCGGCGAAGGCCGCAACGGCCACGTCGCCACGAGCGACGGCACGGTCGAGTTCGACCTCGCCATCCCGAAGGAGATGGGTGGCTCCGGCAACGGCGCCAACCCCGAGCAGCTCTTCGCCGCCGGTTACGCCGCCTGCTTCCACTCCGCACTGCAGGGCGTCGCCCGCAGCCAGAAGGTGAAGATCACCGACTCGTCCGTCGGCGGTCGCGTGTCGATCGGCCCGAACGGCAACGGTGGCTACCAGCTCGCCGTCATGCTCGAGGTCGTCATCCCCGGCCTGGAGCACGACCAGGCCCAGGCCCTCGCCGACGCGGCCCACCAGGTCTGCCCGTACTCGAACGCGACCCGCGGCAACATCGACGTCACCATCGTCGTCTCGGAGGACTGACCCATGAGCACCACCACCCCCAGCACCATGCGCGCCGTCGTCCACGAGACGTTCGCCGAGCCCGCCGACGTCCTCGAGGTGCAGGAGCGCCCCGTCCCGACGCCCGGCGCCGGCGAGGTCCTCGTCCGCACGGTCCTCTCCCCCATCCACAACCACGACCTGTGGACCGTCCGCGGCACCTACGGCTTCAAGCCGGAGCTCCCCGCCGCCTCGGGCACCGAGGCACTCGGCGTCGTCGAGGCCCTCGGCGAGGGCGTCACGAACCTGCAGGTCGGCCAGCGCGTCGCCGGCGGTGCCTTCGGCGTCTGGGCCGAGTACTACACCGCGAACGCCGCCGGCCTCGTGCCGGTGCCGGACGCGATGACCGACGAGGCCGCCGCCCTGCTCGTCTCGATGCCGTTCAGCGCCATCAGCCTGCTGCACTCGCTCGACCTGCACGAGGGCGACTGGATCATCCAGAACGCCGCCAACGGTGCGGTCGGTCGCATGGTCGCCCAGCTCGGTGCCGCCCGCGGCATCAACGTGATCGGACTCGTCCGTCGCGCCGCCGGTGTCGACGAACTCCGCGAGCAGGGCATCGAGCGCATCGTCGCCACGGACGCCGACGACTGGCAGGACCAGGTCGCCGCGATCACCGGTGGCGCCCCGATCATCGCGGGCGTCGAGTCGGTCGGTGGCAAGGCCGCTGGCGACATCGCCTCCGTGCTGGGCGAGAACGCCACCCTCGTCGTCTTCGGCGCGATGGCGTCGCCGACGCTCGAGATCCCGTCGGGCAAGGTCATCTTCGGCCAGCTCACCGTGAAGGGCTTCTGGGGCTCCGTCGTCAGCAAGACGATGCCGGCCGAGACGAAGGGGCAGCTCTTCGGTGAGCTCATCACCCGCGTGCTCGACGGCTCGCTGACGCTCCCCGTCGCCGAGACCTTCGCCTTCGAGCAGGTCCGCGACGCCGTGCGCGCCAGCGACACCGCCGGCCGAGTCGGCAAGGTGCTCCTGCGCCCGTAGCGCGACCACAGAACGGACGGGCGCGCCCCGCTCAGCGGCAACGCGAAGCGTTGCGCGGGGCGCGCCGACCGAGCCTGCGAGGGAGGACGGTGCCAGCTGGCACCGGGCCTCCCGTCCGTTCGCTGGTCCGTCACATGGCCTCCTTGATGCCCCGACGCACCAGCCACGCATTCACGGGGTAGGAGCAGACGAAGCCGGCCACCATCGCCAGCTGCATCGCCACCCAGAACTCCGGCGAGAAGACGCTCGCACGTCCACCGACGAGCGCCGGGAACACGACCAGCTGCCACATCGCCATCAGGCCGTACATGCCCACCTGCCACGCGATGATCGACAGCGTGTCGGCCTTGAGCGCGGCGACGAGCCCGGCCCGGACGCCCAGGCCCCGCATCGGCGCGATGGCGAAGTACTGGAACACGATGCCGAGCACGAACGCGATGACGAAGTCGACGATCCACCCGGCGACCATCCGGTCCTGGTAGAGCGAGCCCAGTCCGACGGCCACCCCGAGCGCCGGGAACGCCGCGAGCCCGAACTCGCCGATCAGGTCGCCGAGGGCGCAGCCGGCCCCACAGTGGCTCGTGTCGATCGCGGTGCCCGCCCACCGTCCGTGGCCGGGCGCCGTGGCCCGCCCCCGACGCAGGTAGAAGACGAGCCAGACGACGCTGCCGAACAGCATCGTGAGCGGCCACACGAACGCCATGACGCGCATGTGCGGCGGCCGACGCACCACGTCGACCGCCACGAACACGGCACAGCCCACGGCGACCACGAGCAGTGCGGAGCACACCACGTTCAGGGCGGTCGGGAAGTCCTGCAGCACCAGTTCCGTCACGCCTCCATGCAACCAACCGGGCGGCGACCGTGGATCCAGTGAGCAGAAGACGCCGGGTGCCCTGGGGCGACCCGACGTCTTCTGCGCACTCGGTGCGGCGTGGTGCGGACTAGCGGCGCGACGCCTTCACGGGGACGGTGAAGATGTTGCCGGTGGTGACGCCCTCTTCGACCTCTTCGAGGGTGCGCCCGCGGCTCTCCGGCACGAACTTCCAGATGAAGAGCAGCGCCAGCAGCCCGACGACCCCGAAGCCGAAGAAGGTCCCGGTGATGCCGGTCGCGGCGACGATCGTCGGGAAGTACAGCCCGAGGAACGCGTTCGCGATCCAGAGGCAGAACACCGAGATGCCCATGCCGAGCGCACGGATCTGCGTCGGGAAGATCTCGGACAGGACGACCCACACGGCGATGTTGAGGAAGGTCTGCATCGAGCCGACGAACGCGACGACCAGGAACAGGATGACCCACGGGCGAGCCGGGTTGCCCTCGGGCAGCGCCACCGACGCGATGCCGATGAGGAAGTGGCAGATCGTCGTCAGCGTGAACCCGAGGATCAGCGTCGTGCGGCGGTTGATCTTCTCCATGTTGTACAGCGCGATGACGCCACCGACGACGGCGATCACGCCGGGGGCGATGTTCGCGATGAGAGCTGCCGACGCCTGGAACCCGGACTCGATGAGCACGGTCTGGCCGTAGTACATGATCGAGTTGATGCCGGTGAGCTGCTGCGCGACGCCGAGCCCGGCGCCGATGAGCACGATGCGGATGAGCCACTTGTTCCCGCGCAGCGTGTGCCAGCCGCTGACGCGCTCGACCTTCGCTTCGAGGTCGTTGCTCCGCTTGATGTCGTCGAGCTCGGCGCGGGCCCGATCGGTGGTCCGGACCTGCTCGAGGACCGAGAGCGCCTCGTCGTAGCGGTCCTTCGACGCGAGCCAGCGCGGCGACTCCGGTACCCGGAGCATGCCGACGAACAGCGCGATCGCGGGGAGCGCGCAGACGGCCAGCATGACGCGCCAGACTCCGTTGCCCTCACCCCAGATGTTGCCGATGATCGCGTTGACCACGAACGCGGCGAGCTGGCCGATCACGATCATGAGCTCGTTGCGGCCGGACAGCGACCCGCGGATCTCGTACGGCGCGAGTTCGGCGAGGAACACCGGCACCACCGTGGAGGCGCCACCGACCGCGAGGCCGAGGAGCACACGACCGACGACGATGACCTCGAACGTCGGCGCGAACACGCAGATCAGCGTGCCGACGAAGAACGTGACGGCGAGCAGGATGATCGTCTTGCGGCGACCCCAGCCGTCGGCGATGCGGCCGCCGAGCATGGCGCCGATCGCGGCACCGAACAGCAGCGAGCTGGTGACGACACCCTCGGTGAAGTTCGTGAGGCCGAGCTCGGCCTTCATCGGGTTCAGGGCACCGTTGATGACACCGGTGTCGTACCCGAAGAGCAACCCGCCGAACGTGGCGACGAGGGCCAGCACACCGAGTCGTCGGCGGTGCGGCCCGGTCCCCAACGGGGGCAGTGCGACAGTCGGGGCTGTCGGTTTGATGTCGACCATTCGGTGACTCCTTCGTCGGTGATCGCGCGTCAGTGCGTGGACCGATCGTAACCCGATTCCATGTCCTGTCAATTGGACATTCTGTCGTCAGGTCGTTTGGATCGGTCCACAGAACACCTGATGAGGACGGGAGCGGTCCAATCTGCGATGCAGCGTCAGCGGTCGTCGTCGACGGGGCCCTCGCCGAGGACGTCCCCCAACGACGCCATGTCGGCACCGTGGTCGGTGTAGCGGCGGACGGTGCGTCGAGCGGCGGCACTGGCGGCGCCGGACAGGGCGGGGTTGCGTCGGGCGGCGTCGGCGACGCGGCCCGCGTGCCCCGCGGTCGAGAGCAGCACGTTCGCCAGCGCACGGGCGTCACCCCGCTCGGGGACCCCGGTCACGGTCCAGGCCGTGCGGACCTGGGCGTCGGGGGTGACGCCACGGCGGGTGCCCATCCGGTGCCAGTCCGACAGCACACCCTCGGTGCGCGAGGCGGCGCGGTCTGCCTCTCCCGCGCGACGGCGTGCAGCGTCACGTGCATCGGACTCGGTGTCCGAGCCCTCGACCGTGTCGTACCGGTCGGTGAGCCCGTCGGCCCGGCGCCGGACACTGTCGGCACGTTCACGCGCTGCGACGTCATCACCACCGGCCGCTGCGATGCGGGCGGCGTGCGCGGCGGCAGCCGCGGCGAGGATCTCCGAACGCTCCATGCCCTCGACCGTAGCCGCTCCGACCGACACCATCTCGCCCCCTCGGCGGGTGGACTGCGTCCCGGGACACAGTCCGCCGGCGACGACGACCGTGTGTTCGCCATCGCGTTACCCTCGAGCTGAGGGGGCATCATGAAACGGACCGGCGGAATCGCCATCGTGCTGGCGGCCGGCGTGGTGCTGTCCGGCTGCTCGCTGCTGCGGGGACCGGACGGTGCCCTGCCCGCTCCCGCTTCCCCACCCGCGTCGAGCCCCACCGCGAGCGAGACCCCGACCGCGACCCCGGACGGCGAGTCGGCATCGGACCTGATCGAGGCCTCGGCGAACCCGCGCACACCGACCCCGGTGCCGACGGAAGCCGCCGCCCCCGCACCGACGCTGACACCGATCCCCGCCGGGACCGTCCTGGCCCAGGGGGACGTGGCCTCGCCGAAGGGCAGCGTGCACTTCCGCTTCCGGGTGGTCGCGGACGGCGACGACACGTTCACCGCGCAGTACTCCGGGATCACCTCGACGCTGCCGGTACCGATCGGCGTCGCGTTGTTCGACCTGCCCCGCGCGGTGGGCGACGGGCTGACCTACCCCGGTGTCGGTGACCGGACCCTCGGCGGCCCGACCAGCACGGCGGCCGCGGTCGACGTCCAGTTGGACGGATCCGGGGTCGACCCGTCACACCTCGGCACCCTCGTGACCTACTCCGCCGCGGCGCCCGGGCAGGACGTCCCCGTCGAGATCTCCGCCGGCAAGGTCCTCGCGGTGTCCACCGTGCGGTGGTCCGTCCCCGCGCGGCAGACGAATGTGCACCCGAAGGACGCCGGACGGCGGGCGAACGCGACCGGGACCGTCACCGCGACCACGGCCGCCGGTGCGCCGAGGTCCTACGGCGTCGCACCGGACGACCTGATCGGGGACGTCGCCGCACGGTTCGGCATCACCGTCCGCGACCTGGTCTGGCTCAACGAGGGCGTCCAGGTGTTCGGCGAGGACCAGCACCTGTACGAGGGCACGTCCCTCAACCTCGACCCGCTCGCCCGCTGAGCCGGCGGTCCGGCGGTCCGGCGGTCCGGCGCGGGACGGTGCCCGGCCGCCGCGCAGCGGGCCCCCGCGAAAGCGACACTTCTCCGCGGAGGATCGGCGCACATCTGTCGCTTTCGCAGGCCTGACGGCGCCCCGAAGGGCGCAACTGTCGCTTTGGCAGTGACCCACACAGACGAACGGGAGGCCCGTGGCGGATCCGCCACGGGCCTCCCGTCCGTCAGGTGGGGGCGTGCGTTACTTCCGCAGCTCCAGGTACTTCGCGATGAGCGCCTTGGTCGACGGGTCCTGCGCGTCGAGCGCAGCCTGGTCGCCCTCGACGGCCGGCGTGACCTGCAGCGCCAGCTGCTTGCCGAGCTCCACACCCCACTGGTCGAACGAGTCGATGCCCCAGATCGTGCCCTCGGTGAACACGATGTGCTCGTACAGGGCGATGAGCTGGCCGAGGACGCTCGGGGTGAGCTCCGGCGCGATGATCGACGTGGTCGGCTTGTTGCCCGGGAACGTGCGCGCCGCGACGATGCCCTCGTCGGTGGTGCCCTCGGCGCGGACCTCGTCGGCGCTCTTGCCGAACGCGAGCGCCTTGGTCTGCGCGAAGAAGTTCGCCAGGAACAGCGTGTGCACGTCGGTGCCGGGCGCGACGCCCTTGCCGTCGCCGGTCTCGTCCTTGAGGGGACGGGCCGGGTTGGCGACGGTGATGAAGTCGGCCGGGATCAGGCGGGTGCCCTGGTGGATCAGCTGGTAGAACGCGTGCTGGCCGTTCGTGCCGGGCTCACCCCAGAAGACCTCGCCGGTCTCGGTGGTGACGGGCGAGCCGTCCCAGCGGACGCGCTTGCCGTTCGACTCCATCGTGAGCTGCTGCAGGTACGCGGCGAAGCGGTGCAGGTACTGCGTGTACGGCAGGACCGCGTGGCTCTGCGCACCGAGGAAGTTCGTGTACCAGACGTTGAGCAGGCCCATCAGGACGGGGACGTTCTGCTCGAGCGGCGTGGTGCGGACGTGCTCGTCGATGGCGTGGAAGCCGGCGAGGAACTGCTCCCAGTTCTCCTTGCCGATCGCGATGACGACGCTCGTGCCGATGGCCGAGTCGACCGAGTAGCGGCCGCCCACCCAGTCCCAGAAGCCGAACGCGTTCTCGGGGTCGATGCCGAACGCCTCGACCTTGTCGAGCGCGGTGGAGACGGCGACGAAGTGCTTGGCGACGGCGTTCTTCTTCTCGTCGTCGGCGGCGTCGGTCAGGCCGAGCTCCTCCCACAGCCACTGGCGTGCGAGGCGCGCGTTCGTCAGGGTCTCGAGCGTGCCGAAGGTCTTCGACGCGACGATGAAGAGCGTGGTCTCGGGGTCCAGGTCCGCGGTCTTCTCGTAGATGTCCGCCGGGTCGATGTTCGACACGAAGCGGGCCTCGAGACCGGGCTGCACGTAGGGCTTGAGTGCCTCGTAGACCATGACGGGGCCGAGGTCGGAGCCACCGATGCCGATGTTGACGACGGTCTCGATGCGCTTGCCGGTGACACCGGTCCAGGCGCCGCTGCGGACCTGCTCGGCGAAGCCGTAGACCTTGTCGAGCGTGGCGTGCACGTCGGCGTCGACGTCCTGGCCGTCGACGGTCAGGGGTGCCGCCGGCACGAGGCCCTCGGTCGCCTTCGGGCGGCGGAGCGCGGTGTGCAGCACGGCGCGGTCCTCGGTGACGTTGATGTGCTCACCGGCGAGCATCGCCTGGAAGCGTTCGGCGACGCCGGTGTCCTTCGCGACCTGCAGCAGCGCGGCGAGGATCTCGTCGGTCACCAGGCCCTTGGAGAGGTCGACGGTCAGGTCGGCCGCCTGGAAGGTGTACTGCTCGGCACGACCGGGGTCGCTGTCGAACCACCCTCGCAGGTCCGGGGTGAAGCCGGCAGCGATGCTGTCGAGCTTCTTCCAGCCTTCGGTCGATGTGGGGTCGACGGGAGCGGATTCGGTCACTTCGGTCCTCCTGGGGATCACGTTCAAGACGTACAGCCCGCGGGTCACGCAGCGCTGCGTCGCGGACCGTCTTCGAGCGTAGTGCGCTCCGGCGGGTAGTGCGCACAGTCGGCCGGGAGGCGCGGCTCGCGTTCGCTGCGCGCGTCACGCCTCCGGCCGGTCGCGTTCCGTGCCGCGGTCGGCTCGCGGGTTCACGGCTGCGGTCGGTTCGCCCGGTTCACGGCTGTGGCCGGCTTCACGGCTGCGCCGCGAAGCGACGCAGCCGCAGGCTGTTCGTCACGACGAAGACCGACGAGAACGCCATCGCCGCACCCGCGAGCACCGGGTTCAGCAGCCCCGCCATCGCGAGTGGGATCGCCGCGACGTTGTACGCGAACGCCCAGAACAGGTTGCCCTTGATGATGCCGAGCGTCGCGCGCGACAACCGGATGGCGTCGGCCACCACGGTGAGCCGACCGCTGACGACCGTGATGTCGCTCGCCGCGATGGCTGCATCGGTGCCGGCCCCCATGGCGATGCCGAGGTCGGCCGCGGCCAGTGCGGCTGCGTCGTTCACGCCGTCGCCGACCATCGCGACGCTCCGCCCCTCGGACTGCAGCCGACGGACGGTCTCGAGCTTCGACGCCGGGGTCGCGCGGACGTGCACCTCGTCGATGCCGACGCTCGCGGCGACCGCGCGTGCGGCACCGTCGTTGTCGCCGGTGAGCAGGACCGGGTGCAGGCCGAGCGCCCGGAAGCGGGTGATCGCGTCGGCGGCCTCGGGCTTCGCGGTGTCGCCGACGACGACCACGCCCAGGGCACTGCCGTTCCGGGCGACGACGACCGCCGTGCCCCCGTCGGCCTCGGCACGGTCGACGGCGTCGGACAGCACCGGGGGCAGGGTGATCGACCACGAGTCGGCGAGCCAGCGGGTCGTGCCGACCAGGACGACGTCGCCGTCCACGACGGCCTGCACACCGGCGCCGGCGGTCGCGGTGAACTGCTCGGCCTGGGGCAGGTCAGCGCCCCGGGCACGGGCCGCGGTGGTCACGGCGCGGGCGACGGGGTGTTCGGAGCCGTCCTCGACCGCGGCCGCGAGGCGCAGGACGACGTCTTCGTTCTCGTCGACGGCAGTGACCGATCGCAGGGTCATCGACCCCGTGGTGACGGTGCCGGTCTTGTCGAGCACGACGGTGTCGACGCCGCGGGTGCGCTCGAGCACCTGCGGGCCGCCGATCAGGATGCCGAGCTGGGAGCCTCGGCCGGTGCCGACCAGCAGCGCGGTGGGCGTGGCGAGCCCGAGGGCGCACGGGCAGGCGATGATCAGGGTGGCGACGGCAGCGGTGAAGGCCGCGGTGACCGAGCCGCCGAACACGAGCCACCCGACGAAGGCCAGCACGGCGAGCACGATGACGATCGGCACGAAGACCCCGGACACGCGGTCGGCCAGGCGCTGCACCTCGGCCTTGCCGGTCTGGGCGTCCTCGACCAGGCGCCCCATGCGGGCGAGCTCGGTGTCGGCACCGACGCGGGTGATCGCGACGACGAGCCGGCCGCCGACGTTGATCGTGGCGCCGGTGACCCGGTCGCCCGGTCCGACCTCGACCGGCACGGACTCGCCGGTGAGCATGCTGAGGTCGACGGCCGAGGAGCCGTCCTGCACCAGGCCGTCGCTCGGGATCCGCTCGCCGGGTCGCACCACGACGACGTCGCCGACGACCAGGGACGAGGCCGGCACGCGGTGTTCGGCACCGTCGCGCAGGACCGTGGCGTCCTTCGCACCGAGTTCGAGCAGTGCCCGGAGTGCGGCACCGGACTGCGTCTTCGCGCGGGCCTCCATGTACCGGCCGGCGAGGATGAACACCGTCACGGCCGTCGCGACCTCGAGGTACAGGTCGGTGGCCTCGGGGTCCGTGGCGAACCACGAGAACGTCATGTGCATGCCGGTCGTGCCGGCGTCGCCGAAGAACAGGGCGTACAGCGACCAGCCGAAGGCGGCGAGGACGCCGACGCTCACCAGGGTGTCCATGGTGGCGGCACCGTGCCGGGCGTTGACCCACGCGGCGCGGTGGAACGGGAGCGCGCCCCAGACCGCGACGGGGGCCGCGAGCGTCAGGGCGAGCCACTGCCAGTTCGGGAACTGCAGGGCCGGCACCATCGAGAGCACCACGACGGGCACCGCGAGCACGGCGGACACGGCCAGGCGTCGGCGTAGTGGGCCGGTCGGGTCGGCATCGGCCACGGGTTCGGCGTCGGCGGCTGCGGGCGGTGCCGGCACCGTGGCGCCGTAGCCGGCCGACTCCACCGCGGCGATGAGCGCCTCGGGGTCGGCGGTGCCGTCCGCGGCGACCTGCACCTGCGCCTTCTCGGTGGCGTAGTTGACGGTGGCGGTGACCCCGGGCAGCTTGCCGAGCTTCCGCTCGATGCGGTTCGCGCACGAGGCGCAGGTCATCCCGGTGATGTCGAGTTCGACGGTGCGGTCGGTCACGAGCGCACGACCTCGTACCCCGCCTCGGTGACCGCAGCACGGAGGGCGTCCGCGTCGACGGGTGCCGCCGAGCTGACGGTGACCTCGGACGATCCGCCGGGGACGAGTCGGACGTCGACGCCCGACACCCCGTCGACCTCGGTGAGTTCCTCGGTGACGCTCATCACGCAGTGGTCGCAGGTCATGCCCTCGACGAGCAGCGTTTCGGTGGTCATGGTGTCTCCTTCTCAGTGGTCGATCGTCAGGGTCAGGAGCGGACGAGCCGCGCGATCGCCTGGCTGGCCTCGCGCACCTTCTCGTCGGCGGCGTCCCCGCCCTCGGCGACGGCCTCGGCGACGCAGTGCGCCAGGTGGTCCTCGAGCAGCGACAGCGCGACGCGTTCGAGCGCCCGGTTCGCCGCCGAGATCTGGGTCAGGACGTCGATGCAGTACGTCTCGTCCTCGACCATCCGCGCGATGCCGCGCACCTGCCCCTCGGCGCGACGGAGTCGCTTGAGCAGGTCGTCCTTGTCGCCGATGTACCCGACGTGTTCGTGCATGTCCGCCTCCACCGTTCTCAATACGGTACCCCCCTAGGGTATTCCTTTCCTTGTCCGGTGCAACTGATGGCATGATCGGCGCATGGACCCCTCGACGACGAACGGATTCCGCCGGCTGCGGTTCTCCGACGGCGAGGGTTCCGACTACTCCGAGATCTTCACGGCCGAGTACGGCGGCTCGGACTTCGCCTCCGAGACCTTCGCCACCGACGACACCCGGTACGAGTACACGGTCGTGGGCGACGACGACCTGTCGCTGCGCACCATGCGGGCCGAGGGCGGTCGGCGGGGCGGGGTCATCGGCGTGCGGGACGACCACGTGGTGTTCTGGCTCACCAAGGGCCGGCTCGAGATGCACTTCGCCGACCGCACCCGCGTCGTCGAGCCGGGCAGCCCGTACATCGCGTCGGCGTCCGAGGCCTACCGGTTCGAGTCCGACGGCACCGTCTACAACGGCGTGCACGTGTCCGACCGGTTCCTGCGGAGCGTCGGCCGCGACCTCGGCTACCGCCTGCCCGACGGCCCACTGTTGTTCGACCAGCAGGACGAGGTCGTCGCCCGGCGCGAACCCCTGCGGCACCTGATCCGTGAACTCGGGCCGGCCCTGGTCGACGAGCGCGTGCTCGGGCCGATGCGGACCGCGCTGAACCGCCGGCTGGCCGTCGTCATCCTCGACACGTTCCCCATCCGCAACCGCGGTGACGACGTGCCCGTGGCGAACCGGCTCCGCGACGCGATCCGCTTCATCGAGCTGCACGCCGCCGAACGCCCCTCGGTCCCCACGATCGCCGCCGCCTGCGGACTGAGCCAGCGCGGGCTGCAGGACGTCTTCGCCCGGACGCTCGACACCACCCCGCACCGGTTCCTCCGCGACCACCGCCTGGACCGGGTGCGCGAGGAGCTGCTCCGCGCGGACCGGGGAGGCCCGGTCGCCCCGGCGGACTGTCCGCTCGTGTCCTCCGGTATCGCCGCGATCGCCCGCCGCTGGGGCTTCACCAACCCGGGCCGGTTCGCCGAGACCTACCGCGACCGGTTCGGTGAGGACCCCGCCGTGACGAAACGCGCGTCGCTGGCTGCGCAGCCGGAGGCCGGCAAGGCGTCGTGGCGTGTCCGTCGTGCGGTGTCGTACATCGAGCAGCACCTCGACGACCCGCTCACGCTCGACGACATCGCGGCCGCCGCAGGGGTGCTCCCCCGACGGCTGCAACAGCTCTTCCGCGAGGAGCGCGGCGAGTCTCCGATGGCCTGTGTCCGTGCCATGCGGGCCGCTGCAGAGCGCAACGGCGCAGCCGGAAACGGCTGAACGGCCGGACGGAACACCCCGGGGGTACACGCACATCCCCGGATTTCCGGGGTTCCCTGGAAAGCAGCCGAATCCGAGAAGTCGTGTGTGACGAATCTCTTCCACAGCCCGTCTCATCCGTGAACAGCAACCGCTGGGAACGCCCGGCGGGTCAACGGAAGGAACGAACATGGCTGACACCACCACCCCCACCCCGGCCACCACGGCGACCCGTGCCACCTCGCACGCCGGCACCAGCGGCGTCACCGGCAAGACCGTCATCGACGACACCGTCGTGTCGAAGGTCGCCGGCATCGCCGCCCGCGAGGTCAACGGCGTGCACTCCCTCGGCAATGGCGCAGCCCGTGCCATCGGCGCGATCCGCGACGCCATCGGCCAGCGCGACTTCGGTCAGGGCGTCAAGGTCGAGGTCGGCGAGAAGCAGGTCGCCGCGGACATCGTGATCGTCGCCGAGTACCCGGTGTCGCTCCAGCAGGTCGCCGACGGCGTCCGTGCCGGCGTCGCCCGTGCCCTCGAGCAGATCGTCGGCATGGAGGTCGCCGAGGTCAACGTGACCGTCCAGGACGTCTACATCCCGGGCGACGACGACGACAACGAGGACGAGAAGAAGGAAGCCCGAGTCGCATGAGCAACACGCTGATCGGCGCCCTCATCGGCGCAGTCCTCGCCGTCGTGGCACTGCAGTTCGGGTTCTGGGGATTCGTGCTCGTCATCGTCTTCGGTGCGATCGGGGCCCTCGTGGCCGCACTCGCCACCGGGCGCATCGACCGCGGTGCCCTGACCGACGTGCTGACCGGACGCCGGAGCTCCCGGTGAACGCCGGCCCGGACGTCCCGGGCCGCGTCGAGATCACCGCACGCGCGCTCACCTCGCTGGCGCGGGCCGTCGCAGCCGAAGGGCTCGGCGCCCCCGCCAAGCGGGTGCGCGTCGGACTCGGCGACGCGTCGGGAGCACTGTCGCTCGACATCACCGGGCCGATCGCCGCGAGCGAAGACATCGTCTCCGGGTCGATCCGGATCGCGGACCAGGTCAAGGGCCGCGTGAGCGACCTGACCGGGCGCCGCGTCGGCAGTGCCCACATCGAACTCACCGGGATCGTGCGCGAGCACGAGTCCCGTGCCCGCTAGGAGGCCATCATGAGCAACGGTTCCGTCGAACGACGCATCCGTCGTCGGAGCGTGCACCGCTCCCGCTCCACAGCAGTGGCGGTGGCACTCGTGGTGCTCGCCCTGGTGGCCGCCTGGATCGGCACCGAGGCGGTGCTCAGCGCCATCGGACGCCCGCCGCTGGTCGCCGACCCCCAGACCGTGGTCGACACGGCGCTCCGTCCGGACGCCGCGTTCGTCACCATCGTCGAGGTCATCGCGGGTGTGCTCGTCGTCCTCGGCGTCGTGCTGGTCGTCCTGGCGCTCAAGCCCGGCCGCCAGCACCGATCGGTCGTCGAACACGAGCGCGGTGCGGTCGTCATCGACGCCCGCATCGTCGCCTCCACCGCGGCGAACGCTGCAGGCATGGCGGCCGGTGTCCCCGAGGGGAACGCCTCCGCCACCGCCCGTGGCCGTTCCACCGAGGTCCGCATCGTCCCCGTCACGGGTGTGCCCGTCGACGAGGCGAGCGTGCGCGCCGCCGTCGTGGAGCGTCTGAGCGGTCTCGACGAGCGCTTCGGCCGACGCGTCCGCGTCCGGGTCGAGGAGAAGGGAACCCTCGCATGACCAAGAGCAACCGGACCCTCAACCGGATCATCCTGTTCGTCCTCGGCCTCGTCGCCGTCGTCGTCGGGATCGCGATGGGCGCGGGTGTGCTGCCCGCCGTCCAGGACGCCGTCAAGCCGTACGTCGACCTCCCCCGCAGCCTCGACGTCCCCGCGTCCACGCTGTGGATCGTCGCCGGGGCCGCGGCCCTCGTGATCGTCCTGTCCCTCGTGTGGGTGTTCACCCGCGGTGGTGGCGGCACGTCCGTCGCCGTCCGGGAACACTCGGGCGACGATGCAGTCACCGTCAACGTCGCACTCGTCCGGGACGTCCTCGAGCACGAACTCGCGGGTGTCCGCGACGTGGTCGGCTCCCGGGTCGACACCTACCTCGTCCGCCGGCAGCGCGCCGCCCGGATCCGTGTCGCGGTCCGCCGCGGCGGGGACGCCGTCAGCGTGCTCGACGCCGTCGACCGAGCCGTCGCGGTCCTCGACCGCACCCTCGGCCGTCCGGTCCCGGTGCTCGTGCACCTGACCGGCGGTACCCGCTCCGCGCTCGCGAAGTCGACCCGCGTCCACTGACACCCGTCAGCCGGACGCACCCCGGGCCTCCCGGCCCACCACCACACCACCGGGCGCACGCCCACTCACGAAAGGACCCGTCATGGGACTCGACGACAAGATCAAGAACGCCGCTCAGGACCTCGCCGGCAAGGCGAAGGAAGCCGTCGGCAACCTGACCAACGACGACGCCAAGGTCGCCGAAGGCAAGAAGGACCAGACCGCTGCGAGCGCGAAGCAGACCGGCGAGGACGTCAAGGACGTCTTCAAGAAGTAGGTCGCACGACCGCATCGGGGCACCCGTCGAACGGGTGCCCCGATGCGTCCCCGCGCAGATCCCGAACGAGGAGGAACCATGCAGCACGACCCCCATGCGAACACGCAGGTCACCGAGGTGACCCTGCCCGCAGCACTGACGGAGCCGCTGCCCGACGACGCGAGCACCGCGACGATCGTCGCGCGCACCGCGGCGGAGACCGCGCTCGGCGTGCCCGGCGTGCACCACCTCGGCGGGATCGCCGCCCGTGCCGCCGACCAGCTGCGGAAGCAGCTCGGCCGCTCGGCGGGCACCGCCGGCGTGCAGGTCGACGAAGAGGACGGTGTGCTCGCCGTGCAGGTCGCCGTCGTCGTCAGCTACCCGCACCCGGTGCTGGACGTCGCCGCCGAGGTCCGGCAGCAGGTCACCGCAGCGACGCGGCAGCTGTCCGACCTCCGCACCTCGGTCGACGTGCGCGTCCTCGACGTGCACGGACCGTTCGACGACGAGCAGTCCCCGCTCGGCCGCGCCGCCGAGCAGGCGACCGATGCCGTGAAGCAGGCGGCCTCGTCGACCGGCGACGCCGTCAAGCGGGCCGCCGAGACCACCGCGGACGCGACCAAGCGCGCCGCGACGGCCACGGCGGACGCGACGAAGCAGGCCGCCGACGCCACGGCCGACGTGGCGAAGCAGGCCGCGTCGGCCACCGCGGACGCCACCAAGCAGGCAGCGTCCGCCACCGCCGACGCCACCAAGCAGGCAGCGTCCGCCACCGCCGACGCCACCAAGCAGGCAGCGTCCGCCACAGCCGACGCCACCAAGCAGGCCGCCGACGCGACTGCCGACGCCACCAAGCGCGCTGCCGACGCCACCGCCGACACGACGAAGCGTGCCGTCGACGCCGCGGCCGAGACGGGCGAGCGTGTGCATGACTCCGCCTCGGAGTCCCTGGCCCGGGCATCGGAGCAGGCGGCCGATGCGGCATCGTCCGCGAAGGGCGCCGCCGAGCAGGCCCGTGACGTCGTCGTCGACGCGGCCGGCACGACCCGCGAGCGGGCCGCCGACGCTGCCGATGCCGCGGCGGACGCTGCCGACGACGCAGCCGTCGCCGCCGATGCGGCAGCGGATGCCGCCGCGGCTCCGCGTCACCGGGACCAGCCGTGACCACCGCCTGGTCCGGAGGGCGCCGGTCCCGCGACCGGCGCCCCCGACCCCGCGGCGTCTGGATCGCCGGCGGCATCGGGGTCTTCCTCGTGATGGCCATCGCGGTCGGCGGGTTCCTGCCGCTGGTCGGGTTCCTCGGCGGGGTCACCGCAACGACCGCCGGTCTCGTGCCGTTCCCGTTCGTCCGGGTCACCCTGATCGCCCTGCTCGGTGCGGTCGTGGTGCTCGGCCTGCTCCTGCTCGCCCTGACCCGACGGCACACCGCCACCGCGACGACCGCCGTCGTGCTCGCCGTCCTGGTGAGCGTGGCCGTCACCCTGGTCCCCGTCGTCCTGGTCGCCGTCGGCTCCGCCGACCGCGCGGGCGACGTCTGGCCGATCGTCACCGAGCTCTGGACCCGCTTCACCGGCTGACGTCGTGCACACGGTCCCGGCCTGGAGGCCCGCCCCACCCGACCCGGTCGGCGCACCCGGGTGGTCCTCCGGTCCACTGCCCGTCCGCTAGCCTCGCGACGTGAAGCGTCTCTCCCCCGGCCAGCGCTGGGTCATCGGTCTCGGCGCGTTCGCGCTCGTCTGTCTCGTCGTCGGCGTCATCGGGCTGGTGGTCGGGGTCACGAACCGGTACGGGTGCCTCTCCGACTCCGAGGTCTGGCCCCGGTCCCGCTGCCTCGGCGACGACTCCGGGATCTACTGGGGCAGCGCCCTCGGCATCATCGGGCTGCTGCACCTCGGCCTGACCGGACTGGCCGGTGCACTCGTCTGGACCTCGACCCCTGCGATCGCTCCGCGTCCCGTCAAGCGTCCGACGCCGCGCCCCGGCGAGACGCACCGGGTCTTCTCCTACGGCACGCTCCAGCAGCCCCTGGTGCAGGAGTCACTGTTCGGCGACCACGTCCCCACCACCCCGGACTCCCTGCCCGGCTGGCGGCTCGACTGGGTGACGATCACCGACCCGGACGTCATCCGCACGAGCGGCTCCGACCGGCACCCGATCCTCCGCCGCGGCTCTGCCGGCGACGTCGTCGAGGGTGTGGCCCTGACGCTCGGGTACGAGTGGCAGCTCCGCGCGGTCGACGGCTACGAGGTCGCCGACTACCAGCGCATCCGGGTCACGCTGGCCTCGGGCTGGACGGCCTGGGTCTACGTGGCGGCCGACGAGGCCTGAGCCGCGGCGCGCAGCCGTTCGAGCCCCTCGTCGATCGACACCGACGGACTCCACCGCAGGTCGCGCCGGGTCCGTCGCTGGTCGAACCAGTGCGCCGTCGACAACTGTTCGGCCAGGAACCGGGTCATCGGCGGTTCGTCCTCGCCCGGCCGGACGCGCCAGACGGCCTCGACCACGGAGCCCGCGGCCCGCGCGACCGCGGCCGGCACGTGCCACTGCGGCGGTCGGACGCCCGACGCCGTGCAGATGCCGGCGAGCAGGTCGGCGACCGGGCGGGGCTCACCGTTCGTGACGACGTACGCGTTGCCGTGGACGCCGTCGTCCGTGACGCGTTCGAGCGCCGCGACCATGGCCGTCGCGGCGTTGTCGACGTAGAGCGTGTCGATGAGCGCGGCGCCGGAGTCGAGCAGCGGGAGCCGTCCGGCGCGGGCACGCTCGACGATCCGTCCGACGAGCTGCGTGTCACCCGGACCCCACACCAGGTGCGGCCGGACCGCCACGACGGCGAAGTCCGGGGCGTCGGCGTCGAGTGCCAGCAGCTCCGCCGCGGCCTTGGTGCGGGCGTAGTCGCCACGAGCGCGGGACGGCTCGGCCGGACCGGCGTCGGCCCCGACGAGCGACGACCCGGTGTGCGCGACCGACGGCGACGACACGAAGACGAAGCGCCCGACCCCGGCTGCACGGGCGGCCGCCAGCAGTGAGCGGGTGCCCTCGATGTTGACCCGGGCGAAGTCGGCCGGGTCCCCGGCGAGCGACACCTTCGCGGCCAGGTGCACGACGGCGTCGACCCCGTCGACCGCGCGGGCGACCGCGGCGTCGTCGGTCATCGTGCCGGCGACGTCCTGCACCCCGGGCGCACCGGATGGACGGCGCTGGAACGTCCGGACCTCGTGCCCGGCGTCCCGCACGGCGGCGACGGTGGCCTGCCCGAGGAAGCCGCTGGCCCCGGTGACCAGGACCTTCACGGGCGGACCATCCGGCCGCCGTCTCGAACCGTGGTGGGTCGGCGATTCGTGCTCACCGACACCTCACGTCCCCGACGGCCCGTGAGGTGTCGGTGAGCGCGTGAGAACGCGCCGATCACGGGCGGACCATCCGTCCGCCGGACAGCACCGAGCCGGCCCAGCGGGACAGCCGGGTGCGGTCGACCTTGGAGTTGTGCCGGATGTCGGTCGGCAGCACGGGCACGACGAGCACCGCGGCGAGTGGCACTCCGGCGGCGGCACGGACCGCGGCGGCGAGCTGCGGCGACGCCAGACCCGGCCGCCGCACGGCGGGGTCGGTCTCGACGACGGCCACCACCTGCTGGGTGCCGACCGGACCGATGCCCGCGACCCCGGCACGTCCGACACCGTCGACGGCCTCGATCCGCTGCTCCGGCCCCACCGGCGTGACGACCCCGTCCGGAGTCACCAGCACGTGCTGCAGCCGGCCCTCGACCCAGATCCGTCCCGCTGCGTCCAGGTGTCCGACGTCCCCGGTGCGGTGCCCGCGCGGGTCGTCGACGCCGAGGCGCGAGACCCGGTCGGTGCGCCAGAGCCGGTCGTAGTGGTCGCGCACGTGCGGTGCCGCGACGACGATCTCGCCGGTGACCCCGGGCTCGTCCGTCAGCGCTCCGGTCGAGCGCCCGGAACCGTCGAGCGGCGCGATGCGGACGCGGACGTTCGCTGCCGGCACCCCGACGCAGATCCCCTCGTCGTCGGACCGCCCGGCGGCACGGACCCCGTCCAGGTCGACGTCGGTCATGAGCAGTCCCTCGGTCATGCCGTAGGGGGTGTGGGCGCTGGCGTTCGGCATCAGCTCGGTCGCCGCGGTGAGCAGCGCAGCCGAGACGGGAGCCCCGGCCGACAGGAACAGCCGCACGCCCTTCAGTGCCTGGCGGTCGGCGTCGGTGAGCTCCGACGCGGTCGCGACGACGTTCGCCAGGGCCGCCGGCGACAGGAACACCACGGTGGCGTCGGCCGCGGCGACCGAGGCCGCGACCGCCTTCGCCGTCAGGGTGCGCGGCGCGGTGACGTCCATGTCGGGCGCGACCGACCGCGCCCCGAGGGCCGGGCCGAGCAGCGCGAACGGTGCGAACCCGGCGACGAGCCCTGTACCGACCCCGACGTCGTACTGGGTGGCAAGGGCGTCCCGGACGGCGCTGAGCTGCCCGTGCGTGTACACGACGCCCTTCGCCGGGCCGGTCGACCCCGAGGTGAAGAGCACGGCGGCGGGAGCGTCCGACGACGGGGCCGCCGGCAGCGCGGTGCCGTGGGCGAGACGGCGGGCACCACGTCGGGCGACGTCGACGAGCGTGTGCTCCACCCGCAGCGCCTTCCGGGCCGGTGCGGGCAGCGAGACCGTCGCGATGCGTCGCCCCGGCCAGCCGAGGGCACGAGCGGCACCGAGCCCGGGGAGCGCGCCGATGATCCAGTCCGGTCGGGCGCCGCGGACCGCGCGGGTCAAGCCGCCGAGTCCGAGACCGGCGTCCGCGACGACGACGACCGCGCCGATCCGCACGCAGGCGTACAGGACGGAGGTCAGGTCGGCACCGGGGGTCACCAGGAGCGAGACACGGTCGCCGCTCCGGACGCCCAGGTCGTCGAGGCCTGCGGCGATCTCGTCCACCCGTCGGGCGAGCAGCCGCCACGTGATCGTGCGGGGGCCACCGGCTGCGGCCATCTCGACCAGCGCGGGTTCGTCACTGGCACGCAGTTCGTCGAGCCGTGCCCAGAGCGGCGGGGTCGCCGGTGCGGGCTGGCCCGGGTCCACGGCGTCGGACTGGGCCCACGCCGCCGGTTCCGGAGCGACGCGCCAGCGGCGGGCCGGCCGTGCCGGTGGGGAGAGGCCCGCGGGGGCCTGCGCAGGACCGCGGCCGTCCGGCAGGCGGTCACCGAGCCAGTCGAACACCGCACCCGCCACGTCGGCGTCGTCCGGCAGCAGGTGCCCGGCACCCTCGAACCGGTGGACGTCGGCGTGCGGCACGCGTTCGGCCAGGTCGTCCAGGTACCGCTCGAGGAACACCGGGTCGCGCGGACCCCAGAGCAGGAGCACCGGCACGTCGAGCGCGGCGACCCCGGCGGCGATGCGATCGAGTTCGGGGGCGCTCCGGTGCCGGGCGTCGACGGGGATGTCCGCGACGAAGCCGCCGATGCCACCGCGGCGGGCGGCACCGCGGTAGGGCGCCCGGTAGCCGTCGGCCGTGGCACGGTCGAGCTTCGGGTGCGCGATGGCCAGGGTGGTCTCGAGGAACGCCGGGGTCACGACCGTCGCGCGGCCGAGCATCCCCGGACCGAGGGCGAGCCGCAACGGTGCGGGGATCGGGGCGTCGTCGGGCTGGTGCACGGCCGTGTTGCACGTCATCGCGGCGGCCAGGACGTCCGGGTGGTCGACCGCCCATCCGAGCGACACCACACCGCCCCAGTCGTGGCCGAGGGTGACGACCGGTCCGGTCAGCCCGAGTTCGTCGGTCAGGGCACCGAGGTCCGCGACGCGCTGCGGCAGTCCCCGCTCGACGCCGGTGCGCTCCGAGAAGCCCATGTCGAGCTGGTCGACGGCGACCACACGCCAGGCCGGGCCGCCGGCCTGGGCGACCTCGAGCGAGGTGCGGAGCACCGACCGCCACAGGTACGACCAGGTCGGGTTGCCGTGCACGCACAGGATGGTGCCGACCGGTTCCACGCCGAGCGCGGCCAGGGACCCGGCCGTGTCGAGGAGGTGCCAGGTGCGCGCGGCGCGATCTGTGCCTCTCCCCACCGGCACGGCCGGCCCGCCGCTGGCGCGTCGCTCCGGAACCGGCGGCGTGGGCACAGTCCGCTCTGCAGACCACGCGGGGACCGTGACCAGACGCGACCACGCCGGGTCGAGGCCGGGCAGGGAGGGCGGCTGCGTCGCCGGAGCCGTGCTCGCGGCGACGCGGGGCAGCCGGGACCTCACCAGTGGAGTTCCATCATCGCCGTGTTGATGCCGGAACCGACGCCACCCAGGAACACACGGTCGCCGCGACGGATGCCGCCCGAAGCGACCTCGTCGGCCAGGGTGATCGGGATCGACGCGGGGCCGACGTTGCCGAAGCGCTGGTAGGTGGTGGGGACCTTGTCGCGCGGGATGCCGATCGCCTCGACGAAGGCGTTGGTGTGCACGTCGGAGACCTGGTGCAGGACGTAGCGGTCCATGTCGGCCCAGTCGAAGTGGGCGCGGGCCTCGGTCCAGGCGGCGACGACGAGCTCCATGCCGCCCTTGAGCAGCATCTTCGCGTCCGTGAACATGCCGTCGACGCTGCCGACGCACAGGTCGTACCACTGGGTCGCCGCGCGGGTGACGCCGCCGACGATCCGGTGTCCTTCGGGGTGCAGGTCCGCCGGGCCGAGCACGGCCGCCGCGGCACCGGACCCGAGGGTCAGGCTGGCGAACTCGCTCATGAAGTCCTTGCGGTTCCGGCCGCCCTGGTTCAGGCGGTCGATGGTGTTGAGCTGTACCTGGTCGGCGTCCTCGCCGTCGACGACGAGCGCGTACTTGATCTGCCCGGAGTCGATCATGCCCGCGGCGACGCTCATGGCGTTGACGAACCCCAGGCAGGCGTTCGCGATGTCGAAGTTGATGGCGGACGACGGCAGTCCGAGGCCGTGGTGCAGGCGGACGGCCACCGACGGCTCGAGGTGCGGGCGGGTCACCGAGGTGTTGATCAGCAGCCCGATCTCGTCCGGACGGACCCCGGCTTCGGCCATGGCACGGCGGCCGGCGTCGATCGCGGCGTCCTGGAAGGTCTGGCCCTCGCCCCAGTTGCGACGCTCGATGACCCCGGCGACGCGCTCGAGCAGCCCCATCGGCAGACGGAGTCGACGGAGGACCCCGCGGAGCTTGGCCTCGATGTCGGCAGAGGTCGTCACACGCTCCGCCGTGGTGGTCGCCACGGAGAGCAGTGAGACGTTCCGGTGCTTCGCCGTGGCATTGCCGGGCTGCTCCGGTTCACTGCTCGATGCCTGGTCGACCGGCCGTTCCGTCATGATCGTCACCGACACATACTTCCGCATCTGGCCTGTGTGCGCGATCCGGATGCGCTGGACGGCTCCGGATCAGACGTCCTTCGGCAGCTTCCGCACCTTCGCGCGCCGCTTGCGGCGCTCCGGGATCATCGACCGCATCTCCTCGAGCTTGCCGAAGCAGAGCAGTCGGTCGCCCGGCTCGAGGGCGACGCCACTGCGCGGGTTCGGGATGACGTTCGAGCCGCGGTGCAGCGTGAGGACCGTGATGTCCCGGTCCCAGAGCCCGGACTCCTTGATCGTCTTGCCGACCAGGTCGGCGTTCGTGTGCACGAGGAGCTCGGCGACGCCGTAGCCGGTCGAGACGGACAGCCGCTGGCGGACGTCGATCTCGGGGAACGCGACCTGGTTCGCGATGAAGTCGACGATCGCACCGGCGATGTCGAGGCCGGTGGCGCGCTCGACGCCCTCCAGCCCGGGCGACGAGTTGACCTCCATCACGAGGGGGCCGTCGTTGCCCTCGAGCATGTCGACGCCGGCGACCTTGAGGCCCATGATCTGCGCCGAGCGCACGGCCACCGCCTCGTACTCGGGCGAGAGCGTGACCTTCTCGACGGTGCCGCCGCGGTGCACGTTGGAGCGGAACTCGTCGCCCGAGGCGGTCCGGCGCATCGCCGCCACGACTCGGTCACCGACGACGAGGGCCCGGATGTCACGGCCGCGGCTCTCGGCGATGAACCGCTGGATCAGGACGTTCTGCTTCGTGGAGTGCAGGGTCTCGACGATCGACTCGGCCACCTTCGCCTCGGGTGCCAGGATCACGCCGATGCCCTGCGTGCCCTCGAGGAGCTTGATGACGACGGGCGCGCCACCGACGCGTTCGATCGCCCCGCGCACGTCGTTGCGGCCGGCCACGAAGGTCGTCGCCGGCATGCCGATGTCGTGCCGCGACAGGATCTGGTTGGCCCGCAGCTTGTCGCGCGAGTTCGTGATGCCGTTCGCCGTGTTCGGCGTGTAGACGTCCATCTGCTCGAACTGCCGCACGACGGCGGTGCCGTAGTAGGTGATCGAGTTGCCGATGCGCGGCAGCACGGCGTCGTAGTCGCTCAGCAGCTTGCCACGGTAGAGCAGGTCCGGGTCGTCGCCGGACAGGTCGATCGCGAAGCGCAGGGTGTTGAGCACCTTGACCTCGTGGCCGCGGTCGAGTGCCGCTGCGCGGAGGCGCTGGGTCGAGTACGCCTGGGGCGCGCGCGACAGGATGGCGAGTTTCATCGAGGGGTTCTCCGCTGGGTCGGATCGACGGCGACGCCCCATCAAAGCATGCGGACGTGGCCACGGAGCATGCGACAGGATGGGCACATGGCCCGAGCTCCGAAGTCCTCCGACAGCGGGCTCGTCGTCGCCGGGTGGCGGGAGTGGGCGGGACTGCCGGACCTCGGCGTGCCGTGGATCAAGGTGAAGCTCGACACCGGCGCCCGGAGCTCCGCGTTGCACGCCTTCGACCTCGAGGAACTGCCCGGCGAGCGGGTCCGGTTCTCACTGCACCCCTGGCAGGACACCGATGCCGACGCCTCCACCATCGAGTGCGACGTGCACGACCGCCGCATCGTCCGCAGCTCGACCGGACACACCCAGGAGCGCATCGTCGTCCGCACGCGGATCGCGTTGGCCGGGCAGGTCGTCGAGTCCGAGGTCACCTTGAGCAACCGGGACCAGATGGGGTTCCGGATGCTCGTCGGTCGCGAGGCACTCCGGCAGGGCTTCCTCGTCGATCCTGCACGGTCCTTCATGGCCGGGCGGGCTCCGAAGGAGATCCGGCGCCGCAACCGCGGTCGCGCCTGAGCGCGCCTGAGCGCTCCTGGTCACGCGGCACGGGCCGTTGCGGTGATCGGTCGACGGCCTGGAGGCGCGGTGCGGGGCCGCCACGGGCCTCCCGTCCGCCTCGACGCGCGTCCCGGGCGCTGGTCGGGTCAGCGGCCCAGGTGGCGGCCGAGGAAGGCGAGCTGCTGTGGCGCCAGGCGGCGCCAGTAGCCGTGCGTGTGGGCGCCGGGTGCGAAGCCCCCGGCCGGAGGCGTGTCGAAGCCGTCGACGTAGGCGTGCACCGCCGGCGCGAACCCGTCCCCGTTGCCGCAGTCGACGCGGACGGCGACCCCGTCGAGGGCGCGCTGCCGCCCGAGGACGGTGTTCGCGCGGAAGTCGGCGGCGTCGTCGAAGGCGCCGCGGGCGGTGTCGGCGGCCGACTTCCAGAGCGCGGGGCTGATGGCCGAAACGGCCCGGACGCGCGAGGCACCGAGGACCCCGCCGAGCCGGAGGGCGCCGAAGCCACCCATCGAGTAGCCGGTCAGGGCGAGGCGGTCCGTGTCGAAGCCGCGGCGGGCGATCAGGGGCAGGAACTCGTCGACGACCATCGCGGCGGGGTCGTCCCCGTCGGCTCGTGGGTGCCAGTAGCGGTTGCCGCCGTCGATCGAGGCGATCGCGAACGGGGCTCCGCCGTCGGCGACGTGCGCCGCGAGGAACCGGTCGTAGCCCAGGCTCCGCCCGAAGAACGAGGTGTGGTCGTCGCCGTAGCCGTGCAGGGCGACCGCCACCGGCAAGGGGGTGTCGGACGCCGGGGCCGCGATCGTCCAGCCGACGGTGCGGCCCTTCCGCGCTGCCGACACGAAGGTGCCGGAGACGGTGGGGACGGGCTCGACGTCGGGGACCGTGCCGTCGGCGCCGTCCAGACCGAGGACCCGGTACAGGGTCGACCGCCCGGGCAGCAGGCCGAGGTTGATCCCCTCGGCGACGGCTCCCGCGGCGACGACGCCCGTGCCACCGATCAGCAGGGAGCGGCGGGTGATCGTGGCAGCACGCGATCGGGTCATGTGGTGGGCGCCGTTCCGTCTGGGGTGTGTTCCTGGATGAGGGACGCGGCGACGGACCGTGCCGTCGTCGTGTCGAGCGCGGGGTCGCGCAACCGCATCGCAAGGTAACCGGAGACGATGAGCAGCAGCTGGTCGGCGAGGACCTCGGCACGGGGGCCGACCACCGGCACCGCCTGTGCCACGAGCCGCCGGCGCAAGGTGGTGGTCTCGAGGTCCAGGACCTGTCGGACCTCGGCGGGGGCGTCGGCGTACTCGGCGGCGGTGCCGAGGAAGGCGCACCAGCGGGAGCCCGTGGGCGTCGAGCGGTAGTCGTCGAGGGCGTCGAAGACCGCCAGGAGTCGGCCCAGGTCGTCGCGTTCGGCGGCGACCGCACGGTCCCAGGTGGCGATCCAGTCCTCGTGGCGACGGGTGAGGGCCGCGGCGACGAGCGACTCCTTGCTCGCGTAGCCGCGGTAGAGCGTGGCCGTCGAGACCCCGGCCCGTTCGAGGACCGCGTCGATCGGGGTGGCGGCGATGCCCTGTGAGAAGAAGAGCTCCTCGGCGGCGTCGAGCAGCCGTTGCTCGGTCCCTGGGCGCATCACCATGAGAGCACCCTAGGCTCTGAAAAGTGAAACGATCGTTTTCGTTACGACACCGACTGCTCCTCGTGAGCGGACTCGGCCTGATCGCCGCCACCTACGGGCTGGTGCGGCTGGCCTACGGGCTGTTCCTGCCCGACGTGCAGCGCGACCTGGGGCTCCGGGCAGACGCCGCCGGGTGGGCCTCGTCGGGTGCCTCGGCGCTGTACTGCGTCGGTGCGGTGGCCGGGTTCCTGCTCGCCGCACGGATGCCCCGCGTGCTCGTCACGGTCGCGACCCTGGTGGCGGGGGTCGGTGCGATCGCCATGGCGACGGCCGGCGGGTCACTGGCGTTCGGCGTCAGTGCCGTGGCCGCGTCGGCGGGCGCCGGACTCGCGTCGCCCGCCCTCGTCCGGATCGTCGCCGAGCAGGTGCCGTCGGCGCTGCTCGGTCGAGCACAGGCGATCGTGAACGCCGGTACCGGCCCCGGGCTCGTGGGCGCCGGGGTGCTCGCCCTCGTGCTGCTGCCCGACTGGCGGACGGCCTGGGCGGTGTCCGGGGTGTTCGCCCTGGCGGTCGGAGTGCTGCTGCTCGTGGTGTCCCGCGGCGGGACTGCTGGGTCCCGGTCACCGCTGCCCGGCACCCCGTGGTTCGCGGCGCACCGAGGGGTGCTCGTGCTGGCGCTGCTGTTCGGGGCGGGGTCCGCCGTCGTCTGGACCTTCGGACGTTCGGCGCTGGTGGAGGCCGGCGCGTCGGTCGTCGTCTCGGTGTCGGCCTGGATCGCGCTCGGGATCGGCGGAGCCGCCGTCGTGGCCACCGCGCGGTGGACGAACGGCTTGCGCGCCCGGACGCTCTGGGCGGTCACGGCGGGCTCGGTCGCCGTCGCCGTCGTGGTGCTGGGGACTTTGCCGCAGTCGACGGTCGCGGCACTGCTGGCGTGTGCCGTGTTCGGCTGGGGCTACACCGCGGCGACCGGGGCGCTGATCGCGTGGACGACCGAGATCGATGCCGAGCGGTCGTCGGCGGGCACGTCGATGCTGTTCGTCGCACTCGTGCTCGGGCAGGCCGTCGGTGCGGCGGGTGCCGGGGCGCTCGTCGGTGCGATCGGGTTCGTGGTGACGTTCGTGGTCGGGGCAGGTGTAACCGCGGCGAGCGCCGTCCCCGCGGTGGTCCGTCGGCCGGGTGGGGTCCGTGCCGTCAGAGCAGCGGGCGGAGCTCGATCTTCCGGTTGCACGCCTGCGACGCCTGGTGCGCCACCCGGGCAGCCGTCTCGGCGTCGGGGAGGTCCATGACCCAGAACCCGGCGACGTACTCGTCGGTGCTCGTCGCGGGCCCGGTCGTGGCGGGCCGGGTCGTCGTGTCGGCCGTCTTAGCGGCCGCGCCCTCGCGGGCGTCGACCACGGTGGCGTCAGCGGGTGCGGAGACCCCGGCGGCGAACACGATCGCGTCGGCCATCCGTTGGTTGAAGGCATCGACCGCGGCGGCTTCCGCGTCGGTCGCGGAGTACGTGTTGCCGACGGCGGCGGCCTGGCCGTCGTCGATGACGTTGACGAGGAACTGCATGGCGTCTCCCCTGCTCGTTGGCGGGAGGCTACTCCTGCCGCGCATCGACGGACGCGTTCGCCGCGAAGCTGCTGTTCCGCTGGGACATCCGTGGATGCGGCAGCGTCACGTTTACCATCTGTGAACATGAACACTTCCACTCGAGGAGCTGACGCCGGGACTCGCCTCAGGCACGGGCGCGGTTGGCAGACACCGGTGTTCCTCTGCAGTGCCGCCGTGGTCACGTCCTTCGTGTTCGTGGTCGAGGGGCTGGATGCCCCGCGGCTGCCGGTCCTCGCGGTCGCCGCGGTCGTCGTCATCGCGCTGTGGCTCGTCGCGAGTACCCGGCGGGTCGTCCCCCGCGGAGGCAACCGACTGATGACCGTCGCCTGGGTCGCAACCGGTGTCCTCTACGCCATCGCCGTCGCTCCGCTCGATGCCGCGCTGCTCCGAGGACTCGACGGGTCGACGTCGGTGCTGGCATGGGGAGTGACCTCGCTCGTCGTCGCCGCGCCACTCGTCGTGGCGGCGGGGCAGGCTCGGCCGAGGCGTCGATGACGAGCGGCTCCCACCCTCGGCACGAACTCGACGACCGGATCCACTCGCCGGTGCGGTTCTCACTGCTCGCGCTGCTCAGGACGGTGGACGAAGCGGAGTTCGGTGTCGTCCGGGACGCACTCGAGGTCAGCGACTCAACGCTGTCCCAAGCAGCGGCGACTCTGGCAGAGGCGGGTTTCCTCCGCGTCCGCAGACTCCGCGTGGGGCGGAGCACGAGGAGCTGGCTCGCCCTCACCGACGCAGGACGAGATGCGTTCGAGCGGCACTTCGCCGTCATCCGGGCGATCGCCGAGCCCGCCGGGTGACCGCCGCACCGTGAAGCGAGCGGACGCCGAGCAGTCCAGCGTGGTGGCGACATCGCACGGGGTTCCGCTAGCGTTTCGCGAGTGGGGACGACGGCGGAGTGGTCGCGACTGCCGGTGGGGCGGCACGAGTACCGGCAGGACACGGTGCTCGCAGTTGTGCTGGCCGGTGGGCTCGCCGTCACGACGTTCCTGTACGGGTCGGCCGGTACGTACGGTGACGACCAGGCCGAGTGGTGGGTCTCGGCACTGATGATCGTCGCGAACGCGGCCCCGATCGCGTTCCGCCGACGGTTCCCCATGTCGGTGGCCCTCGTGTCGGCGGTGGCGTTCGCCGCGACGCAGCTGCTCCAGGTGCCCGAGGTCTTCCTCGTCAACTTCACGCTCTTCATCGCGCTGTACACGGTCGGCGCGTGGTGCTCCGACCGGGTGCGGGCCGAAGCGGTGCGCTGGGTCGTCATCGGCGGCATGTTCGCGTGGCTGTTCGTCGCGATCTCGTTCGGGTGGGCGTCGCCGAACGCTCTGCCGAACGACACGGACTCCCCCGTGGCGCCCTACGTCGCGATCTCGCTGCTCAACATCGTCATCAACGTGATCTACTTCGGCGCTGCCTGGTACGCCGGCAACCGCGCCTGGGTCTCCGCAGTCGCACGGCACCAGCTCGCCGAACGCACCGCCGAACTCGCCGCCGAGCGGGAGCGGTCCGCGGCACAGGCCGTCACGATCGAACGGGTACGGATCGCTCGCGAGCTGCACGACGTGGTCGCCCACCACGTCTCGCTGATGGGGGTGCAGGCGGGTGCTGCACGGCGCGTGATCGGCCGCGACCCCGCGCAGGCCACCGCCTCGCTCGGGGTGGTCGAGGAGAGCGCCCGCACCGCGGTGGAGGAACTCCGGCGGATGCTCGGCACCCTGCGCTCCGACGACGACGCGGTCGGCCCCGGGACACCGCACGGCGACGGCCCGAGCACCGAGGGCATCACGCGGATCGCCGAACTGGCCGAGTCCGCCCGGGTGGCGGGCCACCCCGCCGAGTACGTCGTCGTGGGCGACGAGCGCCCGGTGCCGCCGACGGTGGCCGCGGTGGCGTACCGGATCGTGCAGGAAGCGGTGACGAACATCCTCAAGCACGCCGGACCGACCGCCCGCGCCGACGTCCGGCTGCGGTACCTGGACGACGGCGTCGAAGTCGAGGTCACGGACGACGGGCTCGGTGCCCGTGCAGCCCGGAGCACCTCCGGAAGCGGGCTCGGGCACGTCGGGATGCGGGAGCGCGTCGACGCCGTGGACGGACGGATCGAGATCGGGCCACGCGCCCGGGGAGGCTACCTGGTGCGGGCATGGCTGCCGACGACGTGAACGCGACGACCGACCTGACGATCGTGCTGGCCGACGACCAGGAGCTCGTCCGCGCCGGGTTCAGGGTGATCCTGGAGTCCGAGCCCGGGTTCCGCGTGGTCGGCGAGGCCGCGGACGGCGCCGGGGCGGTCGAGGCCGTGCAGCAGCTCCGTCCGGACGTGGTCTGCCTCGACGTGCAGATGCCGGGCGTCGACGGGCTCGAGGCCGCGCGGCGGATCGCGGCGCTGCCGGACCCGCCGGCGGTGCTCATCCTCACCACGTTCGACAGCGACGACGCGCTGTTCCAGGCGCTCGAGGCGGGAGCGAGCGGGTTCCTGCTGAAGAACGCCTCCCCCGAGCGGCTGATCGACGCCGTGCGGACCGTCGCCGCCGGGGACGCCCTGCTCGCGCCGGACGTCACGCGCCGGGTGATCAGCCGGGCGACGGCATCGGCTGCCGCGCAGCCCTCGGCGACCACCCCCGCGACGACGGCGACGACCGACACGACTGCCACGACGGGCGACGACGCACTCGCCGCCGCCGGGCTCACCGAGCGGGAGACCGAGGTGCTGCGGCTCCTCGCCCGGGGCCTGAGCAACGCGGAGATCGCCGGCGAGCTCTACGTCGGGGACGCCACCGTGAAGACCCACGTGTCGAACGTGCTGCAGAAACTCGCACTGCGCGACCGGATCCAGGCCGTCGTCTGGGCGTTCGAGCACGGCGTCGCCAGCTGACCGAGCCGGGCCGAACCCGCACGAACCGAACAATCCCGCACCGTGCCGACCCGCCCCCGGCGCACCCGGCCCACCGGACCGACGCGCGCTCCTCCCCCACGCGGTGGAGTCGACCACCCACCCAAGTCCCGCCTGGCGGCGGAGGCGGGGCGTGCCTCCCGGCCAATAGCGTCGGACGCAGCGACGACCAGCGTCGCGACGAAGGGGAACGACATGCTCACCATCGAAGGGGTGACCAAGCACTTCGGTGACCGCCGGGTGCTCGACGACGTGGGGTTCACGGTCGGCAGCGGCCGCCTCACCGGCTTCGTCGGCGGCAACGGTGCCGGCAAGACCACCACCATGCGCATCATGCTCGGCGTGCTCCAGGCCGACGCCGGCTCGGTCTCGATCGACGGCACCGCGGTCCGTCCCGCCGACCGCCGCCGCTTCGGCTACATGCCCGAGGAACGCGGCCTGTACCCGAAGATGCCGGTGGCCGAGCAGATCACCTACCTGGCCCGGCTGCACGGCGTCGACAAGCGCGCCGCGACGACCCGCACCGGCGAGCTGCTCGAACGCCTCGAACTCACCGCACACGCCGGCGACCCCGTCGAGAAGCTCTCGCTCGGCAACCAGCAGCGCGTGCAGATCGCGGCGGCGCTGGCACACGACCCCGAGGTGCTCGTGCTCGACGAGCCGTTCTCGGGCCTCGACCCGATGGCCGTCGACACGGTGCTCGGCGTCCTGCGCGAGACCGCGGCCCGGGGCGTCCCGGTGCTGTTCTCGAGCCACCAGCTCGACGTGGTCGAGCGGCTGTGCGACGACGTCGTCGTCATCGCCGGTGGCACGATCCGCGCCGCCGGTCCGCAGGAGGAACTCCGCAAGCAGGCCGGTCCGGCCGCGTGGGAGCTGCTGGTCGACGGGGACGTCGCCTGGCTCCGCGACGAGCCGGGTGTGGCCGTGCGGGAGTTCGACGGCGGGTACGCGGTCTTCGAGGCCGACGCCGCCACCGCCCAGCGTGTCCTGCAGCGTGCCGTCCAGCACGGCACCGTCGGGTCGTTCTCGCCGCGGGTGCCGCGGCTCAGCGAGGTCTTCCGGGAGGTCGTCCGATGAACAACTCATTCGTGCAGGCCGTGCGGCTCGTCTCCGCACGTGAGATCCAGGCACGCATCCGCAGCAAGGCCTTCGTGGTCTCGGCGCTCATCCTGATCGGCATGGTCGTCGCATCGATCGTCGTCGGCGGGATCGTGAGCAAGGCCACCGCCGACGACACCACCCCGGTCGCGGTCGTCGACGGCGTCTCGCTGCCGACCACGAGCGGGCTCGACGTCACGCAGTCGGCATCGGTCGACGACGCCGAACGGCTCGTGACGAAGGGCGACGTCGACGCGGCGATCGTGCCGTCGGACGACCCGCTCGGCTACAAGGTCGTCGGGCTCGACGAGGCCCCGTCCGAGGTCGTCTCGGCGTTGAGCGTCACCCCGCGCATCGAGCTGCTCGACCCGGACGCGCTGCCGGGCGGCCTGGTCTACCTCATCGCCATCGCGTTCGGCGTCGTGTACTTCGCGTCAGCGGTGACGTTTGGCCAGTCGATCGCGCAGAGCGTCGTCGAGGAGAAGTCGACGCGGGTGGTCGAGATCCTGATGTCCGCGATCCCGGCCCGGGCGCTGCTCGCCGGCAAGGTCCTCGGCAACAGCATCATGGCCTTCGCCCAGATCGTCGCGGTGGCCGTCGCCGCCATCGTCACGTTGGCGGTGACCGGGCAGGACAACATGTTCGCGATGCTCGGCCCGAGCATCCTGTGGTCCATCGGCTTCTTCGCGATCGGGTTCGTGCTCCTCGCGTCGCTGTTCGCCGCGGCGGCCGTGCTGGTGTCACGTCAAGAGGACGTCGGCAGCGTCACCACCCCGGTGATGATGCTCGTGATGATCCCGTACTTCCTGATCATCGTCGCGTACGACAACCCGACGATCCTCGGCATCATGTCGTACGTGCCGTTCAGTGCCCCGATCGGCATGCCGATGCGGATCTTCCTGGGGACCGCCGAGTGGTGGGAGCCGATCCTGTCGCTCGTCATCGTCGCCGCTTCGGTGGTCGCGGTCGTGGTCATCGGCGCCCGCGTCTACGAGAACGCGCTGCTCCGCACCGGCAGTCGCGTGAAGCTGTCGGAGGCGCTGCGCGGCTGACGCCGCCAGCCGGACGGGCCCGGCAGAGGCAGTCCCGGACTGGAGGCCCGACCCGCGTGAGCAGATCTGCTCACGCGGGGCGGGCCTCCAGTCCGTTGCCCGGCGCCGGTCAGGCGGTCAGGGTCGCGAAGGCGGACCGGTGCCAGACCAGCGGGTTGTGCGCGAAGTCGGACATGAGTCCGAGCACCCGGAGCACCACGATGTCGTGGTCGCCGGCCGGGTAGGTGTGCTCGACCGAGCACTCCAGCCAGATCGGGGCCCCCTGCAGGAACACCGCACCCGTCTCGGCGACCGTCGTGTCGACACCGACGAAGCGGATCGACTTGTCACGCGAGGCGAGCTGCCGGGTGACCTGCGCGTGCCCCTCACCGAGGATCGAGACGCCGATCGTGCCGGCGTCCCGCAGCACCGGCCACGTGGTCGACGTGTGCTGCACGGCGAACATCACGAGCGGTGGGTCCTGCGAGACGCCGACCGTGAACGAGGACGCCACGAGCACGGTCGGTTCGCCGTCCACGACGGCGGAGAGCGCGGCGACACCGCACGGGAACCCGGAGAACGCTTGCTTGAGCGCGGACAGGTCCGGGGCCTCGGTGGAGTAGGGACTGATCATGACGCGGTTCCTTCCTGGTGGACGGCGGCCGCACCGAGGACGACGTCCTGCCAGCGGGCGAGCCACACGTCGGTCGATGCGGGGTCCGAGTACTGCTTGTCGTTGAGGTACAGGGCGGGTGCGACGACGGTCGCGCCGAGTTCGACCAGCACCGGTTTGAGGAAGACCTCGGGGGCGAGGGCATGCGCCGGGCCGGCGCCGAGCATGAGCGGCACCGCGACGACACCGGCGAGTCCGTCGCCGGTACCGAACTGGTCGAGGAACAGCTTGAGCACGCCGGTGTACGTCGCCTTGAACGTCGGCGACGCGACGACGACGAGGTCCGAACCGGCGACGGTCCGGACGGCGTCCGACACGGCGGCGTCACCCCAGCCGAGCAGGCCGGCACCGAGGTCGATGGCGTCGACGACGTGGTCGGGGGCGCGGCCGGTGAGCCGTTCGAGCACGACCGTCGCGGCGTCGAGCGTCCGTGAGGCCGGCTTGGGGTTGCCGGCGACGACGGTGGTGATCATCGGGGTGCTCCTGTCGGTGGGCGGGTGGTGGGTGCGGGGGTGTTCGTGGAGCGTGTGGTTCGTGCAGCGGGTCGTTGGTGCAGTCCACCGCTCGTTCGTTTCGCCGCCGTGCCGCGTCCGTATCGGGTGGGTTACGCCAGCTGGCCCTGCCCCGTTGCACCCGAATGTCCCGGTCAGCGGGGCTGCGCGTCCGGGTCTCCCGGCCATTCCGCCAGGCACGGTCCTCGCTGACCGCACCGAATTGTGAGAGCGCCGTTTCCGGAAGTCGCCTCGGATGGGTCCGGCGTGTTTCGCCCCGCCGTCGCCGGCCCGTCACCGCCCGGATCCGCCCCTCCTCGCGGTTCGGTGGCGCAGTCGTCCGCCCCGGATCGGCGGGGCGGACGCCCCTCGGCGTCGGGCGCCGCAGGTGGCCTAACACCAGCGAAACAAACGCCTAACAGGACCGTTACCGGGCGACCGCCTGCCGGTGCCCGGCGGCCGTTACATTCGCATCAGCCCCACTGCAGCGGCCGGCGTCACCGGCGATCCGACCCCCGCCGCCGCCCGGTCCGGCTCCCTGCACGTCCTGCCCCGCTCCGCGGGGCCTTCGTCGTACCCGCCGCAGCTCCCCCGTCCCCGCTCCGGCTCCCCGTCCCCGCACCTTCCCTGCTCCACCCGTCCAGGAGGTCCCCGACCGATGTCGTCCCCCGCACCGTCCCGAACGCGTCCGTCGCGTCCCGCGCTCCTCGCCGCCGCACTCGCCGGCGTGCTGTTGCTGTCCGCCTGCTCCGCCACCTCGACCGCGTCGACGAGTTCCGGTGACGACACCGCCGGTGTCGAGCACGCCACGAGCCAGATCAAGGCCGCCAGCGTCGACCCCGAGTTCACCTTCGAGGGCGCTCGCTTCGACATGTCGGGGATCGCCGGCAAGACGATCTTCAACATCCCGAACTCGTCCGCCGTCCCCTTCATCACCGCGGTCGACGAGGCCGGCGAGAAGGTCGCCGAGCAGTACGGCGCGAAGTGGATCGAGTACACGAACCAGGGCACGCCCACCGAGCACTCCGCCGGCATCGACCAGGCGATCAGCCGCGGAGCCGACATCATCGTGCTCGCGCAGGGCGTCAACGGCGAACTGATCGTCCCGGCACTGAAGCGTGCGAAGGCAGCGGGGATCCCCGTGCTGATCAGTCACACCTACCAGACCGGGCAGGCACTGCCGGACCAGCTGCAGGACCTCGTCGCCGCGCAGGTGACCGCCCCGTTCCACGAAGCCGCCAAGCTCAACGCCGACTGGGCCATCAAGGAGACCAAGGGCCAGGGCGACGTCCTCATCATCACGTCGTCCGAGGTGCCGCCGTCCGACGGCATCGTCAAGGCGATGCAGGACGAGTTCGAGGCGCAGTGCGACGGCTGCAAGGTGAAGGTGACGAACGTCCCCGTCGCCGACTGGGCGACGAAGATCTCGTCGACCGTGCAGTCCGCCGTGCAGTCCGACCCGAACCTCGACTACGTCCTGCCGGTCTACGACTCGATGACGCTGTACGTCGAGGCCGGCGTGACCGCCGCCGGCAAGACCGGCCAGGTCTTCACCTCCTCGTACAACGGCACCCCCGCGGTGCTGAAGATCCTGCAGGAGGGCAGCGTCCTCACGATGGACATCGGCGAGAACATGGAGTGGCTCGCCTACGCGACGCTCGACCAGGCCGGCCGTGTCCTGACCGGCACGCCGATCATCGAGGACGGTGACGAGAAGACCCCGCTGAAGGTCTTCACGAAGGACAACGTCGACGAGACCGGCACGCCGCCGGCGCCGAGCAAGGGCTACGGCGACGCGTACAAGACCGGGTACGAAGCGATCTGGGGCGCGGCCGAGTGACCGCCACCCGGGAGGCACGGCTCGGCTCCGCATCGTCGGCTGCGGTCGTCGGGACCGGCGCGGACACCGCGCCCGGTGCGGTCGTCGGGTCCGGTGCGGACACCGCGCCGGTCCTGCGGATCAGCGGGCTCACGAAGCGCTTCGGCGGGCTGACCGCGCTCGACGACGTCGACCTCGAGGTCCTGCCGGGTCAGGTGCACGCACTGCTCGGCGAGAACGGCTCCGGCAAGTCGACCCTCATCAAGATCCTGTCCGGCACGTACGCGCCGGAGCCGGGCGCGACGATCGAGGTCCGAGGCGCCCGGCTGCCCCTGCCGGTGCCTCCCGGGTACTTCCGCCGCGTCGGGATCAGCTTCGTCCACCAGGACCTCGCACTCGTGCCGTCGCTCGGTGTGACCGAGAACCTGCGGCTCGCGACCGTGGTGGCCGGACGTGGACCCTTCGTCCGCTGGGGCGCCGAGCACCGTGCCGCGGCCGAGCTGTTCGCGCGGTACGGGGTCGACATCGACCCGCGAGCACGGATCGACGAACTGACCGACACCCAGAAGGCCCTCGTCGCGATCCTGCGGGCCGTCGCCGAGCTGGGCGACGACCGGGCGCTCATCGTGCTCGACGAGCCGACGGTCTTCCTGCCGAAGGAGGACGCCGACCTGCTGTTCCGCGTCGTGAAGGACCTCGTCGCGGACGGCCGCACCTCGGCACTGCTGGTGTCGCACGACATGTCCGAGGTCCTCCAGCACGCCGACCGGGTCACCGTCCTGCGGGCCGGCCGGGTCCAGGCGCACCGGGACACCACCTCGACGACGGCGGACGAGCTCGTCTCCCTCATCGTCGGACGCGGACTGGACGGTCCCGCCGCCAGGACTCCGCGCCCGGCGACCACGGGCGACGCCGTCGTGACGGTGCGGGACCTCCGGGTCGGTGTCGTCGACGGTCTGTCGTTCGACGTCGCGGACGGCGAGGTCGTCGGCATCACCGGGCTCGCCGGCTCCGGTGTCGAGGACGTGCTGCCCGGCCTGTACGGCGCACGGCCCGCGACCGGCTCGCTCGCCGTCCGGCACGACGGGGCGACGCCCGCGCCGGTCGACCTGGCACGGGTGACGCCCGGCTCCTCGATCGCCCGCGGCGTCGTGTACGTCCCCGCGGACCGCAAGCGCGAGGGTGGGGCACTCACCGTGTCCGTCGAGCAGAACGTCACGCTCCCCGTCCTCGGGAAGCTCCGCGGACTGCTCGGCCTGTCGCCCGCGCGGGAACGCGCCCACGTCGCGGGACTCGTCCGCGACTACGACGTCCGGCCCGCCGACCCGGCCGCCCTGTTCGGGACGCTGTCCGGCGGCAACCAGCAGAAGGCCGTCCTGGCCAAGTGGATGCAGGACGACCCGAGGCTCGTGCTGCTGCAGGAACCGACCCAGGGCATCGACGTCGGGGCCCGCGCCGCGATCTTCTCGATGCTCCGCCGGAGTGCGGAGCAGGGCGTCACGATCGTCTGCGCCTCCACCGACTACGACCAGCTCGCGCAGGTGTGCGACCGCGTCGTCGTCCTCGCCCACGGCCGCGTGCACGACGTGCTGACCGACGACCGCATCGACCGCGACGTCATCGCGGCTGCCGTCGTGGCGAGCCTCGTCGACGACGACGCCCCGGCGTCCCCCGCCGTGCCCTCCTCCCCCGATGCCTCCTCCGCAGTCAAGGAGAACGCCTGATGTCCACCACCGTCGACCCCGTCCTCGAGACCTCGATCGTCCGTCCGACCCGCCCGCGCTTCTCGTGGGGGCACACCGAGCGGTACGCGCTGCTCGGCGCCTGGCTCGTCATCGTCATCGCGTTCAGCATCGCGCTGCCCGACACCTACCCGACCCTCGGCAACCTGCAGAACATCCTCGGATCACAGTCGGTGCTGCTCATCCTGGCGCTCGGGTTCCTGTTCCCGCTCACCGCGGGCGAGTTCGACCTCTCCGGCGCCTCGACGATGTCGCTCTCCGCCATGACCATCGCCGTGCTCAACGCGAAGATGGACATCCCGCTCGTGCCCGCGATCGCCGCCGGCCTGGTCATCGGCGTCGTCGTGGGTCTGGTCAACGGCCTGCTCACCGTCGGGTTCCGCATCGACTCGTTCATCGTCACCCTCGGCACGTCGACGTTCATGATCGGGATCATCCAGTGGATGAGCGCGTCGTCGTCGGTGACGGGCATCGACCCGGCGCTCGTGCAGGCCACCGTCGGGTGGCGGGGCCTGGCGGGCCTGCCGCTCGCGTTCGTCTACGGGCTGATCGCCACCGTCGTCGTCCTGGTCGTGCTGAGCGCCACCCCGGTCGGCCGGCGGCTGCTGTTCGTCGGGACCGGCCGCACCGTCGCCGAGCTCTCCGGGCTGAACGTGCGACGGCTGCGGGTCGGCGCGTTCGTCGGCGCCGGGCTCACCGCCGCGGTCGCCGGGGTCGTCTACGCCGGCACCCTCGGCGGCGCCGACCCGTCGAGCGGACAGTCGTTCCTGCTCCCCGCGTTCGCCGCCTGCTACCTCGGCGCGACCGCGATCGTCCCGGGGCGCTTCAACGCGATCGGCACCTTCATCGCCGTGTACTTCCTGTTCTCCGGAGTCGTCGGCCTGCAGATGCTCGGCGCCGACAACTTCGTGCAGCAGCTGTTCTACGGCGGCGCCCTCATCGTCGCCGTCGCCGTGTCACAGACCATCCGGCGGCACTCCGTCGCGACCGCCGCCAAGGCCGCCGCGAAGCGTTCCTGACCCCGCTCCCCCGTTCGTCCCTCCCTCGACACCCACCACAGAAAGCGAGTCCCCCATGGACATCGGCGTCTTCATCCCGATCGGCAGCAACGGCTGGCTCATCTCCACCACGTCGCCCCAGTACAAGCCGTCGTTCGACCTCAACCTCGAGATCGTGCAGATGGCCGAGTCGTACGGCTTCGACTTCGCCCTCTCGATGATCAAGCTGCGCGGCTTCGGCGGCCCGAGCGGCTTCTGGGACGAGAACCTCGAGTCCTTCACCCTGATGGCCGGTCTCGCTGCCCGCACCGAGCGGATCCGCCTGTTCGCGACGACCGCCGTCCTGACCATCCCGCCGGCGATCGCGGCGCGCATGGCGGCGACCGTCGACTCGATCT
>Ga0308159_1001300_pt1 | contig 37896 bp, 36 predicted proteins | sample PhyCR1_FD_201040 | JGI IMG/M metagenome (GOLD analysis project Ga0308159, IMG submission 201040) | Phyllosphere microbial communities from UC Gill Tract Community Farm, Albany, California, United States - DLSLC.R1 | ecosystem: Host-associated > Plants > Phyllosphere > Unclassified | place: USA... | reverse complement strand
TTGCGCAATCCCGGCAGCAGCCAGAGTCCACCGACGGCGGCGCCGGATAACAGCAGTTGACGACGAGAGAGTGAAACTGGCGATTTGCTCATCTTTACCACCCTGAAGAAATAAAAAAAGGCGTCCTCCCCACTGCTCTCGCAAGGGGACGGACGCCTTTATCCAAAGCACTCGCTCTACCGCCGTTGGCAAAGCAAATACGTACACTCTTTAAGGTAAAGCAAACCGCGTGCCAGAATTATTTGCCGTCACGTCTGCCCTGCGCGGCGAGAGGTGGCGGATTTTTAATCGTTTTTGCACGTTGGTGACGCAGGTCACGCACAAGCGTTGTGCAGCTAACCCTTTCGGGTTAGCGCTTCACTGTGGCCGCGACCGTCACGATCGCCTGGGCGATTTCCGGCAGCCGTTTGTTTTGATCCATCGCGCTTTTGCGCAGCGTCTGCCAGGCCTTTTCTTCGCTCAGGCCATGCTGCTGCATCAGCCAGTTTTTAGCCTGATCGAGCAGCTTGCGCTCTTCGAGCGTAGCGCGCATGGCGGCCAGCTCATTGGCCTGGCGCTGCAGATGCTGAGACTGCTCACCAATCAACGACAGTAACGATCGCCCCAGTTGTGGGGCGAGGCCTTCGCTGTTAAGCGCGGTGGGCCGGGTAGCCAGCCAGTCTGCGCCAGACACATAGAGCGTGAAGTCACAGCCTGACGGCGCCACGCTCAGGGGCGCGCCAGCCTGATGCTGCGCCAGGGCGATAGCGTCCCGGCAGTGCGCCATCAGCACAGCAGACAGTTGGTCCTCCAGCGACTTCATTTGATCGATGCGCTCAGATAGCAACGAGAACCAGTGCAGCGCCCCGCTGTCGTCGCGCCTGCCGTCGGTACAGGCGATGCGCCTCAGCCGCTCAATTTCCCGGCTGGGCTGCGCCAGCGGCTGCCAGTTGAGCAGCACGGTCTCATCGGCAAACTGCTGAAAGGTATTAAAGCTCTGTTCCTGCGCCTCCATAAGCGCCACCATCGTGCTGCGCTGTTCGGCCGTAAACTCCCCGGCCGCAAATCCGGCCGCGCCCTGGGCCCGCTCCTGTCCCGTCAGCTCTTTGCCCTGCATAAAGCTGAACAGGGCGATAAGTGCCCGGGTAATTTCCGGATGGCTGGCGGTGTCGGCCGCTTCAAACACCAGATTAAGCAGGCTACGAATAATCGCATTGAACGCCGCCATCGCCTGCGCATGTGTGACGTCCTGACGGGCGATCTTCTGGCGCAGAACCGGCAAGTCTGCCAGTGCCTGTAACGCTGTCGCGATCAGGTTGCAAAAGCGGCTGTATCCGGGTTGAGCCTCCGCTCTGGGTAATGCCCGGCTGAACGCAAGCTGGCTCCGGCTGACATCCTGCTCACTTGCACTGCGCTCCTCGCCATACAGCCGCCCTTGCGAACAGATCCACAGGTTGCTGGCCCCCCGTTCGCGCTGCAACTGATGAACCAGCTCGCTGACCGTAGTAATTAATTTACCGGTCTGCCGAAGTCGCTCCAGACTGGCAATATCGCTTTGCCGTGAGGCCTGCAACCAGCTCAGTGCGTCATCCATTGCTCAACCCTCTGAATGCAAAAAAAGAGTCAAGCAAAAGCCGTGCCGCTTCCGATCGCAGGGCCATAAGGATGAGGGTGCCTGAACAATGACCGCCAGGATCGCAGTCCAGGCAATGCGTGCTGTTAAATTGTTATTGGCGCTTAGGCTTTTTTTTGCCTGTCATCTGACTGTGCCACTATCCAGCCCGACGTGTCTGGCTGGCCTCGGCATGTCTGCTTTGCCCTGTGCGCGACAAGGTGAAACCGACACGACAACGCGGTGTGATAAGAAGGTGATGAACGCGCTTTACCATGCTATATCATTGGGTGCAATGGTTTGAATTCTCAAAAGTCTTAGGTAGACTGAGCGCTGTACAGGATAAATGTCATTTACCGCATTATCTTAACGGCTTACCTACCCGACTGCGCTTCCTCCCCAGTGAAGGTGAACAGCCGTGTTCTGATAAACAACATGCAGGTATATTGATAATATCGTGAGGAAAAAGGTGAAAAAAAATTTAGCGTTTATCCTGTTAGCGGGACTTTTATTGTCCGGCTGTAAAACGCCACCGCCTGCGGTGAATGATGACACCCTGGTCACCAGTGATGTGAACGGTGTGAAACTGGTACACCGTCATGCCGTGGCGGCACCAACAACCTTTACGCCCATAAATCAAACCTGGCGCGCCCTGTACAAGGCCTCGGTGATGACCCAACCCGATTACGGCGGCAAGGTTGTTCGTTACCTGGAGGCGGGAAAGTCTTTTGAGGTTCTTGGCAGCGTTGAGAACCACTGGCTGGCCATTGCTGATAAGCCGGATGGCATGTTAACCGGTTACGTGCCGCTGAAGGCGGGCGTAGAAAGTCATCGTTATGATGACACGTTACGCAATGACCGTCCGCGTCCGCGAAAAACTAAACAAGTGTGCGTTGACGTCGGAGGCGACAGCAAAGCCTGTCGTAATACCGCGACGGCGACCTGGATTCTGAACTAATGAAATTAACTACCTGCCGTGCTGGTCACGTTGCCAGAAACGCTATCTGTCGCGGGAAGAACACACAGTAATGAGCGTGGAATCCTCACCGCGAGAGGTCACGACCTCGGGTACCGAAAATCTTTTGCTTAAAGCGGCCGCACCACTGCTGAATGCGGTGGTGCAGATTCGTCAGGCCGCCACGCACGACGATCCTGCGGGTTTACGTCAGTCACTGATTGATGAAGTGCGCGTCTTTGAACAGCGCTGCAAGCAGGCGGGTTTGCCGTTTGAAATGATCATTGGCGCACGTTACTGCGTCTGCAGCGCGCTGGATGAGGCGGCCGCGCAAACGCCCTGGGGCACGCGCGGCGTCTGGTCCGGTAACGGCATGCTGGTCACCTTTCACAATGAAAGCTGGGGCGGTGAAAAATTCTTTCAGCTGCTGTCTCGCATCTCGCAAAGCCCTCAGCAACATCTCTGGCTGCTGGAAATCATCCATTACTGTCTGTTACTGGGTTATGAAGGTCGTTATCGGGGCAGTGAAAAAGGCCGGGCGCAGTGCGACAGCCTGCGGGCACGACTCAAGGCCCTGATTGATGAAACGCGCGCTCAGCAAAGTACCGATTCCGCCCCGCTGGTGCAGGTGCATCCGCTGGTCAGCACGCTCGCGCGGCCGATGGTGCCGCTCTGGGCCTGTGCGATGCTCGTCGCCCTGATCGGCTGTCTGATTTACAGCGGGCTGAACTGGCGACTGGGCAATGCGGCCGAACCGCTGCTGCGCAGCCTCTACAACATGCCGCTGCCGCAAATCACGGTAAATCGCCGCCCTTCCTCGCCGCAGGCCCTGCTGGATTTACGCCAGCGGCTCAATGACGTGATCGCCGCCGGTCAGCTGGAGGTCAGTGATGGCGCGTTTGGCAGCAAGGTGATTATTCCTGCTGACAAGCTGTTTGCCGAGCAGGGAACGGTCATCAACCCGGTTGGACGGGCCATCCTGGCGCGGGTTTCCAGCGCGATGAAAGATGTGAAGGGCACGATTCTGGTGTCGGTGTTTACCGACGACAAGCCCGTGGACGGCAGCCGCTTTGCCTCCAGCTACGAATTTTCTTTTGCCAGGGCGCGTTCCGTCAGCCAACTGCTGCAGGTGCAGCTCGCTGACACCCACGTTATCCGCTCTGAAGGACGCGGTGACAGCGATCCCCTGCTGCCGAACGACAGCAGCGAGAACCGAACCCGCAACCGCCGTGTTGAAATTACGCTGTTCGCCGCACCTGAAACACTGAGCACTCACCAAGGAACACACTGATGCGCGCTTCTTTTCGCTTATTTTTAACGCATCGACTGCTGTGGAGCTTTATCGGTGTAACAGCACTGAGTTGCCTGATGTGGATGCTGGGGCCGCTTATCACCTGGAATGAAACCCGTCCGCTTGAACCCGCCCTGCACCGCGAAATCGCCGTGAGCACGCTTTATCTGCTTTGGATCGTGCTTCAGTTAATCCCTGCGGTTTACCGTGCCTGGTATAACAGTCGTCTGCTGGATCGGCTGCAGGTGGTTGAAAGCGACGATCCCGCCGAGCGTCAGGCGACGGAAGCCCTGCTGAGTCAGCGTTTTAGCGAAGCGGCCATGCGCCTGAAACGCACCCATTTTGGCCGGCGTCAGGGCAGCCTGTGGGCACGCATCAACGCGAATTATCTTTACCAGCTTCCCTGGTACCTGATGATTGGCGCGCCGGGTGCCGGTAAAACCACCGCGTTGCTGAACGCCGGACTGAAGTTTCCCCTTACCGATACTTTTGGTAACGAGGCTGTGCGCGGCGTCGGCGGAACACGCAACTGCGACTGGTGGTTCACCGACAGTGCGGTATTGATCGACACAGCCGGACGTTATGCGTTACAGGAGAGTCAACGCGCCCGTGATGCCAGCGAGTGGCAGAGCTTTATTAATCTGCTGAAGCGCTATCGTGCCCGACAGCCAATCAATGGCGTTATCATGAGCATCAGCGTCGCAGATTTGCTGAGCGACTCGGCCGAGGCGCGTTTTGAGCAGGCTAACGCCCTGCGCGACCGCCTGAACGAACTGCATCAGCACACCGGTATTCACTTCCCCGTGTATATCATGGTGACCAAGACCGACCTGCTGAAAGGCTTTATGAGCTATCACGGCTCGCTGGATAAAGCCCGACGCGATGCCATCTGGGGATTCACCTTTCCCTGGGATGCCGGTAAGCCCAATAAGCAGGACTGGCATCCGCACTTTGACCTGCAGTTTACCCAGTTAGAGCAGAAGCTGCAGCTACAGCTGGCCGATCAGATGACCCACGAGCGCGATCTCAATGAGCGGGCAGAGTGTTTCCTGTTTCCTCAGGAGTTCTCGTCTCTGCGCCCGCTGCTCAGCGAATACCTGGACATTGTGTTTTCACCCCGCGCTGAAACCGTCGCCTGGAATCCGCGCGGGCTGTTCTTTACCAGCGGCACCCAGGAGGGCTTACCTTTCGACAGAGTGATGGGTGAGCTCAGCCGCAAACTGCAACTGCGCCAGGCCGGTTCCCATTCGATTGCCGCCTGGGACCGCGTGAACCGCAGCAGCCCTATTCCCGGAAATAAAGGCCAGAGCTTTTTTATTCGCGATCTGCTGAGCAATCTGGTGTTCAGGGAGAGTGGTCTGGCGGGCAGCAACCGTCGCTGGGAGTACCGCAATCAGCTGCTGCACTGGATTGGCTACGGCATGCTGGCCGGCGCGCTGGTGATCATGAGCGGCTTATGGCTGACGAGTTACTATCAGAACCAACACTATCTGCAGCAGGTTACGGCGCGATTGCCGGTTATCTCACAACAAAGTCAGCAGGTGATACATCAGCCCGCTGATAATATTTTTGATCTGCTACCCTTTCTGAATAACCTGGTGAAGTTACCCGTGTCCGACCAGTTTTCTCTCGATAATCCGCCGCTTACTATGCGAGCCGGTTTATATCGTGGAAACCAGGTCAGCGATGCAGCCTGGGCGCTTTATCAAAATGCGCTTAAGTCTTTATTGCTGCCCCGCGTGGCGCAACAGATCACCAACCTGCTGCGTAATGACCCGGGGGATGATAACGAGTACAGCCGAAATGCGCTGCGTGCTTATCAGATGCTGTATCAGCCGAGAAATTATGATGGGGAATTCCTCCGCGCCTGGCTGCTGCAGAATCTGCAGCATTCGTTACCGGAGAAGGTCAGCGCCCGGGATTTGCAGCAGCTGGACTGGCACCTGAGTCAGCTGCTCGATCAGCAAATTCAGTCGTCACCCTATGCGCGCGACAATGCGCTGATGATGCGCAAGCTGGCTGATAACTTAAATAATGCGGGTCGCGACAGTACCCTGCTGGCCACTGCGCCGCGCAAAGCTCAGCGCCTGACGACGCATAACCCATAATAGCGAGGTGAACATGCCTGTCTCTCTGGCCCCTGGCTGGTACGGTAAATTACCCTCCACGGGGGACTTTTTGCATCATCGGTTAACCGAGCAGCTGATTGCGCCCTGGAACCACTGGTTTCAGCAAGGTCTGGTGCACTGGCATCATCAGGATGATGCGGTGAGCGCCGACTTCCTGCGCGCCCCGGTCTGGAATTTTGTGTTACCGATCACCCCAATACGCAATCAGGTGCAAATGGGTTGCCTGCTGCCCTCCTGTGATCGGGTAGGCCGTGCCTGGCCACTGCTGGCGCTGCTGAGTTTCCCCCTGGCCCAGTGGCATCCGGCACAGTTAACGATTTCGGGCGACTGGTATCGGGATCTGGGCGCGACACTGTTGAACGCCGTGACGCAGCAGCAGAGTCCGGCACAGCTGGAACAGGCGATCCAGACCATGACGCCGCTGATGATCCCGGTACAGCAGCACTCCGATATCATGGATGTAATCGGTTTCCAGGATTTACCTTGCACCCTGAGCTGGCAGGACGTTGCTGAACGTTTCGACCCTCAGCAACATATTAGTTACTGGTGGAGCAATCGCAGTGACGGTTTCGTTCATGCCACGCACAAGCATAGCGGCAACCTCACCCCCGAACTGTTCTCATTACTGTTTAATCCGGCGGCAGGTGCACAGCCGGGTCGCAATGGCCTCTATCCACCGATGTTTGAGTGAGGCGTTGCTACTGTCCTCACTGACGGGATAACTCATGCAATTTACCATCGTTCAATGCACGTCTGATGTTCCGGTGAAAACCGTCACCTTTCATCCCCCCGGCGGCACGATTGGCCGCAGCCAGGATAACGACCTGGTGCTACCGGATGAAGCCCGTTCTATTTCCCGCCTGCAGGCGCTGGTGCACCTGTCAGGCGAAGGCGAATGCCGTCTGACCAATCAGGGCAGCGTCACGCCTGTTGAACATAACGGTGTGGCGCTGAAGCGTGGCGTGCAGGTGCGCCTGAAGCACGGCGACGCCCTGCGCATTGGTGACTACGCCATCGACGTGCGCGATCCGGCAGTTCACGGCGTAAACAGCGATCCCCTGGCGTTTTTTACCGACGCTGCGACGCGAACGAATCCGCTGGATATTCCCGACCATGCCGACGTAGAGGAAGTGGTGGAAGAGCCTGTCGCGAAGCGGCCTGAACGGCGCGGCGACGCGAGGCTGGCCATTGATCCCCAGACCAGCGAAACTTTTCACGTACCCTTCGCCGCTGGAGTGGAGCAGGACAAACTGGTGGCGGCCCTGCTCGACGGCATGGGCCTTAATAACGGCCATAATACGGCTATCAGCGAAGAGCAAATGCGCACCACGGGCAGAATGTTGAGCCTGTTCTCGCAGGGGACGGTTGCCCTGCTGTCATCACGTTCCATTCTGAAACGTGGCGTGAAAGCCGAAATGACGATGATCCTGAACGAGGCAAATAATCCGTTCAAAATCCTGCCTTCAGGCAAAACGGTTCTGATGCAGATGTACCAGAGCCAGATGCCGGGTTTTATGCAGCCCGAGCAGGCCGTGCGCGATGCGCTGGTCGATCTGCAGGCGCACCAGCTGGGCATGATTGCCGGGATCCGCGCGATTATCGCCGCGATGCTGCAGTCGTTTAATCCTCAGGGACTGGAGGAGCAGGCGCGCGCTGACGGTGCCGTATCCAAAACCCCGTTCTCGTCCTTTAAGAAAGCCGCCCTGTGGGACTATTTTACTCGTCGCTACCAGCGCACCGCCGGCGAGATCGAAGACGATTTTCATACGCTATTTGGGGAAGCCTTCCTGCATGCCTACGACATGGAGGTCAATCAGTATAAAGACTCCCAGACGCGCACGGACGACGCATGAATATTGCCTTTGCCAGTCATTGTCAGCAGGGGCTGCGCGATGAGAATCAGGATCGAACCGGTGTGATACTGGATGCGCGCAAAGCCTGCTTTGTCGTGTGTGACGGCGTGGCTGGCCTGCCCGGCGGCGATCAGGCCGCACAGCTGGTATGCGATGTGCTGATTGAACAATTGCAGGATTGCGAGCAGGTTACCCCCGTCGTGACGCATCAGGCGGTGGAAAAGTGCCGTTCAATACTTGAAATGGCCCAGGGTAATAATCCGAATTTTTCCACCATGTGCACCACGCTTGCGGGCCTGTTTATCGACCGCACCCGACAGCGCGCATGGTGGGCGCACGCAGGTGACAGCAGGGTTTATCACTTTCGTCACGGGGTGCTGAATGAGGTGACCCGCGACCACAGCCTGGCGCAAAAGTTGAGCGATGCGGGCTATGAAAATACCGGAATTAACAGTAATTTACTCTATAATGCGCTCGGCATAGAACCCGCTCATCCCGTGACCTTCGCTGACGAAATTTTGCTGGAAGATGGGGATGCGTTTTTAGTCTGTAGCGACGGTTTCTGGCTGAATCTGACCACCACGGAAATGGAACAGGCTCTGCGCATGGTCAATGACTGTGATGAGTGGCTGACGTTAATGGCGCAGGCGGTGAGCCGCGACGTAAAAAAAGACAACCTTAGCGCCCTGGCGGTGTGGATTGGTGAGCCGCAGGATGCCACCCTGCTCTACACGCTGGCTGACTCAGCACGTTTTCTGCCCTCAGGCTATTGATTAAAGGAACTCTATGAAATTGTGGTTGCCCGCTATAGCCACGTTGTTTATGGCCTTTGCTGCGCAGGCGGAAAATTATCGTGTGGTGTATTCACCCAGTCTTGAACTGGAAGTGTACATTGACAATGTTGCGGGCAAAACGCCTGATGACTGGTGCCAGGAAACGCTACCGATCCGTATCGTATCGGGCAAAGACCAGGATTCAGCGATTTTAAAATCCTTTCTGCCGCGCGTGGGCACGCTATTAGCCAACCAGTGTAACGAGCTGGACGTCTTGCCCTGGCAGATGATGGACGGTGAGGGCAAGGTGCTGGCGACCGGCAGCGCCAGCAAGCTGCAGAACTGGCGAATGATCGTGAATACCGATGCAGCCGCCCCGGCACCACGGGCCAGCGCAGCCAGTCCGTCGCGTCCGGCAGACAACACGCCGCTGCAGCATTTCGCTTTACCGAACGGCTGCCGTTTCCGCACCGCGTGGGACGAGCGTGGACTGTCGATATTTGTGCCCGACAAAGGTAAACAGCAGTGCTCATCTGAGGGCTGGCTGGAAGGCAAAAGTGAAATAACCCTGAGCGGTGGCGCGCAGTCACAGACGGTTGCGGTCAGTTTTTACCAGGGTTATCCCCTTGCCAACCTGACGCTCACCGACCAACGCCTGCAAATTGTGGATGTGAATAAACAGCGTATGATTCTGGCCCGATCCGATGCGCCAGACAGCTGGATTGTGTTGCCCTTTGATGAACAGCAGCATCTGTGGCGCTTTGACGGAACCTTATTGATCAAAGCCGATCAGGCGACGACACAGCAGGATACCACCGCGCTGGCCTCGCGCATCAGCACCCTGCGCAGCCGCTGGGCAACCGGTTTTACGTCGTCGCAAAAAGTGAATGTGTTACTTGTCGATGCCTTGCGCGCGGATCGGGTCGATCCTGGCGCAGGTGCATGGCGTAACATCAATTAATTACCGCGTAGCCTGACAAGCAGGCCCCGTTCAGAGAGTCTATTATGTCGGCTAATGACAGTCAGAAAACAATACCGAATGCCTTACCTGACGGATATCGTTTTAACGAGTTCGAAATTAAAGAGGTGATTGGCGGCGGCGGTTTCGGCATTGTCTATCGCGCATGGGATCATCAACTTGAACGCACCATTGCGATCAAAGAGTACATGCCTGTGTCGCTGGCGGTCAGAACACAAGACTTATCGCTGGAGCTGCGCGGTGAACGCTTTCAAAAGCTGTTTAACGCCGGTCTGAACAGTTTTATTCAGGAAGCCCGACTGCTGGCGCGCTTTAATCATCCCGGCCTGCTGCACGTTCTGCGTTTCTGGGAACAGAACGGCACCGCCTACATGGGAACGCTCTACTACAACGGCATGACGTTGAAAGAGTGGCAGATCACCAGCCATGAGGCGATTTCAGAAGCCTGGATTCGCCGCCTGCTGCCGCCGCTGTTAGGGGCGATTAACACCATTCATCAGGCTGGCTATCTGCATCGCGATATCTCGCTGGACAACATCCAGATTCAGGAAAATCAGCTGCCGGTCCTGCTCGACTTTGGCTCCGCCCGTAAAGAAATTGGCAACCTGTCCGACGAAACCGAAATCATGCTCAAGCCGGGGTTTGCACCGATTGAGCAGTACAGCGAAGAAGGTGAAAGCGAACAAGGGCCGTGGACGGATATTTATGCCCTCGGCGCCGTATTACATACGCTGATTACAGGCGCCCCACCGCCGGTCAGCGTGGTGCGCTGCATTGAAGATAACTACCTGCCGCTGGTCACGCGCAAACCGGCAGGTTACTCGCTGCCGCTGCTGCACGCGATTGACTGCGCGCTGATGATGAAGCCCCACGATCGCCCGCAGAATATCGATGAGTTTGCCGCGTTAATTGATTTGCCGGTTAGCGACGTTGAGGCGGTGGTAAACAGCCTGCAACAGCGTAACGACGAGCAGAATAACAGCGAGGCCGCCTCAGCCGATACCGCGCCACCGGTCGTGTTAGCAATGAATCATGGTGCCACGGCGGCAGAACCCGTGACCGGACGTAACGTCCGTCGTCTGTCGCCAGGATTAGTGGCACTGGCCGCTGTGGCGCTGATTGCCGTTGCGGTGGTGGTCTGGATTGAGAATTCGCGCGCGCCAGCGGCGTCCCTCGTTAATAAGGGCCCGTCATCATCGGGCGCCGTAACGGGCACGGTGCCTGCCGGGCTGGCGATGGTTTACCTTAAGCTCACCAACGACGAGCAGGTGGTACTGAACGGCCAGCCCGTTGCAGTACGTGCCAGCAGCAACGGTTTTGCGGTGCTAAACCTGGCCGCCGGGCAGTACCGCATTGACGTACGCGCCGGTAACAGGCTGCGCAGTCAGTCACTGGTGATCGATAAACCCGGCACCTGGCTGATTAATCCCACCAATTAGTGCGCGTTGATACAGGATAAGGGCAGCCTGGCTGCCCGTTTTGCTCAAGGATTTGCTGGCTCAGGCCTGTTTCAGCCAGTCTTGTTGCAACGCACGTACCTGGTGCGCCAGACGGATCAGGTCTTCCTCCTCCATCCCGCGCCGTGTCAGCTCGGCTTCCAGCGAGAACAAGTACTGGGCATTCGACCCCAGCGGCCCGGTAGCCGCGGCAATCAATGGCGCAACGGCCTGCGGACAGGTGTCATCCTCATACAGCGGGTGACGCGGATCCATAATAAACACCAGCGCGGTCACGCGGCGGCCATCTTCAAGTGAAAGTTCACACCAGGTCGGCAGGTAGCAGCCGGTAATCATTTCTCGCTTCCACAGCAGCGCCAGCTCGTCGTGCAGGCGCGCTTCCGGCAGACGAAAGGCCAGCCCTTGGGTCATTCCGCCCTCTTTCAGCGCCAGCATGCGGCCCGGATGTGCAGCCGTGCCGCGTCCTGCGGTGAGGCGTAAACAGAATGCCCGATGCCAGCCGTCCAGTGACGCCGATGCCACCTCGTCTGCCTCAAATACCGGGTTCCACATCAGCGAACCGTAGCCGAAGATCCATACCGGGCTGTGATCGGGCCGACACGCCAGGGTTGCTGCCAGCGATGCTGCACGCTGTTCACAACTCCACAGGAGTGTTTCCTCGATATCACCAAATGACGTTTTACAATCTGCTTTTAATAAGAATTCCCGGGTTAGCAATGCGACCTCCTCAACGTTCACCACATCCTGTGCAAGTGGCTCCTCTGCTCTGTGACGTTCAACATTCACTGATTCACGCTCTGTTCATTTAACTGACATTAATTATTAACACAATGAGTTGCAAGCAAGAGTCGGAGTAGAAAGTAAAAATCTACTTATATTGCGGTATTAAAAGAAAGGTTAATTACATACCAAAATCTTATTTTAAAAAATGCTGAGATGTAACAGCTCGTTATCGCGGATTATGGACACAATAATAACGGCTTTTTATTAATAACAAATACGAAACAAATGCGACAGGTCGTTAATATCGGATTGGGCGCATGAGGGATAACGGCGGAGGCTGCCGCGCCCGCGTTGGCAGGCGACATCATTATTGGGGCAGGCGTTGAAGCAGAAACACAGCATCCCGTTCGGGGCAGGATGGGTGAGCGCGTCGGCTGAGCGGATGTTATTTTTTAGGATGCCATTTATCATCATCCCCTTTTTGATATTCATGCTTTACCGCTGCCCAGGCCACCTTATGTGCAACCTCTTCACGGGATTCATCCCCACGGCGATCGTCAGGGTCTTTGTACTCTGTCCATGCGTGGTTAAAAGCCTGCTGGTAGATGTCCTGCGCGTGGGCAGGCAGAACACGTTTAACAGGCTCCGGAAGATCGCTTCGCTTATCGTAGGGCATAGCCACTCCTCAGTTAACAGGGGAATGAATAAGCCTGGCGCAGATGGCCATAAATGCAAACCGGGTTTTATTGTGCCTTCCGCGATTTTTCTCTTCAATGGCAGGTTAATGCCCCCCTTTCACTACCTTTTATGGGGCTAAATGCCAGGATAACCCTGGTAATTGCATCTTCTTCCGCCTGATTTCACAGAGGAAACGTGCGATAAGCGAAAGTTATTCGCCCTTCAAACAAAAAAAGCCTGAAAGTAAAAAGCGGTAAATTTTCACATTCATTGTGATTGAAAAGTTAAACTGCGTAACCTATAAGTTTCAATGTAATGATGGGTAAATGAATTACCCCTTTTATTCAGCAGAGAGGATGGTGAATGCCTTCACATGAAAAAACACGTCACAAAGAGTTTTCACTAATACTTCCCCTTATTGCCCTGGGCATACTCTATTTTTTTAGCGCACAAACCTCACTGCCTGTTGTGGTCGGTATTAACTTACTGGCGCTGTTGGCGATCCTCAGCAGCGCCTTCAGCGTCGTGCGCCATGCGGACGTTCTGGCTCACCGTCTGGGTGAACCCTATGGCTCGCTGATTCTCAGTCTTTCTGTGGTGATCCTCGAGGTCAGCCTGATTTCGGCGCTGATGGCCACCGGCGATGCGGCACCGGCGCTGATGCGCGATACGCTTTATTCCATCATCATGATTGTGACCGGCGGTCTGGTGGGCTTCGCGCTGTTGCTGGGTGGAAATAAATTTGCCACTCAGTATGTGAATCTGGCTGGGGTAAAACAGTATCTGATTGCCATTTTCCCGTTGGCGATTCTGGTTCTGGTGTTTCCGAATGCCCTGCCGGGTGGAAACTTCACCACGGCGCAGGCGCTGCTGATCGCTGCGATTTCTGCCGCAATGTATGGCGTTTTCTTGTTGATTCAGACCAAAACGCACCAGAGCCTGTTTATCTACGAGCACGAAGATGAAAGCGATGACGGCGATCCCCATCACGGTAAGCCTTCTGCCCACAGCAGCGTCTGGCACGCTATCTGGCTGATTATCCATCTGATTGCGGTCATTGCCGTGACCAAGATGAATGCCAACCCGCTGGAGCATTTGCTGAGCGAGATGAACGCACCTAAGCAGTTCACCGGTTTCCTGGTGGCCTTATTGATTCTTTCGCCGGAAGGGCTGGGCGCGATAAGGGCTGTATTGATGAATCAGGTTCAGCGCGCCATGAACCTGTTCTTTGGCTCTGTGCTGGCGACCATTTCACTGACGGTGCCCGCCGTCTCCATCATCGCCACCCTGACCGGACAGGAACTGATCTTTGGCCTGGAGCCGCCGCAGATGGTGATTATGATTGCGTCACTGATTCTGTGCCAGATCAGCTTCTCAACCGGCAGGACCAACGTACTGAATGGCGCGGCCCATCTGGCGCTGTTTATTGGTTACCTGATGACGATAATGCTGTAATCCGCTGATCCAAGACAAAAAAAAAGAGCGACTATTCGCTCTTTTTTCTTATCGGCAGCCGCTGGCTTAGTTGCTGGTATCCAGCGCCGGGAAGCTTTTGACCAAATCATCAATCGCTTTCATCTGCACCAGGAAAGGCTCCAGCTTGTCCAGTGGCAACGCCGACGGGCCATCGCACTTAGCACTGTTGGGTTCCGGATGCGCTTCGATAAACAGACCCGCAATGCCCACGGCCATACCGGCACGGGCCAGCTCTGCCACCTGAGCACGGCGCCCGCCCGAGGCGGCACCAAAAGGATCGCGGGTTTGCAGCGCGTGCGTCACGTCGAAAATGACCGGAGAATTATTGGTCACCTTCTTCATCACGTTGAAACCCAGCATATCCACAACCAGGTTGTCATAGCCGAAGTTACTGCCGCGATCGCAGAGAATGACTTTGTCATTGCCGCCTTCGGCAAACTTATCCACGATATTGCCCATCTGGCCGGGGCTGACAAACTGCGGCTTCTTGACGTTAATCACCGCGCCGGTTTTTGCCATTGCTTCGACCAGATCGGTCTGACGCGCCAGGAAAGCCGGCAGCTGAATCACATCCACGACGTCGGCAACCGGCTGGGCCTGGGATGCTTCGTGAACGTCGGTAATGATTTTCACGCCAAACGCCTGCTTCAGCGCCTGAAAAATCTTCATGCCCTCTTCCAGGCCGGGACCACGGTAAGAGTGAATTGAGGAACGGTTGGCTTTGTCAAAAGACGCTTTGAACACGTAAGGAATGCCGAGTTTGTCGGTCACTTTTACATAGTGCTCGCAGATGCGCATGGCGAGATCGTAAGATTCCAGCACGTTCATGCCGCCGAAGAGAACAAATGGCAGATCGTTTGCGACCTTGATATCACCGATACTGACGACTTTCTGTGTCATGCCCTTTCCTTATCTGGGGTGACGCTTAATGCAGCGTCACGCGTTTTTGTTCGATTGCGTGAATCTGAACTTTGATCATCTCGCTGACCGGGTCTTCAGGACACTGTTCAACGAAGTAGGTTAAGTCATTTAACGCGATATGTTCGCACTCAAGCTGAGCGTAAATTAAACCACGATCGCGAATTTCATAGGGATCGTCCGGATCAATTCGCAGAAGTACCTGACTGACGTTCAGGGCCAGCTCCATCTGCTTCTCTTCCATCAGGGCCGCTTTCAGCGTATCCAGCATCTTGCGCATGACGCTCTCGGTTTTGGCTTCGTCCAGATCGTCATCATACAGACGCGCCAGCGGACTGATATTGCCCTTCAGCCACACTTCCAGCGTGTGCGTGTCCAGGGTTTCCCCGTTAAAGGGATTAATCAGCCACTTGTCGCCGTCGAGCCAGTCGGCGCGCAGAATCAGCTGCGTCGGGAAAATCACCGGCATCAGGGGTAATTCCAGTTCAGCCGCGATATGCAGCAGGATCACGCCCAGCGATACCGCCGTGCCCTGACGGGTTTTCAACACTTTATCCAGCCAGAGCGCATCTGACAGGTTATAGACGCCGCTGGCACCGCCAAATTTCCACTGCTTGTAAAACAGCTCCAGCAGCTTTTCGAGCTTTAAATCGGCATCCTGTTCATGACTGACGTAGTCACGGGCTTCAGCCACTAACGCAGCTAACTGTTCTTCAACCGACAACGCCGGGAAATCAGTGCGGATGGCCATCGTGGCACCAATCACTGCCTCACACAGCGGTGTCTCACTGTAATCGAGTTGTTCGGTGGAGCTCATACTATCCCCAGTAACGGCATTTTACTCAGTGCCAGCTTAATGATCGTCACCAGCGCAATCAATGCCACGATAAAGGCGATCCAGCGGGTGCGGTCAGAACGTGGGCGGCGGCTTAACGCAACCGACCCAAGGGCAATATAGATAATAACGCCTAACAGCTTCTCAGTCAGCCAGCTTCCCTGAGGCGAAAACGGATAGAAATGGGTGATCATCACCAGCGATGCACCGCTCAGCAGCAACAGCGTGTCATTGACATGAGGCAGGATGCGTACCCAGCGGCGTTGCAGCATCGCAGAGCCTGTGCGCTGCCAGTAAAATCGCAGCAAAAACAGCAAAATAGTTACTGCCACGGTCAGCAGGTGCAGATTCTTGATTAGCGGATAGTAAGCAAACATCGTTCATCCATGTTGTTCTTGAGTATTCTTCAATAGCGCGCTCAGGCCGGGTGCGGGGCTGCCTGCCCAAACGTGACCCGGGGGTTGCCGCCATAATCATTCGCCGTCGCCACCGACAGGTAATGATGCTGCTGCATCAAGTGGCGCACGGCTTCGTCCTGCTGCCAGCCATGCTCCAGCAGCAGCCAGCCGCCTGGCTGTAACCAGTTTATCGCCTGCTCGATCAGCAGCCGTAAATCCGCCAGGCCCGCCTCTTCCGCCACCAGCGCACTGCGTGGCTCAAAACGCACATCGCCCTCGTTAAGGTGGCGATCGTTTGCGTCGATATAGGGCGGATTACTAACAATCAGGTCGAATCTGGCTGGCGTAATCTGCGCAAACCAGTGGCTTTGTATGAAGGTGGCGTTAGGTATGGCCAGATGCGCGGCGTTGCGCTGAGCTAGCGCGACCGCGGCAGGAATGCGATCGACACCGATGACGTCGCAATCCGGACGTTCGCTGGCAATCGCCAGGGCTATCGCCCCGCTTCCGGTGCCCATATCCAGGACGCGTGCGGGTGACTCAGGCAGATGCGCCAGCGCCTGCTCCACCAGTATTTCGGTGTCAGGACGGGGGATCAGCGTCGCGTCGTTCACCTGCAGCGGCAGCGACCAGAACTCCCGCTCGCCGATCAGATGCGCAACAGGTTCGCCCCGGGCGCGACGCGCCAGCAGCACATCTAACTGTTGCAGCTGCGCTTCCGTCAGGAGAGTTTCATCAAACGCCACCAGCCAGCTGCGGGATTTGCCGGTCACAAACCCCAGCAAAATCTCTGCGTCTCGTTTCGGACTGTCGCCCCCACACAAGGTGGCGACCGCCTGTTTAAGCCAGTGACGGATATCCATCAATCCTGACCGGCCAGCGCGGCCAGTTGGTCAGCCTGATATTCCTGCACAATAGGTTCAATCAGACTGTCCAGCTTGCCTTCCATGGTTTCATCCAGACGGTAGATCGTCAGGTTGATACGATGGTCGGTGACGCGGCCCTGCGGGAAGTTATAGGTCCGAATACGGTCAGAACGGTCGCCGCTGCCCAGCAGGTTGCGGCGCGTACTGGCCTCAGCTTCGTGGCGTTTTGCCATTTCGGCCGCATGGATACGCGCGCCCAGTACGGACAGGGCTTTGGCTTTGTTTTTGTGCTGAGAACGTTCGTCCTGGCACTCCACCACAATACCGGTTGGCAGGTGGGTAATACGAATCGCAGAGTCGGTGGTGTTGACGTGCTGGCCACCGGCCCCTGAGGAGCGGAACGTATCAATTTTTAAATCAGACGGGTTGATCTCCGGCAGCTCGGCCTCCGGCAGTTCCGGCATCACCGCCACCGTACAGGCGGAAGTGTGGATGCGTCCCTGAGATTCGGTTTCTGGCACACGCTGAACGCGATGGCCGCCTGATTCGAATTTAAAGCGGCCGTAGGCGCCTTCACCCATCACGCGGGCGATCACTTCTTTGTAGCCGCCATGTTCGCCCTCGTTGGCGCTGACGATTTCGACGCGCCAGCGACGTGACTCGGCGTAACGGCTATACATCCGGAACAGATCGCCGGCAAAAATTGCCGCTTCGTCGCCGCCGGTGCCGGCCCGCACTTCCACAAAGCAGTCGCGCTCATCGTCCGGATCTTTCGGCAACAGTAACAGCTGCAGCTGTTGCTCCAGGGACTCACTTTTTTCCCGTGCTTCCAGAAGCTCTTCCTGCGCCATATCGCGCATCTCAGGATCGTCGAGCAACATTTTGGCGGTTTCGATATCGTCCTGGTTCTGCTGCCAGTCGCGGAAGCAGCGCGTGACATCGGTCAACTGAGCATATTCACGCGACAAAGCACGAAAGCGGTCCTGATCGGCAATCACGCCGGCATCGCCCAGCATCGCTTCCACTTCTTCGTGGCGCTCCTGCAGCGCTTCCAGTTTAGCAACAATAGAGGTTTTCATTTAACTGTGGGATTCCCGTAACAGATGACGACAGCAGTGTGCCTAATCGAGACCCAGGCTGTCGCGTAAAATCTGCAGGCGTTCGCTATCGCCGTCGCGGGCGGCCTGCTGAAGAGATTTGGTTGGAGCATGAATCAAACGGTTGGTCAGCTTATGGGCCAGTTCCTGCATGACTTTCTGCGGATCTGCCCCCTGCTGCAGCGCCTGGAGCGCACGGCCTTCCAGCTCAGCGCGAATATCGTCTGCCTGCGAGCGGTACTCACGAATGGAGTTAACCGCGCCTTGCGAACGCAGCCAGGCCATAAAATCGCTGCATTCCTGCACCACAATGCTTTCGGCCTGCACCGCAGCGGCTTTACGCTGGGCAAGGTTTTGCTCAATGATGGCCTGCAGATCGTCAACGCTGTAAAGATAGGCGTTGGCTAATTTGCCCACTTCCGGCTCCACATCGCGGGGAACCGCAATATCCACCAGCAGCATCGGCTGATTACGACGCGCTTTTAACGCGCGCTCCATCATGCCTTTACCGATGATCGGCAGCGGGCTGGAGGTGGAGGTAATCACGATGTCGGCATCGGCCAGGCGGGAATCAATATCGGCCAGGCTAATCACTTCCGCACCGACTTCGTTAGCCAGCAGTTCCGCACGTTCACGGGTACGGTTCGCAATGATCAGCTTTTTCACCTGATGCTCGCTGAGATGACGGGCCACCAGTTCGATGGTTTCTCCCGCGCCCACCAGCAGCACGTTCACCGTGGACAGCGACTCGAAGATTTGACGAGCCAGCGTACAGGCGGCAAAGGCCACGGAGACAGCATTGGCGCCAATTTCGGTTTCGGTACGGACGCGTTTGGCCACCGAGAAGGTTTTCTGGAACATGCGTTCCAGCTCGCTGCTCAGCGCATGACCACGCTGAGAGTCGGCAAAGGCTTTTTTGACCTGCCCCAGAATCTGGGGTTCACCCAACACCAGCGAGTCCAGCCCGCTGGCCACGCGCATCAGGTGGCTAACCGCCTCGTTATCCTGATGCCAGTAGAGGCTGTTGCGCACGTCCGCTTCATCAAGCTGATGATAATCACACAGCCAGCGCACCAGACGTTCCTGAAGATCGACCTGTTGCTCTACACTGAGGTACAGCTCGGTTCGGTTACAGGTAGAGAGCACGACGCCGCTCTGCACCATAGGCTGGGATAACAGGCTGTTTAAGGCCTGCTCCAGCGACTCCGGCCCGAACGCAACGCGTTCGCGCAGAGCAATGGGTGCAGTTTTGTGATTGATTCCGAGTGCGAGCAGCGTCATAGCGTTTTAGGTTGGGTTATCCCAATAAATGTCAGGGTTTTGTGAAGCGCATTCTACAAGATGCAGCAGATCAAGAAAAGCCATACAAAGGCTATGACTGTAATAAGATTAAGCCGATCATAGCGTTTTTGCCGTATAAGAGCATTGACGGTTAAAACGCGGATGGTTAGCGTTACCTGTTATCAATTAAAAATGTGTCCGAGGAGATGACCACTTGATGCTGACTTCTACACGCAACCTGTTGCGCCTTTTACCCCTTGCCAGTGTTCTGCTGGCTGCCTGTAGCATCAATAAACCACAAGGTCCTGGCCCGAGCGTCACCGCGCCACAGTGGCAACAGCATCAGCAAGCCGTCAGCCACGTGACCCAGTATCAGACGCGCGGCGCGTTCGCCTATCTGTCGGATAAACAAAAAGTCTATGCCCGCTTTAACTGGCAGCAGACCGCGGCCGACCGCTATCGCCTGCTGTTAACCAACCCGTTAGGCAGCACCGAGCTTCAGCTGGATGCTCAGGGTTCAGTGGTGCAGATTGTGGACAACAAAGGCAAACGTTATGTCAGCAACGATGCGCAGAAGATGATTTCGCAGCTGACCGGCATGGATATCCCGCTGACCAACCTGCGCCAGTGGATGATGGGCCTGCCGGGCGATGCGACCGATTACCAGCTCAACGATCAGTACCAGCTAAGCAGCCTGACCTACAAGCATGACGGCCAGACCTGGCAGGTGACCATTGCTGACTATGACAACAAGGTCAATCCACCACTTCCGGCCAGCCTGGAGTTAAAAGAAGGCGATCAGCGTATTAAATTACGTATGGATAACTGGACGCTGAAATGATGACCACCTGGCCTGCTCCGGCAAAACTGAATCTGTTTTTGTACATCACCGGTCGTCGGCCTGATGGTTACCATAATCTGCAAACCCTGTTTCAGTTTCTTGATTATGGCGACAGCCTGACAATCACGCCCGACACGAGCGATGAGATCAGGCTGTTAACGCCGGTGCCTGGCGTGCCGGATGCGCAAAACCTGATTGTCCGGGCGGCAGAGAGCCTCAAGTCGGCGGCGCGTGAAAACGGCAGCCTGCCTGCCAGGGCCGGTGCGCGCATTGCCATTGAAAAGCGTTTGCCCATGGGCGGCGGGCTGGGCGGCGGCTCGTCGAATGCCGCAACCGTGCTGGTTGCGCTAAACCACCTGTGGCAGACCGGCTTTTCCCCTGAGGCGCTGGCGGAGCTGGGCGTGAAACTGGGCGCCGACGTCCCGGTTTTTGTTAAAGGCTATGCCGCCTTTGCCGAAGGCGTCGGTGAGGTGCTTTCTCCAGCATCGCCTGCAGAAAAATGGTATCTTGTTGCTCATCCAGGCGTCAGCGTGGCCACGCCGGTGGTCTTCAACGATCCGGCGCTTACCCGTGACACGCCCGTGCGCAGTTTATCAGCACTTTTACAGGCTCCGTTCGTCAACGATTGCGAATCAGTAGTAAGAAAACGTTTTCGTGAGGTTGATGAGCTTGTTTCATGGCTGCTAGAATACGCGCCGTCGCGCCTGACGGGGACAGGTGCTTGTGTGTTTGCTGAATTTGACACCGAGCATGCTGCTCGCCAGGTGCTGGAACTTGCCCCACCATGGGTGCGCGGTTTTGTAGCTCGAGGCCTTAACGTCTCGCCGTTACAGCGTACTCTGCAAGGCGATTAGCGATAGCGTGACTGTGTCACCCTGTTCCAGACACAGCACGTTTCGCACTCACATACCCGTGTGAACGTTCACGACAGTATTCGCCGGTTACTGTCATGACGTTCATTCTCTGGACGCAAAGCCTGAGGTTCTTCTCGTGCCTGATATGAAGCTTTTTGCTGGTAACGCCACCCCGGAACTAGCACAACGTATTGCCAACCGCCTTTACACCAGCCTGGGAGACGCCGCCGTTGGCCGTTTCAGTGATGGCGAAGTAAGCGTACAGATTAATGAAAATGTACGCGGTGGTGATATTTTCATCATCCAGTCCACCTGTGCTCCCACCAATGATAATTTGATGGAACTGGTCGTGATGGTCGACGCGCTGCGTCGTGCTTCAGCTGGTCGTATTACCGCTGTTATCCCCTACTTTGGTTATGCCCGACAGGACCGCCGCGTGCGCTCCGCCCGCGTGCCTATTACGGCTAAAGTAGTGGCTGACTTCCTTTCCAGCGTCGGTGTTGACCGTGTTCTGACGGTTGACCTGCACGCCGAGCAGATCCAGGGCTTCTTTGACGTCCCGGTTGATAACGTATTCGGCAGCCCGATTCTGCTGGAAGATATGTTACAAATCGGTCTGGAAAACCCGATTGTTGTGTCTCCGGACATTGGTGGCGTAGTGCGCGCTCGTGCCATTGCCAAACTGCTGAACGACACCGATATGGCAATCATCGATAAACGTCGCCCGCGTGCGAACGTTTCTCAGGTCATGCATATCATTGGTGACGTTGCGGGCCGTGACTGTGTGCTGGTCGACGACATGATCGACACCGGCGGCACACTGTGCAAAGCCGCAGAAGCGTTAAAAGAGCGCGGTGCCAAGCGCGTGTTCGCTTACGCTACGCACCCTATCTTCTCTGGCAATGCGGTGGAAAACCTGCGTAAATCTGTTATCGATCAGGTTATCGTCTGTGACACCATCCCGTTATCAGAAGAGATGAAGTCGCTGCCAAACGTCCGTACCCTGACGCTGTCAGGTATGCTGGCCGAAGCGATTCGCCGCATCAGTAACGAAGAGTCCATTTCGGCAATGTTCGAACATTAATCTTCGCAGGCCGGGCATTATGCCCGGCCTTTTCTTTTGTCTCCTGTTTATTCCCTCCGACAAAGCTGCTTGGTTTTCAGAAATTTTCATTATGAGTGACCTCAGTTATTGTCACGATCACTACGAAAAACTCTTTCGCTGAAATTATGTTATCTGGCCTTTTGCCTTTTTGAGTTGAGTGGTAATTTGCCCGCACTTTTTATTGCGATCGCCGCCCACTATGAACCTCGACGTCTTTACGTTATTTATTTGCGAACTCTACGTACTGGGGTTTATGAGCCTGATTATGATCTTTGCCTGGGTCGGATCTCACTATGACCGCATTCTGGGCTATGTCTGTGTCGCCATCGTGCTCACGCTTGTTGCCTTTTTTCTCAGCAGCTTGCGCAGCAAGGGCGATCAGTTCTTACCGATAGCCGTAAGCAACGTATTAGTGATGCTGGCCTACGGGGGGTTATTTAGCGCTTTTCGCACATTCTGTGGTAAATCCCCAGGCATGACCGGCTTAGCAGGGGCGGCACTGTGGTCTCTGCTCTGCCTGTTTCCGACCTTTTATTACAGCTTATCACTGCGTGTTTTGGTGCTCTGCCTGCTTTGCATCGCCTATACCGCCGCACTCATTTATCTGCTCTGGCTGGCACGCCGTGATATGAATACCACCTTTTGGCCCGCACAATTATTGCTCTGGACTCACCTGCTTTTTCACGTCGCCCGGTTATTTCTGGATAACACCCGTCCTGTTGGTATACAGGGGGCGATCAGCGGTTCTGACTTTTCGATCTACGTGATTCTGGAATCCATGCTTTTCGTGATTGGCTTCACCGTCACCATATTAGCTATGGTGAATGAACGCACCCGTAATGCACTTAAGGACGCCTCGCTTCATGACCCGCTAACCAATATCTGGAATCGTCGTGCACTGTTTTCCGGGGCGGACGCTATGATCCGGTTTTGCCTGAAGCAAAACAGAGCGCTGACGGTGGTGTTATTCGACCTTGATCATTTTAAAGGGATCAATGACCGCTACGGGCACCAGCAAGGGGATCGGGTGTTAATTGATTTTTGTAACAGGGTCTCGGGAACGCTGCCACAGGATGGCCGCTTTGCAAGACTGGGCGGTGAGGAGTTTGCAGCGCTGCTGCCGCTCAGCTTTGAGCAAGCCCGAGTGTGGTGCGAACAGGTACGCCAGACCGTTCAGCATTCGCGTCCCGGCCAGATCGCCTATTCAGTGAGTATCGGTTTTGCGACTGCAGATAACGGCGAAATAGATTTTGGTCAACTAATGGCTCTGGCGGATAAAGCACTCTATCGCGCCAAAGCCAAGGGCAGAAATCGGACAGAACCTTACCTGGTTATGTCAGAAAATCTAATGTGACGAATGATGGGTGCGGCGACAGCGTTTATCGCCATAATGGCGCACCCAGTAATAGCGATCTTCTACTTTTTCACGACCGCTAATACAGGCGCCTACCAGCCATAACAGTGCGCCAAAGAAAATGCCAAACATCGCGCCCTGAGCCAGCATCTGTGGTAAATCAAGCGAAGGCAGCTGGTTGATAATCGAAAAACCGATGCCGAGAAGCATGGTCACGAGTCCAATTCCCATCAAGGCATTACCTGCCATGCGTGAGTGATGACGTTTCATCTTTCACCTCCTTTATGCGCGGTCGGATGAGCGCACACAATGTTAAACTGATAGTAGTGTAGGCAATGCCCTCAGGCTAATTTGTGCACTAACTCACATAAAGGCCAGATGATTTGTGACCAATACGTTATTCCAGTTTATTGATTTAGATGAAAAATAATTAATCACTGACACTAATAATTTCCCCTGCGCGGTCTTTGTGATCCGCGTCGCGGCACAGTAAACTATCGCCCTTGAGTTATTACAGCAGGATATTCCTTGTGAGCAGCATAAAACTGATTGTGGGCCTGGCGAATCCCGGCGCGGAATATGCCGCCACGCGCCACAATGCGGGTGCCTGGTATCTGGACTTGCTGGCTGAACGTCACAATCAGTCGTTGAAAGAAGAAGCCAAATTTTATGGCTATACGGCACGACTGGCTTTAGCCGGTGAAGACGTGCGCTTGCTGGTGCCGACCACGTTTATGAATCTCAGCGGCAAAGCCGTGGCAGCCATGGCGACCTTCTATCGCATCGCGCCGGAAGAGATTCTGGTGGCCCATGATGAACTGGACCTTCCCCCTGGCATCGCCAAATTTAAACAAGGCGGCGGACATGGCGGGCATAACGGCCTGAAAGACATTATCAGCAAGCTCGGCAACAACAATAACTTTCACCGCCTGCGGATTGGCATCGGCCATCCCGGCGATCGCAATAAGGTCACCGGCTTTGTTTTGGGCAAGCCCCCAGCCAGCGAGCAAAAACTGATTGATGATGCCATTGATGAGGCGGCGCGCTGCACCGAACTGTGGCTAAAGGAAGACCGCATCAAGGCGATGAACCGCCTGCATGCCTTTAAGCCTGTCTAATCGCCCAGATTGTCGCGAATCTGTGTATAATGCGCGAAAATTATCTTACGTTTCCGGCGGAGCCTGCTAATGGCTCTGCCCATACAGCTATAAAGGGTACTAAACCATGGGATTCAAATGCGGTATCGTGGGCCTGCCAAATGTCGGTAAATCCACTCTTTTTAACGCGCTGACTAAAGCGGGTATTGAAGCGGCTAACTTCCCCTTCTGCACGATTGAACCCAACACTGGCGTCGTCCCTATGCCAGACCTGCGTCTGGATCAGCTGTCTGAGATCGTTAAGCCGCAGCGCGTAGTGCCCACCACTATGGAATTCGTTGATATCGCCGGTCTGGTGAAAGGCGCCTCCAAAGGTGAAGGCCTGGGCAACCAGTTCCTGACCAACATCCGTGAGACCGAAGCGATTGGTCACGTGGTGCGCTGCTTCGAGAACGACAATATCATTCACGTGAATAACAAAGTCGATCCGGCTGATGATATTGAAACCATCAACACCGAGCTGGCGCTGGCGGATCTGGACACCTGTGAACGTGCTCTGCAGCGCGTACAGAAGAAAGCCAAAGGCGGCGATAAAGACGCTAAAGCTGAACAGGCCGCACTGGAAAAATGCCTGCCGCATTTAGAAAATGCGGGCATGCTGCGCGCGCTGGATCTGACGGAAGAAGACAAGGCCGCCCTGCGTTACCTGAGTTTCCTGACGCTGAAGCCCACCATGTACATCGCCAACGTCAACGAAGACGGTTTTGAGAATAACCCCTACCTGGATAAAGTGCGCGAAATCGCGGCCAAAGAAGGTTCTGTTGTGGTGCCCGTCTGCGCCGCCGTTGAGTCCGACATCGCCGAGCTGGAAGATGAAGATCGTGATGAGTTTATGGCCGAGTTGGGCATTGAAGAGCCAGGCCTGAACCGCGTGATCCGCGCCGGTTACTCACTACTGAACCTGCAAACCTATTTCACCGCTGGCGTGAAAGAAGTTCGCGCATGGACTATCCCTGTCGGTGCCACCGCGCCACAGGCAGCCGGTAAAATCCATACCGACTTCGAGAAAGGCTTTATCCGCGCGCAAACTATCGCGTTTGAAGACTTTATTGCCTATAAGGGCGAGCAAGGCGCGAAAGAAGCAGGCAAGATGCGTTCAGAAGGCAAAGAATACATTGTTAAAGATGGCGACGTGATGAATTTCTTGTTTAACGTCTAAATAAAATGTGGTGTCTTATGAGGTTTTAATGAATCTCACGACACTCACAAAAACCAATTAAATCCACGCAGTTGCGTGGATTTTTCATTTTATAACGTCTCAAATAATTTCGTAGAAGCGCTGTCAAAAATGAGTACATGGATGAGTACAACATTCTTCCATCTTCCTTTTTAAGTGAGTACAGAAACGGTGTAATAAATAAACAATGCCCCGTTACGCTCACCGATACGCAATGCTGCACTGCAAGGCCGACAGAAAACTTTATCGACTTAATGATTTCAACGGTCTCTACCTTGAAGTGAAACCCAATGGCAAAAAAGCATGGCTCTATCGGTTTAAACTCAACGGTAAATTCAGCATGTTCGCACTGGGTGAGTACCCGACGGTCAAACTTGCCTAAGCTCGCGAGAAATGCGAGCAAGCGCGTAAACAAGTCGCGAATGGCGTTAGCCCTACTCAGGCTCGCCAGTGAGATAAGATCCGCAAGGTCAATGACGCATCCAACACCTTTGAGCTAGTCGCTAAAGAGTGGTTGCAGATGAAATGTAAATAGACCCGTTTTAGTTCCAGGCATTTTTTGAGATCCCGGCCAAATGATTGTGTTGCCGATATTCCTCCGGCGTCATATTGTTCAGTGATTCATGCGGGCGTTCACAGTTATATTCTGACACCCACCTTTCCGTGATTTCCCGCACTTCATTCAGCGTTCTGAACAGATAAAAATCGAGTATTTCTGTACGGTATGTTCGGTTAAAGCGCTCAATAAAAGCGTTCTGCGTCGGCTTACCCGGCTGAATAAATTCCAGTTTTACTGCATGTTGCTCTGCCCATTCAGCCAGTGCATGTGAGATAAATTCCGGACCATTATCCATGCGTAGCATGACCGGATAGCCGCGATTTGCCGCAATCCTGTCGAGTACACGGACCACGCGCAAAGCTGGCAGATTCAGATCGATTTCAATCGACAATGCCTCACGGTTAAAGTCATCAACGACATTGAACGTGCGAAAACGACGGCCACAGACCAGAGCATCATGCATAAAATCGACAGACCAGCTCTGGTTCAGCGCTTCCGGTGTGGCCAGTGGCGAGGGATTACGCACCGGCAACCGTTGTTTGCCTTTACGGCGAAAATTCAGCTTCAGCAGACAATAAATACGATGGATCCTTTTGTGATTCCACGGGTATCCCTGCCGCCGCAGAACCTGGAAAAGTTTTGGAAAACCATACCGTGGGTATCGCTCTGCCACTGCCTGCAACGCGACAATAACGGGTTCGTCACACGTGGTATCCGGACGGTAATGGTAAACCGTTCTGCTCAGGTTCAGACTCCGGCAGGCCTGACGGATACTGAGTCCAAATGTCGTTATCAGATGAGTGACCAGCTTACGCTTAAAGGCTGGTTTTAAAGCTTTTTTTCGATAACGTCTTTCAGCGCCCGGTTCTCAAGGCTCAGGTCGGCAAACATCTGTTTGAGACGCCGATTCTCGTCCTCAAGATCCTTGATCTTTTTAATGTCAGAAGCCTCCATGCCGCCGTATCTGGACTTCCAGTTGTAGTAGGTGGCTTCAGAGATACCGGCCTCCCGGCAGACATCTTTAACGGTTCGTCCGGCTTCAACCGATTTAATTACGGCAATGATCTGATGCTCAGTAAAACGGGCTTTACGCATAGCGATCTCCTTTGTTGGCAGAGTGATTATGCCGGAGGATCTCTAAATGTGAATGGCACGATTATGCGGGATACTTACATTTCGATGATAAATCCGATGATTTTGCGTCAAGAACGCTAGAATCTGAGCTTCAAAATACACCACAACTCCACCGAATAGAGGTGAAGTTATGGCGCTATAGTCAAAAAAATTCAGTTAACTGCATAAAGATAATACACTTCGCAAAATACATTCTTCAACATCAGGATATCAACCTGAAATATATTCAAGAAGTTCTGCAGTCGCAGCATTTTTCATAGTCCGAGCTCTCGAAGGGCCTACTCCATATATTTTTTCAATTAGGCTTTCTTCAGTATTACTATGAAGATCTTCAATTGTATTGATGCCAACAGACTGTAATCTTTCTTTTTGCCATTTTGTGAGTGCTACCAATACATTAATTGGTTTTTTCAGGAGAGATCTTAAGGACTCTTCATATTGAAGTTCATGCTTATTAAGAAGTTTTTCACTTCCGGCATAGCTTGAATGGTTCTTACCAAACTCAGGGAATTTTTTAACAGACAAATTTTTATAAAATTCTTTTGAGTCAGAATGTGGGTTACTTTCTAAAGATAACATGCACCCATATTTTATCTCATATCTTGTACCAAGCTCAGATCTGGTGGCTCTAACCGCACTATCGATCTTTCTGATAATCCCCGTATAAGTTAAAAGCCTTAAAGATTCTTTAACTGGCTCTGGCGCATCTTTATGTATCCAAAAATAAATTGTAGATTCATCTGTACCCTTATCTCTTCGAGTCTTATTATAATCTTCTACTCGAGGTATAACAGAGTTCTCCAAAAAATCTCTACCCCAATCTATAACTTCACGATGCCCCTTATACTTTTCACCCAAATCAGTATGTTCTGTCCAAATTTGATTTCGATAAAAGGACTTTATTATGGTGTTAACTCCACTAGCATTTAATTTTGATAGATCTTGCAACGTTCTCAACAACATTCGAGGATTACCGCCTGAAGCAAGAGCTAACGTGTTGAAAAGATCTCTTTGATTGTCTATCTCTTTCTTTAGCGACTCATCTGATTGCTTAAAGACAATATCTTTGAAATATTGAAGATAATCTGATTCTAAAATATTTCTTTCTAGTTTTTTGAATACACAATCATGAATAGGTTCAAAAGAATCACCAAAGTGAGTAACTCCAGGATAAATAGCCGCATTACATGTAATATATGGTGAACGAAGATCTTTGAATAAACTAAAGAATTGACGTTGCTGCTCAGGTCTAAATACATGCGCCGCCTCATCAAAAAAGAAAACAACTCTATCTAGATTATTCTCCTCACAAATTATTTGTATTGCCTCTTTAACATCTTCAATATCAGGTAGTGATGATATATCAACAGCAATCTTTCCTTTATAAGAATCTTCGAAAAGTCTTACGATTTCTTTCAAACTGGTTTCAACGCTTTCTTCTGTGTCATTATGATCATTACTTAGCAAATTAGAAGTCAAGCCTGAAACAACCATCCCCATTTTTCTAAGCTTATTAAGTAAGTATTTTAATGTCTTAGCCATCATCCAATGATAAAACTGAAGGTTATCATCAGTAGTTATCAAAGAGCTCATGTTGAAGGGAACAAATACTGTTAAGCATGCCTTATCCCCTTCTTCTAACTCTAATTCCGCAACCCTCATAAGGAATGACTTACCAGTACCCCTTGAGCCCTCAAGAAGACAAGGTTCATTAGATTTCAGAGCTTCAAGAATGCCTCTGTCAGTTGAATTTACAACTGACAAGGATAGAATATCTGATTGTTTAATGCTTTCTGTACGTAGATAAAATTCACTCATAATTCATTCCTATGATATACCGAATAACTCTCTAATTTTTTCTATATGATTAAATTCTTCTGGCAAAAATTGCATAGATTCTCGCTCATTATCATCAAAAGTTTTCGCGTATCTACACGTTGCTGCGAACAATATAGATTCAGTTACACGCTTGTAATACTGACAATATTGTTCGAATAGCTCATTTTTATACATGATTTTGATACTTCCATTTATCCATGTCTCATTGTTGCCATGAACATATTCTGAAAGTTTTCTATAAACGCCAATCGCATTTGCTCGATATTCGCCAGCATCACCTACTAAATCTGGGAAAAATGCCATAATAAATCTTTTGGAATACACGCCATTATCTTCATCTATTATCCTTGACCATTTTATATCCCTTCGTCCATCAAGCCACTCATGCATTTCTAATTTACTGGCAGAAAAATAAATAGCCCCCAAACCCATTTCAAGTGCGAGTCTCAGTGATGAAAATGCTTGTCTATATAAACCCACAATTAAACTATAGTTTGATGATTCTAGTTGAGCGCTAACTGTTTCTAAAATTCTTTTTTCTTGGGGGTCTCTCAGAACATTTGACATCTCGTATATGCACGAAGACAAATGGTGAAGTTTACCTAAAGTTTCTTTTTGATAAATAGACTGTTCGAAAACGGTTTGGGATTCTGCATTTAACTTAGTAAAATACTCTTGAATATCCATAAATCATTTAACCTCCAATTTAACTGCCTCATCACCCAAAATAAAATTAAAAAGTCAACAACGTCATTACAACTACTAATTAGATTTTAAGATAATACAATACAAGAACAGAAAGTGAAACTTTTTCATAGTCTAAACTTTGAGCAAGACCTTACCACTACATTATCATTGTGACCTTGACCTGCTCCCAGTATTAGATCTAAGGCTCAGTTAGTAATGTCGGATCCTTCACCCTCAGAATTATCCTTTCTCCAGCTCGCCGCAAATTCAGACGGCGCCTGGTAATTGAGCGCGGAGTGCGGGCGGCACTCATTATAATCCTGACGCCATTCACTGATGGTTTTCCTGGCATGACTGACGTCACTGAACCAGTGTTCATTCAGACATTCATCGCGAAAGCGTCCGTTAAAACTCTCAATAAATCCGTTTTGTGTCGGCTTGCCGGGCTGGATAAGCCGCAGCTCCACGCCATGCTCAAAGGCCCATTGATCGAGCGCGCGGCAGGTAAATTCCGGGCCCTGATCAGTTCTTATTGTCGCCGGATAGCCTCGAAACAGTGCAATGCTGTCCAGAATACGCGTGACCTGAACACCTGAAATCCCAAAGGCAACAGTGACTGTCAGGCATTCCTTCGTGAAGTCGTCCACGTAGGTCAGGCACTTTATTCTGCGACCGGTGGCCAGCGCGTCCATGACGAAATCCATCTACCAGGTCAGGTTCGGCGCTGCCGGGCGGAGCAGCGGCAGACGTTCCGTTGCCAGTCCTTTACGACGTCGTCTGCGTTTTACGCCCAGCCCGCTGAGATGATAAAGGCGGTACACGCGCTTGTGATTAACCAGAAGGCCTTCACGGCGCAATAACTGCCAGATGCTGCGGTAGCCAAAACGCCTGCGCTCCAGTGCCAGCTCTGTTATGCGTAGAGATAGCTGCGCATCAGCCGCCGGACGCTGAGCCTCGTAGCGGCAGGTCGACAGGGACAAACCTGTAAGCCTGCATGCACGACGTTGCGACAGACCGGTCACATCACACATAAACTCAACGGCTTCCCGCTTCTGGCCTGCCGTCAGTACTTTCGCCCCAGAGCCACCTGAAGTGCCTCCTTATCCAGCATGGCTTCGGCAAGCAGCTTCTTGAATCTGCCGTTCTCTTCCTCAGGCGACTTCAGGCGCTTAACCTCAGGCACGTCCATACCGCCATACTTCTTGCGCCAGGTGTAAAAGGTGGCGTCAGAAATGGCGTGCTTACGGCAGAGTTTACGGGCAGAAACCCCGGCTTCTGCTTCGCGGAGAATACTGATGATCTGTTCGTCGGAAAACCGCTTATTCATGGGGATGTCTTCATGTGACTGATGAAGACATTACTAACATCGCGGTGTATTAATCAACGGGGAGCAAGCCAGTTCCGGTCAGTTTGGACATGGGCACAGTAGAAAAACCGGAGTGTACATGCTGTACGTGAGGAATTTGAGTAATGACTGGTTCAAAATGACAACTAAAATATGCCTAAGGGATAGGCTCTAAGTGGGCAAAACCCAGTAGACAACGCAACCAACCCCAGGAGCAAAAAATCATTCCCACAGAAGTCGTTGAGTCTAAGTGGTCAAAATTCGCCCCGAAGCTCTACGTGCAATTTCAGTTGCCCAGATGAAAATATGTCGGGAACACATCATTTCCCCGCCCATTCAGGTATCCATTCCCATAATTTGTCCAGATAACAGTGGACGCTCGTAAGAAACAAAGTCGCATTCCAAAAACATGCCCACTGTCACAACTCACGAATTGTAGCCGAAACGCTAGCAGAGTATTGTAGTCACTCTTCCCTAGAGTTATGAATTTTTGTTGATGTATATCCAAAAATGATAGTTACAGGTGGAACCATGACAATATTGCAGGAAATCTTGACTTGGACGCAGGGACTTCCTGCGTGGCAAAGCGATGCAGTATCTCGCTTATTGGTTAAACAGACGCTTACGCCACTGGATCATGAGGATTTATATGCGTTACTTAAACTGAATTTTGGAATTCCAGACCCAAAAAATCGTCAAGCTAAGCCGCTAACCGCCGATAAAATTCCAGTACAAGTTAAGAAAGACACAAATATCAAATTATTCGCCATCAAAAATCTTCACAATGTTAATGCTATTGCGGAAAACCAACAACTGGTGATTGGTCCAACAGGCATGACTATAATTTATGGTGATAATGGATCAGGCAAATCGGGATATTCTCGAGTTCTGAAACAAGCTTGCCGTGCTCGCGATCAGTCAGAACATGTTCATCCCAATGCTAATTTACCAGCAGTCAAAGCGGGCAATGCTCAGGCTTCATTCAACATCGCTATTGATGGCACTGATAAGGAGGTCACCTGGCATCAAGGAAAAGTAGTTGATATTCGGGCTTTCGAAGCTGCATTAGTGGTTCGGCATGAAGCTATCAAAACAGCTATTGTTTCTCATAACTGGACTGGGCTAGATCCTGCGTTAGACAACCCGGCAAATAAGTTAAAAGATCTTGCTGGCAAATTGAATTCCGAAGCTGAAGCCTTGGAAAAAGCTTCGAATGAAGAAGCTCGCACTGCCTTGCAAAAACAACTTGGGGAATTGGATGCGCGATTTAAACTCAGCCAAGTCAAGGAAGCCGTGCTTGCTGCTGTAACGAAGCTTGGACACTTAGAAAAGCTCAAAAACTGTCTGAGCGCGGTCAGAACAAATGCTATATCCACGAAAGCATCCGAACTCGCGGAAAAAGTCGTATCCAAAGAACTAGCCGACGCATTGAATCGGGAATTTAGAACATTGGGAGTTGGAGGTTTGAGTGTTTCTCTGCAAAGCCGTACAGATCGAGGAAAAGCACTACACAAACTTAAACTTCATTTGCCACAGAGCCGAGCTCCAGGAGAAATATTGAGCGAAGGTGAACAACGAGCCATTGCACTCGGATCGTTTCTGGCTGAGGTAGGGTTAAGCGGCAGCAAAGGGGGAGTAGTCTTCGACGATCCTGTATCATCTCTAGACCATCGCCGACGCGAACGCGTGGCCAAACGTCTCGCAGATGAAGCGTTACAGAGACAAGTCATCATTTTCACCCATGACATCTACTTCCTCTGTTTACTGACCGAGGAGGCCAAGCAAGCCGGTGCTACAGTATTCACACAAAGCCTTACTCGCCGCGCAGAAGGTTTCGGTATTGCAGATCCTGAGTTACCGTTTGAGGGAAAAAATACAAGTAAACGCATTGGCGCGTTAAAAGCACAGCAACAGTTGATCGCAAAACTATACAAAGAAGGAAACGAGCAGGAGCACCAACGACAGACAGTAGACGCATACTTCCGCTTACGTATGGCATGGGAACGAGCAGTAGAAGAAGTTCTTCTGCGCGAGGTTATTCTTCGCTTCCGAAAGGGTATAGAAACACAAAGGCTTATTGGCGTTATTGTGGACGATAATGACTATACACAAGTCCATGCTGGGATGAGTAAATGCTCCAACTACGCCCATGATAAAGCTGTGGCGGGCGGCGTTGCAGCTCCTGACCCAGAGGAACTTCTTGCTGACATTATCACACTAGAGAATTGGCGTTCCCAAATTCACAAACGCTCAGAAGAGACAGCTAAGAAACGCAAAATGGGACCAGCTGTTACGGTGGTATAAAGGCATACGCCCACTAACCAAGTAGCAAATGGGGTTGTTCAATCTTTCCTCATTTTCTTTCTCTAACAGCCATTCAGATCTCTAAGTAATGCATTCGATAAAGGTCTTTTTGAAACGACGGCAGGGAATGATCCGAGAGCATAATTCCCAGATTATTTTCAACAACCGATATAAAACCTGTACTAAATTTCCAAGGATTCATCAAGCTTAGATAAGCAAAAAATGGTTCTGAGCAATCATAACAAACGTGAACGCTGTAGTCAGAACATTTGACATACTGCCTATAAATGAATTTATAGTACTGAATATCTTGGATTATAGCCAATAGTACCAACCCTTTTTGATACTTATTACGGTGATGTATAAATGGGTTTTATTCTAGTAAATAGCTTCTCTGAAGCGCCTTACCTGCTTATCCCTGTACTAATATCCGCACTCAAAACTGAGTATCAAAGAATCAATCTAAAACGAATAATACGGCATAGTATAGATATTATTCTTAATTCACTAGCCAACAGAGGCACTAGCAAGGATAAATGTCATGTCCAAGAATACGAGAATCTTAAAAAAAAACAAACCTCATACTTTAGCTGATGCAGATCGAGTTGATGTCCTTACCTTTGGAGTCGGTCATGGTGATTGCCAACTTATTGAATTCTGGCAGCAAGGCAAAATCACCTTTCGTCTACTTTACGACGGAGGCTTAACTTTATCGCCCACGCTTGTTGAACATTTACATACAAAACGCGATGGCAATAAAGCTGATTTGGATATTGTGGTACTCAGTCACGTTGATGCAGACCATCGTAAAGGAATAAATGAGCTTCTCGAGAATGAAAATATTTCAATTGGCGAACTCTGGTTACCTTGCCTACCTGCCTTTCGCCGTTTAAGCTGGCTTTTTGCCCCGCGCGTACAAGGGGCCGTTGCCTTAGCTGAAGAGATAGAAGCGCGTGCAATCAAGCGAAATATACCAGTTATTTATCCGCTTGAAGGACATGTACATCGCACTGGTCATGAATCAGCGTTGCAGATCTCGGTGATTTCGCCTGCACGTAAATTGATGAAAAGGCTCTACAGCGCCTCGCTATGTGAGCTGCTGCCATTACTAACTCATACCACCTTACCGCTGGAGTGGCTGATCCGCTCATCGCTGTTCGCCGATGAGGATAATATCCTTCCACCAGAAGTGGAGATGTTTGACAATAATACAGTACTTACACCGGGCCAATTTATATCAGAGCCACCGCAAATAATCCGCGATGCCGTCGACGATAATGCCCGCCAGACATTGGATCGCTATAAAGATTCGCTCGGGGCATCATCAGAACCCGAATTTTTTGGCCAGCACCAAGTGAATAACACCTCATTGGTATTGGTGATTGATGCAGTGTTGGAACAAAGCCATCGGCGGCGCATCGTCCTAACCGGCGATCAGGAAAACTGGGTATGGATTGCCTCAGAACATCCTATGGGTTTAGGAGCGGACGTTATGAAAGCACCACATCATGGCAGCCGAGTTGTTCTATCCGATACTAGTGATGGAATAAGCGACGTTGAACAGTTTTGGCTCTGGACTCGGCCACGGATTGTCACAGTGAGCGCCAACGGCAAACATTCACATCCCCATTGCCAGTTTCGCGAATCCATACGGATGATTGGCGCGGTGTTAGTCTGCCCCAACATACGTAGCAAGGAGTGGATTTTTTCTGACGCGCCGCCAGCAAATACCTCCTGTTCCGCTCATTTTGGTTGTCAAACCAAACCGCAACGTGCGGTGCAGTGTATAAGCCTGGCCGCCCATAGTGAGTCGTTAGACGCACCTGCTTGCCTTAGTGGGAATGGCCATCGCAACCCAGCCCCGATCGTCGTAATGCAGCAAAAACTCATTGAGCCCGATGAATCATTTATTCGCTGGACGCAAAGTGAAGTCCGCAAGCACGCACGGTGGCTCAACGAGCAACTTATTAAGCAAAGAGATTATAATTTAGCCAACATTCCTGAAATTAATCGTACAAGCCAAGCTATTGCGAAATTAACTATTGAGGAGGCGCTTTGTCATTTTGGTGGTGAGGATCGCCTGGCGTTGAAATACGATCCAGCGCCCGTCGTGCGCTACGCACAATCACACGGGTTGTTGTGGGCGGAAAAAGGTTACCATATTGATATAAAAACAAAAATTGTCGCACCACTAACAGCCAATGAGTACCAGAAAGCGCTGAAAAGAATAACCAAGTTTGACCATCTGCTCTTTGTGGCTGAAAAAGGCCCAGATGTACATACAGAAATGCTGCGTGCTCGCTATTCGTTTTTACAGCATGTCGATACACAAGCATTAATGAGACTGTCGGCGCGTTGGTCTGGTGTTCCAGATGACGATTTTGATAAACATCTAAAATCGTGTCTCTTTCATGACTTGATTCGCCACTACCAATTCAGGGCCGTGATATGTAGATATGGTCGCTACAAGCAACCACAAGTACTTCTACATCTTTATAAAAAAGATAATAAAACACTACCTGAATTTCTACCGGAAAAATGGGTTCATGACTGTCTAAGTTATGACACTGCTTCGATACTCTTGGATAGTGTGAAGATGGCGCAGCTTATTGCAAGCGAATCATCTTCCGTATTCCCTCCACTGAGATATTCAGCAGATAATTTCTTTGTATTCGGGCAGGACATAAACGATTTTTATCAAAAAAGGTGGGCAGAAGATGAGTCAGGTCAATCTATCATTAGTATTGAGTTTATTGCCCAAGACCCGAACCTTCAATGGTTCGAACTTTGAGAGTATCGGTAAAGTTTGACCGATAACAAAAAAACCACGCTACTGCGTGGTTTTTTACTACACACTGAAGTGTTTATGTAAATATCCCGGCAAAACGGTCCATTCACTTTTAGTGACCTTCCGACATACTGATTATTTCACCTGCGTCGATAGCTGAACTTAACGTTCAATATCTGTTTTAGTCTCTCACAGGTGTGTCTTTCCCTTTTCGAGAGCAACAGCCTTCCACGCAATTTTAAAGACCTCACCGGTACGGCAATCTGTCCAAAGAGTCAGACACAATATGGATGGTTACCAGCAACGCTTAATTCATTGTTGGTGTTCGAGATTCATACACCACTAGAGATGCGATGAACGTTCGCAAGGTTCGACTCAAGTTTAGAACGGGCATATTGTGCTCGCTATATCATATCATGCCAAACAAGTACGCCAGTAAGTACGCGAGAAAAGTGTTAGTACGATTTTATGGAAAGAAAAACTTATAACTATTTGATTTAAATGGTGCCGATAATAGGAGTCGAATCTACGACCTTCGCATTACGAAAGCAAGCCAACTCCAAAATGAGTACAAAAATGAGTATGATGAAGATAAAGTTTTTAATAAAAAAATATCAATAAGACACAATTAATATCACGGTTTAACGTCTAAATAAAATTGGTTGTCTCATGAGATGTCAGAAAATCTCATGAAACTCTCAAAACCCTCTAAAATAAAAGCACTTGCGTGGATTTTTCATAGTATCTTAAATTGATTTTACAAACGCATGATAAAGAAAAAGCGTAAGTAGCTTCCTCCACACGATCTACATCCTCACAAAAGAAACACCGAAATGATAGCGACCGTAGCAAGTTATAAGTAAGCATGTGTAGAAATCCTGAAAGGATTCTTTGAGGTGTAAAGTTCAATACGGTTGCTCCAATAAGAGAGGTCAGAAGTGGTATTCGCCATGCTGCTATCCTACTACGCTTAACGAATACGACTGTTTCTTCGCATTCGCAACAACCATTTGGCATTACTCAGCTTGGTAAAGACGTCCCTCGCCCGACCTCGCCTTCCGCCACACTTCATCATCCGTCAGTTCAGTCTGGATGAGTTCAATCGGCACGCCAGCATCGTTAATCATCGCAACAAAAAAGCCGTCGATCGGCTCATATGGCCCAAGTATAACCTCCTCATCGCGAATGGCCTCCAGGAGATCGGCCACCTTAAATGCCACATGTGGCACAGTGCGGATCAGATGATGCAAAGGTGAATCGGCTTCAAACCGGTGCCACTGCACCCGGAACTGGCCTGGATTATCGTCGGTGTACATGCCGGCACGTTGACTGTAACTGCCGTCTTGCAGGCCATCACTGACTGGAATCCCTAAGTGGTGAAAATCATACTGCAGGTGTTTTTTCAACGTTGTACTCCTGAGGGTTAATGTCTGTCAGACGGATAGGGTAACA
>Ga0308159_1001298_pt1 | contig 37964 bp, 36 predicted proteins | sample PhyCR1_FD_201040 | JGI IMG/M metagenome (GOLD analysis project Ga0308159, IMG submission 201040) | Phyllosphere microbial communities from UC Gill Tract Community Farm, Albany, California, United States - DLSLC.R1 | ecosystem: Host-associated > Plants > Phyllosphere > Unclassified | place: USA... | reverse complement strand
GTAGACGGGCTCGAGCATCGCGGCCATGCGCTCCTGCAGGTCGGCGATGGCGCCGGCATCCTCGGGGTACTCGTGCGCCAACGGGGCACCCGACAGGGACATGATCTGCGCCCCCTCCGTCGAGAACTGCCGGGCGGACGCGCCGATCAAGAACTCCATCACGGGCCCGAAACCGCCGTCGCGCCGGCGCATCAGATCGAGCGTCCACCCGCGAATCGCGCCCTCGCCGTATATCGGGAGCCACGACAGGAAACCGTCGACATCGCCCTGCGGTGACACCGCCAACGCGATACGCACCTCGGGATCGGCCGCCTCCTGTAGCGTGCCCAGGGTGAAGCCCATCTCGGGCAGTCCCTTGTCGCCCACCCAGCTCTCGGAGATCGCGCGGAGCTGCTGGCGCACGCCCCAAGTCTCGTCGGAGAGTTTCGACAGGCGGAACGTCATCCCCTCGCGCTCGCCGCGGTTGAGCGAGGTGCGCACCGCGCCCCACGCCTTTCCGGTGAACTGCAAACCCGGAAGATCGACGACGGTGTCGTCGGCGACGACGATGCGCCGCCAATCTTCCGGAACGGCGTCGGCCGTCGCCTCTCCGGCGCTGAAGAAGCACGGCGCGAGACCGGCGGCCTCGGCGGCGTCGATGAACGAGCGGATGGTCCGATCGCGGGAGGACGGGGGGCCGAGCGGATCCCCGAGCGCCAGGGCCACCCCGGAGCGTCGCTGATAGGCCACGATTCCGTGGCCGAAGCGGGCGTACGACATGCCGTCCCATGTCGTCATCCACGACAGTGTGCCCCCACCGCTCCCGCGCAGCCCGTTCTTCACGTCCTCCACGGTCGGCGCGGGCGTTTCCCCGAGCGCCGCGCGCGGCCGGGCGCGGAACGCGGCCCGCACGAGGAAGAAGTAGACGGATGCCACGAGCCAGAGCGCCGATGAGGCCAGAACGCTGGTGAAGTCGGCATCCAGGTCCGCTTCTATCCCGGTGAGGCCCACCAGGAGCAGGACGGCGAAGAGGAGCACCACGAGCAGGAGGTTCAGGGCGCTGTAGAGCATCACGACGACCCACGCCCAGCGGCGGCCGCGGCGCAGGGCAGTTGCCACCACGAGGACGACGAGCGTGTTGACGGCGACGTCGATCCACGAGCCCGAGGTCGCCGCCGACGATCCGAACGGACCGGTCATCGGGGCGACGTACCCGAGGATCTCGAACGCGCCGAGGGCGCACAGCACCACGAAAGCGATCAGACGCTGCTCGCGGACGCTCACGCGCTGAGGTCGCAACGACCGGTCGACGCCGAGCACGAGGGCGACGGCGAGGACGCGCTCGAGGTCGGGGAGCGAGCCGTAGTAGAGGAACGTGAGGGCCAGACCCGCGATCAGGACCGTCCAGGCGCGCAGGCGCCACGGCGAGGGGAGCACGGCGAAAGCCGCGGCGAGACACGCGAAGACACCGCCGGACGGACCGACGTCGAGCGCCATGGCCTGCTGTTGAGCCCACGGCCACGGCAGGAAGGCCGCCACCCACAGGAGCAGCGACGCGGCGAAGATCGAGAAGAGCTGCCCCACGGCGAAGTACGCGGCAGCGACGCGCGTGCCGCGGCGAACCTCGAGAAAGCCCATTCCCACGAGGGTCGGGAGGCCGACGAGGTACAGCCAGGGCGCACCGACCACGAACGTGCCGGTGACGGGCGTCCACCAGCGACCGGCCTCGAGGGCGGGAAGACCGTAGGCGAGCGAGGCGAAGGCGTCAGAGGCCGCGAAGGGACTCCACAGGGCGCCGGTGGCGACACCGACGACCACGAGGATGCCGACCAGGACGAGCGTGGCCGGCAGTCGGCGCGCGAGCTGCGCCGCCCGTCGGAACGTCGAGTTCTCCCCCATGCCGCTCACGATAGGGCACGGTCGTTCCGCCCGCGGGGAACAGGTGCGGAGGGCGCCGACTCAGGCCCCGGAAACGGAGACGGCGTGCCACCCGGCACGGGCGTGGGCGAGGGCCTGCTCCGCGTCGGTCGCCGCGCGAGCCGCGGCCAGCTGCCGATGCGCGTCCTCGAGACGCAGGCGTTCGCCGATCGCGGCAATGGACCCGCGTGCCTCGGCGGCGGCGAGAGCGGCGCGCGCGCAGGCGAGGGTGCCGGGGAGGGCGGCACGAGCGGCCTCGAGACGTTCGCGGGGGCTCATCGCGTCGGCGAGGGTGTCGTCGCGCGTCTCGCGGACCCGGGCGACGGTCGCGATCGCCCATCGCGGCCGACGGGCGGCTTGTGCGGCGGCCAGGTCGAGGTCCTGCGCCGCGGCGCGCAGACGGTCGAGGGCGTCGGGTGCCGCTTCGGCCGGGCGGCGGGATGCCGATGCCGTCGCCGCCTCGATCTCGGCCCGCGCCGCAGCGAGCTCGGCGTCCGCGTTCTCGGCCGCCTGCAGGGCGATGCGATGCGCGTCTTCGACGGCGCGCAGCTGACGTTCGGCGCGGAGGAGCGCGGCGGTGGCCGCGACAAGATGGGCCCCGTCGGGCGCGGAGGCGGCGCGCTCGAGAGCGTCGTCGACCTCACGGAGGGCGTCGGATGCCGCCCGCGCGGCCGTCTCGGCATCGTCCCGGTCTTCGCGGGCGAAGCGATCCCGCAGAGCGGCCACCAAGGGCTCGGGGTCGCCCATCGCCTCGAGCAGGTCGTCGCGTCGACGCCGGGTGAGGTTGAGGAGGTCGGCCGGGGTGCGGTGCGCCCGCGCCCACTCCTGCAGCTGCTCCAGGGTGCGCTCGACCCGCCGGGTCTGATCGTCGAACCCGGTGCGCAGTCTGCCCGCGTCGTCGCCGCGCCGGGCCGCGACGCCCGTGTCGCCCTCGAGACGCGCGAGGTCGGAGAATCCGCGGTCGCGCGCCCGGACGGCGGCCGCGCGGGCTCGGCGGAGATCGGCCGGCTCGTCCGCGGCATCCATCGCATCGACGGCGCGGAAGGCCACGTCGAGTCGGGCCACGGCGTCGTCGAGACGGAGGAGCGCATCGCCCGCTGCGGTGACGGCCCGGGCAGCCGCCGCGCGCGCCCGCGGGGAGCGGCGGGAGAACCGCACAGCGATCACGATCGCCGCGACGACCAGAGCCGCGACGAGGAGGGCGACCGCCGCGAGGATCACCCCGTCGACCTCAGACACCGGCGGGGGCGTCCGATTCCAACGAGTCGTCGACCAGCAGGAGGGCGCGGAGCTGGTCGACGTCGTCGACGGCCGCCTGCGCGCCGTCCGCCTCGTGGGGCCAGCTGAAGCCCCAGCGAACGAAGATCACCGGCACCCCGGCATCCGCCCCTCCTTCGACGTCGTGGTGCCGATCGCCGATGAGGATGGGGCGCGAGGTGTCGGCTCCGGCGGCCTCAAGGCGACGCAGCGCCTCGCGCACGACGTCGGCCTTGGTGCTCAGGGTGCGCTCGTCGAGGGTGGCGCCGACCATGGCCTCGAGGGAGGGGGCGAGACCGAAGTGGTCCATGAGGGCGACGACCTGCACCTCGGGTTTCGAGCTCGCCGTCGACTGCGGGATGCCCGCCGCGTGCAGCTCGTGCACCAGTTCGCCGACACCCGCGTACAGGCGCGCGCTGACCGTGTAACCCTCGCTCTTGTTCAGCCCGCGGTAGAAGGTGACGGCCTCGGTCGCCTGCTCGGGCGTCATGCCGACGTTCGCCTGGAACGACTCGTACATCGGCGGACCGATCCAGCGCGACAGCTCTCCACGCACCGGGGGCGTGCGCCCGAAGTGCTCCAGTGTGATCGTCAATCGGCGGAGGATGCCCTCCGATGCGTCGACGAGGGTTCCGTCGACGTCCCACAGGACGCAGGAGAAGGGAGAGCGTGCAGACATGCGTCCACGCTACCGGCGCGGCATCCGCCCGGCTCGATCCGGCGCGGTCAGAACAGGCGCGGGGCGCCCGACTGCACGCCCTTCATCTCGTCGTAGTCGAGGACCAGGCACCGGATGCCGCGATCGGTGGCGAGGACGCGGGCCTGCGGCTTGATCTCCTGCGCGGCGTAGACGCCCGTGACCGGCGCCAGCAGGGGGTCGCGGTTGAGGAGCTCGAGGTAGCGCGTGAGCTGCTCGACGCCGTCGATGTCGCCGCGACGCTTGACCTCGATCGCCACCGTGCCCGTGCCGTCGTCGTTGCGCAGGAGCAGGTCGACGGGGCCGATCGCGGTAGGGTACTCGCGGCGAACGAGCGTGAGGTTCTCGCCGACCACCGAGACCTGCTCGGACAGAAGCCGCTGCAGGTCGGCCTCGACGCCGTCCTTGATCAGCCCCGGGTCGACACCGAGGTCGTGGGCGGTGTCGTGGATGACCTCGTGGATGCGCACCAGGAGCGCATCACCGGTCTTCGCGTGGGTGACACGCCACCGCTCGATCACGCCGTCCTCGACGTCGACTTCGTCGGGCTGCTCGAGGGTGAGCGAGCACGGCGGGCTCATCCAGTTCAGCGGCTTGTACGAGCCGCCGTCGGAGTGCACCAGCAGGCTGCCGTCGTTCTTGTGGACGAGCAGGCGGGTGGCGAGGGGGAGATGCGCGTTGAGGCGGCCGGTGTAATCGACGGAGCAACGGGCGATGACGAGACGCACCCACTCAGCCTAATTGCGCCCCGCCGCGTCGCGTCGCGCGGGCTCGGCCTCCGCCTTCTCGGCGACGACGAGCGGCTTTGCTGCGCCGGAGAAGAGTCCGGACGCCACGATCAGGCCGACCACGATGAGCAGGGTGTTCAGCAGGCCGATGTGGTCGCCGATCCATCCGAGGATCGGGGGACCGCAGAGGAAGGCGACGTAGCCGATGGTGGCGGCCGCGGCCACGCGGGAGGCGGCCTTGGCGGGATCGTCGGCGGCGGCGGACATGCCGATCGGGAAGCCGAGCGAGGCGCCCAGGCCCCACAGAGCGGCACCCGCGAAGACGAGTGGGCCGTACGGGGCCAGGATGAACAGCAACAGGCCCGCGGCGGCGGTGCCGGCGAGCACCCGCAGGACGAGCACGCGACCGAGGCGATCGACGACGGGACCGCCCGCGATGCGGCCGACCGTCATGGCGACGGAGAACACCGCCAGCACCGCCGGCCCCGCCTCTTCGGGCGCGCCGTGGCCGTAGACCACCGCGGAGGGCAGCCAGTCGTTCGCGCTGCCCTCGGCGAAGGCCATACCGAGCATGATGACGCCGAGTGTGTAGGTGCGGGGCTCGCGCCAGGCCTGCAGCGAGACCGAGAGGCGCTCGCGCCAGTGGGCGCGCTCTTCGTCGGCGGGGGCGTCCATCGCGACCTCCGCCCGCGGCACGTTGGCGACCGACACGAAGGCGACGACGATGATCACGACCCCCATCGCGACGCAGTGGGCGATGACCGGGACGCCGAGGCTCACCGCGACGAAGCCGAGTCCTGCGCCGATGACGGTTCCGAAGCTGAAGAAGGCGTGCAGCAAGGGCATGATCGTGCGCCCGGTGGCCTTCTCGAGCGCCGCTCCCTCGACGTTCATCATCACGTCGACGGCGCCGTTGCCGAATCCGAAGAGCGCGAGACCCACCAGGGCGACGGCGAAGAGCTGCAGGGAGTCCGCCCCGAAGCCGATGATCATGAGCCCGATGCCGACGAGCAGCAGGGCCACGAGCATTCCGCGGCGCGCGCCGATGCGGGCCATCACGGCCGGGGCGATCGACAGGCCGATGATGGATGCCACGCCCATGCCCAGCAGCAGCAGCCCGACGCCGGAGTTCTCGATGCCGAGCGATTCGCGGATCGCGGGCACGCGCGACGCCCAGGTGGAGATGCTGAGCCCGCTCGCGAGGAAGATGGCGCAGATCGCGAGGTGCCAGCGGACGAGCTGGGACCGGGTGAGCGTCGAGTGCATGTCGACACTGTACCGAATCGATTCGACGCACATCGAATCGATTCGGTAAGGCGCCGATCGACAGGTACGATCGGCGCGTGAGCACCCGTCGCGCGACCATCAGCGATGTCGCCCGTGAGGCCGGCGTTTCGGCCTCGACGGCGTCCGTGGTGTTCAGCGGCAAGACGCCCACCTCGCAGGCCACCCGGGCCCGCGTGTTGGCCGCTGCCGAGAGCCTGGGCTACACCGGACCGGATCCGCGCGCGGCCTCGCTGCGTCGCGGACGCTCGGGGATCGTCGGCGTGGTCTTCGACCAGCACCTCGGGACGGCGTTCCTCGATCCCGTGACCACCCACATGATGGACGGACTGGCCGATGGCGTCTCGCGTCTGGGCGCCGCACTCCTGCTGCTGCGCGACGACGGCGAGACGGTGAGCGAACCCTCGCTACACACCGCTCCCATCGACGCCGCCGTGCTGATCGGCTGCAGCCCGCGCATGCGCGATTCGCTCGAGATCGTCCGAGGTCGTGGCATCCCGGTCGTGGTCGTCGAGGGCGACGCGGGTGAGGGCGTGCCGCAGGTGCTGCTCGACAACGCCGAGGCCCAGCGCGCGGCCGCACGCCACCTGTGGGCGCTCGGCCACCGCGACGTCGTCATCGTCACCCTCCCGACCGACACCGCGCGTCGTCGCGGCTGGATCGCCGACGATGCCCAGGTGCGCGTCGACGTGACCGCCGACCGTCTGGCCGGAGCCCGCGAGGTGTTCCCCGATGCCCCCGCGGTGGCCGCCGCCACCAGTTCGATCGACGAGGGCACGATCGCCGGTCGGGCGATCTTCGCCGATCCCGACAACCGTCCGACCGCTGTCATCGCGCAGAGCGATCTGCTCGCGGCCGGGGTGATCCGTGCGGCCGAGGAGGCAGGGCTCCGTGTCCCCGACGACGTGAGCGTCACCGGCTTCGATGGTGTGGTCGTCGACGGTCTCGCCCCCCACGTGCTGACCACGCTCGTTCAACCCGCCACGGCGAAGGGTCGGGCGGCCGGCGAGGCGGTGGCCGCGATGCTGGAGGACGAGACGCCCTCGGGACTGGACCTGCAGTGCACCTTCCGCGAGGGGACCACCACCGCTCCGCCGCGTAGCACATGAGGGGGCGGGGTGCTGCAACTCTCATGCTCCGCATAGAATAGGCACGACACCCCGAGAGCCCGGGCACCTGCCCGTCGACCCCGAGGAGGCCCGACCGTGCTGATCTTCCTCGGCGCCTTCGCGGCCGTGCCCCTTCTCTTGCCGTGGCTCGTCTCGCGAATCGGTGCCCGCGCCTTCTACGCGGCCGCGGTGCTTCCGGGTCTTGCTTTCGCGCACGCCGTCATCCTCGCCCCCTCGGTGTTCGCGGGCGACATTCCCTTCGAGGAATATCGCTGGATCCCGGCGATCGACGTTTCGCTCTCGATGCGCATGGACGTGCTCGGCTGGTTGCTGACCCTCGTGGTGACGGGCGTCGGTGCGCTGGTGATGCTGTATTGCCGGTGGTACTTCCGTGGCAAGACCGCGGGTGTCGGGCAGTTCTCCGCCGTCCTGCTCGGCTTCGCCGGCGCGATGTACGGGCTCGTGCTCACCGACGACATCGTCGTCCTCGTCATGCTGTGGGAAGCCACGAGCGTGCTGTCCTACCTGCTCATCGGGTATTACCACGGTCGCGCCGCGAGTCGCCGCGCCGCCCTCCAGGCTCTGCTGGTCACGACTCTGGGCGGGCTCGTGATGCTGATCGGCGTCGTGCTCATGGTCGTGCAGGCGGACACCTCGAGCCTGTCGGCGATCCTCGCCGACCCGCCCACGGGGACCGTCGTCGACATCGCGGTGCTGTTGCTGCTGGTCGGCGCGCTCAGCAAGTCGGCGATCTTCCCCTTCCATTTCTGGCTCCCCGGTGCCATGGCGGCGCCCACGCCGGTCAGCGCGTACCTGCACGCGGCGGCCATGGTGAAGGCGGGTATCTACCTGATCGCGCGACTCGCGCCCGGGTTCGCCGAGACGCCGTTCTGGCGCCCGACCCTGATCGCCCTCGGTGTCTTCACGATGCTGCTCGGCGGCTTCCAGGCGCTGCGCGAGCGCGACCTCAAGCGCATCCTCGCGTTCGGCACCGTGAGCCAGCTCGGCTTCCTGACGGTGATGCTCGGGTACGGAACGAGGGATGCCGCTCTCGCCGGCGTCGCGCTCCTGCTCAGTCACGCGCTGTTCAAGTCGTGCCTCTTCCTCGTCGTGGGCGTGATCGACCGCCAGCTGAACACGCGAGACATCGGCCAGCTCTCCGGCCTCGGCCGACAGGCTCCCGTCATGGCCACGGCGTCGTTCATCGCGATCTTCTCGATGGCAGGGGTCATTCCCACGCTCGGGTTCGTCGCGAAAGAGACCGCACTGACGGCTCTGTTGCACGAGGCCGAGGCGGGGGCGGGGTGGGGGCTCGTCGCCCTGGTCGGCATCGTCCTCGGCTCGGCGCTCACGGCGGCCTATGGCATCCGTTTCCTCTGGGGCGCGTACGGGATCAAGCGCGACGTCGACACGACCGACTGGCCCGATCCGCCCATCGGCTTCCTGTCGGCTCCGGTGCTGCTTGCGGCGGCTTCGCTCGCCCTCGGCTTCCTCGCGCCGGTCGTCGACCACTGGCTCGCGCCGTACGCCGACGGTCTGCCCGAGGCGACGACAGGGGTCGAGGCTCCCGAATACCCGTACCACCTCGCCCTCTGGCACGGTCTCGAGCCCGCGCTGTTCCTCTCTCTCGGCACTCTGGCCCTCGGCGCCGGGATCTTCTGGCTGGTGCGAAAGACGCAGCTGCACAAGCGCGCCCGCGTTCTGCCGTTCACCGCGAACGACGTCTACAACGCCACACTGCGCGGCGTGGACTTCACCTCGGAATGGGTCACCGCCCGCTTCCAGCGCGGCTCGCTGCCCTTCTACGTCGGCACGATCTTCATCGTGCTGGTCGTCGCCGAGGGCACAGCCCTCTTCGCCTCCGCGGAATGGCGGGCGCAGCTCGACGCGTGGCACACCCCGACGCAGCTGATCGCCGCGCCGCTCATGATCGCGGCGGGGATCCTGGCGGTCCGCGCCCGCAAGCGCTACACCGGCGTCGCGCTGGTCTCGGTCACCGGCCTCGGTCTCGTCGTGCTCTTCGCCACCAGCGGGGCCCCCGACCTGGCGCTCACCCAGATCCTCGTCGAGACGGTCACCCTCGTGGTGTTCGCGCTCGTGCTGCGACGTCTGCCGGCGCGCATGGGCGAGCAGAACGCCTCCGTCGCCCCGCTCGCCCGGGCCGTGCTCGGCGCGGGCGTCGGTCTCACGATGGCTCTGGTGGCGATCGTGGCGACGGGCGCGCGCCAAGACGCCCCCATCTCTCTCGCGTGGCCGCCTCTCGCCTACGAGATCGGCCACGGCCGCAACGTCGTGAACGTCGCTCTCGTCGATCTCCGCGGCTGGGACACCATGGGCGAGCTCTCGGTGCTCGTCCTGGCCGCCACCGGCGTGGCATCCCTCGTCTTCATCACCGACCGCAGCGACAACCTCGCTCGCCGCTCAGGCACCGCTCGCGCGCGCGTGGGGCTCGGGCGGCGTCGTCCCCTGGTCGAGACAGACAGCGGCGTCCGTGCGCAGCGCGTGGGAGAGACCGATGCCCCGCGTGCCTGGCTGGTGTCGGGGGCGAAAGTGCAGCCCGAGAACCGCTCGATCCTGCTCGAGATTATCGTCCGGGTGCTCTTCCACTCCGTGATGGTCGTGTCGCTGTACCTCCTCTTCGCCGGTCACAACCTGCCCGGCGGCGGTTTCGCGGGCGGCCTGGTCGCCGGTCTCGGCCTCGTCATGCGGTACATCGCGGGCGGGCGCTGGGAGCTGGGGGCGGCCGCGCCCACCGACGCCGGCCGTCTGCTCGGGGCAGGCATGGCGATCGCGGTTCTCTGCGCCATGGTGCCGATGTTCTTCGGGTTCGCCCCCCTGCAGAGCTTCACTTTCGAGGGTGAGCTGCCGGTCATCGGGCACTGGGAGTTCGTCACGAGCACGATCTTCGACGTCGGGGTGTACCTCGTCGTCATCGGTCTGGTGCTCGACGTGCTCCGCAGCCTCGGCGCCGAGGTCGACCGCCAGTCGCAGCTCCCCGAAGACGCCGAGGTGAAGACGTCATGAGCATCTCCCTCGTCCTCGTCATCGTCATGGCCGTGCTCTTCGCGTGCGGCGTCTACGCGATGCTCGAGCGCAGCCTGACCCGTGTGCTGATCGGCTTCCTGCTGCTGGGCAACGCAGCCAACCTGCTGCTGCTCATCGTCATGGGCCGTCCCGCCCTCGCGCCCTTCTACGACGGTGAGACGGATGCCGCGGACATGTCCGACGCGTTACCCCAGGCCCTCATGCTCACGGCGATCGTCATCACCTTCGCGATCTCGGCGTTCCTGCTCGCGCTGATCTACCGCTCGTGGCAGCTCGGTCAGGCCGACACCCTCGTCGACGACGCCGACGACATCGCGCTGCGCGCTCGCGTGGCCAACGAACCCGAGGACGCGATGGACGAGGAGTCGCGATCCGACGACGACGACGTCACCACCGACTTCGTCGGCGACGTCGCCGCGCCCATCCGCGTGCTGCACCAGGGCGACCTGTCCCAGCTCGTCGACGACGCGCCCGTGGACCGCGTCGCCGTGGGCCGTGCCCGTGCCCCGCGATCCGACGAGCCCCTCGCCCGGGAGGGCGACGAGTCCGTCGAGGTCGACGAGAGCGACGCCCCCCGCGACCCCCAGGACGGTGATCGCTCATGAGCGCCCTCGTGCCGCTGCTCGTCGGCATCCCCCTCATCGGCGCCGCGATCAACCTCATCTTCGGCCGCCGGAAGAAGACGCAGATCGTCGTGTCGGTGGCCTCGCTCTCCGCGGTGCTGGTCCTGGGTGCGATCCTGTTGGTCGCGGTCGACACGAACGGGCCGATCGCGGTCGCGATCGCCGCGTGGCAGATCCCCCTCGGCATCGTGCTCTACGTCGACGTGCTCGCGGCGCTCCTCGTCGTGGTGACGAGCATCGTCCTGCTCGCGGTCCTGCTGTTCTCGATCGGGCAGGGGGCGGCCGACAACGACGAGGACACCCCGGTCTCGATCTTCTACCCGGCGTACCTGATCCTGGGCGCGGGCATCTTCAACGCCTTCATCGCGGGCGACCTGTTCAACCTCTACGTGGGCTTCGAGATCCTGCTCGTCGCCTCGTACGTGCTCATCACGCTCGGCGGCACCGAGTCGCGCATCCGCACGGGCGTCGTCTACATCGTGGTGTCGCTGGTGTCGTCGATCCTGTTCCTGGCCGCGATCGCCATGGTCTACGGAGCCCTCGGCACGGTCAACATGGTGCAGATCAGCGAGCGTATGGCCCTGCTCCCGCAGGACACGCAGACGATCCTGCACCTCATGCTGCTGCTCGCCTTCGCGATCAAGGCGGCGGTGTTCCCGCTGTCGTTCTGGCTGCCGGACTCGTACCCCACGGCTCCCGCGCCGGTCACGGCGGTCTTCGCGGGCCTGCTCACCAAAGTCGGCGTCTACGCGATCATCCGCACCGAGACGCAGCTCTTCGTCGACAACGACATCAACTTCCTGCTGATGATGGTGGCGCTCGCGACGATGATCGTCGGTGTCCTCGGCGCGGTGGCGCAGGCCGAGCTCAAGCGCATCCTGTCGTTCACGCTGGTGAGCCACATCGGCTACATGATCTTCGGGCTGGCGATCAATACGCCGCTCGCCGTGGGGGCGACGATCTACTACATCGTCCACCACATCATCGTGCAGACGACCCTGTTCCTGGCGGTGGGGCTCATCGAGCGCCGGGCGGGCAGCACCTCGATCCTGAAGGTGAAGGGTCTGATGCGCGCGGCGCCTCTTCTCGCCGTGCTGTACTTCATTCCGGCGATCAACCTGGGCGGGCTCCCGCCGTTCTCGGGATTCATCGGCAAGTACGCGCTCTTCGACGCGGCGGCTCAGGTGGGCACCCCGGTCATGATGGTGCTGATCGTGGGTGGCATCGTCACCTCGATCCTCACTCTCTACGCGCTCATGCGTGCGTGGAACCTGTCGTTCTGGCGTGAGGACGACGATTCGGCCGAGACGACCGAGCGCATCGCGTACCTCGGCAACGCCCCCGCAGCCACCATCTCCACCGAGCGGCGGACCATCCCGACCATCATGACCATGGCGACGGCGGGCATGGTGATCGTGACGATCTCGCTGACCGTGTTCGCCGGGCCCTTGCTCGATGCGTGCCTGCGCGCGGGCGAGCGCATCTACGGCGGGGTCACCCTCGTTCAGCTTCAGGATGCGGAGGGCGAGTGATGAGCCCGACGCGTCGCGCGCAGATGTCGCTTTTCCTGCACCAGCTGCCGCTGCTGGTCTGGCTCCTGGCGCTCTGGATGCTGCTGTGGGGGCAGTTCACCTGGCTCGCCTTCCTCACCGGGCTCGTCATGGCGGTCTTCGTCACGCGCGTCTACCGCCTGCCCCCGGTCGAGCTCTCCGGCCGCATCAACCTCTGGTACGGCCTGATCTTCGTTCTCACCTTCATCGGCGCGGTGGTCAAGGGGTCCCTCATCGTCGCCTGGCAGGTGCTCGATTTCCGGCGTCCACCCGGGGCGGCCATCATCGCCGTACCGCTGCGCGTGGACGACGACGTGATCATGGCCCACACGGCCGTCACCGCGTCGCTCATCCCCGGCTCGCTCATCGTCGACGTCGACCGCGAGAATCGCACACTCTTCCTTCATACGATCGGCGTGCGCGACGAGAACGATCTCGAGCACCAGCGTCGTATCGTGCTCGGCTGGGAGGCCCGCATCACCCGAGCCGTGGGGTCGAAGGAAGAGATGCAGGAGCTGCGCGCGAAGATCGCGGAGTCCGAGGCCGATGCCCGTCACGGCGTCGAAACGCCGCGCGACGGGAGGACCCTGACGTGAACGCTCTCGTGCTGGTCATCCTCATCGTCTTCGCGGTCGCGGCCGTGCTCGCACTCATCCGACTGGTGATCGGTCCGTCGATCCTCGACCGCGCGGTCGCCGCCGACGTGCTGCTGACCGAGGTCATCTGCATCCTGGGTGCCGACATGGTGATCAACCACCACACGCGCTCGCTCCCGGCGATGCTCGTCATCGCCGCCGTCGGCGTGTTCGGCTCGATCGCCGTCGCTCGCTTCGTCGCGCGCAAGGAGAATCCGCGATGACCATCGAGTCCGTCCTCGACACGATCGCGCTGGTCCTGGTGCTGATCGGCGCCGTGCTCTGCCTGACCGCGACCATCGGTCTGCTGCGCTGGCCCGACGTCCCCTCTCGGCTGCACGCCTCGACGAAGCCGCAGGTGCTCGGCGTGCTGCTGATCGTGATCGCCGTCGCGCTGTCGCTGCGCACGTGGGAGGCGGTGGCCTTCGGCATCCCGATCATCCTCATCCAGTTCGCGACCGCGCCGCTCGCCGCGCACATGGTCGGGCGGGCTGCGTACCGCAACCGGACGACCGACGAAGAGAACCTCTTCATCGACGAACTCCACCACAGCACCGAGCAACCCGGCTCCACCGGGGCGCAGTCGCGGCCCGAGAGCTGACGCGTTCAGGCGCCGGCTTGGCGCACGTCCTCCTGCGCCTGCGGTGAGGCGGTGCCCTCGGCCGGTTCAGGAGTGGAGGTGCGGTGATCGAGTTCGCGCGCCTCGCGTTCTTCCCGGCGCCCCTCGGCGAGGAACGCGAGACGGTTGAGGCACTCGTGGTTGCGGGCCACGAGCATCGGCTTCCATGCGAGTCGGGGCAAGAGTGAGGCGGCTCCCGAGACGGGTTCTTCGACGATCGTGACCGCCGTGCCGTCCGCGTGGGCGCGCGCGTCGATGCGGATCACGCCTCGACCCAGGATGCCGGCCTCGGGCCTCAGGCGCATCCGGCGAGGGGGATCCCACTCGACGATCTCGGTCTCGTCGTGGATCATCACGGGCCACACTCCCAGGGAGTGATGGATACGCGAACCCTCTCGCGGCCACTGCTCGTCGACGTCGCGCATACGCGCCGCGCCGACCACCCAGACCGGGTAGAGCCAGCCGTCCGACAGGACGGCGAACAGGTCGTCGGGCGTGCAGCGCATGAGGCGCGTGTTGCGGGCGGCCATGGCATCCCTCCGGTCGGCGTCCTCCGACTGTAGAGGGCGGCCGTCGAGGGCGGCGGACCCCTTGACCGGGCGAGACCCGTGACCTCGCGCGGTCACGACGGCGTCCGCCGTGCCGACTATGGCGGTGTGGGCAACGGGAGAATCGTCCGGGTCGATGAGTGCGTACGTGTAAGAGCCTTCAGCAGTACGTGTTCACGCCGCCTCAGCCGATCAGGCTCGGCTGCAGGTCGCGGAGGGTGCGGTGGTGCGTCATGCGCGTCACGCCGATCGCCGCGACCAGCACGCCGCCGACCATCCACGCCCCCAGCACGAGCAGGTCCTGACCGACCCTCGAGACGTCCCCGCCGTACATGACCTGGCGCATGGCATCCACCACGTAACCCATGGGCAGCACGTGGTGCAGCGCCGCGAGGGGGCCGGGCAGGGTCTGCCAGGGGAAGGTGCCACCGGCGGTGACGAGCTGGAGCACCATCAGCACGAGACCGAGGAACTGACCCACCGACCCGAGCCAGACGTTCAGCGCGAGGACGATCGCCGCGTACGTCGCCGAGGCGAAGAGCAGGATGCCGAGAGCGGCCCACGGATTCGCGAACGAGAACTGCAGCGCGAACGCGAGGATCGTGAACAGCCCCACCATCTGCAGGGCCCCCAAGCCCGCGGGAGTGAGCCACCCGGCGAGGGTGACACGGAAGGGCGAGCGCAGCGCCGTCACGGCGCGCTTCGACACCGGCTTGACGATGAGGAACAGCGCGTAGATGCCGATCCATCCGGCCAGCGCGGCGAAGAACGGAGCCAGTCCCGCGCCGTAGTTCTGCGCCTTCGTGACCGAACTCGTGCCCACGGCGACGGGGTCCGAGATGGCCGAGGCCTGCGCCTGGCGCGTGGCGTCGTCCGAGTCGGGGATCTGCTGGACACCCGCGCTGAGACCGTCGCGGAGCTGGGTCGCGCCGGTCGAGAGCTGCCCGATGCCGTCGTCCAGCTTGGTCGCTCCGTCGCGCAGCTGCGCGGTTCCGTCGCGCAGCTGGGAGGCCCCGGATGCCGCGGTGGCGGCGCCCTCGGCGAGGGCCGATGCCCCATCGGCCGCGGTGGCGGCGCCGGTGGCCAGGGCGGCGCTTCCCGAGGCGACCTGGCGGGCGCCGTCGTCGAGCTGATCGATCTGCTTCACCGTGTCCTGGACGCGCGCGTTCGCGGTCGTGAGGCGCTCGCCCACGGGGTCGAGGCGCGAGAGGATCGCATCGATGCGGGACTGATCGAGTCCGGCGTCGGCCAGGGCCTTCGCGATGTCCGTTCGGGCCTGCGGGAGCTGCGACGCGGCATCGCCCGCGACCGAGCCCACCTGACGGGCCGCGGCGTCGAGGCGGTCGACGCCTCCGGCGACCTGCCGGGCGCCGTCGGCGACACGGGCCGAGCCGTCGCGGAGCTGAGCGGTTCCGTCGCGCAGTTGGTTCGCGCCGGACGACAGCTGGGCATTGCCGTCGGCGAGTTTCGCCGCGCCGTCGGCCAGGGGGGCCGACCCGGCCGCGAGCTGCGACGACCCGTTCTTCGCGGTCGCGAGACCGTCGACGAGCTGGGTCGCTCCGTTCGTGGCATCCACGAGCTTCACGCGGATCGTGTGCAGGGCGTCGAGCAGCGAGAGACCCGCCTCGTCGACGACCTTCTTCGCCACCGACTGCTGGATCTTCGCCACCGCCTGCGTGCCGATCGTCGAGGCGAGGTAGTTGTTCGCGTCGTTGGTGCGCAGTTCGATGTCGGCCTGGCGAGGAGCGTTGCTCGAGAGCGTCGCAACGGCTTCGGAGAAGCCGGCCGGCAGGGTGACGATGAAGTCGAAGTCGCCCGCCTGCAGACCGGCGTCGGCCTGATCGGACGAGACCCGGTGCCACTGGAAGGTGTCGCTGTCGAGCAGTTGCTCGGCGGCTTCATCGCCGAGGTTGCGGTGCTGACCGTTCACGTCGGCGCCCTTGTCGTCGACCACGAGAGCGACCGGCACGCTCGAGAGGTTGCCGTAGGGGTCCTGGTTGGCCCAGAGGTACAGGCCGCCGTACAGGATCGGCACGGCGAGCAGCGCGATCAGCGCGATCACCGACATGCGCGTCGAGGTGAGCCGGCGCAGCTCGGCGGTGATCATCTGCGGGATCTTCATCGGGCGGCCTCCACCGTCTCGTCGAGGGCGTCGATCGTCGTCTTCGACGCATGGCCGGCGATCACCAGCACCGCGTAGCCGCGCTCGGCGAACTCCTGCGCGATCCGCCACCAGGCGAGGGGTTCTCCGCCGTGGCGATCGGGGGCGACCAAGACCAGCCCCTCGACGTCCTTCCGGAGCGCCGCGAGCTCGAGCAGCAGCCGCACGCGGGCTGCCGGCTCGACGTTGCCGATCGCCATCGGGGCGAGAGACGCGAGCCCGATGCCCTCGAGCCAACGCGCCGCGGCGAACGGGTTGGGGGCATGGCCGGCGAACATCAGCTCTTCGGCGACGACACCGGTCACGGTGACGTTCGACTCGGGCTCCGAGACCACCGGTGCGTCCACGAGGGCGACACGTCGACGGATGGCCGACGCGTCGGTGCGGCCGTCGATCGTGACCGTTCCGCTGTCGACTTTCATGCGCCCGGATGCCACCAGGCCCAGCACCGTGGGGCGCTGCTCGGTCTCGGCGACCACCAGGGTCGCGCCGCCGGTCTCATACGAGGTGGACGTCTCGGGCAGGGCGCTCTGCGCGCGGCCCTTTGCGACGGCGTTCAGGACGATTCTCACTGCGCCTCCAGGTCGGGGTGCTGTTCCAGCAGGGCGCGCGCCTCGGTCCAGGACAGGCCGGCGATGCTCAGGACCGCGCACACCGCGATCGAGCGGGCCGTCGAGGAGCCGGCATCCACTCGGGCGACGACCATGCGTCCGGTCTCTTCGAGCAGGCGGGCGAGGGTCGGGGCGGGCAGGTCCGTCCGCAGCTCTCCCGCTTCTTGCCCGCGGCGCACGATCTGGTCGATGCGGCGGCGGAGCGGGGCGAGGGCGTCGGAGGTCTCGGCGAGGTGCGCGTCGTCGAGGGCGAGGGCCGCGGCGGCCTGCACGTGGGCGGCTTCGCGCCAGAGTTCGGATGCCAGGCGGGCGAGCGCGACGCGGGAGTCCTGGTCGTCGACGCGGGCGGCGATGGCGTTGAAGCGGGTCGCTCCCGCGGCGATGACCTCGCGCACGATGGCGTTGCGGTCGTCGAAGTGGCCGTAGAGGGCGCGGCGCGAGAGGCCCGCGCGGCGGGCGATCGTGTCGATCGAGGCGCGCGGGTCGTGGCCGATGGCCGCGGTGGCGGCGTCGAGGATGCCGGCGCGGTTCTCGACGGCGTCGCGGCGGGTGGGGGTGCTCACGGGTGACCAGTGTACGCCGAAAGTGCACGCTCGTGTGCAAGTTATTCCGTGTTGCCCGCTGGCGTCCTGCTGCGCGCGAGTGAGGGGTCAGGTTCTGTCGCCTGGCGTCGTCGTCGGCGACAGTTTTTGACCCCTCACGCGGGGGGGCCGAGGCGACAGTTGTCGACCCCTCGGGCGACGCGAGCCCCCGACGCGAAAGAGCCCGCGGCGCCGGAGGGGCGTCGCGGGCTCTCGTCGAGGGGTCTGTCAGTCGGTGCCGGAGTCGAACGCGGCGCCTTCGCCCGCGGCATCCGTCGCGTCGGCGAGGCGCTCGCCGGCCGCGTCGAGCGGCGACGCCGACTCGATGATGTCTTGCGCACCGCCGGCGGCGACGTCGCCGACGAGCTCGCCGGTCGGTCCGCCGAGCAGGCCCATCGCGGCGTACTGCTCGAGACGTGCGCGCGAGTCGGCGATGTCGAGGTTGCGCATGGTGAGCTGACCGATGCGGTCGACCGGGCCGAACGCCGCGTCGCCGACGCGCTCCATCGAGAGCTTTTCGGGCGAGTACGACATTCCGGATGCCACGGTGTCGAGGATCGTGTAGTCCTCACCGCGGCGCAGGCGCACGGTGACCGAACCGGTGATCGTCGACCCGACCCACTTCTGGATCGACTCGCGCAGCATGAGCGACTGCGGCTCGAGCCAGCGGCCCTCGTACATGAGGCGACCGAGGCGGCGACCCTGCTCGTGGTACGTGGCGAGGGTGTCCTCGTTCAGGATGCTGTTGACCAGGCGCTCGTACGTGAGGAACAGCAGGGCCATGCCCGGCGCCTCGTACACACCACGCGACTTGGCCTCGATGATGCGGTTCTCGATCTGGTCGCTCATGCCCAGGCCGTGGCGGCCGCCGATGGTATTGGCCTCGCGCACGAGCTCGACCGGGTCGGCGAAGCGCGTGCCGTTGATCGCGACGGGGCGACCGGCCTCGAACTCGACGGTGACGTCCTCGGTCTCGATCTCTACCTCGGGGTCCCAGAAGCGCACGCCCATGATGGGCTCGACGATCTCGAGCGAGACGTCGAGGTGCTCGAGGGTCTTGGCCTCGTGCGTGGCGCCCCAGATGTTGGCATCCGTCGAGTAGGCCTTCTCGACGCTGTCGCGGTAGGGGAAGTCGTGCGCGACGAGCCACTCGCTCATCTCTTTGCGCCCGCCCAGCTCGGTGACGAAGTCTGCGTCGAGCCAGGGCTTGTAGATGCGCAGCGCGGGGTTGGCGAGAAGGCCGTAGCGGTAGAACCGCTCGATGTCGTTGCCCTTGTAGGTGGAGCCGTCGCCCCAGATGTCGACGCCGTCTTCTTTCATCGCGCGCACGAGCAGGGTGCCGGTGACGGCGCGGCCCAGCGGCGTGGTGTTGAAGTAGGTGCGCCCGCCCGAGCGGATGTGGAACGCGCCGCACGCGAGGGCGACGAAGCCCTCTTCGACGAGCGCCGTCTTGCAGTCGACCAGGCGCGAGACCTCGGCGCCGTACTGCGTCGCGCGGCCGGGGATCGAGGCGATGTCGTCTTCGTCGTACTGCCCGAGATCGCCCGTATAGGTGCAGGGGACGGCGCCCTTGTCGCGCATCCACGCGACGGCCACCGAGGTGTCGAGACCACCCGAGAAGGCGATGCCGACGCGCTCGCCGACGGGAAGGGACTGCAAGACCTTGGACATGCCCTCGATTCTATTGGGGACGGATGCCACGCCCCGACTCCGGAGGCCCATCAGCCGGGCCCGCGGGCCTGGGGAGGAGGGTCAGCCGATCGTGACGCCGGTGATCGTGACCGGAGTCGCGGGAGCGCCGTCGGACGCGCCGCCTGCCGTCCCCGCTGCGGCGATCTTCTTGACGACCTCGAGTCCCTGCGCTGACATCGTGCCGAAGACCGTGTAGTTCGGCTGCAGCTTCGTGTCGGCGTAGACCAGGAAGAACTGCGACCCGTTCGTGCCGGGGCCGGCGTTCGCCATGGCGACGGTACCCGCCGGGTACGTCTCGGTGCCGTCGAGCTCGTCGTCGAACCGGTAGCCGGGGCCGCCGCGGCCGGTGCCGGTCGGGTCGCCGCACTGCAGGACGAAGATGCCCTGGGTGGTGAGGCGGTGGCACTCGGTGTTGCTGAAGTACTGCTGCTGCGCCAGCGAGACGAAGCTCTCGACCGTGCAGGGCGTGCGCTCGCCGTCGAGGGTCATCGGGATCGCCCCTGCCGAGGTCTCGAGTGTCGCGTCGACCGTGCCCGTGGGGCGCTCGGTGCCCGCAGCGGGGGGAGTCACGTCGACGGACGGCTGCCCCGAGGCGGGGTAGGAGCACTCGCCCGAGGCGGTACTCGCGCTCGACGAGCTCGCCGGGGGAGCGGGGGCGGACGACGTGCCTCCGGCGCAGCCGGCGAGCAGGAGCAGGGCGGAAGCGGCGAGGGCCGCAGACATCAGTCGAGTGCGCACGGGTTCCAGGGTAGGGCGTCGACCTCGACGCGTCAGGGCCCGGGACGCACTGCGGGCGCCGAGTCGATCGGCATCCGGATGCCGCGTGCCCGACCGATCGCGACGATACCGACCGCGAGGGCGATGATGGCGACAGCGATGACGACGATGTAGACCGCGACGCTGCCCCACCCGCTCGTGTTCGGATCGAGGAAGGGGTACGGGTACCAGAACGGCGCCCCGGTGGTCGGGTTGGTGATCAGGGGTGCGCGTAGGAGCGTGTAGACGATCCACACGATGGGGAAGATCGCCGCGGCGAACGCCGCCGACCAACGCAGGCGGCGCCGCGTCGGCCCGAGCAGCACGTCGAGCAGCAGGAAGAGCGGCCCCCAGACGTGCATGATCTCGTTCGACCAAGGCACGGTCTCGGGCTGGAGGGGGATGCCGCGCAGCAGCAGGTTGTAGACGATGCCGGTGACGATCATGTACGTGGAGACGAAGGCGAGAGCGGTCGCGAGGGCCGCCGGATCGACCTCGACCCGGCGTCCGCGCGCGAAGTACCGCACGCCCACGAGCACCAATACGGCCGCCGATGAGACGTTGGAGAGGATCGTGAAGAAGCTGAAGAAATTGGCGACCACCGTCGCGACATCTCGGCCCTGAGCAACGGCCTCGGCCGTCGACGACGCGAACTGCGCCCCCACCGCGACGAGGATCAGCACGGCCACGGCCACGCGTGCCGCGTTCCACCCGGTCGCCCATCCGCCCGATCTCTGCATCACCCCAGGCTAACGAGCGCCTCTGTGCGACGGGCGGGGTTGCGCCGTCAGCGTTGCACAGGATCGCCCCCGTCGAAAAGCGCGAGGTCGGCTCGACGCGGCAGACTCTCCCAATCGCCGGGTCCCAGGCAGGCGAAGGCGCCGCAACGAACCCCGAGCGCCAGCCGGGCTTTCAGCGGCGCCCCGTCGAGAAGGGCGGCGAGGTAGCCGGCGACGAAGGCGTCTCCCGCACCCACCGTGTCGACGGGATCAATGGGGATCGCCGCCGCCGCCGCGGTCTCGGCGCCGCGCCGGGCCACCGCCCCGGCCGCGCCGCTCTTGACGACGGCCTCGCTGGGGCCGAGCGACAGCAGCTGGTCCGCGAGTGCCGCTGCGTCACGCTCTCCGTTATGAAGAAGCAATCGCGCCTCGTCGTCGCCCGCGAACACGAGATCACTCTGCCCGGCGATGTCGAGGTAGACCGGTCGGGGGTCTCTTCCGCTCCACAGTGACGGGCGGTGATTCACGTCGAAGGCCACGATCGCGCCGTTCTCCCGGGCGCGGGTCGCGACCGACGACACCGTGTCGCGCGCGGTGTCCGAGAGGGCCGCGGTGACGCCGTTGACGACGACGAGGGCTACTCCGGCGAGCTCGTCGTCAGTGATGTCGCCCGGGGCGAGCGCGCCGCCGGCGCTGCCGCTCCGGTAGAACGACACACGACTGTGCGCGGGTGTGCGTCGTTCCTTGATCATCAGGCCCGTCGGACGCATGTCGTCGACGATCGCGCGGGTATGCACGCCCTCGGCCCGGATCTCGCGGGCGACCCGTCGGCCGAGAGCGTCGTCGCCGACGCGGCCGATCCAGCTGACGTCGACGCCGAGTCGACTCAAACCGATCGCGACGTTGCTGTCGGCGCCGCCCACGCTCACCCGCGCGCGTGACACGGTCTCCCATCCGCCCAGGTCGTCTCCGCGGAAAAGACCCATGGTCTCGCCGAATGTCAGCACGGATGCCATGTGCTCACTCCTCCGTGATCGCCGTTGCCGTTTCGTGATGTCGCACGCTTGCCTAAACGTATGACGTATGTTCTATGCTAACCTACGGTCACCCGACCTCGTCGAAGAAGACAGGAGCTTTGCAATGCCGCAGCACGTCCCCGGCGCTCGCCGCCACCTCGCCCTCGCCGGCGGCCTCGCCGTCGTATCCGCGCTCGCCCTCAGTGCGTGCAGTCCCGCCTCCGGCGGAAACCAGGCCGACAGCGCCTACGGTTTCACCACCGCCGAGCAGGACGCCTCGAGTGCCATCACCGTGTGGGTCGACTCCTCGCGTGAGCCGCTCGCCCAGGCCTTCGAGAAGGCCAACCCCGACGTCAAGCTGAACATCGAAACCTACGACGGGGGCTCCGGCGGGTCCGGTTCGTTCCAGCAGAAGGTCGCACTGTTCGACCAGTCGGGTGAGGGCTGGCCCGATGTGGTCTTCTCCACGCAGCAGAACGACACATCGTGGGCGTCGAAAGAGAACAACGGTGTCCAGGCCTTCGCCGCACCGCTGAACAAGGGGCTGTTGGACCAGAGCTTCCTCGACGGTTTCACCAAGGGTGCGCTCGGTCCGATGACCGTGGACGAGACCGTGTACGGCCTCCGCAACGACCTCGCTCCGGTGGTGTTCTGGTACAACAAGGCGCTGTTCGATCAGTTCGGCTACTCCATTCCGAAGACGTGGGAAGACTACAAAACGCTGAGCGACAAGGTCGCCGCCGAACACCCCGGTTACATCCTCGGATCGGTCGGTGACTCCTTCCAGGCCCCCTACGTGTACTACTGGGGCGCCGAAGCACCGATCTTCCAGGTCGACGGTGAGACGTTCAGCTCCGATTTCTCCGCCTCGAACTCCGAGAAGGCGACCGACCTCATCGACCACATGCTCGAGAACAAGACCCTGGTCACCGACAGCGTCTTCGGAACCGATTTCGTGACGAAGTACAAGGACAAGCTCCTCGGCATGCCCGGTCCCGCGTGGTACTCGGGCGCGCTCTTCCAGAACGAGAAGAGCCTCAACTACAGCGCGGGCACCATCGGCGTCGGCCAAGAACTCACCTGGTCCGACGGCGACAAGGTCACCGGCAACGTGGGTGGTGGCGTCTGGTACGCCTCGAGCCACTCGAAGAACCTCGACGCCGTGAAGAAGTTCCTGACCTACGTCATCAGCTCCGATGACAGCGTGAAGCTCGCTTCGGGTCTGCCTGCCTACCAATCGGCGGCGGACGCGTGGCTCAAGGAGCAGGCGTCGAGCAACTTCTACGTCGGAGACTTCCAGGGCAGCATCTCGTCGGCTGCTTCGTCGGTCTGGCAGGGCTGGGGCTACCCGAGCTTCAGTATCGAGGCCGCTTTCTCCAAGGTCGTCCTCCCCGCCATCACCGCCGGCAAGACCGTCGCGAGCGTCACCGACGCCTGGAAGACCGAGCTGGACAACCAGGCGCAGGTACAGGGCTACACGGTCTCCAAGTAAGGCCCGCACCTCTCCCTCGGGCTGGCCGCAGCGGAACATCGCTGCGGCCAGCCCTCATCCGAAACGGAAGTGACCATGCTGTCCCTACGTCGAGCTCAATCGACGTTCGCCTACCTGATGATCGGTGGCTACGTCCTCCTGCTCTTGGCGTTCGGGGTCTTCCCGACCCTCTACGCGGCCTTCCTGGCCTTCACCCGCGACGGTGCGTTCGTCTGGTTCGAGAACTTCCAGCGCGTCGTCGCCGACTACCGATTCCTTCCCGCGGTAGGCCACGTAGCCGCGTTCGTGGCCATCTGGCTCACCAGCCTGATCATCATCGTGGTCATCCTCGCGGTGATCGTCCACGCGATTCGTGTCCGCTGGCTCTCGTCGGCCGCCCGATTCATCTTCTACATCCCCGGCGCGCTCGCCGGAGCGTCGAGCGTCCTGCTTTGGCTGTTCATGCTCGACCCCACGGTCAGCCCGGTCAGCGGCTTCCTCCGCGCCCTCGGGTTCAACACCTTCGTCGACGTGGTCGGCAACGAGGGCAACCTCCCCGTGGTCTTCACCGTGATCGCCTTCTGGGCGGGTGCCGGAGGCTGGATCGTCATCATGTACGGTGCGCTGAACAACATCAGCGTCGAGGTCATGGAAGCCGCCCGCATCGACGGTGCCGGGCCCATCGCCACCGCCTGGCACATCCAGATCCCCCTGCTGCGCAAGTGGATCTCTTACATGGCCGTCATGTCGCTCGCCGCCGGCACGCAGCTCTTCGTGGAGCCCCGCGTGCTCTCGCAGGCCAGCAAGGGTGTCGTCGGCCTCGACTACTCGCTCAACCAGGTGGCCTACCTGTACGCCTTCCGGCAGAACGACTTCAACGGCTCGGCGGCCATCTCGCTCCTGCTGCTGGTCGTCGCGGCCGGTCTCGCCGCCTTCTTCGTCTTCCGAGGAGGACTCTTTGAACGCGACTAAGCGCACCGTGAGCCCCGCCCGCTTCCTGGGCCGCTCTCTGGTCACCGTCATCATCCTCTTCTTCGCGGTGGTGTTCGGGCTCCCGATCATCTGGTTGCTTCTCGCTCCCACGAAGTCATCGACGGAACTGACCGGGCAACCGCCGTTCAGCTTCGGATCCTTCGCCACGATCGCCGACAACTGGGCGCGACTCAGCGAGTTCCAGAACGGCGTCATCTGGCAATGGACCGCGAACGCAGCGCTCTACACCGGAGTGGCCCTCGTGCTCACCCTGGTGGCGACCGTTCCCGCCGGCTACGCCCTCGCCATGACGAAGTTCCGTGGGCGCGGCGTGCTGCTGATCGTCACGCTCGTGGTCATGCTCATCCCGAACACCGCACTCGTGCTCCCGGTGTTCCTCGAGATGAGCGCCCTCAAGCTCGTGGGCACCCCCTGGGCCGTGATCCTGCCGTTCTCGTTCTTCCCGTTCGGTGTGTACCTGACGTACATCTACTTCACGACGAGCGTGTCGAAAGACCTTCTCAACGCCGCACGCATCGATGGTGCCAGCGAGCTCCGCGTCTTCACCTCGGTCGCTCTCCCCCTGGCCACGCCCGTGATCGCGCTCGTGGGGTTCTTCAACCTCGTCGGCAACTGGAACAACTACTTCCTGCCCTTCGTGATGGAACCGGGTCGCAAGGCCCCCATCCAGGTCGGGCTCGCGGAGCTGTTGTCCAATGTGCCGCTGTTCAACCCGACCTCAGCCGCGTCGGTCACTCTCGACCTCCCGGTCATGGCCCTGGCCACGCTCGTCTCCGTCGCCCCGATCCTGATCGTCTTCCTCTTCTCGCAGAGGTTCCTGGTCGAGGGCATGACGGCCGGCGGCACAAAGGAATGAGCCCGCTCCGCGGGATGAAAGAAGTACGTCCATGAAGATCACCGGCTACCGGCTCATCAACACCACCCTCGACTGGGGCCGCCCCGTCGGAGACGTCAACGGCTTCATAGAATCCGGCGTGACGGCTCTTCCGGTCGTCATCGTCGAAACCGACGAGGGCATCGAAGGCATCGGAATGGGGATGCACGACGGCATCCCGCAGCTCTTCGAGGCTGTCGAGGGCGAGGATCCCCGCGCGACCTCCGCCCTCTACGACCGGATGATCGCGCGCATGTTCAAGATCGGTCATGGCGGTGCCGTGTTCGGCGGTATCGGCGCGCTCGACAGCGCGTTCTGGGATCTCAAAGCAAAGATCGCCGGCGAGCCGCTCTGGCGTGTTCTGGGCGGGCGCGACCGTTTCGTGCCCGGGTACGCCTCGGGTCTCGACATCGCGCTCGATTCCGATGGGCTGGAGAGCTTCTACACCTCGATGCGGGGCCGCGGTTTCACGGCGGCCAAGTTGAAGGGCGGGCGCGACGTCCGGCACGACACGGAACGTCTGTTGCTCGTGCGCGACCTACTGGGTGCGGCGACCGATGACCCTCTGCTGATGCTGGATGCCAACGAGTCCTGGAACCTTCCGCAGGCCATCCGGTACATCGGGCACCTCGAGCAGAACGTCGAACTCGCGTGGATCGAAGAGCCGCTCCGGCGGTGGGACGCGCAGGGGCTGCGGCGCCTTCGCGACAGCATCTCCCCGGCTATCGCCACGGGCGAGAACCTGACGGGACTGGAGCAGTACCGGCAGCTGTTCGACGAGCAGGCCGTCGACATCGTGCAGTCGGCGGCCGTGTGGGGCATCACGCACTCGCTCAGGGTGTCGATCGCCGCCCACGCCCGCGACCTTCCCGTGAGCCCCATCGGCATGACGTCGAACCCGGCGGTCGCCCACGTCGCGACCGCGATGCCGAACCATCTGCTGACGGAGGTGACCACTCCGCAGCGGCCCACCGGCATCCACCTCGATTACGAGATCGCCGATGGCGGACTGGTCTTGGGTGATGAACCCGGCGGCGGGATCGTGCTCGACGCCGCCTTGTCGGACGGAACGGCGGAATTCGTGTGGGGAGGGGAGAAGGGACCACATGTGCGCAGCAGTCGGGCCGGATTGGAACTCGGCGTGCGCCTCGGTGCCCCGGCGAGGGGCGCGGAGTAAAGTGCTGATCATGCCCTCTGCGCCGAAGTCGCTCGTGACGGCCCCCAAGCGGGGCCAAATCGATCGCATTGGCGTCCGCGTCCTCGAAGAGATGGTCGAGATGGTGGTCACCGGGGCGGTGGGGATCGGCGATTTCTTCCCACCCGAGCAGGCGCTGTGCGACGAGTTCGGTGTGAGCCGCACGGTCATCCGCGAGTCGATCAAGAGAATGCAGGAGAAGGGCCTCGTCGTCGTCGCCCAGGGGCGTGGCACGCAGGTGCGTCACTTCAACGACTGGAACGTTCTCGATCCCGACGTCCTCGATGCGCTCGTCCGCCACGACGAGTCGCTCGGCGTGCTCGACGAGGTCAGCGTCGTGCGCGCGGCTCTCGAGGGCGTCATGGCCGGTGAGGTCGCCGCCACGGGTAGTGTCGACGCGCACCTCGAGATCGGGCGGCACCTCGATGAGATGCGCCGGGTGCAGGACGACAATCCGGCATTTCTCGAAGCCGACATGCAGTTCCATCTGGCCGTGATGGCGGCGTCGAAGAACCGCATCGCTGCCACCATTGCTCGCTCGTATTTCGTCCGACCCCGGCAGAGTGCCCGATGGGACGGCAACAATCCGGTCGACGCGGTACCACGGACGATCGACGAGCATCAGCGCGTCTGGGATGCCATTCAGGCGGGCGATGCCGCGGCCGCCCGCGTCGCGATGGAAGAGCACATCCTCGGGTCGTGGCGGCGCCGTCGCCTACCCGACGGCGCTCACCACCTCAGCCCCTGAATCAGTCGAGGTGGAAGACCTCGGGCAGGGCGAGCCACTTCCGCGGCTCCGCGCCTTCGACGGCCTCCTGCAGGGTGGCCATGAGCTCGTTCCACTGAACGCACTCCGGGACGAGGTCGATCGCGGCGAGGTCGCCCTCGTAGTCATCGCCCTCGTACTCCCAGTAAGAGAACAGCAGCGTTTCGAATCGGTAGATCGAATAGTTGCGGATGCCGGCCCTCGAGATCGCGGCCAGCACTTCGGGCCAGACCTCGCGGTGATACCGCTCGTACTCTTCGATGGCGGATTCCCGCAGACCGATCACAGACGCAGCTCGACGCACCATTGCCATACCAGACATACTACGTATGATTGCCCGCTCGAAGGAGACGCACATGAGCCAGATTCCGTCCCCCACCGACCGTTTGACGCCCCTCGGGATCGGCGGCGCCCAGTTCGGCAATCTGTTCCGCGAGACCAGCGACGAAGAGAGCACCGCCGCCGTCGACGCGGCCTGGGAACGCGGCATCCGCTACTTCGACACCGCCCCGCACTACGGCCTCGGACTCTCGGAGCGCCGGATGGGGGCCGCGCTGCGGGGCCGGCCGCGTGACGAGTACGTCTTGTCGACGAAGGTGGGGCGTCTGTTGGTCGATAATCCCGACGGGGCCGGATTGCTCGACGACGACGGCTTCATCGTGCCGGCGACCACGAAGCGGGTGTGGGACTTCAGCCGCGACGGCGTCCGGCGCTCGATCGACCAGAGCCTGACGCGTCTCGGCGTCGACCGCGTCGACATCGCCTACCTGCACGACCCCGACGATCACGGCGAGCAGGCCTCGACGACCGGTATCGAAGCGCTGCGGGAACTCCGCGAGGAGGGCGTCGTGGGTGCGATCGGCGTTGGCATGAACCAGGCGGAGATGCCCGCCGAGTTCATTCGGCGGTGCGACATCGACGTCGTCATGATCGCCGGGCGTTATACGCTCCTCGACCGCAGCGCCGAGCGCGAGCTGTTGCCCCTCGCGCTCGAACACGACGTCGCCGTCGTGGCGGCCGGTGTGTACAACTCCGGGCTGCTCAGCTCGCCCGTGGTGCCCACCGACGCGCGGTTCAATTACTCCCAGGCGCCGCAGCCCCTGATCGACGGGGCGCGCGACATGGCCGCCCTGTGCGGCGAGTACGACGTCACCCTGCCCGACGCCGCCGTGCAGTTCGCTCTGCGCCATCCGGCGGTTCGTTCGGTCGTCCTCGGCGCCCGGACGGTCGACCACGTCGTCAGCGGGGTCGAGCGCGCTGAGACGGTCATTCCGGACGAGTTGTGGGAGCGCCTCGACGCCCGTGCGGCCGAACTCACCGGCATCGCGGAGGCGACCGGGCGATGACGATCGACGCCCATGTGCACATCTGGAACCTCGAGCGCGGACACTACGACTGGCCCGACGCTTCGGTTCCGCAGATCCACCGGACGATGAGCGTCGGCGATCTGGCCCCCGACCTGGATCGCTTCGGCATCGACGGGGTCGTCCTGGTCCAGGCCGCCGACACCGCGGTCGACACCGCCCTCATGCTCGAGGTCGCCGAGTCCGACCCGCGGGTTCGAGGCGTGGTCGGCTGGGCCGACCTGGCCGCCGACCCGGTTGCCTTCGCACCCGTCTTCGACGACCTGCGCCGCAATGGACGAATCGTCGGTCTGCGCAACCTCATGCACGTCAAGGGTGTCCCGCAGTGGATCCTCGGCGCTCGACAGCTCGAGAACGTCGCCCACGTGGCCGCTTCCGGTCTGCCGCTCGACGTCGTCACCTCGACACACGCAGAACTCCCCGACATTGCCGAGGTGATCGAGCGCGTCCGCGACGCGCGCGTGGTGGTCGACCACCTCGGCAAGCCGCCGGTCGGGGGGAGTGAGTCTGCGCGCCGGGAGTGGCGTGCGATGCTCGGGGACATCGCCTCGGAGTCCACCGCGACGGCGAAGATCTCGGGCCTGTCGTCGTCGGTCGGCCCCCTCGACGCGTGGACGCCCGAGCAGGTGCGGCCCTTCATCGAGGATGCGCTCGCCCTGTTCGGTCCACACCGCTTGATGTATGGCGGAGACTGGCCCGTCGTCGTCCTCGCGGGCGGGTACGAACGGGCCTGGAACGCCGTCGCCGACAGCCTGAACGGTCTCGAAGACGCAGAACGCGCCGCCGTCCTCGGCGGAACGGCGGCGCGCGTCTACGGTCTCTGAGGTCAGTCGCCGCGCCGGGGTGCCGGGATCCCGGATGCCACCAGCGCCGCAACCGCGACCGAGCTGGCGCGTTCGACGCTCTCGGCATCCTCCGCGGCAACGGCGCCCGAGGGGACGACCCACGAACCGCTGACCGCAGCGATCGCGGGATGGGAGAGATACGCGGCGGCGTTCGCGTCCCCGACCCCGCCGCTCGGCACGAACCGCACGCCGACGAACGGGGCTGCGAGGGCGCGGATCGTGTCGAGCCCGCCGAGGCGGTCGGCGGGGAAGAACTTCAGCGTGTCGACACCGAGAGAGAGTGCGCGCTGAATCTCGGTCGCGGTGGCCACGCCGGGAAGCGAGAGCATCCCGGCCGAGCGGGTACTCGCCACGACGTCGGGGTCGAGGCCGGGACTGACCACGAAGCGGGCTCCCGCCTCGGCGACGGCGTCGACATCACGTCGGGACAGCACGGTGCCTGCGCCGACAAGCAGATCGGTCTCACGCGAGAGCGCGGCGATGGCCTCGACACCGATGGGTGTGCGCAAGGTCATTTCGACGCAGACGATTCCACCACGCTGAAGAGCTCGGCCCGCTGTCACCGCGGCCGACACCGTCTCGGCGGTGAGGACCGGCACGATGCCGACGCCGTCGAGCACGCCGGTCACCGGGCCAGCCACCCGCCGTCGACGGGCAAGACGATGCCCGAGACGTATGCCGCCGCGGCGGACGCGAGGAACACCGTGGCTCCGCCCAGATCGTCAGCGCGTCCCCATCGCCCCGCCGGGATGCGCTCGAGGATGCTCCGCGAGCGGTCGGGGTCGTCCTGCAAGGCCTGGGTGTTGTCGGTGGCGATGTACCCGGGCGCGATCGCGTTGACGGTCACCCCGCGACCGACCCACTCGTTGCTTAGTGCGCGGGTGAGACCGGCGATTCCCGACTTCGCGGCCGCGTAGCCGGGGACGGTGATGCCGCCCTGGAAGCTCAGAAGGCTCGCCGTGAAGATCACTCGGCCGTCGCCGCGGTCGAGCATGGGACCGGCGAGCTTCTGCGTGAGCGCGAAGTGGCTGGTGAGGTCGACGTCGATGACGCGTCGCCAGGCCTCGAGCGGGTGCTCTGCCGCGGGCGCGCGCTCGATCGTGCCGGCGTTGTTGATGAGGATGTCGACATCGAGGGCCGCGAGCTCGTCGCCGAGGGCGACGACGGCGTCGACGTCGGCGAAGTCAGCGTGTCGGGCCGTGAAGCGACGGCCGTGCCCGGTCACCGCCCTCTCGACGGCGCTCCCCACCTCCAGCGGGCGCGAGGCGACGGCGATCACGTCTGCGCCGGCTGCGGCGAGAGCCCCGGCCATACCGAGACCGATCCCGCGCGAGGCTCCGGTGACGACGGCGGTGCGACCGGTCAGGTCGAACGGCGACGCGATCATGCGTCGGCCTGCACGTCGATGAGGACCTTGAGGGCGTTCCCGCCCTGCAGCTCTGTCAGGGCGTCGCCGACGTGGGTCAGCGGGTGCACCGACGTGATCACGGCCTCGGCGTCGATGGCATCCGAGTCGAGAAGCTCGATAGCTCTCTCGAAGTCGATGCGCTGGTAGACGCGGGCGCCGAGAATGCGCAGCTCGCGCCAGAAGACGCGCTGCAGGTCGAGCTCGCGCGGCGTGGGGTGGATCGCCACGATGACGATGGTTCCTCGCACCCGCGCGAAGGTGGTCGCGGAGCGCACCGCGGCCGCCGCCCCCGACACCTCGAAGACGACATCGGCCCCGGCGCCGCCGGTCCATTCCTCGACCCAGGCCGTGGCATCCGTCGCGCTCGGGTCGACCGTGGTGAAGCCGAGCTGCTCGATGAATCTGCGGCGCGCAGGGTCGAGCTCGAGCACGACCACCGCGGCGCCGGCCTGGCGCGCCACCGACGCGATCAGAACGCCGATCGGACCGCCGCCGATGACGACAGCGTGGTCACCTGCGCGGAGTTCGGAGCGCCGGACGTCGTGAACGGCCACGGCAACCGGTTCGATCAGCGCGGCGGTGCGCAGCGACAAGGACTCGGGAAGCGGAACGAGCGTGGATGCGGGAACGGTCCAGGACTGCTGCAAGGCGCCGGGGGAGTCGATCCCGATGAAGTTCAGGTTCTGGCAGATGTGTTGGTTGCCGTGGTGGCAGGCGGGGCACGTGTCGTCCCACTCCAGGGGCATGACTGTCACGGCGTCGCCCTCGGCCCACCCTGACACGTTCGACCCGACCTCGCGGATCGTTCCGCTCATCTCGTGTCCGAAGACGAGCGGACGCCGAACGCGGGCGTCCATGGCGCCGTGGATGATGTGCAGATCGGTGCCGCACACCCCCACGTAGGCGACGTCGATGACGACGTCGTCGGGTCCGGGGCCGGTCGGTGTGACGTCTGTGACGGAGACGACGCCGTCTCCGGTGTACGCGGCTGCGCGCATGGTTGCTCCTTGGTTCGGGGGAGAGGGGTCACGGAATCGTGCGGGAAAGGTCAGACCGGGCGGACGCGCAGGGTCGTCACACCGCCGTCGACGAGCAGCACCGTGCCCGTGGTCGACCCCGCGAGTGGTCCGCCGAGGTAGGCGATCGCCGCTGCGACCTCCTCGGGGGTGACCATCCGCCCGGTGGCCTGGCGGGCGTCGAGCGCGGCGCGTTCCGCGATCGGGTCGGCGAAGTTCTGCAGCATCCGGGCGACGAAGGGCGTGTCGACCGTGCCGGGAGCGACGGCGTTCACGCGGATGCCTTCGCGCACGTGGTCGGTGGCCAGGGCGAGCGTCAGGGCGTGCACGGCGCCCTTCGATGCGGAGTAGAGGGCGCGCTGAGGGAGCCCGTTCGTCGCGGCGATCGACCCCAGGTTCACGATCGCCGCAGCGGAGGAAGCGCGCAGAAGGGGAAGAGCGGCGGCCGTGACGCGCGCGATGCCGGCCACGTTGACGTCGAGCACACGGGTCCACGTCGCATCGTCGTTGTCGACCACCGTTCCCACCGCGCTGATGCCGGCGTTGTTCACGAGGACGTCGAGTCGTCCGATGTCGGCGGTCAACCGCGAGAAGGCTTCGTCGACCGAGACGCGGTCACTGACATCGCACCGGATGCCGACCTGCGGCGCATCGATCCCGCCGACGTCCAGATCGAGGACGACGACGGTCGCGCCGCGCGCCGAAAGCTCGCGTGCCGTGGCGCGCCCGATGCCCGAGGCGCCCCCGGTGACGGCTGCCACGAGACCGGTGTACTCCGTCGACGTCGTCATGCGACTGTCTTCGGAGCGTCGACGAGCAGTTGCCGTGCCGATCCCAGACCGTCGATGTGGAGGTCGACCGTGTCGCCCGACCGGAGGTACGGGTGCCCGGGAAGGCCGAGTGCAACCCCGGCGGGGGTGCCGGTGTTGATGAGATCGCCGGGGCGCAGCACCATGAACTGGCTGAGATACCAGACGATGTACGAGACGTCGAAGAGCATGTTCGCCGTCGTCCCGTCCTGACGGAGCGTGTCGTTGACGGCGAGCGTGAGTCGGAGGGACTGGGGGTCGGGAACCTCGGATGCGGGCACCAACCACGGGCCGAGAGGGTTGAAGGTCTCGCAGCTCTTGCCCTTGTCCCACTGCCCGCCGCGTTCGAGCTGGAACTCCCGCTCGGACACATCGTGCGAGATCGCATACCCGGCGATGTGGGCCGCGGCCGACTCGGGGGAGTCGAGGTAGCGGGCTTCTCGACCGATGACGACGCCGAGTTCGATCTCCCAGTCGGTTTTGGTCGACCCCCGCGGGATGTGAACGTCGTCGAAGGCGCCGATGACGGTCGAGGGGTCCTTCATGAACACGACGGGTTCGTCGGGAAGGGCGGCGCCCGTCTCTTCGGCGTGATCGCGGTAGTTGAGACCGATGCAGACGACTTTGCCCGGTGCGGCGATCGGGGCGCCGACACGCTGACCGGTGACGTCTGCGAGGGGGAGGACGCCGTTGGACAAGGCCTGGCGGGCCGCAGTGATTCCGCCCGCGGCGAGCCAGGCGCCGGTGATGTCGTCCGTCAGTGGCGAGAGCGAGTAGGCGTCGGTACCGCTCATCAGGAACGGACGTTCTTCTCCCGGTCGTCCGAGCCTCGCCAGAGCGAGCGGCGGCGGCATTTCGGTCGGAATCTGATCGGTCGGCCTCGTCATCGGGGTCCTCATTCAGCCAGGCGTTCGGTACGCGAAAGTAGGATGCGGCAATCATACGACGTATGATGCTTGCGACGTCCAGTCCGCTTCTTCGAGAGGTGGTTGTGGGGCGACGCGACCCCGACCGCACCCGGGGGACACCGTGACCAGGTCCTGCGACGCGGGGGATCCTCCTCCCACAGCCTCCTCGCCGAGCTTCTCGTGCCGAGTACGGGGCATCCGAGGGGAATCCGGCCGTGGATCGCGTGCCGGACGAGCGCCCGGCCTGCTCGCATCGGCTCAGGCGTGTCGGACCCGCTCGATAGGATGGGGTGTACCGCCGGAATCAGACGCGAGGAGCGCACATGCCCGGAATCGTGATCGTCGGCGTCCAGTGGGGCGACGAAGGCAAGGGCAAGGCCACCGACCTGCTCGGTGAGCGCACCGACTGGGTGGTGAAGTTCAACGGCGGCAACAACGCCGGGCACACCGTCGTCATCGGCGACGAGAAGTACGCGCTGCACCTGCTGCCCAGCGGCATCCTGTCTCCGGGGGTCACCCCCGTGATCGGCAACGGCGTCGTGGTCGATCTCGAGGTGCTCTTCAATGAGCTCGAGGCGCTGAACGCGCGCGGCCTCGACACGAGCCGGCTCAAGATCAGCGCCAACGCGCACATCATCACGCAGTACCACCGCACGCTCGACAAGGTCACCGAGCGCTTCCTCGGTAAGCGCATGATCGGCACCACCGGTCGCGGCATCGGCCCGGCCTACGCCGACAAGATCAACCGTGTCGGCATCCGCGTGCAGGACCTCTTCGACGAGAACATCCTGCGCCAGAAGGTCGAGGGTGCCCTCGACCAGAAGAACCACCTGCTGGTGAAAATCTTCAATCGGCGTTCGATCACGGCCGACGAAATCGTCGACGACCTGCTTTCGTACGCCGAGCGCGTGCGCCCGATGGTCGCCGACACCTCGCTGCTGCTCAACGACGCGCTCGAGGCCGGCGACGTCGTCGTCTTCGAGGGCGGCCAGGCCACCATGCTCGACGTCGACCACGGAACCTACCCGTTCGTGACGTCGTCGTCGGCGACGGCCGGCGGCGCCTCGACGGGTTCGGGCGTCGGTCCCAACCGTCTCGACCGCATCGTCGGCATCGTCAAGGCGTACACGACGCGCGTCGGCTCGGGCCCCTTCCCGACCGAGCTGTTCGACGAGAGCGGCGATTGGCTGCGCTCGCGCGGCTTCGAGTTCGGGACGACCACGGGACGCCCCCGTCGCGTCGGCTGGTACGACGCGCCCATCACGCGTTACGCCACGCGGATCAACGGCATCACCGACCTCGTGCTGACCAAGCTCGACATCCTCGGCGGGCTCGAGCAGATCCCCGTCTGCGTCGCCTACGACGTCGACGGTGAGCGCTTCGACGACCTGCCCGTCAACCAGACGGACTTCCACCACGCGAAGCCGATCCTGGAGTACTACCCGGGCTGGAGCGAGGACATCTCGACCGCGCGAACCTTCGACGACCTCCCGCAGAACGCGCAGGACTACGTGCTCGCGCTCGAGAAGATGAGCGGCACGCGTATCTCCGTCATCGGCGTGGGCCCGGCCCGCGACCAGGTGATCGTGCGCCACGACCTGATCGACTGATGCGGTTCTGGGTCGGTGCCTACGCCCCCGACAGCGGGGTGGCGGAGGGCATCGGCATCCTGCAAGCGGGCGAGCTCGATGCGCCCGGCGCGGGCGGCCCCCTCGGCATGGTGGGGACCGCCGTGGCGGTGCCGGGCTCTGCGTCGTGGGTGGCCGCACACCCGTTGGATGACGACATCGTCTACGCCGCCGTCGAGTTCGACGGCACCGTGCAGGCGTTCCGGCGGACCGCCGAGACCCGTCTGACACCCCTCGGTCCGCCCGTCGAGGCGGGCGGAGCCGTCTGCCACGTCGCCGTCTCGTCCGACGCCTCGTTCCTCGTGGCGAGCTGCTGGGGCGACGGCCGCATCGTCCGCATCGCACTCGACCGCCAGGGTCGGCCGTCGCACCCGATCGTCGCCGCCGAGGCAGCGGATCCGTACGGAGCGGCGTCGGACGAGGGAAGCGTCTCGACCGGTGCCCGGGTCTCGGGCGCGGTGGTGCCCGATCTGGCCGCCGCCGCACGGGCTCTCCGCGAAGCAGCCGGTGAGGAGTACTCCCACCTCGTGCCCGCGTACGATGACGTCCCCGTCACCGACGCCGAGTCCGAGGAAGCCGTTGCGGGAGCCCGCGTGTCGCGTGCTCATCAGGCGGTGTTCCTGCCCGGAGGGCTGATCGCGACGACCGATATGGGCTTCGACCTCGTGCGGTTCTGGCGCACACACGAGGGTGGGCTGCGGCTCGCGCAAGAGGTCGTCCTCCCCAAGGGCAGCGGACCGCGCCACGGTCTGTGGCATCCCTCGGGTCATCTCTACGTCGTGACCGAGCTGAGTTGCGAGGTGTTCGTCCTCGCGCCCGACCGTGCGGGACGGTGGCACGTCGTCTCGGGTCAGCCGCTGCTCGGCACCCTCGACACCGACACCGCCGCGGAGCTGTCGACCAGTCGCGACGGGTCGACGCTGTACGCCGGCGTGCGCGGCAGCGACACCGTGGGCGTGCTCTCGGTGCGCGGGCACGGTGAAGAGCTGCAGCTGCTCGCTCTCGCCGAGACAGGCACTCATTGGCCGCGGCATCATGTCGTCGCCGACGACACGCTGCTCGTCGCGGGTCAGCTGGCGCACGAGATCGTCTCGCTGCCCCTCGACGCCCGCACCGGCATCCCCGGAAAGGTGCGGCACCGCACCCCTTCGCCCTCGCCGACGCGGCTGTTGCCGATGCGCTAAGCCGGCTCAGGTTCTACTTCTTGGCATCCTGTCGTGGGATCACGATCTGCTTGACGATCAGCAGGACGGACGCGGTCACGGGGATCGCCACGAGCGCTCCGAGCAACCCCAGGAGCGTGCCACCGACCAGCGCGCCGATCACGACGAGAGCGCCGGGGACCGAGATCGTGCGATTCATCACCCGGGGCGTCAGAACGTATGCCTCGATCTGCATGTAGACGAGGTAGACGATCGCGAAGATCAGGCCGGCGCTCGGGCTGACGATGAGCGTGAAGACCGTCGCGGTCGCCCAGAAAAGGACCGATCCGACGAGCGGGATGAGGGTGATGCCGAACGCGAGCGCGGCGAGCAACGCGGCGAACGGCTGCTGGAGGATCGTCAGGACGATGAACGCGAACACAGCGTTGCACAGCGCCAGGACGACCATGCCGGCCAGGTAGCCACCGACGGAGTCGGTGATCTGGCCCGTCATGTCGGCGACGGTCTCGCGGCTACGGGCGGGGGTGAGGCGCACGAGCGAGTTCTTCATCTTCGGCAGGGATGCCAAGAAGTACAGGCTCAGCACGAGCACGATGATCGCACCCGAGATGAAGGCGCCGATGTTGATCCCGACCTGGAGCAGCCCGCCGCCGATCGCGGCGATGTTCGCGGGGTTGGTGACGAAGCCCTGCACCTCTTTCAGGACGTTACCCAGGCTGTCGCCGAAGGTGGTCTCGACCCAGCGCACGGCGTCGCTGTCGATGAGGTCGTTCACGAACGTCGGGATGTCGCCGACGAACTGCTCGACCTGGCGCACGACCGGAGGGATGAGCAACCAGAGGGCGCCGGCGAGCACCACGGCAAGCCCGCCGAACACGATCACGATCGACCACGCGCGAGACAGCCCGCGGCGAACGAGCAGACGCACGAGGGGGTCGAGAGCCAGAGCGATGAAGAGCGCGATGGCGATGTAGATGAGCACCGTCGAGAGGTTCGACAGAGCCAGTGCGAGCAGGATCGCCGTGAGTCCGCCCAGGGTGAGGAAGAACCCGGCCGCGTACGGGCGGGACAGGGCGGACCAGACCGGTTTGTCGCGCGACGTGGTGGCCCCGGCGTCTGCGCCTTCGGCGGTGGGGTCGGGGCGCGTGGATCGGCTCATGCTCACACTGTAGGACTCCCTGAGAGTCGTGCTCGGGAGTCGGCACCGACCGGTAGGGTCGGAGCGATTGAGGAGGACACATGACCGAGGCCGATCCTTCGACGATTCTGCAGGGGCTCCGCGGCAGCATCGACAACATCGACGCCGCCCTGATCTTCCTGTTGGCGGAACGTTTCCGCTGCACGAAGCAGGTCGGCGTGCTCAAGGCGAAGCACGGGATGCCGGCATCCGACCCCTCGCGCGAAGAGCAGCAGATCGCCCGGCTCATGCAGCTCGCCGAGCAGGCCGACCTCGACCCTGCGTTCGCGGAGAAGTGGTTCAACTTCGTCGTGGCCGAGGTCATCCGTCACCACCGCTCCGCCGCCGCGGAACCCGCCGCCGACTGAGGCGATGCGGCGCCGTCCCTTCCACGCGCAAGGGTCGGCGACACGCCCGGGCTGACATCGGCGGCGTGGGCGGAGGGGGCTGCACGCGCCCCTCGTCCACACGCGCACGCGTGCCACATGGCATCCGGGATCGCAAGGCCACGGGCGATTTGCCAGGGATTCCATCAGCGTGAAACGTTTGTGGAGGCCCGTTCTCGGGCCGCCCACCCGACCAGTCCGCGGTCGCCGGTGACGACTCGGGGGAGTCGACCCGGTGAGCGTACGGTCGGCGGCCTGGGCGTCGGATCCGATATCCGACGCTGACGTGCTCCACCCCCGGAGAGCACCGACGGCTGCCACCCGGGCGTGACCGATGCGGCCACCCGAAGGCCGCCGAGGTGCACACAGTGACCCATCCGCCTGCCTCCGCGCCGTCCGCAACCGCGGCGCCCGCTCTCTCCGCCAAGAACCTG
>Ga0308159_1001297_pt1 | contig 37994 bp, 41 predicted proteins | sample PhyCR1_FD_201040 | JGI IMG/M metagenome (GOLD analysis project Ga0308159, IMG submission 201040) | Phyllosphere microbial communities from UC Gill Tract Community Farm, Albany, California, United States - DLSLC.R1 | ecosystem: Host-associated > Plants > Phyllosphere > Unclassified | place: USA... | reverse complement strand
CCGGCTTTCATGTAACGCCGGCCTTCCAGCCAGATACGATCCAGGCTGCGCATGGCCACTTCAATAATGTCGCGCGTGTCCTGAGTCGGCATGCAGAGCTTTTCGCCTGCGGAGTTGCCGTAAAATACCTCACCGACGGCATGGGGCGACGTCCGGATAAAAACAAGGACACGCCTGCAGAACTGACGCTCTCCCCGTAGTTTTTCTGCCGCACGCGTCGCGTACTGGCAGAGTGCCTGCTGCATGGCCACCTTCGAAGTGATGCGTTCACCGAAGGACCTCGAGCAGCAAATCTGCTGTTTGGCCGGTGGCAGTTCCTCAACCGGAATACAGGATTCGCCGTTCAGTTCGCGCACGGTTCTCTCCAGCACCACGTTAAAGTCCTTGCGGATGAGGGCCGGGTGCGCGCGCGCCAGCTGCAGGGCGTTGGTGATGCCCATGACGTTCAGCCTTTTACCAATGCGACGGCCAACGCCCCAGACTTCCTCCACGGGCTGACTGGCCAGCAGCGTTTCAGTGCGTTTCGGATTGCCCGGCGTGAGCGCCAGCACGCCGCGGAACTGCTTCCACTCTTTGCCTGCCCACTGCGCGGATTTCGCCAGGGTTTTTGTCGGTCCCATGCCGACGCCCACGGTCAGGCCCGTGGTGGCCAGCACGTGCGCGCGCAGGCGCCGGCCAAAATGCTCGAAGTCCTCGCAGCCGTCGATGCCGGTCAGGTCAAGGAACATCTCATCGATGGAATACTGCTCGACGCGTGGCGTCATTTCCTCCAGCGCCGTCATCACTCTCGTACTAAGGCTATGATATAAGGCATAATTAGAGCTGAAGACGTGCACGCGCTCCGCGTAATCCTGCGTCTTTATCTGGAACCACGGTGCGCCCATTTTTATACCAAGTTTTTTGGCGCCTGCGCTCCGTGCAATAACGCAGCCGTCGTTATTTGAAAGCACCACGACGGGCTTATCGCGCAGGTCCGGGCGGAACAGCGCCTCACAGCTGGCGTAAAATGAGTTCACGTCCGCCAGTCCGAACATGGGCATGGTTACCTCCTGCGCGCCCGCGTGCTGTTAAAGAACCACGTCACCACGCCGAGCAGCTGCAGCTCCTCCGGGTAAATCGGGGCGTACTCAGGATTCATCGGCAGCAGGGCGAGGCGCGGCTGCAGCTGCAGGCGCTTGACCGTGAACTCTCCCTCCACTTCGGCAATCACGATATCCCCGTGCGAAGCTTCCTCGGCCCGGTCAACGACCATGACGTCGCCGTCATAAAGACCCAGTCCCTCCATGCTGCTGCCGCTGGCGCGCACGAAAAAAGTTGAGGCGCGCCGGCGGATGCAGAGCTCGTTAAGGTCCAGCTCCTTCTCGACGTAATCCGCCGCCGGGGAGGGGAACCCGGCCGCGCACGGCTCGGAAAAGAGGGGGGCGCAAACCCGGGGAGTATTGAGGGCCGGCAAAATCAGCTCCAGGCCCTGAGCAAAGGCGGCTGACTTCATTTTCCGGCCCCCGGGCTGAATGCTGCGGGTCCGGTGATTGCTTTGAGTGTGGTACGCATGACAAACCCTCCTGAAATACTGTCTATATATACAGTATCGCCTTGAGCAGCGTGCATTACAAGATGGCCAAAAGCAGAAAGCGTTCCGGCAGGCGTATCCTCCTGAAAGGCGTTTGTTTTTAATTTGCGGGGCCGGTACCGGTCTTCCTGCAGCAGCAGTGTCTCCATGCCCGGCTCTGCAGTGGCCCTATGCGGCGTTGCTGGCGTGACAGCCTGCCCCTGACGGGCTTTGACTGCTTAAAAGTATGTCGCTGCGCTCCGCTTCTGAGCCGCCCGACGCCCTGCGGTCGCCAGCCGGCGGGTGTGGGGTGCCGTGCCGCTACTGTAGCCGGGCCGCTGCGCAGAAAAGGGAGGCTTCGCCACCATCCTCACCCGGTCGCAGTGATTTCAGAATGCATTTTCCGCTGTCTTCCCGTCGTTCTCCGGCTCAATTTTCGCCGTCAAACCGTACAGTCAGCGTCTGCTTTTATCTGCGCTGCGGCTTGCGGTGGTGCCCTTGTCTGCTCCGCTTTTCGCCCGGCTGTCGTATCGGCACGGCACAAGAGGGTGCCCCCATCAGATAAGGAGTCAGCGTATGTCACGTTTCATTCAGGGTAACTGCATCAAGATTATGTCCGGCTTTCCCGACAAGGCCGTGGATTTCATTCTCACCGATCCGCCGTACCTCGTCGGTTTTAAGGACCGCGCCGGGCGCACCATTGCCGGCGACAAGACCGACGAGTGGCTACAGCCCGCCTGTCATGAGATGTACCGCGTGCTGAAAAACGATTCGCTGATGGTCAGCTTCTACGGCTGGAACCGCGCCGACCGCTTTATCAGCGCGTGGACCGCGGCGGGCTTTCGCATCGTCGGGCACTTCGTGTTTGCCAAAACCTACGCGTCAAAATCCGCCTACGTGGGCTATACGCACGAGTGCGCCTACGTGCTGGCCAAAGGACGCCCGCGCCTGCCGGAAAATCCGCTGCCCGACGTGCAGGGCTGGAAGTACACCGGCAACCGGTATCACCCGACAGAAAAGCCCGTGACCAGCCTGCAGCCCCTGATTGAGTCGTTCACGCACCCGGGCGCTATCGTGCTCGACCCGTTCGCGGGTTCCGGTTCGACCTGCGTCGCGGCGCTCCAGTCCGGTCGTCGCTATATCGGCATCGAGCTGCTGGAGCAGTACCACCGCGCGGGGCAGCAGCGCCTGGCGGCCGTACAGCGCGCCATGCTGCAGCCTGCCGCCAACGGTGACTGGCTGCCGGAGGCCGCATGACGAACTACGCAGGTCTGGAACCGCTGCGCGAAGACGTGGCGGCGCTGGTAAACGACATATACGAGCTGCTTTCGAGGTTGAAATCCCTGGAATCGCCAGGGCACCACGATGCCGAAACGGTCGCGGAGCTGCTCGCCCGCAATGCGTTCTGCCGCATCCGGGAGCTGTACATGGAGGCGTACCGCGAAGCGCTTGTCCTGGACGCCTGCTTTAAAGACTGACGTACCCGGCCGGGGAAGCCCGGCCACCATTAAAACCGGAGTAAATGATGTACGGGACACGAAAAGAGATTAACGAAAAGCTGAAGCGCGCATTCACCAACAGCGAACCGCTGGCCGTGCTGGTCTGGTCACGGGAAACGGTGACGGACGTGATTGACGAAGAGCTGAACGACGCCGAGGCTGACCGCCTTTTGCGCCGCATCGGCGGGGTGGCGTTTTACGGGCACGCGGCGGAGGGGATTTCGCGCCATACTTTGAGCGAATGGCTGCGGTCTGACAGAAAAACCATTGAGACGGTGACGGTGGACGCCGCCCTGCTGAAAAAAATCACGGAGACGGCGCAGCGCGCGCTGCTGTCAGAAGAGGGGAGCGCCTGGGATGCGGGTAAAGACTGCCCGCCGGGGGTACGCGAAGGTCTGGACGACGTGGCGCGCATGCTGACGCTGCTGGCCGCCTGACGCTGAGCAAGGCCTGACTGCCGGAGGCGGCGAAGCCCGTCGCTTCCGGACGGGTACGGGACCCGCGAGAGACCAGCCGGCGGCGGAGCGGCAGGTACGGGCGCGGGCATCGAACCCCCGCCCGTACCCCAACGCCACGCGGCAGTTCCCGGCCCTGCCGGGGCCGCAAAGGGCGCAGGCTGTGCCTGCCCACGGGGTAAAACGGTGCGCCATGAGGCCGCCGTGTCGTTAGGGCTTACGCCGTGCCCGAACCTTAGCCGGGCCGCTGCAATCGCAAGAGTCCGCTGCGCCGTCTCCTCACCCGTTCGCGCCCGTCACGGGCATTCAGCCCGCAACGGCCTTGCGCTGCGGCTTCCGGGGACGCTCCTGCGCTTTCCGCTTTGCGCCCGTCTCTGGTGTGGTCACGGCGCAAGCCCGCGTCGTATCACATGCTAACCGTGGAGATGCTATGAACACACAGACCCCGGCCACCGTCCAGGCCGATCGCTATGTAACGATGCGTCTTTTGCCGATGCTCTTTTCTCACGACTGGGTGCGCGCCGAACACAACGTGTTTCTGTACGCCAGCCGCTTTCTCACGGGCTATGACGGCTGCGAGTGGCATTTTGTCGCGCTGGAAAACGGCGGGGGGTTCATGCAGCCCGATGGCGACGAATGGCACTTCAGTAACCCGGATAACGGGGCCGATCTGAGCCTGTCGGCAGAGGCGGCGGGCATCGTCATCACCGCGATGGTGCTGAACCACCGCAGCTGGTTCTATGACCGCCATGACGAGGAGGAACTGTGTGAGCACTACTGCGGGCGCTTTCGCCAGCTGACCGGATTTATCTCCGCACACACTGAATACAGCGCCATCTGGCGCGCGCTTAACTGACAACGCCGGGCGGCGGCTGCCGCCGCCCGTAAGGATATGAAATGTACGGAACGCCGAACGAACTCTGTATACAGCTGCTTAAGCAGTTTGCGCCGGGTGAAAGAATTACGCTGATTGTCTGGACCAGCGGGAATGTATCAGACGTGCTTGACGGGGAGGATATCACCCCGGAAGAGGCCGACGAAATTAACGCGAACATCAGCGAGCTTGATTCCGTGCACGAGTACGGCGTGGGCGAGGAAACGCTACGGGCGATGCTGGAAAACGTGCGGGAATCAGCCCGCGCAGAGCGAGAAGTGCGGGTGACGGCGGGCACCCTGGAAAGGATTGCCAGGCTTGCCGGAGAGTATATCCGCCGGGAAGAGGCGGAAGGAGGGGAGGGGGCCGCCAGAAGGCATTTCCCCCTTGAGCTCGATGCGCTGGAGGCCGTCAGAAAGCTGGTGATGTAAGGCAGAAACGGGCAGGGAGGCCCGTAACCTGACCGCTGTCAGCCCGCAAAAAACCCTGCCCGCCTGCGGCGGGGCGGGGAGAACGGCGCCTGCGGCGCCACGTTCCCGCCGCCTTTCTGAAATATCCGTTGTACCCGTCATTCAGCAGCCCATGATTTGCCTGAACTGTCACTGTCACTGTCACTGTCACTGTCACTGTCACTGTCACTGTCAGTGGATGTGGATGTTGATGTGGATGTGGATGTGGATGTGGCACTGGCACTGATTGTGGTTGCTGTTTTGATTTTGGTTTTGGTTTTGGTTTTGGTTTTGGTTGTAGTGCAGGTGCAGGTGCAGGTGCAGGTGCGGGTGCGGGTGCGGGTGGTGGTCTGGTCCGCCGGTCGCTTTCAGGCAGACTCTTTTACCCCGGGCGTCTCCCTGCGGGCCGCGCTGTCATGCTTCGCACCGAGCCGGCAGGCCGTCTCTGCCCTTGCCCTGCGGGCCGGCGGGTTTCCATCGACTGACGCAACCCCCGCAGCCGGCATGCTGCCGCCGCATTCACTGGCCACGGTCGTGGCCGCTGAGGACCGGACCGCGTTAGCGCCGTCCGGAGCCGTGCCATGCTCATCCACCGGTGGCCGATGTTCCCGTGGTATTTCCGTCGCAGGGAACTGCGCCACACCGCCTCGCTCCTTCTGACAAGGCTGAAATGAACGCCTGCGGCGGCCCTGTCAGCGCTCCCCGGTGAGGCTTTTTCCCCTTCTGCGACGGCGAATACTCACAGAAACATCATTTAACCCACAGAAGGAGAAGCAGCATGTCACAGCAGAACGTCAAGGGCGCGACAGCGAAGCCTACAGAATCATCAAATTTTCAGACCGGGGGGCGGGAGTATCGGGCCACTTACTCCCCCGATGATAACAAGCTGCGCCTGTACGCGGATTCACGTCTCGATGAGGAGACGTTTAAACGCGTAAAAGATGCAGGATTTAAATATGCGCCTAAGCAGGGGCTGTTTGTGGCACCCATGTGGACACCGTCCCGCGAGGATTTACTGCTTGAGCTGGCCGGGGAAATCGAAGATGAAGATCAGACGCTGTTTGAACGGCAGGAAGAGCGCGCTGAACGTTTCGAAGGCTACAGCGTTAAGCGGGCAGCAGAATCTGAGCAGGTGCTCACCGCAGTGGATAACCTTGCCTCCGCCATTCCTTCAGGTCAGCCGATCCTGGTTGGCCACCACAGCGAACGCCGCGCGCGCAAACACGCACAGCGTATCGAGAACGGAATGCGCAGGGCGGTAAACCTGTTTGAAACCGCCGAATACTGGGAGCGCCGCGCAGAGGCATCCCTGCGGCTGGCAACGTATAAAGAACGCCCGGATGTCCGTTATCGCCGCATCAAAAAAATTGAGGCCGATTTGCGCAAGTCGGAAAGACATATTGAAAACGCCCGGCTGTTTATCCGGCTCTGGTCATGTGAAACCCTTGACCGGCAGATGGCGCTGAAAATTGCAAACGGCGACCATGTTTATGCCCGCTTCACGCTGGAAAAATTCCCGCGCCCGGCGGAGAAAAGCCAGTATGAAGGCCAGACGTCCGTACGGTCAGCGCTGACGGATGAAATCATTAACGCCGCACAGGCGCGTGAAATCTGCGTTCGCGTCCATCAGCGGACAATCGACTGGCAAAACCGCTGGGCAGGACACTACCGCCATCGCCTGATGTATGAGCGCGCCATGCTGGACGAAACCGGCAGCATTCTGGCGAGCGGCGTTGACATGGTTCCGGGCGGTAAAGTTCTGAGCCGTGGCGAATGGCTGACGATCATCCGCGTCAACCGCAGCGGGGGAGAAATCAGCTCCGTGGTGACCAGTGAATATGCATTCATGGGCCGCAGGGGAACGACAGTTATCCGGCGTGACCGCATTACGGATTATGCAGCACCCACGGCAGAGGTCGCCGCAGCGGCAAAGGTTGCCGCAAAACGACCGCCGATCGTGAATTATCCGGGGGAGGGCTTCATTACCCTGACAAAACAGGAATGGAGTAAAAAACATGCTGATTTTAAACAGGTGCGCGGCATTGCAGCCGGTGACGATCACGGCGCTTACCGCATCCGCCGGGTGCTGTCGTCGGGCTACTCACTGACGCCGGTATATATCACCGATCTGAAAACGGTGGAAATCCCACGCTGACAGGCAGTGTTTCCCGGCTCTGCCGGGAAACCTCCCGCAACGGATTAAACAGAGGGCACACGAATGCAGACCGGACTTAAAGCGCGCATAGCGCAGATGCAGCAGAAGCTCAGTTCCCGCCTTCCGGTGGGTGAAGTACACGCAGACAGCCAGCTGTTTGTTACACCCGACACCGTATGTGACAGACTTGTCGCGCTGGCTGATATCAGGCCCGGTGACCGGGTTCTGGAGCCGGGCGCGGGAACCGGGGCTATCCTCCGGGCCGTTCTGGCCGCGCAGCCTGCGGCCCGCTGTGAGTGCGTTGAAGTGAATCATGCGCTGGTTCAGCACCTGCTGTCAGCTTATCCCGGCGTGCCGGTCAGCTGCGGGGATTTTCTGAACTATACCCCGGATGAACCTTTTGATCGCATCATCATGAACCCGCCGTTCAGGCACGCGGTCGATCTGAAGCACATCCACCATGCCCGGACGATGCTGGCCCCCGCCGGTAATCTGGTCGCGATCTGCAGCAACGGACCCCGTCAGCAGAAAGCGCTGTGCGACCTCGCGGTGTACCATGAAACGCTGCCGCGCGGCACTTTCGCATATACGGACGTTACAACAATGATTGTCCGCATTGATGCTGAGTAGCTGTGCTCAGGGAGCATTCCCGGGTATCCCCCGGGATGCCCTGTCTGTAACCGGGTGATCGTCCGGCCCCGTGGTCGCATGCCTCAGAAGCCGAAAACCGGGCGGGCCTGCGGCCCGGGGGTGAACAGTGCTGACGCTCTGTAATACCCCCTTCGCCTGCCCTTGCTCTGCCCGGTCTTTCTCTCACTGTCTCTCTTCCTGCTGTGATTTGTTTTCCCGCTGTATTTCCTGTTCCTGTTTTGCTGCTTAACATCCCTGATGACAGGATGCTGCAGCGGATCAGCAGTATCGTGGTTCTGGTGGTAAGTCCTGGGTTGCTGTTGGTGTTGGTGCTGGTGTTGGTGCTGGTGTTGGTGTTGGTGTTGGTGGCCACAGCTATGGCGTGTTAGCTGATATCGCTGTCCTGTCGGTTTTTCTTCCCGCTGTCTCTGCCTGCGGGCGACTTCCCTCACGGGAACCGGCGCTGTCGTAAACGGAGCCGGCAAACCGTCTCCGCCCTGTCGGGCTTCCATCGCACTGTCGCAGGTTCAACATCACGCTTGCGGCATCCGTGGACGGATGCGCCGCTCTCACCTGCCCGGCGGTAATGCTGCCGGGCCTCTTCGGGGCAACGCCGTTTCGCGCCCGCGCTCTCCGCCGTTGCGGCGGGTTCCTGCTCATTTCCTTCCGTTTATTTCACCCTTTTGAGTCCTTTCGCCGGGGCTGAGACAAGCACAGCCGCTGTCGGCTGTCCAGGGTAAATGGCACGCGGTAAACCGCGCCCCGGACATCCGCCATCGCCCGCGCTGGTTTACGCCCCTGCGGCGAACGGCTCTCAAACGGGTGAAGGTAACAACCGGCGGGCGCGTTCAGCAGGTCCCCGCAAAACGTCAAAACCGCGGCCCCGGCAACTCAACGGGTGAGGGTTTTTTTAAAAGCAAAACAGGTTCAGAAGGAGGAGCAACATGAGCGAGGCGCTGGCGGTTTTACCCGACGACACCTTTACCCGCGAACAGGCTGAGGCCGTTGCGGCGCAGTACGCCAACGTGGCAATTGAGGACGATCGGGGTTCGCATTTTCGCCTGGTTGTCCGTAAGGACGGTGAAATGGTCTGGCGCGCGTGGAACTTTGAGCCGGGCGGCTCGTACTGGCTCAACCGTTATATCGCCAACTACGGCATCCGCAAGCCGCAGTGAAAAAAAATGCCCTGCCGGAACTGTCACTCCGCAGGGCCGGAAATCACCAATGTCAATGAGGTATTAAATATGTCGCTAACCGATATTAAAGCAAAAGCACCCAAAAAAGCGAGCGGTAAAAAAATCACTCAGGCGCAGGAAGATGCCCTGAAGTCTGCTCTTGAGGCCGCCGCCGTTGAATATGTTCCGCTGTCCGGCCTCGTGAAATCACCGCTGAACGTGCGCACCATCCCGTATTCCGCGGACAGCGTTCGCGGCCTGGCCGACTCCATCGGGGCGCTCGGACTGCTGCAGAACCTGATTGTTCACACCCTTGCGGACGGCAGACTCGGCGTGGCGGCAGGGGGCCGCCGACTGACAGCCCTGAATCTGCTGGCGCAGGAAGGGCGTCTTGCGGGGGACTGTACCGTCATGGTGAAGCGCGTTTCTGACGACATTGCCGCGCTCGCGTCCATTGCCGAAAACGAACAGCGGGCCGCGATGCACCCCGCCGAACAAATCGCCGGATTCCGCACGCTGGCAGAGCAGGGCAAAACCCCCGCGCAGACGGGCGATGCGCTCGGCTTCGGCTCCCGCCACGTGCAGCGCATGCTGAAGCTGGCGAATCTCGCGCCGTCCCTGATGGAGAAGCTGGCGCAGGATGAACTCACCGTGGAGCAGTGTCAGGCGCTCTGTCTTGAGGACGATCATGCCCGTCAGATAGAGGTATACGAAAACGTGAAGGCCAGCTGGTCGGGCGCGCCCGCACACCTGATTAAACGCGCCATTACCGAAACCGAGATGCGCACCGACAACGCTAAATTCCGGTTTGTCGGGCGCGAAGCGTACGAGGCGGCGGGGGGGGACGTCCGTGAAGATCTGTTCAGCCAGGACGAGGGCGACGGTACGGCAGACAGCGTGCTGGTTGAGCGTCTGGTTCAGGAGAAGCTGGAGCGCATCGCCCTGGACATTCAGCAGCGTGAGGGCTGGGCATGGAGTCGCGGACGCTCAGCCCGCATCTGGTACCACGGTGAAGACGGTAAAGAGTTCGTTCAGCCTGTTGAACCCGATCCGGTGTACACCGCTGAGCAGCAGCAGCGTCTTGATGAACTCCGTGAGCAATGCAGCGGCTATGACTCCCGTTGTGACGAGACGGACGCACTGGAAACTGAGATCGAAACCATCGAACAGGCCGCAAAGGTCAGCGCGTGGACTGACGACACGAAATCCGGCGCGGGGGTGATGGTCAGCCTGTACGAAGGGCAGGCGTACGTGCAGCGCGGCGTGCGCCTGAAAGCAGATATGCCGGAAAAAACCGAAACCAGCAGCGTGACGGTGCCCTGCACCCCGCGTCCGGCTGATGCCGCAGAGGGGGTGAGCCTTCCGCTTCTCTCGAAGATGTCGTCTGAGCGTACGCTGGCGGTACAGGCGGCGCTGATGCAGCAGCCCGAAAAGGCGGTGGCGCTGATGGTCTGGCGCATGTGTACCTGCGTTTTTTCCGGCTGTCTGACCACGAGGCACCCGTTCCGCATCAGCCTGACCGTCTCCCACGGCACCCTGACGGAAAACGCCCCCTCCGGTAAGGGCGGCGCGGCGTTTAACATTCTGATGGCCGAAGAAGCGCGCCTGAAAGCCCTGCTGCCGGAAGGGTGGGAGAAGGACTTCACCACCTTCTTTGCACTCGACGGCGGGGTACTGATGTCGCTGATGGCCTTCTGCACGGCCTGTTCCGTTGACGGGGTGCAGACCCGCGATATGGGGCATACCTCGCGCAGCACTCTCGATACCGTCGAGGCGGCAATCGGATTCCACCTGCGCGACTGGTGGCAGCCGACGAAAGACAGCTACTTCGGCAGCCTGAAACATCCGCAGATTGTCGCCTCCCTGAAAGAGGCGGGGCTGACGGGCGCGGCGGGTGATGCGGAGAAGATGAAAAAGGCCGATGCAGCGGGGCATGCGGAGCACTTCATGCAGCATAACCGCTGGGTTCCGGCCTGGCTGAAGGGGCCTGAGCCAGCGGGTGAGGCCGATGCTGACGAAGCAGTATCAGATACCGGAAGCCCTGACAACGACACCATTAATACGGCACGCGCCGCCTGATAACGGAGAGCCGCCCTGCGGGGCGGCGATAAGGAGATACCCATGCAGACTGTTATGACCCCCGACGTACTGAAAACGATGTCCTATGATGAGTTTGAGGACTGGCGCGACAGCGGGGAGGATTACCGCCGCGAGCTGACCCACGCCGTCATGCGTGACCTGTCATGCCCGGAAAACTGGGACATGAACGGCGAGTACCGCAGCGAGTTTGGCGGGTTCTTTCCCGTGCAGATACGCTTTACGCCCCCGCACGGCAACTATCATATTGCCGTGTGCAGTCCAGGTGCCATCAGTCCGGCGTGGATGGTGGTGTTCGTTCCCGCCAGCGGTCGCCCGTTCTCCGTCATTCGTACCCTGAGCGGCTACCAGCCGGAGCTTGTCAGCCACACCGTCAGCCTGACGGCGCGTCTCGATGCGGACGGATACAGTCAGGCCAGCATCATCAGTATTCTGGCGGCGGAGGGCGCGGCATGATCCCCTCACATCTCTCCCTAGTTCCCTTCAGTCCTGAGCAACGCGCCGCGATGGAGGCTGTCGCGGAGGTTGAGCGCAGGTGGTCCAGCGGCGCGGCGTCCACGGCGTACCCGTATGCCAGCGCTTATTTTCGCCGGCTCACGGGCAGCACGCGCATCACTATCAGGGAAATCCGTCATTTTGCGCCGGTGCTGACGGCGCGGGAGCTGCGGGGCTGCAGGGAAAGCTGGCTCAGCGCCATTGATGCCCTGATTGAGAGTCGCGGGACGTGCTGCTGGCTGCCGCTTCCTGTCGGTGCGGGTCAGCGCCTCTTTCCGGAGGTGACCTTTCAGCAGGCCGAGCGCGTTCGCTGTCAGGACGCCTTGCGGGATGAAAAATACACCCGCCAGCGCCACAAAGAACAGTGTCAGCGTGAGCGGGCGTACCAGGCGCTGGCGGGGCAGGCGGAGATTGAGCTGGCATTCCATACGCCTGAAACGGTCAGCAGCTGGAGCGCGCGCTGGTCGGGGACTGAACTGCGCCAGTACGACCTGGAGGAGATGTTCTGGCGCTGGAGCGAGCGTTTTCCGTCCCTTGAGCCAATGGAGCGCTGGGCGATGGAGAGTCAGCCTTTCTGGACGGTGATGGCTGAAACGGATTCGCTGGCAAGGGAAAGTGCGGAGTCCGTCAGGCAGCTGGAGCGCTGGATGGTACCCAACAAGCTGACCGCACGGAGTCAGGTATGAAGTGGCGTTAATCTCTGCGCCGGAAGCGTCCGGTCCGCTGTCCTGGTGAACCCGGGCTGGCGTCAGACGTGGTGGAGGCATATAAGCCCGCTCCTGAGTCCGTTATGTCACGGTGGGTGGGTAGAGGCGGATAACAAAGAATTCGCCAGTGTGAGGGCAGGAAAGTAAAAAGAGCGATTATGCCTGCGGCATAGCTGCTCTTTTTTATGCCCCTTACGCTTTGTAATACCCTGCTGTGAATCTCCTCTGAAGAACGGACGCTGCGAATTATGGTGGCAGTTGTCTGTATCATCTTTTCAAATTTGCCTGTTGTCGGACGGGGTCGCTGGCCATGACTGCGGGCGACTTCCCTGACGGGAACCGGTGCTGTCGTAAACGGAGCCGGTAAACCGTCTCCGCCCTGGCGGGCTTCCATCCCACTGTCGCAACGTCAACACCTGCTCGCAGTGACCGTTCCGGTCACGCCGCTTTCACCATGCCGGCGATAAAGCCGCCGGCACTCAGGTGACGCCACGCCGTTCCGCCGTGTCGGGTGTGTTCATCCTCTCCCCGTACCTCTGGCGAGCCCTCTCCCGTTAAGTCCCCGGGCGGAGGGCTTGTCGTAGCACCGTCGCGTCGTCATCCGAAGGGTGAAATGAACTCCGCCAAAACTTTTTGCGAAGGGCCGCAAAAACTTTTGTCTCCGCCCTTCTCCTGCCGCCCCGCCGTTGCTCCTTTGCCCTTTGCCGCCAGGGAACTCACCGGGAGATGGATTAACCACCAGACAGGAGGAAAAGCAGGATGAACACACATAACGTCAACGTCAAAACCGCCACCAAAGAATCTTCCGAAAGATGGGGGACAGACCCGAAAGCGCGTCTGGCCTGTGTTATCGCGGAGCAAAAGTCATATCTGGCCGGGCTTTGCGGCGTGTGGAATCTCCAGCTGAGCCAGAAAGACGAGGCAGAGGAAATCCAGCGCCTTCTCAGCCTGATGAGCGACAACGTTCACGGGGAAGGCGTGCTGTGCCTGGAACGTTCATACCCGCTTGTGTCGTTTCATGTCGTGCAGCCGTGGTTGCAGGCTAAAGATTATGCCATCCGCTTATACGGCGTTATCGGGCGCGAGGCGTGGGAGATCGCGCGTAAAGACCTTTGTAACAACCTGAATTTTGCTCAGGCAATGTTGCGCCTGGAAGCCTGTCCATAAGCATAACCCACGGCGGCAGGGGATGCCGCCAGGCACAACGGAGAGACATCATGAGCATCAGCAACGGTAATGCGAACATCACATTCAGCTTCGACGCATGGGAGAAAAGCGCGCTCATCGAGCTTGATACCCTGCAAAACCACGTCAGTAAAGCCCTGATGAAGTACCAGAGCAATATGGACAAAGCGGCGCTGGCCGAGTCTGCAAACCGCTATATGGGCGAACTCAGAACCGCTGTCACGCACATCCAGAAAGCCACGCCAGCCATTCAGCTGAAAGTCGACGGGATTACCGACATGCTGCACATGATGGCGCATTTTTCCGGCATCACGTTTGACGCATAACCACCACGGCGGAATATCAACGCCATTAACCAAAAGGAGATAAGCCATGCACTTAAATCTGACCGAATCTGGTGCCGAAGCAGGTATGTACGCGACCAGTGAGTCCGAACGCGCGTACTGGCTGAGCCGCGAAAAGTCATGCCTGACCGCGCCCGTCGAAATCGACGTTCACGCCTTCCATGATGCGCTGGGGCTGATGTACCCGATGAACTGGCGCAGCAGTGAGAACGGCGAGTGTGAAACCTTCATGCTGGCGGAGATGGTCTGCGGCAATGTGAGCGAAATCTACGCGCGGATCGGTATCCGTTATTACCGGATGCGCGACTACAGCAACCTTGACCACGCTGAGATTCTGGCAAGCGTTAAGGAGGAAATGCAGCGCCAGAAATGAAAAAGGCAGACTTTCGTCTGCCATATCCCGCCGGATTTACCCGCTTGCAACGATTAATCCGGCCTTCACCAAAAGGAACAAACCAATGCAATTCAGTGAAGTTTCGATTGTTACACCGACCGCCCTGTATGTCCAGATGCGTGAGGCGGAAAACGCACCCGTAAAAAAACAGGTGCGTATTAAACGCAGTGATATCGACCGTGACGACATCAGCGCCGAAATGCGGGCGCTGGGTCGTCACATAGCGCACTGCCGGAAGAAGGGGCGCGCCGTTCGTATTCCTGCCATGCGCGGGAGTGAGTGGGGTCAGGTGTTACGCACGCTCGAACTGACGCGGGCATTTAACTGACGGAGGAGCCGCTCCTTACGGGGCGGCATTTAGGAGGAACGATGTCTCAACTCAGTTTTGCCCGTTTTTTTGACCAGGCGAAAGAGGCCGCTCCAGTAACACCCGCTAAACCCGTATTGCCTGCAGTGAACGCGCAGACCATACCGCACCGGATGATGACCATCAGGGAATCCCGCCGCCAGTTTGTCAGCGTGTTCATGGACACCGCCCGCCACCTGCGCCGCTGGGAGGTGTTCCGCGACTTCATCACGCTGGCCGCCAGTGAACTGGACATGGCGCGGATAAGAACGCCGGACAACATTGAGCAGAGCCGTGAAATCTGCGCGAAGTACGGCGAGAGCGATATCAGCAATCTGCATACGCTTTTCTGCCTGATGGTCTGCGCGCTGGAGGCGAAATTTCACGACTTTCTAGGCGCGATCTTCATGGAGCTGGAGCTGGGCGACGACCGGAACGGGCAGTATTTCACGCCGTATCACGTCCAGTCACTGCTGGCGAGGTTGCTGATGCCGGACGTCGACGAAACGATACGCCGTGAGGGATTCGTGACTGTCAGCGATCCGGCAAGCGGTGCGGCGGGAATGATTGTGGCGTATGCGGAATATCTGCTGGAGGCGGGATATAACCCGTCTGTACATATGTTCGTAAGCTGCATCGATATCGATCCTGTTGCGGCCGATATGGCGTTTATTCAGCTTTCCCTGCTGGGTATTCCTGCCGAGGTGGTCACGGGCAATACGCTCACAATGCAGCTTAACAGGGTTCGCTATACGCCCGTGTACTATATCAACAACTTTGACAAACGCCTGGAAGTCCAGCGCCGGGTGAGTGCCATGCGCGGATTTTTGCGCGGCATAAATAACGCCGCATAGCCAGCCTGAAGGGCAGGGGAATACCCTGCCTTTCGTGGCTTCAAAGGCCGCGCGCCTGCGGCGCAGAATAAGCAGGCTGCGCTGACGCTCTGCCTGCATTATTCCGGCGCGTGGTTATGTGATTTCACGTTTGTTTTGCTGTTGTCTTAATATTCATCGTTCTCCGGCTGACAATGCTTTTTATTATTCTGACACTGATATGGATAAGAATTTTTCTTTTCCGGGCGTCGTCCCTGAAGGGACACGGCTGTCGTGAACGGAGCCGGTAAACCGTCTCCGCCCTTCGGGCTTCCATCCCTGACGCAAATTCAAATCCACGCTTGCTGCATCCAGAATGGATGCGCCGCTTTCACCGTGGCGGTAATAGATCACCGCCATTTTGATGGCCGTAACGGTAATTCGTCCTGCGACGAATGCCCGTTACGGGATGTGTGCATTCTCCTTGTGACTATCGCCCGATTTCATCAGTTCGCGGAGGGCTGCTTTTAGCATCACCCAGAAAGGAAATAAAGGGGTATATAAACGCTGCGCGCCCCTTTATTTCCTTACTGTCAGCTGCTCATTGCCCTTCGCCGCTCAGTGATGAAGTCGAACGATGTAATAACCCAGTGAGGAGAAAATCAGAATGCACACATTAAACGTCAAAACCGCCACTCGTGAATCAGCCGAACAATTTAAAGTCGATGAACGCCAGCGCTACTGTGTTACAGATGGCGATGAACGTCTTGATTTCATTCCTGCACTCTTTTTTACGCCTTCTGCCGATAATATGATTGCCAGCTGGTTACGTCAGCATTCAGATTACGATGGTGGTTTCTGGAGTTACTGGATAATTCCGCAGGGCACCGGAGGAAACGTGGCTCCGAACTGTGTCAGATTCACCACGACGCAAACCGGATATATCGCACCGGAAGGTGAACAGCGCTATAACATGATTATTCCCGGTAATTACTTTGAAGCAGAGGTCAGTGCCGATGCTGCCGGAATTATTGCTACACTGATGATCATGAACTGGTTGTCCTGGCAGGTTGCCGATATGGGCGCCGAATATGCACACGTCTGCAGAAGCCTGGTCGCTCGTCAGGATGCACTGAAAGACTACATCAGTATCATAAAACACCCTGAAGCTCATTTAATTTACCGGGCTATTGATTGATGGGTTAAAGACAGGATGGAGAAAAGACCTCGATATGAGGTCTTTTTTATTGTTTTGAGAGAGTCTGCCCTGAGCCTTTATTCTTCTTTATCGCCCGGTATGTTGCCTCAATTTTTCTGGCATAGACATATCTTCTCTGCGCCTGTTCATCTGTTTTCCGGAAGCCTGCATTATATGCCCCCACGGCCTGCCAGCTGACTCCCCACTTTTTGAATGCAATGGCAAGATAGTAAGCCCCGGTGTAGATATTCATACACGGATCGGTAATAAGGTGCTCCGGTTTTATTCCATAACGAGACAGTTCGTTAAAGTGCTGGGAGTCCACCTGCATAAGTCCGGAACCAAAACCCGAAACAGGATTGTGGCCTTTAACGTCTGTGCGGAAGTTCGATTCATTCCAGGAGATTGCCCGAAGCAGATCTGGATCTATGTGATAATCCCTGCCTGCCAGATCAAAACAATCAGCTGCGTTCAAGACACAAGAAAAAGTCAGCGTTAGAAAAGCGAGAGTCATCCGTTTCATTTTCATTTATCCCTCCGGGCACCATGCCGGAAATACGTTAACCCATCCCATGTCCAGACTCAACTAATATGCACTCCTCACCACCAAAATCACCACACCCCACGCAAAATGAACATTTTGCTGATTTAACTTATGAATCAGTAGGTTAGTGTTCTATATTTGCGTTTTATTTCATTTGAAATACAAAGTATAGTCTTTGGAGACTTCATTAAGAGTAGGGGCTGAGTACACAAGGACTCTTTGATGACTAATAATTTGTCAACAAGCACTTATCATATCTTGACTCCTAAGCAGAGTTGCTTAAAATTATGCTTTTAGTGCTAATTGATGCCTGTTTAGACTACTTGGGTATTGCTCTTGAAAGGAATTAAATATGCCACGAGTACAAGTTTATATCAGTAATGAGTGCGATGAGAAAATTCGCTCCATCATTCAACAAAGGAAGTCAGAAGGAGTCAGTAGTAAGGAAGTAAATTTTTCGAGTGTGTCTAGCATGCTATTAGAGTTAGGTCTTAGAGTCTACGATGCGCAAATGCAGAAGAAGATAAATCCTTTTAATCAAATGGAGTACAATAAGGTGGTCTTGGAAAATATTCTAAAAACACAGATGATTGTTTCAAAAATTTTAGGAATTACTTGTCTGAGTCCTCATGTAGTAGGCGATGATAGCTTTAACTTCGCCAAAGTTGTCCCAGAAATACTATCCCATGTCAATACTCAAGTAGATGGTTTTTTTCCAAGCGAATCACCTGAATAACATATTTTAGATAAAATCAAGCGGAGGTTCCTTGTGAGGGAATACAAACTTTATGGCTTATTTGTAGGTTTAACTGTCACCATAATGATAACCTGTGACACTTTAGTTTATAGGGTTTTTGATGTTTTTGGATATAACATCACGGCTTCTGGAATAATTTTTTCTCTTTGCTTCCTTATTTCAACAATAATGACAGAGGTTTATGGATATCGTCTGTCAGTTATCAATATATGGATAGTCGTTTTTTGTCAAAGCGTGTTTGTAATGCTAGTGTATCTTAGTTCAATAATCCAACCTGATTTCAACGGAATATCAACCGGATATAATTTTTTATTCCGAGATTTTTGGAGGGTTATGATCGGGTCTTGGATTTCTGTGCCAGTATCTTATTTTATTAATGGGTTCATAATATCTAAGTTGAAGATTGTTTTCTACGGAAAATTTTTTTTAATAAGATACACGATAGGCTCAATGACTACTCAAGCTGCGTTACTACTAACTGCATACCCTATAAGCTTATCTGGAAAATATAGCTTACAAGAATTAACAAGCATCATCTTAACTACCTGGAGCTACAAAGTTTGTATATCTTTGCTTCTTCTACCGATCGCTATTTGGTTAGTTAACGTAGTAAAGAGAATAGAGAAAACGGATCACTATGACTGGGGTGTTAGCTACAATCCGACTTTTATTTTCAAAAGGAAAAAATGAAATGCGAATTTTGCAATTAACAGATATACATCTTAATGACAATAAGAGCTCGGATGAAAATGTACGCTTTGATATGATAGTCAGGATTTTATCAGAAAGAAGATCAGCTATAAATTTTGATAGAATAATTGTGACGGGGGACGTATCAAATGTTGGAAGTAAGGGATCTTATGAATTCTTTTACAGTATGATGGACAGTTTAGCTATCCCCTACTATAGTTTTCCGGGAAATCATGATGACCCGAAACTTATGAGTGAGGTATCAAGCCTTGCAGAGCATCATCGGGATCTACTCCAACTATCTACAGATAAATGGTCACTCACTAAGATTGACACTGTTGTTCCGGGTGAGGATTACGGGTTAATTAGCGAAGACGAAATTTCCAAGTTCAAAGATACGCTCATAACTAACAAAGAGACCAAAATTGTTGTATTCATGCACCATCACCCTTTAAAGGTAGGAACTCCGTTAGTTGACTCGTGTATGCTGCAAAACTCAACGGAGTTTTTAGGCTTATGTAAGCTTTACAACGTGAAGTTGGTCGCCGCGGGCCATGCTCATACACCATCCCAACAAAAGATCGGCCAGACATTAATATCTCTTGCCCCGGCCGTTTGTTATCAGTGGGTAAATGGCACTTCCGCACAGGAAAAGTTATTGGAGAGTGGATTTAGTATTCTTTCTCTAGAAGACCAAATCCATTCTGAAGTGTATTTCATCTGACAATTCTTAAGGGGGGTGTCCTTTTTTCATTCACCTCCTGCCTAACAGTGCTGCTAGCTAATTTTTTTCCTCTCATTAACCCTGTGTTATAAGCTATTTGTAAGATATCAAATGGTTCCGTTCGTGATATCAACTCTCTGTTTCTTATGAAATCGTGGTCGAGAACCCTAATTATATCATTATTTATTTGATTTTTTAGGATGTATTCCCCCCTCTCTTGACTTCTGATATTTGATAATTCGAACACATCATAGTCTTATGCGCCTCGACACACGAAATATATGATATGTCAGCAGGATTCAACTTGCTCAAAAAGTTCGAGCATAACATTTGTTCCCACGTTTTTATTACGTATGTATGTGTACCAAACTCCTTAAAATACCATTGATTGCTACCCTTTTTAGAACGATCCTTATCTAAGGTGTAAATATAAGGAGGTGAGAAAGTCATCCTTATATTTCCGAGCAAAAACTTCAATGTTTTTATCATCTTAGTCTCTTTATTATCTTTAATAGTACACCCACTATTTCGTATTCTGCATATGAAACTGGAGATGTTTCATTTTCTAAGGAGATGTTGCAAAATATCAAACCCGATTCTCCAAGGTAAGCTCTCCTCAGTACTATTGGATACCCTTCTATTTTAAGTAAAACAATATCCCCGTCATTGGCACTTTCATTGGTCGAAACAATACAAATTGATGCCCTTTCAAGCTCTGAAGAAAGTGTGTTAGTAATTTCGAAAGCAAACAGTGAATCATCGTAAGTATCATCAACTTCTGTAGTGTAACGTTCAACAAAAGAATCGTTCGTGTACAAAAAACGCTCTATCTCGTTATACTTTATCAGCGGCATTGTAGCTGTTTTCGGATCACTAGATAAAGTTGAAGTAGTACCTTCAGTTAGATCCCCAATACTTATCTTGAAAAACTCAGACAAAGAGTAAAGTGTTGAAATCGTTGGGTTTCCCACGCCACGCCTTATGTTTTTTATTGTGGCAATGCCGATTCCTGTTTTCTCACTCAATGTCTGAGCATCAATATTCTCCCTCTTCATTAACGAAGCTAGGTTTTTACCTATATTTTTCAGTGACATGTCGGTTTCTTTGTATAATTTACTATACTTTTGTTGCATTATATTAGCCTGGTGGTATAGTCTATAGTGGTGAATGTGAATGCTAGTTAACCTTGCAGTTATAAAGTATACATTAGTTAACCAACTGTACATAGTGAGTCCATATCTATGGTTCTACTCACGCCTGGATAGAAGACCATCTTTAAAGTGTCCACGCAGGTACTTACTCCTTAATTTTCACAGTCTTTTAAGCATGTAAGTGTCTGATGTTGTTAGATAATAAACCTGAACGCTGTGGCTAATCCAATGGATTTTCGCCGGAGGCCTGTAAGAATTTTTTGCATAACAAGGAGGGTTCAGTGAGACATACCAATAGCCGTTCTGCCCCCGGCAAGGCTGTTTTTGTACGTTTAGATGATTCAACGAACGAAAGATTAATTAAAGCAAAGAATAGAAGTGGAAGAAGTAAGTCCAACGAGCTTTATGTGAGGCTTAAAGACCATTTGGAACGCTACCCCGATTTTTATAATGCTGAGTTAACGGAGGTAATACAAAAAAACATCGTTTCTAAAACATCAAAGTAATCACTTTAGTTATGTTCCACAACACTGTCCGTCGAATTGAAGGAATAATTAAATGACAGAAATCTCCACACTCAATGCCGCACCGGCATCCGCTGTTAAAAAGAGAATCAGTAAGGTTGGTCTTCTCAAATCACTGAAGTTAGCTCTGCCCGTTGCGGCGGTCGCTGCGTTCTTCCCGGAAGCGGTGATGGCATCCAGTGCCGGTAAAGACCTGATGGCAACCGGCAACGACACCGTTAAGAAAACTTTCGGCTCTGATTCAAGCATCGTGAAATGGGTCATCCTGGCGGAAGTGCTGGTCGGGGCGGTGATGTATATGACCACGAAGAACCTCAAGTTCCTCGCCGGTTTCGCCATTCTCTCCGTGTTCGTCGCCATCGGTATGTCCGTCGCCGGGTATTAATTCCGATACGGCGTGAGTAACAGCGCCCCGCATCAAGTGTCCTGCTTAAGTTTGAATGCCGTTAAACGCGTTCAGGGGATCGCTTTGCCTTAATTCTGGTGGGCAGATATTTCCCGGCTGCCCACCCGTTATCAGGAGGCTTATTTCAATGGCAGACGGGTCTCTCAGTAAATACCGGTTCCCCGAAACCCTGACTAACCAGGGCCGCTGGTTTGGTCTGCCCGTGGACGAACTGATCCCCGCCATCATTTGCCTGGGGTGGGGGATATGGTCGCAGCACTACCTTTTGGGGATTGTCGCTGGCGTACTGGCCTATCTGGCTATTAAAAAACTGAAAAAAGGGCGTGGCAGTACGTGGCTGCGGGACCTGGTCTACTGGTATATGCCGACCTCCCTGCTGAGGGGCATTTTCCACGACGTACCGGACTCCTGCTATCGGCAGTGGATTAAATAGACAGGATTATTCACATGGATCATGGAGCACGCCTCAGTACACAGCGCGTCATCGCCATCGGGTTTCTCTCGCTGGGGACGCTGTTGCTGCTGAGCCTCAGCACTAACGTCATTCAGGGAATTAACAACTACCGCCTGCAGAATGAACAAAAGGTGGCGGTGACGCCGATGCTCTACAACGCACCGTTCGCCGTGTCACAGAATCAGGCCGATGCGTCATACCTGCAGCAAATGGCTCTTTCGCTCATCGCCCTGCGGGTTAACGTCACGCCGGAAACCGTGGATGCCTCTCACGAGCAGCTGCTGACCTATGTCCGGCCGGCGTCCCAGAACGCCCTGAAAATCAGGCTGGCGGAAGACGCCGCGCGTATCAAAGACAACAACGTGAATTCGTCCTTCTACATGACCAGCGTGAAGGTGTATCCGGCCAGCAGCCGCGTGGACGTGCGCGGACAGCTCAAAACCTGGATTGGCGATTCCAGACCCTATCCTGAGCTGAAGCAGTACGTCCTGCAGTTTGAACGTCAGGACGGGGTTAGCTGGCTGGCTCACTTCGGAGAAATCAGCGATGAACAAAAATAGCCTCAAGACGCTGACCGCATTACTGATGCTGGTCACCGGGCACGCGGCGGCAGCGCCGGCGGCGGTATCCGCGACCGTCGTGCCGCTGGCAAACGGGGGGCAGGCGAGTATCGCCGTCAGCAACACCGACCCCAACCTCTTCACCGTGGCGGGCGACCGCGTGACCGCACTGACCAGCCTCGACGGTGAACTGACCCGCCAGGAGCAGACGGCCAGCGGCGGCGTTATTGTCAGCACCCTCAATAAAAAACCCTTCACCTTCATCCTGGAAACGGAGCGTGGGCTGAACTTCTCCGTGCAGGCGGTGCCCCGTGCGGGCGTGGGCAGGACGATACGTCTCGTGAGTGAACTTTCCGGCACCGGTGAGGCCGCACGCACCTGGGAAGAGTCTTCCCCTTATGAGGCCACGCTGGTGTCCCTCAGTCAGCACCTGCTCGGCGGAAAACTGCCGTCCGGCTGGCAAAGCATTCCGGTGACGAACGAAATCCTGACCCCTCCCGCAGGCCTTACTGCCCGCGCTGAGCGCGTCTGGGTGGGTAACCATCTCAAAGTGGTGAGCTATCGCGTCACCAACGGCACCGCCGCCGCCCGCAGCCTGAAGGAGAGTGATTTCTGGCAGCCGGGCATCCGGGGAGTGCTGTTCGCCGTGCCTGCCCGTCAGCTGATGGCGGGAGGGGCGCTGCAGGTCTTCATCATCAGCAGCGGGGAGGCGGCGGATGGCCAGTATTAATGCGCTTGTAAAACGTAAGCAGTTTGTCTGGCTGGGGATTGTGCTCGCCACGGTCGGCGTGGTCGGTGGCGGAGGCTGGTATCTGGCAGAAGCCCGCAACGGAGAGGGCGCAGCGCCTTCCGTGGCGGACGAACCCGCTCCGGACATGACCGGGGTGGTGGACAGCACCTTTGACCAGAAGGTGCAGCAGCATGCGACGACCGAAATGCAGGCGACCGCCGCCAGCATGCAGAAGCAGTACGATGCCATGCGCCGCGAACTGGAGCTGGTCAGCAAGGGGCAGTCCGACTACCAGCGGCAGATTGACCGGCTCAGCGGGGAGAACGCGGCGCTGGCCGCGCAGGTGAGTGCGCTGGGGGCGAAGCCGGTGACCGCATCGGGCGAACCGGCTCCGCAGCCGCCGTCACCGCCGCCGGGTCCGGAAGGTGAGCCGCAGCCCGTGGGCTTCCCGCCGCAGGGCGGGGGCGCGGTCCCCCCGCCGACGGCGTTCTATCCCGGCAATGGCACGGCGCCACCGCCGCAGGTGAGCTATCAGTCCATACCGGTGCCAAACCAGGTGCAGCGTAAAACGTTCAGCTACGGCGACGGGAAAAAAGGCCCCTCTCTGCCGTATATCCCTTCCGGCAGCTTTGCCAAATCGATGCTGATTGAAGGGGCAGACGCCAACGCGTCCGTCACCGGGAACGAGTCCACCGTGCCGATGCAGGTGCGCCTTATCGGACGGGTTGAGATGCCCAACAGCAAAACCTACGACCTGACCGGCTGTTTTGTCGGCCTGGAGGCCTGGGGTGACGTTTCCAGTGAAAGGGCCATCGTTCGCACGCGCAGCATCAGCTGCCTCAAGCACGGCGTCACCATCGATCAGCCGATTGCCGGGCACGTGAGCTTCATGGGCAAAAACGGCATCAAGGGCGAGGTGGTGATGCGCAACGGCAAGATCCTCGGCTGGGCGTGGGGGGCCGGCTTCGTGGACGGCATCGGGCAGGGGGCGCAGACCGCCTCACAGCCGGCAGTGGGGCTGGGGGCCACCGCGGCGATAGGGGCCGGGGATGTCCTGAAAATGGGCATCGGCGGAGGGGCATCGAAAGCCGCCCAGACGCTCGGTGACTATTACATCAAGCGCGCGGAGCAGTACCACCCGGTCATACCCATCGGGGCGGGCAATGAGGTCACCGTGGTGTTCCAGGACGGATTCCAGCTGAAAACCATTGAAGAGCTGGCGCAGGATGCATCGCAGGCCAGAAAAGAGGGGGAAGGCAGCAGCCCTGTGCCGCCGCCCTCCCTGCCCGGCAACATGAACGGCATGAACACCGACCAGATGCTCCGGCAGCTGGGGAAGATTAACCCGAATCAGTTTATGCCCGGCGCAGGGGCACAGTAATCGCGCAATGAGGAACCGTACATGAACAAGATACCGCTACTCACGCTGACCCTGGGCAGCATCCTGGCCCTGTCGGGCTGTGCCGGAACGTCCGGCGACTTTGAGTGTAATGCCACTACTTCAGATACCTGTATCACCATCGAACAGGCGAACGAAAAGGCCAAAAGGCTGGAAGAGGGCAGCGGCGCAAAGCCGGATGCGGTCGCGCTGCCTCGGCTGGCTGAGGGGAACTTCCGCACCGTCTCCGCGCAACCACTGGCCGTGCCGGTAACGACCCCCGCCGGGGCGTCCGCGGGCGCGTCGCGTCAGAATGCGCCGTTTATCCGCACCGCGGCACTGACCGCGCCGCCCGCTGCGCCTGCCGGCTACCCGCCGCTGCCGGCGTCGCCGTCAGCCCACGACAGAATCGTTGATCCGCGCCCGCTACGCGTGGGCGAAAAGACGGCAGGGCTCTGGATCGCGCCCTATATCGACACGCAGGACGTTTATCACCAGCCGACCCGGGTGTTTTTTGTGGTTAAACCGTCCGCGTGGGGAACCCCGCGCGTTAACTGAATCCTGAGCCGCCACCGCGTGTGGCGCCCGTTTTTGAATAATCTGTCGTTCTCACGCGTGCCCTGAAACGTGAAAAGGGAGGGGCGGTAGCGTGTCAGGACGGTGCGACCAGGGAGCGTTGATGGCAGACGAACTCGACCTTCTGCAGGAGCAGGAGGAATTGCTGAACCAGCTGCATATACAGGCCGCAAGACAGCGCTCCTGCCTGCAGGGAGTGAGCCTTACCCGGTGCGAGTGCTGCGGTAATGCCATACCCGCCGGGCGGCAGCAGGCCATCCCGGGCGTGCGTACCTGTACGGAATGCCAGCGGGTTCTGGAAATTCGGAAAAAACAGTATCTGAGGTGAACGATGAGTAGAGCAATCACTGAGCAGGGCAATGTTATGGTCCCGGGCAGCGCGGGAGGCGGTAAGACGGTTTTCTGCGCGCAGACAGTGCAGGTGTTTCTGGCGCGTGCTGATGTCAGCCAGCTCCGGGAACAGTGCAGCGGCGAGGCGGGTGAGACGTTCGCTAAGGCGATACGCGACAACTGCGCTTTCAGGGTTTCCCTGAGGCCGGATGAGGAAGACAAATGAAGCGAATTACGCCGTGCCGTTCAGGGGCTCCTTTTGCCAGAACGGCTGTCAGTGTCGCAGAGTGCAAAAAGGACGGACGCCATGAGTAGCCCGATGGATGCAGTAACCCGCACGGTCAACGCGCTGGTTACCGCGCTGAAAATGCCCGATGATTCCGCGAAGGCGAATGACATTCTCGGACAGATGAACTTTCCGCAGTTCAGCAGGCTGCTGCCCTACCGTGATTATGACGCCCGGACCGGGCTGTTCATGAATGACAAAACGATGGGGTTTATGCTGGAGGCTCAGCCCATCAACGGGGCAAATGAGACCATCGTCGCGTCGCTTGAAAACCTGATGCGCACCAAGCTGACCCGGGAGGTGCCGCTGGCCATCCACCTGGTGTCCAGCCCACTGGTGGGACAGGACATTCAGTACGGCCTGCGCGAGCTGTCCTGGACCGGCGAGGAGGCGGGCAGGTTCAACGCCATCACCCGCGCCTATTATCTGAAAGCGGCGGAGGAGGGCTTTCCCCTTCCCGAACATCTTAATCTGCCGCTGACGCTGCGCAATTACCGCGTCTACTTCTCCTGCTGCGTGCCGCGCAGGCGGGGCAGCCAGGCGAGCGTAATGGAGCTGGAGAACCAGGTGAAAATCATCCGGGCGTCCCTGCAGGGCGCGCAGATTGTAACCCGGAGCGTTGATGCCGATGCGTTTATTCGCATCGTGGCGGAAATGGTTAACCACAATCCGGACGCGCTCTACAGCAGGGAGCGCGAGCTCGACCCGCTCAAGGACCTGAACTATCAGTGCGTGGACGACGGCTTTGACCTGAAGGTAAAGGCGGACCACATGACGCTGGGGCTGCGTGAAAACGGGAAAAACAGCGCGGCGCGCATCATGAACTTTCAGCTGACCCGCAACCCGGAGCTGGCATTTTTGTGGAATACGGCCGACAACTACAGCAACCTGCTGAGTCCGGAGCTGTCCATCTCAAGCCCGTTTATTCTGACCCTTATTCTGTCGGTTGAAGACCAGGTGAAGTCGCAGAACGAGGCCAACCTGAAGTTTATCGACCTGGAGAAAAAATCCAAAAACAGCTACGCCAAATTCTTCCCCGGCGTGGTGCAGGAGGCGAAGGAGTGGGGTGACCTGCGCCAGCGACTCTCCTCGGGCCAGTCGTCACTGGTGAGCTATTTCCTGAACATCACCGTTTTCTGCCGCGATGAGCAGGAATCCGCGCTTAACGTCGAGCAGGACGTGCTGAACAGCTTTCGTAAAAACGGATTCGAGCTCATCTCTCCGCGGTTCAACCAGATGCGTAACTTCCTCGCTAACCTGCCTTTCACCGCCGGCGGCGGTTTGTTTAAGCAGCTGAAGGCGTCCGGCGTCGTGCAGCGTGCCGAAAGCTTTAACGTGGCCAACCTGCTGCCGGTGGTGGCTGACAGCCCGCTGGCCAGCTCCGGCCTGCTGGCTCCCACCTACCGCAACCAGCTGGCATTCATTGACCTGTTCAGCCGGGGAATGGGCAACACCAACTTCAATATGGCGGTCTGCGGCACCTCGGGCGCCGGCAAAACGGGCCTGATCCAGCCGCTCATCCGCAGCGTTATCGACTCCGGCGGCTTTGCCGTGGTGTTTGATATGGGGGATGGCTATAAGTCGCTGTGCGAGAACATGGGCGGGGTGTATCTGGACGGCGAAACGCTCAAGTTCAACCCGTTTGCCAACATCACCGACGATAACATCGACGAGATGGCCGAACGCCTGCGCGACCAGCTCTCCGTGATGGCCAGCCCCAACGGCAACCTGGACGAGGTGCATGAAGGTCTGCTGCTCAAGGCGGTGAAGGCCACCTGGCTTGCGAAGAAAAACCGCGCGCGCATCGACGACGTCGTGGACTATCTGGTCATGGCGCGCGACAGCGAGGAGTACAGCGGCTCCCCGACCATCCGCAGCCGCCTTGATGAGATGGTGGTGCTGCTGACCCAGTATACCCGTGACGGCGTGTACGGCAGCTACTTCAACTCCGACGAGCCGTCCCTGAAGGACGAAGCCCGGATGGTGGTGCTGGAGCTGGGCGGCCTGGAGGACCGGCAGTCCCTTCTGGTGGCGGTGATGTTTTCCCTTATTCTCTACATTGAAAACCGCATGTACCGTACGCCGCGCAGCCTGAAAAAACTCAACGTCATTGATGAGGGCTGGCGCCTGCTCGACTTTAAAAACAACAAGGTCGGGGCGTTTATCGAAAAGGGCTACCGCACCGCCCGCCGCCATACGGGATCGTACATCACCATCACGCAGAATATCGTCGACTTTGACTCAGAAACGGCCTCCACCGCGGCCCGCGCCGCGTGGGGTAACTCCTCTTACAAAATCATCCTCAAGCAGTCGGCCAAGGAGTTCGCCAAGTACAACCAGCTGTATCCGGACCAGTATTCGCAGATGCAGCGCGACATGATCGCCCGCTTCGGCGATGCGAAAGAGCAGTGGTTCAGCAGCTTTATGCTGTCGGTGGAGCACCTGACCTCCTGGCACCGGCTGTTTGTCGACCCGCTCAGCCGGGCCATGTATTCGTCAGACGGGGCGGATTTTGAGTTTGTGCAGCGTCGTCGCCGGGAGGGGTTGACCATCCACGAAGCCGTCTGGGAACTGGCCTGGCAGAAGTCCGGGCCGGAAATGGCCTCGCTCGAGCGCTGGCTTCAGGAGCATGAAGGGAGAACGGTCTCATGAAAAAACACACGCTCGTCACTGCCGCGCTGATTGCCGGCACGCTGGCTGCCAGCGCAGGCGTCAGCTGGCTTACCTGCTGGCTGAACCGCCCTGTGGTTGCGGCCTTCAACATGAAATCCACGGTGGATGCCTTCTTTGAAAGCACCACGCGCCGGTCGCTGGACGAGGAACAAGCCCGGGCGCTGTCAGAGCGTTTTAACGCCGCGCTCGAAGCCAGCCTGCGTGACTGGCAGAGCCGCCATCGTGCCCTCATCCTTGTCGCACCTGCTGTGGTGCAGGGGGCGCCGGATATCACCCGCGACATCCAGAAGGACGTGGCTCGCCGGATGAAGGAGGGAACGTGATGCGCGCTCTTGCCCTGGGCCTGACGCTGCTGACCGGCAGCGTGACGGCCGCTGACCTCGGGACGTGGGGCGATCTCTGGCCGGTGGCGGAGCCGGATATGCTGACTGTTATCGAAAGCCGGCTGCAGTCCCTGCAGCAGTCCGGGGAAATGGACAAAAAGATGACGGCGTTCAAAGACCGCGTGGTGCGCAACAGCCAGCGTCCGCCGGCAGTGGAGGGGATAACCCGCGCGGAGCGCTACGGGAGCCGCTGGTTTGACCCGAGTATCCGCCTGGACAGGGACCTGTCAGACCATGAGGGCCGGGTGTTTGCCCGGGCCGGTGAGGTCTTTAATCCCCTGAGCGTGGTGCCCTTTAATGAAACCCTGCTGTTCATTGACGGTGACGACGCGGAGCAGGTGGCCTGGGCGGCACGCCAGAAGCCGCTGACGCTGATAACCCGCATTATTCTGGTGAAGGGCAACATCCCGGAGACGTCGGAGAAGCTCGACAGCCGCATTTTCTTCGACCAGAACGGCGCACTGACGGCCCGCTTCGCCATCAGCGAGGTCCCGGCCCGCGTTACGGCGGCGCCCAGCGGGATGCGACTGAAGGTGGAGGCGATTCCGCCGGATATGACGCAGCATGATGAGGGAGGTGCCCGGTGAAAATCCTGACCGCTTTGCTGTCCGGGCTGATTCTGTGGGGCAACAGCCACACGGCGGCGGCGGACGCCGCCTGCGAAGGGCGTTTCGTCAATCCGATCACCGATATCTGCTGGCGCTGCATGTTTCCCCTGTCGCTCGGCAGCACAAAAGTCACCGGCGGCGATTTGCCGGACACGGCCAATCCCGCCAGCCCCATCCAGATCTGCCCGATGACGCCGCTGGTGCGCGTCGGCCTGGCAATAGGGTACTGGGAGCCGATGGCCATGACCGATGTGGCGCGTTCTCCGGGCTGCATGGTGAACCTCGGCGGATTCACCATCAATCTCGGGAAAATGGGGATGGGCACCGCCAAAAAAGATGACAAGCAGGTCAGCGGCGCGTTCTACCACGTGCACTGGTACAAATACCCGCTGACGTACTGGCTGAATATCATCACCTCTATCGGGTGCCTGCAGGGCGGCGATCTTGATATCGGATACCTGTCTGAAATCGATCCGACATGGGGTGACAGCGCCCTGACCTCCATTCTGAATCCGGAGGCGGTCATTTTTGCCAACCCCATCGCGCAGGGCGCATGTGCCGCCGACGCGCTGGCAGGCGCCGCGGGTATGGCGCTCGACCCGCTGTTCTGGTGTGCCGGTTCGCAGGGGTCAATGTATCCCTTTAATGGCTGGGTCAGCAATGAGTCCAGCCCGCTGCAGTCTTCGGTACTGGTCAGTGAGCGCATGGCGTTCAAGCTGCACCGGCAGGGGCAGATAATGGAGAGTATCGGCGTCGATAAAAAGGTCTGCTTCGAGTATCCGTCCCCCATTATTCCCAAAACGCGCTGGCGGTATCAGATGGTGAATATGTATCCGGACGTGGCGCAGTGTCATCCCTTCGGCCGCACGGTTATGCGCTGGGAAACGGGGCGCAACCCGCCGAACACGAAGAAAAACTACGGCTATCTGCTCTGGCGCAAGCGTAACTGCGTCTTCCTCTGAGAAAAGGAACCTTCAATGAAAACTGTGTCCGGTCTGACGGTGGCCCTGTTGCTGTCAGCATACTGTTGCCCTGCGCAGGCGTCAGGGGCTGATGATGCGAACCGCAATTTTATTCATCAGCAGGAGTCATTCAGCCAGCGGCTGAGGGAGCAGGACAACACGCCGCTGCGCCAGATGCTGGAGCAGCAGGTCCGTCAGAACCCTCTTTCAGCCGACGACGCCCGTTTTATCGGCGATCTGAAGCAGCAACAGGATGAGGCTCAGCAGTACAGGCCGACCCACGGCGCCCTGTACTTTGTCTCATTCTCCATCCCGCAGGCGGGGCTTAAGCGCATGCTGACCGAGGCCCGCCGCTACGACATTCCCGCCACCCTGCGGGGCATGGTGGACAACGACATGAAAACGACGGCAACCGCCGTGATGGCACTTGTTCAGGACGGTTCAGCCAGCGGCGTGGCCATCGACCCGACCCGATTTCGCGAGTACGGGATAACCAGCGTACCGTCACTGGTGGTGTACTGCGAAAGTGGCCATGACGTCATCCGGGGCAATCTTCGTCTTAAGCTGGCGCTTGAAAAGGTGGTGGAGAAGGGCGACTGCCGGGACGAGGCGCAGCGGCTGCTGAACAGGGGAGAGACCCGATGAGAAAAGCAATACTGATGTCTGTGCTGGCTTTCACCACCCCGATGGCGGGCGTGAATGCACTTGCTGATGCCGGTGCGCAGTACAAAGCCGGCGCTGACTTTGCGAAACAGGTGAGGGGGCAGGGTGAGAGCAGCCTGAAAAACTTCAACCCCGGGGCCAGTCTCCCCGGCTATACCGCTACGCCGGAGGCGCAAAAATACTATGGCGGCGTCACGTCGACCGGCGATGGTGCGCTGAAAGCGGACGGTAGCAGTGGCTGGACCCGCAACGAAGCAACAAAGGCGGTGACCGACTCGTTTATCAACAACCCGAAGGAGGCCATTTCACCCGACGCGCCGTTTATTAAGGCCAGCCAGGACGTCCAGTCCCGGGCCGACGCCATCACCGGCAAAACCGGGCAGCTGCAGTGCGCCGCGCAGAATATTACCCGCAGTGAGTTCACCAACTACAGCTGTGAGCGTGACCTGCTGGTTGAGCAGGCCTGCATCCGCTCGGCCAGCATTGAGGTCACCGGCTCGGTGGAGACGGTCAAAACGGAACTGGTACTGGATCCGGCAAAATCAGGCCCGGTTTATCTCAGTGACTGGTGGGTCCGATATGACTTCATCGTCCCCGAAAAGGGAACCATCAGGAACGGAACGCTGGACGTGCGTTTTCCGGCCAAGCCGAATTTCAACGGCGGGCAGTTTAACTACACCGTCAAAGTTCCCGGTGCCTCACTGAACACAAAGCTCAACGAGCGGCACGCCTTCAGTGCCCCGGTGCGTCAGGTTGCGAAGGGTGAAAAAATTTCTCTGCTCATGCGCTATAACACCAGCGGCCACTATGACAGCGGGCGCGACGCCTTTGTCCGCAACCTGAAAAACGGAACCTACGTTCTTAAGGTCACGTATGTCATGGAAGCGGAGCGATATGCGCCAAAGCCGGTGGTGAAATGGAGCGAAAGCTGCCCGTTCAGTACGAGTGAGGGCACGCTGAAGAGAACCGAGTGTACCGAGCCGGGCAGCACCAGAATAATTGTCATTGAAGGCAAGTCCTACCCGGTTACTCAGGCGTGCTGGAAGTATAAAGATACCTGGATGACCCAGGCGGCAGACGCCGGCAGCTGCAAAAAGTATATCGACAACCCCGCCTGCACGCTTGCATCCCGGCAGTGCGCCTTCAGTGCCGAAGGCGGCGGCTGCCTTCATGAGTATGCGACGTGGTCCTGTGAGACCCGCACCGCCGGCAAGGTGATGATCTGCGGCGGCGACACGTTCTGCCTTGACGGGGACTGCGAGCGCGCGCAGCAGGGGAAAAATAACGATTTTGCGCCCGTCGTGTCCTCTCTGGCCGCGCTGGCTGCGGCAGGCAAGGACGTTGCCGCACTCAATGGCGTGGACGTCCGCGCCTTCACGGGCAGCGCAAAGTTCTGCAAAAAGTTCGCGGCGGGCTTCAGCAACTGCTGCAGGGACGGCGGCTGGGGGCAGGACGTGGGGCTGGCGAGCTGCAGCAGCGACGAGAAAGCGCTGGGCAAGGCCAAAGAGAACAAACTCACGGTCAGCGTCGGGGAATTCTGCTCGAAAAAGGTGCTGGGCGTGTGCCTGGAGAAGAAGCGCGGCTACTGCCAGTTTGACTCAAAGCTTGCCCGGATTGTTCAGCTGCAGGGGCGCAATGGCCAGCTGCGTATCGGCTTCGGGGCGGCCAGCAGCCCTGACTGCCGGGGGATCACCCAGGACGAGCTGCAGAAAATTAGCTTCGACCGCCTCGACTTCTCGGACTTTTTTGACGATTTGCAAAAAAACCAGCACATCCCCGATAACAGGGCGCTGACGGAACGCGTTCGTGAGCAGATAGCCACTCAGCTTAAGGGTAAATAAGGCGGGCACATGAAAAAACGACTCTCCCTGACGGCGGCCGCGCTGCTGCTCAGCCTGCCGGCGCTGGCGAAGGATGCCGGCTGGCAGTGGTACAACGAAAGCCGCAAGCGGCAAACTGAAGACCCCGCGGCGGCTGTGGCACCGCCTGCACAGCCGGGCATCATGGACAAGCTGGCCGCGCTGCAGCAGGCCACCACGCGCGCGAGGTCCGAGGCCATCCTGTACCCGGGCGTGGAAAACTTCACCCGCTATTTCCGGCTGCAAAATTTCTGGGCGCAGCAGGCCGGACTGTTCGCCATGAGCGCCAAAAAAGCCATGCTGGCGCATCCCGAGCTGGACTACAACCTGCAGCACAGCCACTACAACGGCACCGTGCGCAACCAGCTGGCGGCCGATTTTGCCGACCAGCGAAGGGCCATTGAAGGACTGGCTCAGCACTACGGGGTGATGTTCTTCTACCGCGGGCAGGACCCGATTGACGGCCAGCTGGTTCAGGTCGTCAAAAACTTCCGCGAGACGTATCACCTCAGCGTTATTCCGGTGTCCGTGGACGGTATCGTGAATCCGCTGCTGCCGGATACCCGGATGGACGGGGGGCAGGCGGGCCGGCTGGGTATCCGCCACTTCCCGGCGCTGATGCTGGCCGATCCGAAAAGCGGGACGGTCAGACCCGTCTCGTATGGCTTTATCAGCCAGGACGACCTGGCGAAGCAGTTCCTCAACGTTTCCACCGATTTTGCCCCCAACTTCTGATACAGGGAGCGTACGCATGCGCATATTCCGTTTTCGACTGCCCGAGTTTGACGTGCCGGGATTATGGGTGCTGAGCCTTGGCGCCTGGTTTTACATTGTGTCCCGCCTGGTCCGGCGCGAGCCGGAGATGGCCGTTCTGCTGGCGCAGATAATCGGCGTCTCGATGGCGCTCTGGGGTGGCTACCGCATTATTAACCGCTGGATTGACGCCGCCCGCGAGGCTGAAAAAGCGCACGACGCCGGGGAGAAGCGCCATGAACCGTAGACAGACTCTTTTTGTCACCACGCTCGCGGCTTTCAGCCTCGCTTCGCAGGCGGCAACGCTCGACGAGGTCAGAACGCTCTGGAACCCGCAGGGGGTGCGCGCGGCTGAAGCCCCGCCCGCCCCGGAGCAAAGCCCGGTGGTAAAACCGCTTCCGGCGAAGCCGCCCGTCTGGTACCGGCTGAGCAACGGCCGCCAGGTTAACCTCGCGGACTGGAAGGTGGTGCTGTTTATGCAGGGTCAGTGTCCTTACTGCCACAAATTCGACCCGGTGCTGAAGTCGCTGTCTGAACGTGTAGGGTTTGGCGTTATGGCCTACACCATCGACGGTCAGGGAGACGCGTCCTTTCCGGACGCGCTGCCCGCACCGCCGGAGGTGATGAAAACCTTCTTCCCCAACCTGCCCGTGGCGACCCCCACCACGTTTCTGGTGAACGTTAATACGCTTGAGGCCCTGCCGCTGCTGCAGGGTGCCACCGACGAACAGGGCTTTATGGCCCGCCTGGATACGGTTCTGCAGATGCGGGGTGCCGGAAAATGATGAATTTATTCAGCCCGCGCACGGTTCTGGGCGGCGTGCTTCTTGCCTGCTCCGCCGCCGCGTGCGCCGATGTGAACAGCGACATGAACAGCTTTTTTAATAAGCTCGGCTTCGACGCCAACACCAGCCAGCCCCAGGTCTGGCAGGGGCAGGCGGCAGGATACGCCTCCGGCGGGTCGATGTATGCCCGCACCCAGGTGAAAACCGTACAGCTGGTCTCGATGACGCTGCCCGACATTAACGCCGGCTGCGGGGGCATCGACGCCTACCTGGGCTCGTTCAGCTTCATCAACAGCGAGCAGCTGCAGCGGTTCGCCAAGCAGATCATGTCAAACTCAGCCGGGTATTTCTTTGACCTTGCCCTGCAGACCACGGTGCCGGAAATCAAGACTGCAAAAGACTTCCTGCAGAAGATGGCCAGCGACATTAACAGCATGAATCTCAGCTCCTGCCAGGCCGCGCAGGGCATCGTGGGCGGGCTGTTCCCGCGCACGCAGGTTTCCCAGCAGAAGGTCTGCCAGGACATCTCGGGGGAGAGCAACATGTTTGCCGACTGGGCGGCATCCCGCCAGGGCTGCACGGTGGGGGGCAGTATGGATAAGGTGCGTGATAAGGCCAGTGATAAGGATAAAGAGCGCATAACGAAGAATATCAACGTCATCTGGAATGCGCTCGGCAAGAACCGCATGTTTGACGGAAATAAAGAGCTGAAGGAGTTCATCATGACCCTGACCGGCACGATGGTCTTTGACGAGAAGGGGAACATCACCCCGCTTCCGGCAAGGACGACCGACCGCGACCTTATCCGGGCCATGATGGAGGGCGGCACGGCACGGGTGTACCACTGCAACGACAGCGACAAGTGCCTGAAGGTGGTTGCCGATGCCAGCGTCACGATAAGCCAGAAAAACGCCCTCAAAAACCAGATTAAAGACATCCTCGCCGGCATTCAGAACAAGGCCGTGACCGATGAGAAGCTCACCGAAAAAGAGAAGGGCTTCATCACCAGTACCACGATCCCGGTGTTCAAATACCTGATTGACCCGCAGATGCTGGGCGTGTCGAACAGCCTGGTGTATCAGCTGACCGACTACATCGGCTACGACATCCTGCTGCAGTACATTCAGGAGCTGGTTCAGCAGGCGCGGGCGATGGTGGCCACGGGCAACTATGACCCGGCCGTGATGGAGGCCATCAACAACAACCTTAACGAAGCGACCCGCCAGATAGCGTCCTTCCAGACGCAGGTTCAGGTCCAGCAGGATGCGCTGCTGGTTGTGGACAGGCAGATGAGCTACATGCGCCAGCAGGTCTCGGCCCGCATGCTGCAGCGCTACCAGAATAATTACCACTTCGGGGGAGCGCGCTGATGCAGGAAATCTACGTCATTGCCGGCGGTGACTGGCTGCGGGGAACCCTCAACGCCATCGTCACCTTCATGAACGGCAGCAGCTGGGCAACGGTACAGCGCATGGCGATCGCGTTTTCAGTACTCCTGGTCGCGGTGAACTGGATACGCCGCCACAACGTGATGGATATGGTGGGCTGGGCCGGCGTGCTGGTACTGATGTCGCTGCTGGTCGGGGTGCGTACGCCGGTGCAGATAGTGGACAACAGCGACCTGACGCGGGTTTACCAGGTGGACAACGTCCCGGTCGGGCTGGCGCTGCCGGCGTCCCTGACCACGAAAATCGGCTATGCCCTTGTGCAGGGCTATGAAATGGTGTTCTCGCAGCCCGACAGCGTGACCTACAGCAAAACCGGGATGATATTTGGGGCAAATCTGGTGTCGCGCAGCACCGACTTTCTGTCGCAGAACCCGGAAATCACCACGCTTTTCACCGACTACGTACAGAACTGCGTGATGGGCGATATTTTCCTGAACAGGAAATACAGCATGGAGGACCTGATGAACAGCCCCGATCCGTACACGCTGATTTTCTCAAAGCCCAGCCCGCTGCGGGGCGTGTTTAACGACAACAATCGGTTTCTGACCTGCGAAGAAGCGGCCAGCGTTATCAAGCCGAAGCTGGCGCTCGATACCCAGACCGGCGGAAAGACCTGGAGTTACTACGTGCGCCAGGCGTTTGGTGGCCGCCCGAATCCGGATGCGCTGTTCAGCCAGATGGTGGGCGACAGCTACAGCTACTTCTACGGGGCGGGGCAGAGCGCCGCGCAAATCATGCGTCAGAACGTCACCATGAACGCGGTGCGCAACGGCATCATGAGCTACGCGGCCCGCAACGGTGACACCTCAAGCCTGCTGAACATTTCCACCACCTCGTCGATGGAAAAGCAGCGGCTGGCGCATGCCACCGTCGGACAGGTGGCGCTGCGCTCCCTGCCGATGTCGCAGACGCTGATTGTGGGGCTGACGATAGGCCTGTTCCCGCTGATGGTGTTAGGCGGGATGTTCAATGCGGTAACGCTGAGCGTGCTCAAAGGCTACGTGCTCGCCATCATGTGGGTGCAGAGCTGGCCGCTGCTGTATGCCATCCTGAACAGCTGCATGACGTTTTACGCCAAAGCCAACGGCTCGCCGGTGGTGCTGTCCGAACTCTCGCAGGTGCAGATTAAATATTCCGACCTCGCCACCACGGCAGGCTACCTGTCGATGCTTATTCCGCCGCTGGCGTGGGGCATGCTCAAAGGGCTGGGGGCAGGGTTCTCAAATCTATACAGCCACCTGGCCTCTTCGTCCATCAGTCCTGCGGCCACAGCCGCCTCTGGCGCGGTGGATGGCAACTATTCGTACGCCAACATGCAGACCGAGAACGTGAGCGGCTATAACTGGAACACCAACAGCTCAACGATGTTTGGACAGATGAGTCAGCAGCTGGCTAATGGGGCAACCTCAACACAAATGCGCGACGGCAGTACGGTGACTGACTCTACTCAGGCTGCCAGCAAAACACCGGTGAATATCAACTTTGCTCGCCAGATAGCAACCGCCCAGCAAGAAATGGCGCGCGAGGCGCAGACGCAGTCCCAGAGCGCTATGCAGAGCTTTAGTAGCAGTATGTCAAGCACGTGGCAGACCCTCAGTCAGTTTGGTTCTAATCGTGGGAGTAGCGACTCGATGACGCAGGGTGCCGACAGCACGATGAGTGCGCAGGACTCCATGATGGCCAGCAAAATGCGCACTGCGGTGGAGAGCTATGCGAAGGCGCATAACATCAGTAATGATCAGGCGACTCAGGAACTGGCTTCACGTAGTTCACGAGCTTCCGCTGGTCTTTATGGCGACGCAAGTGCACATGGTGGTATAGGGGTTAAGGTTTTCGGTACAGGTGGTGGTGTTAGTTTCAGGGCAGGTGCTAAAGCCGGTGTCGACTTTGATAATTTAGACTCTCATCAGGCAAGCAGCAGCACGCGAGCGAGCCAGGATGCGCGTCATGATATTGATGCAAAATCCACCAAAGACTTCAAGGAGGCCAGCGATTACTTTACCAGCCGCAAGATAAATGAATCGGGCAGTCATACGGATAATAACGCCGCATCACGTGCGGACCAGCTGTCCGCATCACTGAGTTCTGCAAAACAAAGTCTCGAACAATACTCGGACAGCCAGGCACGCAGCAAGGAATTTGCGGAAATGGCATCCCGAACCGAAACCATGAGCGGGCAGATTAACGAAGATCTCAACCAGCAGTTTGCGCAATACGTTCGTAAACAGGCACCTCATGATGCTGATTCTTTGCTGACGGATACCGGTTCACCAGAGGTTGCAGCGAAACGAAGAGAACTGGCCTGGTCATTTGTACAAAGTCAGGTTGAGCCTTCGGTAGATAATGCGTATTCGGATGCGAAAAATGGGCTGGGTCAAAGTATGGA
>Ga0308159_1001296_pt1 | contig 38056 bp, 35 predicted proteins | sample PhyCR1_FD_201040 | JGI IMG/M metagenome (GOLD analysis project Ga0308159, IMG submission 201040) | Phyllosphere microbial communities from UC Gill Tract Community Farm, Albany, California, United States - DLSLC.R1 | ecosystem: Host-associated > Plants > Phyllosphere > Unclassified | place: USA... | reverse complement strand
TAAGAAGTTTTCAAAGTTTCCTTTTCAACTTCAACCACTTGCGCTTCGTTCGACTTGGCGTCTCACGTCAGCGGGAGGCGAATTCTACAGCGTTACAATCTGCTGTCAACCACCTTTTTCACCGCTGCCGATTCAACCATCTGAACCGAAGCACTTCCTCACTGCTTACTTCGTCCAACTCTTTGATTATCAAGGAGTTTTCCGTTTCGTCTGCGCCGGAAGTGGGGCGAATTATAGACAGATCCTGAGGGGCGTCAAGCACTTATTTCAAACTTGTTCCAAATTCAGCGTAACGCGTCCGAAAGCCTTCTTGCCAGCCTGGCAAACATGGGTAGCGCCCAGCTTGAAGATGAAGGTGCGATCAACAACTTCTCCATCTATACGCACACCACCGGACGCCAGCAGATCACGAGCGACAGCAGAGTTCTTCACCAGGCCTGCCTTATTAAGGACAGCAGCGATCGGCATGTCTTCAGCACCCATAACACTAATCTCAGGCAGATCTTCCGGTAGCTCGCCATCCTTCATACGGTTCCCCGCAGAACGGTGGGCGGACGCAGCAGCCTCCTCACCATGGAAACGGGCGACGATCTCTTCAGCCAGCTTGATCTTGATGTCGCGCGGGTTCGCACCTGCCTCGCAGTCCGCCTTGAAGCCGTCAATCTCTTCCATAGAGCGAAAGCTCAGCAGCTCGAAATAGCGCCACATCAACGCATCGGGAATGGAGACCAGCTTGCTGTACATGATGCCCGGCGCTTCCTGGATACCCACATAGTTACCCAGCGACTTGGACATCTTCTTCACGCCATCCAGACCTTCGAGCAAAGGCATGGTCAGCACGCACTGGGCTTCCTGACCATAAGCGCGCTGAAGCTCACGCCCCATGAGCAGGTTGAACTTCTGATCCGTACCGCCCAGCTCGACATCGGCACGCAATGCGACCGAGTCGTAACCCTGAACCAGCGGATAGAGGAATTCGTGGATAGCGATGGACTGGTTCGACTTGTAGCGTTTGTCGAAGTCATCACGCTCCAGCATGCGGGCTACTGTGTATTGAGAAGATAGGCGAATGAAGTCGGCCGGACTCAGTTGATCCATCCAGATGGAGTTGAACGCCACCTCGGTCTTGGCCGGATCGAGAATTTTGAACACTTGAACCTTATAGGTCTCGGCATAGTCCAGCACTTGCTCGCGGGTCAGCGGCGGGCGCGTGGCGCTCTTGCCACTCGGATCGCCGATCATGCCGGTGAAGTCGCCGATCAGGAAGATGACCTGATGGCCCAACTCCTGGAACTGACGCAGCTTATTAATAAGCACCGTATGACCCAGGTGCAGGTCGGGCGCCGTCGGGTCGAAACCGGCCTTGATGCGCAGTGGCTGACCACGCTTGAGTTTCGCGACCAGTTCGGACTCGACCAGGAGTTCATCCGCGCCACGCTTGATCAGCGCTAGCTGCTCTTCAACCGACTTCATAAAAGCCCCGTAATGCCTTATTTCAAAGGGAAACAACCATACAAGATCACCGCCCAAATACAAGATCCGACCGCAGACGGTAGACGAATCAGGAAGCGATCCGTACGCGAGCTTGCCTCAGGGAGGATTTGGTTATATTTTATACAGTTATTTCATCTTCATCATGTCATTCATCTTTTCCATTTCATCTTTTTTCAAAGTCAAAATTACCTATGAACGACACTCCGCCTAAAGCGCCCCCGCTTTATCCGAAGAGCCACCTGCTAGCTGCAAGCGGTATTGCAGCCTTGCTGAGCCTGGCCCTTCTGGTTTTTCCATCCAGTGATGTCGAAGCCAAGAAAACCAATCTCACCCTCGAACTGGACACGCCAGTTGAGCAGTTCAAGCAAGAACAAGACGCACAGCAACAGAGCCAAGCCACAGAAGACACCACAGTTTCTCCGTTTGCGCAGATCGACAACGGCGCGGACGAGCCGGAAGACACCGCTGCGACAGAGCCGGAAACCAAGCCCGCAGCCCCTGCAGCAGTAGCAGCGGTCAAAGGAGCGACACATAAGGAAGTCGTGGTTTCCAAAGGCGATACGCTTTCTACCTTGTTCGAGAAGGTCGGCCTCCCGCCAGCTGCGGTCCACGAGGTTATCGCCAGCGACAAGCAAGCCAAGCAATTCAGCCAGCTGAAAAACGGTCAGGTGCTGCAGTTCGAGCTGACGCCAGATGGCAACCTCAAGCAACTGCATAGCAAACTCAGCGATCTGGAAAGCATCAGTCTTTCCCGAACCGACAAGGGCTACACCTTCACCCGCGATGTCAGCAAACCGAACGTCCGCACCGCCTATGTCCATGGAGTGATCAGTAATTCGCTGTCTCAGTCGGCACAACGCGCGGGCCTGAGCCACAGCATGACGATGGATATGGCCAACATCTTCGGCTATGACGTCGACTTCGCTCAGGACATTCGCAAAGGCGATGAATTCGACGTGATCTACGAGCAGAAAGTCGTTAACGGCAAGACTGTCGCCACCGGCAATATCCTGTCCGCTCGCTTCACCAACCGCGGCAAAACCTATACCGCCGTGCGTTACACCAACAAACAGGGCAACACTAACTACTACACAGCCGATGGCAACAGCATGCGTAAGGCATTCATCCGCACACCTGTGGAATACGCCCGCATCAGTTCCATGTTCTCCATGGGCCGCAAGCACCCGATCCTGAACAAGATCCGCGCGCACAAAGGCATCGACTATGCTGCTCCACGCGGCACCCCGATCAAGGCCACAGGTGACGGCAAAGTTATCCTCGCAGGTCGGCGCGGCGGCTACGGCAATACCGTGATCATTCAGCACGGGGAGACCTACCGCACGCTGTATGGCCACATGCAGGGTTTCGCCAAAGGCATTCAGAACGGCAGCAGCGTCAAACAAGGTCAGGTCATCGGCTATATTGGAACAACAGGCCTGTCGACCGGTCCGCATGTACATTACGAGTTCCAGGTAAATGGCGTTCACGTTGACCCGCTGGGTCAGAAGCTGCCAATGGCAGACCCGATCGCCAAGTCCGAAAAACAGCGGTTCATGCAAGAGAGCCAGCCTCTGATGGCTCGTATGGACCAGGAAAAGGCCACCATGCTGGCCTCGAGTAAGCGCTGACCCATGACTTTATATGTAGGTGTAATGTCCGGAAGCAGTCTTGATGGACTCGACTTCGCGCTCGTAGAACAGGATGACCGGCCACGCTTGCTCGGCACCCATTACATTCCGATGCCCGACGATTTGCGCGCCGAGCTTCTCGGTCTGTGCTCCAGCGGGCCAGATGAATTGGCTCGCGCCGGCATCGCCGAGCAGAAGTGGGTGCATCTGGCCGCACAAGGCGTACTTGCGCTGCTGGATCAGCAGAATGTGTCAGCAGGTGAAATCCGCGCCATCGGCAGCCACGGCCAGACGATCCGCCACGAGCCTGCCCGTGGCTTCACTATCCAGATCGGCAACCCTGCCCTGCTTGCAGAGTTGACCGGCATTACCGTGGTGAGCGACTTCCGCAAGCGTGATATTGCTGCGGGCGGTCAAGGTGCCCCGCTTGTGCCGGCGTTCCACGAAGCGCTGTTCGATGACAACAAGGACTATCGCGCAGTCTTGAACGTCGGTGGTTTCAGCAATCTAAGCCTGATTGAAATCGATAAACCGGTATCCGGGTTCGATTCCGGTCCTGGCAATGTGCTGCTCGACGCCTGGATTCAGGCCCAACGCGGCCTGAGCTATGACAAGGATGGCGCATGGGGCGAGAGCGGCACGGTCAACGCCGATTTGCTCAAATCCATGCTGACCGATCAGTTCTTCCAGACCAAGGGCCCGAAAAGCACCGGCCGTGAGGTGTTCAACCTCGGCTGGGTACACCACCACATGTTCCAGTTGCCAACGCTGAAGCCTGAAGATGTGCAGGCAACACTGCTGGAAGTGACTGCACTGAGCATTACCGAATCGCTGCAATCGGCTCAGGCGCAGACCAAAGAACTGTTGGTCTGTGGCGGCGGCGCACACAATAAAGCCCTGATGGCACGACTGGCCGCCCTGCTGCCGAACACCAAGGTGTCGAGCACGGCGGAGTTCGGTGTCGATCCTGACTGGGTAGAAGCGATGGCGTTCGCATGGCTGGCTCATTGCGCACTGGAGAGTGTGCCAGCGAACCGCCCTAGTGTGACTGGCGCCAAAGGCCTGCGCGTTCTGGGTGCCATCTATCCGGCTTAACGGCTCAGGTGGACAGCAAAACGCCGCGCATATGCGCGGCGTTTTCGTTTGAAGCCGGTGAATCAGATCGAGAACGAGGAACCACAACCGCAAGTGGTCGCAGCGTTCGGGTTCTTGATCACGAAACGAGAGCCTTCGAGGCCCTCCTGATAATCCACTTCAGCGCCAGCCAGGTACTGGAAGCTCATTGGATCGACAACCAGGCTCACACCCTCGCGCTCGACAATGGTGTCATCATCAGCAACGTCTTCATCAAAAGTAAAACCGTACTGGAAACCGGAACAGCCGCCACCTGTCACGAAAACACGCAACTTAAGGCGGTCATTGCCCTCTTCGTCGACCAGGGTTTTCACTTTGTGCGCTGCACCTTGCGTGAATTCCAAAGCCGTAGGAGTGAAGGATTCGACGCTCATGCTCAATATCTCCCGGCGCTAAGCCGTCATAATGCGTAATGCGCGCATTATCCGCTTGTCCTAGAAAAATGGTCAACTATTTGGAGAGCAGCGGTAAGCCACAAGCTTCAAGCCGCAAGAAGCGTTGCCCCTCCTGCAGATTGAAGCTTGCCGCCAAAAGCTGCTTTCAAGGCAACAATGCGGCGTGAGACAGCCCCATGCGCTCGTCCAGCTCGAACATAATGTTCATGTTCTGCACCGCTTGCCCGGATGCACCTTTGACGAGGTTGTCGATAACCGACAACACCACCACCAGATCGCCATCCTGAGGACGGTGCACCGCGATTCGGCAGACGTTGGCGCCGCGTACACTGCGTGTTTCAGGGTGGCTGCCCGCCGGCATTACATCGACGAACGGTTCATTGGCGAAGCGCTTCTCAAACAGAGCCTGAAGATCAACAGACTGGTCGACAACGGTCGAATACAGCGTCGCGTGTATACCGCGGATCATTGGCGTAAGGTGCGGCACGAAGGTCAATCCGATGTCGCCGCCTGCTGCACGACGCAGGCCTTGGCTGATTTCAGGCAAGTGACGGTGACCTTTCACGGCATAGGCTTTGAAACTCTCACTGGTCTCTGCGTACAGGGAACCAACGCTTGCACCTCGACCGGCGCCGCTGATGCCAGATTTGCAGTCAGCGATCAGCCGCGTCGGGTCAGCCAGCCCCGCTTCAAGCAGCGGCAGGAAACCCAGTTGGGTTGCCGTTGGATAGCAACCCGGCACCGCGATGAGGCGAGCGCCTTTGATTTGTTCGCGATTGACCTCCGGCAAACCGTAAACGGCTTCGTTGAGCAGCTCGGGCGCGCCATGCGGCTGGTTGTACCATTTGGCCCACTCAACCGGATCTTGCAGGCGGAAGTCGGCAGACAGATCGATAACCTTGGTGCCTGCGGCGAGCAGTTCACCGGCCAGCGCGTGAGCTACGCCATGGGGTGTGGCGAAAAATACAACGTCACAGGCACCCAGCACTTTCACATCCGGCACGCTGAAGGCCAGACCGTCGTAGTGACCGCGCAGGTTCGGATACATGTCGGCAACGGGCAAACCTGCCTCGGAGCGCGAGGTGATCGCGACCACTTCAGCTTGTGGATGCTGCGCCAGAAGACGTAGCAACTCGACGCCGGTGTAACCCGTGCCGCCGACGATACCGACCTTGACCATAACCTGCCCCTCAACGAAACCACTGGAAAGCCGCTGATAATATGAGTCAAGCGCCCTCGGAACAACCGTGAACGTGACGTACGGGCACGCAAGCCACTACTATTTGCGCCACCGTGATCCTGGAAAATAACCAAAATGCTCTATCTATGGATAAAAGCACTGCACATCGTTTCGATCGTCTGCTGGTTCGCCGGTCTGTTTTATCTCCCTCGGCTGTTCGTTTACCACTCCATGAGCGAGGACGCTGTCAGTCGAGAGCGCTTCTGCACCATGGAGCGCAAACTCTATCGGGGCATCATGGGCCCGGCGATGATCGCCACACTGGTGTTCGGCATCTGGCTGCTTACACTCACACCAGGATTTCTGCAGCAAGGTTGGTTGCACGCCAAGCTGACTCTCGTGGTCTTACTGATCGGGTATCACCACATGTGCGGCGCGCAGGTCAAAAAATTCGCCCGGGGCGAAAACGGCCGCAGCCACGTGTTTTATCGCTGGTTCAATGAAGTCCCGGTATTGATTCTGCTGGCTGTCGTGATTCTGGTGGTCGTCAAACCGTTCTGATCTCAATGCCGACAGACGCATTCAACCCAAGACAAGGAAGGCGAGCATGGCCGAGCACTTCAAGATCGTTTTCGAAGGACAGCTGCGAACGGGCGTCGATCTGGAGACGGCGCGCCTGAACCTGGCGCAGCTGTTCAAAAGCGATGTGGCCAACATGGATCGGCTGTTCACCGGCAAACCGGTGACGGTAAAGCGCGGCCTGTCCCACGGCGATGCCCAGCGCTACCTCAAGGCGCTGAATGACGCCGGTGTTGAAGCGAAGATCGAGCCAGAGCAACCGGTCAGTTGGACGCTGGAGGAGATCGACGAGCCTGCGTCTGATAGGACAGCCTTCGAACCGGCAACGTCGCCTTACGCGCCACCGAGAGCTTCTGTCGCGCAAGAGGGTCCGGATGTTGGCGAACTCAAAGTATTCACGGTGCAGGGTCGCATCGGCCGATTGCGTTATCTTGCATGGACTATGGCGCTGACGTTCGTCGGGCTGGTATTGGGCGCTCTGTGTTTCGGCATCATGAGCATGTCACTGGTAGCAGGCGGCTTGCTGGGCGCGATCGTGCTGGTGGCGTTTGTGGTGGTCAGCATTCAGATGGGCGCACAGCGGCTGCACGATGCGGGCTGGTCTGCCTGGTTGTTGCTGCTCAACCTTGTCCCGGTCGTGGGCGGTTTCTTTCCTCTGCTGATGATCGTAGTACCGGGCAACGGCGGCCCGAATAGATACGGCGCGCCACCCCCTCCCAACAGCCGGACAGTCAAGCTGCTCGCGGTGCTCTGGATTCTGGTGCTCGCGCTGGTGTTCGTCGGCGCGATGATGGGTGGCCTGCAGAAGGTTCAGGAGCAAGTGGAAGCAACGACCGGCGAATACGAACAGACCCTGCCCTACGACGATGACTCGGACGACGCAACGCCGCCTGCCGTTCCCGTCGATCCTGCAGATTCTGGTGACTCTTCCGACAGCGAAGACGACCAATAACTGTCTGGCAGCAAGGATGCTGTCTCAACACCTGCTTCATTGGAGAATTGCATGTCCCGTTACGCCCTGGTCACAGGTGCTTCCAGCGGTATCGGCCTGGCCATGGCCGAAGCCTTGGCTCGCCGCGGCCGCAATCTGATTCTGGTCTCGCGCCATCGGGACATGCTGGAGAGCATTGCGATCGAGTTCACTCAGCGATTCGGCGTCGAAGTGCTGTTCCGCGCCTGCGATCTGGGTGAACCATTGCGGCTTTCGGGCTTTCTGCTTGAACTGGAAGAAGGTGAGCGGCAGATCGACCTGTTGGTGAATTGCGCGGGCATCGGCAACAGCGGACCGTTTCTAGCGCAGGAATGGGCCCAGGAGCAGGATCTGCTGGATCTCAACGTGCTCGCCCTGACACGCCTTTGCCATACCGTCGGTAACCTGATGGCAGTGCAGGGCGGAGGGCAGATTCTCAACGTTGCCTCGATCATGGGCTTCCAGCCGGGGCCCTGGATGAGCACTTACGCGGCGAGCAAAGCGTATGTGCTGCATTTCTCCGAAGGGTTGCGCGAAGAACTGAAAAAAACCGGCGTGAAGATTTCCGTGCTCTGCCCAGGCCCTACGCGCACTTCGTTCTTCCGCACAGCGCAGCTGAGTGCGGACAAGTTCACCAACGAAAAGACCATGACCGCCGAGGAGATCGCGCTGTACACCGTCCGCGCCCTGGACAAAAACCGCGCGATCATCATTCCCGGGAGACGCAACCGCTTCCTCAGCCGCTTGCCTCGATTGGCCGGACGCTGGATGACACGAAAAATCTGGGGGTCGATGCTGAAGTCTCGCACGTCGGCCTGAGTCGCCGTACTACGAGAAACGGCTGGGCGCGGCTCGACACGCTCAGTACACTCGGCTCATTCCCCACAAGAAACGGAGAAACAAGGCTGTGGAAACTCTGTTCACCAAAATCATCAATCGGGAAATTCCGGCGAAGATCATCTACGAAGATGACCAGGTCCTGGCTTTTCACGACATCGCCCCACAGGCGCCGGTGCATTTTCTGGTCATCCCGAAAAAACCGATCCGCACCCTCAACGACGTGACTGAAGAAGACAAGGGCCTGCTGGGTCACATCCTTTTTACCGCGCAGCGCCTGGCCAAGGAGCAGGGTTGTGAAGACGGTTTCCGCGTTGTCATGAACACCAATGAGAAAGGCGGTCAGACCGTCTATCACATTCACATGCACGTGCTGGGCAAGCGTCAGATGACCTGGCCGCCGGGCTGAGTCGCAAATTCAAAGACTTACACCCGCCGAGCGTCTATACCGCGCTTCGGCGGGCTGACGCATTACAAGCTCCGTCAGATCGATTGAGGTAGACTGGCCGCCGTGGATTCATCCGGAGGTGCCCATGGCTACCGAACGTCACTACTCCCCTATCGACCGTTTCCTTCTGCAAGCCGATGCTGCGATGAAAACGCTGCTGCCTGCCAGCGCGCACTCTCACCGCCCTTCGCCTGCCATCGTTCAACCTGACACCAAGATGAGCGAGACCGACACCAGGCATGTCGCCGGCCTAATGCGCATCAATCATACCGGCGAAGTCTGTGCTCAGGCGCTGTATCAGGGCCAGGCCCTGACCGCCAAGCTGCCACACGTCCGTAAAGCCATGGAGCACGCCGCCGAAGAGGAAATCGATCACTTGGTGTGGTGCGAACAGCGCATTCGCCAGCTCGGCAGCCACACCAGCGTGCTCAATCCGCTGTTCTATGGGATGTCCTTCGGTATTGGGGCTGTGGCGGGCCTGATCAGCGACAAGGTCAGCCTTGGATTTGTGGCCGCTACTGAAGATCAGGTTTGCAAACATCTGAACGAACATCTTGAGCAACTGCCGGTGGAGGACGAAAAGTCCCGCGCGATTCTCGAGCAGATGCGTACCGACGAAGAACAACACGCGGAAGGCGCGATTCAAGCGGGGGGGGTTCGCTTCCCGAAGCCTGTGAAATTCGGCATGAGCATGCTGGCCAAGGTGATGACCAAGAGCACGTATCGGATCTGAGCCGATTTGCAGACACAAAAGAGGCGCCTCGTGGCGCCTTTTTCGTTTATCGGATCGGGCTATAGGTCAGCCCAGCTCGATAATTTCGTAATCGTGGGAGATTTCAACGCCCGCGTTGCCCAGCATGATCGAAGCCGAGCAGTATTTTTCAGCGGAAAGTTCGATGGCGCGCTTGACCTGGTTTTCTTTCAGGCCACGGCCCTTGACCACGAAATGCAGGTGGATCCTGGTAAATATCTTAGGGTCTTCAGTGGCGCGTTCGGCTTCCAGAAACGCCTCGCAACTTTCAACCGGCTGACGCGCTTTCTTGAGAATGCTCACCACGTCGAAGTTACTGCAGCCGCCCAGGCCAATCAGCACCATTTCCATCGGACGCACACCCAGGTTGCGGCCGCCGCTCTCGGGCGGGCCGTCCATCACGACCACGTGGCCGCTGCCCGATTCGCCGAGGAACATGGCCTCACCGGCCCACTGAATACGCGCTTTCATCCCCAGGACTCCAATGCTTGAAAAAAGGCGGCCAGCTTAGCACAGGGCCACGATGTCGCTGAGTGGACCGGAAATGTCGATATGTGCCAGAAATGTAGGAAATTTCTGAAAAAATGGCGATTTGCCGCTGTGGAACTGTGTCAAATCGGAAATACTGCCGATACCTATAAGAATGCCTCAGGGCGCAGTTTTTTACGGGATACAGCCATGGTTGCCATCGCCCCTGCGAACAAAGTGAAACTGGTCGACAAACTCCTCCCCCACGCGCAACGGAAGCGCTGCGCCGCCAAGAGCAACATTATTTGTGCGGGCGAGAATTCCGAGTCGTTGTACCTGATCATCAAGGGTTCGGTCACGATCCTGATCGAGGACAACGAAGGCCGCGAGATGATTGTGGCGTACCTCAACAGCGGTGATTTTTTCGGCGAACTGGGCCTGTTCGACCAAGCGAGCGCCGGGCCACAGCGCAGCGCCTGGGTTCGCGCCAAGACGGAGTGCGAAGTGGCCGAAATCAGCTACGCCAAGTTCCGCGAACTGAGTCAGCACGATCCTGATCTAATGTACGCAATCGGCGGACAAATGGCCGAACGCCTGCGCAATACAACGCGCAAAGTGGGTGATCTGGCATTTCTCGATGTCACCGGCCGCGTTGCGCGCAGCCTGCTGGACCTGTGCAAACAGCCAGATGCCATGACTCACCCGGATGGTATGCAGATCAAGATTACCCGTCAGGAAATTGGTCGTATCGTCGGCTGTTCACGGGAGATGGTCGGCCGTGTACTCAAGGCCCTGGAAGAACAGAAGCTGGTGCATGTGCGCGGCAAGACCATGGTGGTCTTCGGTACACGCTGAGCTGAAAGGAAGGGTAACTACAAGCGGGCGAAAACGTCCGCGTAGCGCTCGCCCAAACGGTGGAGAAAATCCGGGGCGGCAAATAACTCGCGCAAGGCGATGTGGCTGTCGGCGCGGCAACGCTGTTCGATTTCACATATTTCGTTGAAACGGTTAACCGCATTGACCATCTCGATCCGCTCGTTATCCATCAACATCGCGCCATGGGCGAGCACAACCGGCCGCTGCCCACCCTGACTTTGCCGCCAGCGTTGAGCAGTGCCGACCATCTTTCGGCCATTCAGGTTGACGTTGAAGCGACCGTCGCAAAACGCCCCCTCGACTTCGCCCAGAGAGGCTGCGCCACCCAGCTCGGTCAAGACGTCGAGCATTGGCTGACAAAGGCGCATGTAGGCCTTCTCGATTCGGTCACGATCCAGATCCGCTTTGGGCTGAACGTAGACCAGCGCCACGTTGACTGTGGCATGGGATTGCGGCACCGGCTCGCCGCCGCTTTCACGCAGCAGCACTGGCCAACCGATGTCGGCCAGGGTTTCACTGGCTTCGGTGAATCCGCCCAGACGGCCCAGCCGACGGGGCATCACCAAGGCGTGATCATCAGGCCGCCAGAACAACAGGCCGTAATCGGCATCGCCAGCGCAGACCGAGGCCAGCAGATCCTGCTCCGCCTTGAGGCCTGCTTCAACGCAGATGTCGAGTACCTGAGGGGTCATGGGGATTCCTTGTCAGGACATACCAGTCGCAGCCGGCCTGTTGGCACTCGCGTTTTCGAAAAAGCCACCGCCAGCAATCGGGCTGCCACAAACGTCTATCTCAATCCAGGCTACTGGACTTGATCGCAGTGCCCTTCTCTGGAAAGAACAGACGCTGCAGTTCCACGCCCGGTTTCTCCGCGCGCATGAACGCTTCGCCGACCAGAAATGAATAGACGTCGTTTATTTCCATCAATTCGACATCGGCACGATTCAGGATACCGCTCTCGGTGATCACCAGACGATCACGCGGAATGCGCGGCAGCAAGTCCAGTGTGGTTTCCAGGCTGACGTCGAAGGTGTGCAGATTGCGGTTGTTGATGCCGACCAACGGGGTGTCGAGGGTTTTCAGCGCACGCTCCAACTCGGCACCGTCGTGAACTTCAACCAGCACGTCCAGTTGGTTGGCCTTGGCGACCGCCGCCAGCTCGGCCATCTTCACGTCATCCAGAGCCGAGACGATCAGCAAAATGCAATCGGCGCCCAAGGCGCGAGCTTCAACCACCTGATAGGGATCGATCATGAAATCCTTGCGGATCACCGGCAATTTGCACGCGCCACGGGCTTCTTTCAGGTAAGCGTCGGCGCCCTGAAAGAAGTCGATGTCGGTCAGTACGGACAGGCAAGTCGCACCGCCCGCCTCGTAGCTCTTGGCGATTTCAGCAGGCTGGAAATTCTCACGAATTACACCTTTGCTCGGTGACGCTTTCTTGATCTCAGCGATCACGGCGGGCTGTTTGCGCTTGGCCTGTTCAATCAGCGCCTTAGCAAAACCACGCGAGGCATCGGCGGTGGAGACCAGCGTCTCGAGCTCCGACAGGCTGACGCTGGCACGGCGCGCAGCCACTTCTTCAGCCTTGCGGGCGAGAATCTTTTCCAGAACCGTCGGCACACTCATCCTTCATTCTCCTGTTTGAATACCGCGGTAAACGCACCTAACTCTTCAAGCTTCTCGCGCGCAAGACCTGTATGCAGCGCGTCGTGAGCCAGTTCCACGCCCTCTTTCAGCGAAGAGGCATGGTCAGCAGCATAGAGGGCGGCCCCCGCGTTGAGCACGATCATTTCAGCGGCTTTCTGACCGTTCTCGGTCTTGCGACGCCCAAGAGCATCACGGATCAATTCCAGCGACTGGGCCGGGCTGTCGACCACCAGGCCAAACAGACTCTGGCTCTTCATGCCCAGATCTTCCGGCTGTACCGAGTATTCGGTGACTTCGCCGTTTTTCAGTTCAGCCACGAAAGTCGGCGCGGCGAGGCTGAATTCGTCCAGACCGTCCTGAGAGTGAACCACCAGCACGTGCTTACTGCCCAGGCGCAACAGCACTTCGGCCAGCGGGCGGCAAAGGGCCTGGCTGAATACGCCAACTACCTGATGCTTGACGCCTGCGGGGTTGGTCAGTGGACCCAGCATGTTGAAGATCGTGCGCAAACCCAGATCCTTGCGCGGACCAGCGGCGTGTTTCATTGCGCCGTGATGGGTCTGGGCAAACATGAAGCCAATGCCCACGCTGTCGATGCAGCGCGCCACTTGGACTGGTGTCAGATTCAGATACACACCCGCCGCCTCCAGCAAATCGGCGCTGCCGCTCTTGCCCGACACCGCGCGGTTACCGTGCTTGGCGACCGTGCAGCCTGCCGCAGCGATCACGAAGGATGCTGCCGTCGAGACGTTGAAGATGTTCGCGCCGTCGCCGCCAGTGCCGACAATGTCGACCACGCTATCGAGCGTCTTGAGTTCGACCTTGTCCGCCAGCTCGCGCATGACTGAAACCGCGCCAACGATTTCGTCGATGCTCTCGCTCTTCATGCGCATGCCCATCAGAAAAGCGCCGATCTGCGCCTGGGTGCACTGGCCGGTCATGATTTCGCGCATGACGTCGCGCATTTCGTCGGTGCTCAGGTCCAGTTGCGTGACAACCCGACCCAGCGCCGTCTTGATATCCATTGCCATAACGAAGTGTCCTTAACCCTGACGAGTGCCGCCGGTCTGCTTGAGGAAGTTGGCGAACAGCTCGTGGCCCTGCTCGGAGAGAATCGACTCGGGGTGGAATTGCACACCTTCGACGTTCAGCGTCTTGTGGCGCAGGCCCATAATCTCGTCCACCGAGCCGTCTTCGAGTTGGGTCCAGGCGGTTACTTCCAGGCAGTCGGGCAATGTTTCGCGCTTGACGATAAGCGAGTGGTAGCGGGTGACGGTGAGCGGATGCTTCAAACCGTCGAACACGCCTTTGTCTTCATGAATCAGGTCGCTGGTCTTGCCGTGCATCACCTGACGGGCGCGCACGACATCGCCGCCAAATGCCTGACCGATGGACTGATGCCCGAGGCAAACACCCAGCACCGGCAGTTTGCCCGCAAAGTGCTTGATCACTTCGATGGAAACCCCGGCTTCATTCGGGGTGCAAGGGCCGGGTGAAACCACGATGCGCTCGGGATTCAGGGCCTCGATCTCGGCAACGGTCATTTCATCGTTGCGGATCACTTTAACGTCGGCGCCGAGCTCGCCCAGATACTGCACGACGTTATAGGTAAAGGAGTCGTAGTTATCGATCATCAGCAGCATTTTGTGCTCAACCTCTTGAAATCACTGACCTTCATTCAAGCCTTTCGAAATCCGTATCCGCGCTTGCGCCCGCGTTATCAGTCATTGCGAAACGCTCGACTGGCGGCAGACGTCACGGTTTGAAGGCATGGTGTTGCAGGGCCGGGTGAACCGGCAGGGAAAAGAGTCAGGCGCGCCAACGCCAACGGGCGTGAGCCTTGATAACGCGCATCAAGAGTTTGCTGACAATTGTCACAGGAGGGGTCTCATCTATACGTTTCGGGACATTAGCGTACCGAACCCAGCGGTGCAACAGCATTCTACGATAGAAAAATCCAGGTGGATGTAGGCAGAACAGCGTGCATACCGCGGATCAGTCTTGAGCTGATGCAGGATCAAGGAACAGTTTGGATGTCCTGATGCGCAGCCGAGGGGCCACGAAGTCCAGAAAGGCCCGCAGCTTCAACGGCAGCGGCGTTTGCCCCTTGTGCACCAGGCTGACGGGCAAGGGTTCAGATTCGAATGACTCGAGCACCACGCGCAACGCATCCCCACGCACAGCGTCCTCGACCTGATAGGACAATACGCGTATCAGCCCCACGCCCAACGCCGACGCAGCAATCGCGGCCTCGGCTGTATTGACTGCAAGACGGGCGCGAACCGGAACCGACACTTGCGCCCTCCCGCTACCGAACACCCAGGCGCGTTTCGATTCCAGTACCTCGAAGGTGATGCAGTCATGACCAACGAGATCGTCAGGCGTCGTTGGAACTCCACGGTTAGACAGATAGGAAGGACTGGCGCAGACGACCCTGCGCACTTTTCCCACTTGAGTGGCCATCAGCGAGCTGTCGGGCAAGTCGCCGATGCGCAAGGCGACGTCGCCGTGCTCCTCCATCAAGTGCACGACACGATCAGTGAGCATGAGGCTGATGTTGATTTCGGGATAGTGCGCAAGAAACTCGGCAATTACGGGCACGACGTGCAAACGGCCGAAAACCACCGGCGCCGTGACCACCAGTTCGCCTTTGGGAGCGGCGTTTTCGCCAGTCGCCGCACGCTCGGCCTCGCCAATGTCCTCAAGAATTCGCCGACACGCCGCCACGTATGAGCTTCCCGCCTCCGTCAGAGAGAGCTGACGGGTGGTGCGATGAAGCAGCCGAGTATTCAAGTGCGACTCAAGCTCAGCCACCTTGCGGCTGACTGTCGCCAGCGGCATACCGAGCCGACGCGCTGCCGCTGTAAGACTGCCTGCATCGGCGACTGCGATAAAGATGGACATGGCGTCGAGACGATTCATGGAAATTCTCTCGAATTTTGGAAGGATGATTCCCGATCTTAGGGAATTCTCTTTATATAAGCGAGTGCGTAGGGTTTGAGCCTAATGATCGGTAAGCGGCGCTCAGCCGCCAACACCCAAGCCACTCAAACTCAGGAGGGTGCCATGAGCAGCCTGCCCAACTCAGCCCAAACCGCCAGCGCACCGAACGCGCCCACGACAGCGTCGCGGGGCAAAATCATCATGATGGCGATCATCGCGGGCGCGGTGATCACCAACCTGTATTGCGTCCAGCCGATTCTGCCGCTGATCGCAGCAAGCCTTGCGGTGGACCAGACTACAGTCGATCTCGTGGCGGGCTCGGCCCTGCTGGGTTTCGCCTTCGGGCTCGCATTGCTGTTGCCTCTGGGCGACCGATTCGACCGGCGCAAGCTGGTGCTGGGGCAAATCATCGTCGCGTTCTTTTTCGGCATGGCGGCGGCTATCTCGCCAAGCATCTGGACGTTGATCGCTGCAGCCTTCGGGTTGGGCGTCGTCAGCTGCGTTCCCCAGCAACTGGTGCCCTTCGCGGCGGTGATGTCCAGACCGAGCGAGCGTGGCCGCTCGGTGGGGACGGTCGTCAGCGGGATCATGGTCGGCATTCTCCTGGGCCGCACGATCAGCGGGTTTGTTGGCGACATGTTTGGCTGGCGGGCAGTCTTCGCCGTTGAAGCGGCGTTCATGATTCCGGTGTGGATTGCCGCGGCGATGCTGCTGCCCAAGGGCGTGCCCAGCACCAACCTTTCCTACGGGCGCTTGCTGGCTTCGCTCTGGCCATTGATGCGTGACAACCGTCCGATTCGCGAGTCGATGATCATTCAGGCTCTGCTGTGGGCGTGCTTCAACGCGTTCTGGGTCAACCTCGCGGCGTTGCTCGCTGACGGCCCGATGCATCTGGGCAGCGCATGGGCGGGAGCGTTCGGCATCATCGGCGCGGCTGGCGCACTCGCCGCTACGTTCGGTGGTCGTGCCTCCGACAAGTTGGGACCGCGCAGTGTGATCGGCGCCAGCATCGGCATCGTCACCTTGTCTTTCCTGCTCCTGGCTGGCGCCGAATCCTCGCTGATCTGTCTGGTGATCGGGGTCATCGTCCTCGACATCGGGGTCCAGGCCGGTCTCGTGTCGAACCAGACCCGCGCTTTTGCAGTCGATCCGAAAGCCCAAGGCCGCATCAACAGCCTATATATGACTGCCACCTTCTTTGGCGGCGCCGTGGGCACGATCATCAGCGGCTGGCTGATGGCGCGACTCGGCTGGGAGGGCATCGTCGCCTTCGGGATTCTGTTGGGGCTGATCGCGCTGGCAATTCACTGGATCGGCGCCCCTCGTCATGCAGAGAAGCCCGCGACACCGGGCGCCTGAAGGCTTCGCCGACATCAGATGCAGAAACAAACCACAACAAGCAGCACTAAACGCATCCTCTTGACCCCAATGCCCCGGGGCTGGGTGTCTACCTCCGCGGTGGACACCCTTTTTTACCTCTCTTCGTTTGACTTGACTCTTTTTCGACACAAATACGTCCTGCGTGACACAAAGCATGGCGGGTTGTCTCGTGGCTGCTACCTTGTCGTACAGCAACAAAAAGACAAGAAGGGATCTCTCGATGCTCAAAGCCACAATGTCGCGGCCCTTTGCCGCCTGCCTGCTCACCCTCGCCTGCTCCTCAGCGATGGCAGCATCCTCCCCCTACTCGACGATGATCGTGTTCGGCGACAGCCTCGCCGATGCCGGTCAATTCCCCGATGCTGGCGGCCCGCCGGGCGCAACGTTGCGCTTCACCAACCGCGTCGGGCCGACCTATCTCAACGGCAGCGGTGAGGTCTTCGGGCTGAATTCGTCGACGCTGCTGGGCGGGATGCTCGGTGTCGCACCGGGCGATTTGCAAGCATCTACATCTCCGGTACGCGCAGCGCAGGGTCTGGCGGATGGCAACAACTGGGCGGTGGGCGGGGATCGGACGGATCAGATCCTCGCGGCGATCACCACCGAGTCGCAAGTGGCGAATACCGATACGTCCACGGGCGTGACTACGGTCTTTCGTACCCGGCCCGGTTATCTGGTGGAGACCGGTCTGCGCGCAGACCCGAACGCGCTGTATTACCTGACCGGCGGGGGAAATGACTTCCTCCAGGGCCGAGTACTGAGCCTGGGCCAGGCGGTCAACGCTGCGAATAACCTCGCCGACAGCGCCCAGGTACTTTCGCAGGCAGGCGCGCGCTACATCATGGTCTGGCTGCTACCGGATATCGGCCAGACTCCTGCGGTTTCCGGCACTCCATTGCAAGGGCCTTCGACGCTGCTCAGCGGTGTGTTCAATCAGCAACTGGTCAATCGGCTGGGGCAGATCGATGCCGAAGTCATCCCGCTGAACGTTCCGGGACTGGTGCGCGAAGTCCTGAATGATCCGGCGCGGTATGGTCTGGCAGCCGATCAGAACCTCGTCGGCACCTGTTTCAGCGGCAACAGCTGCACCGCCAACAGTGTGTATGGGATCGGTGGCCTCACGCCCGACCCCACCAAGCTCCTGTTCAATGACGGCGTTCACCCGACCGTTGCCGGGCAACGCCTGATTGCTGATTACGGCTATTCGATCCTCTCCGCGCCATGGGAAATCACCCTGCTGCCGGAAATGGCCAACGGTACGTTACGCGCACAACAGGACGAGCTGCGCAGTCAGTGGCTGGCGGACTGGGGCAATTGGCAGAACGTCGGCGAGTGGCGTGCCATCGTCGCAGGTGGTGGTCAGAAACTGGACATTGACGCGCAAAGCAATTCCGCCAGCGGCGACGGCCATGGCTACAACCTGACCATCGGTGGCAGCTACCGATTTGCTGAAGACTGGCGTGCCGGTCTGGTCGCTGGCGCCTATCGACAGACGCTGGAAGCCGGGCCTCGCGATTCGGACTACAAACTCAATAGCTACATCGCCACCGCATTCGTGCAGTTTCAGGCCAATCATTGGTGGGCCGATCTGGCGGCATCGGGTGGACGACTGGACTACGACAATCTGAAGCGCAAATTCGCCCTCGGCATCAGCGAAGGATCGGAAAAAGGCGACACCGATGGCGACCTGTGGGCGGTCAGCGGTCGCCTGGGATTCGACATGGCCGAACAGACCAGTCGCTGGCATTTCTCGCCCTTCATCAGCGCGGACTATTCCCATGTCGAGGTCGACGGTTATTCGGAGAACAGTACGCGCTCGACAGCCCTCAGCTACGACGATCAGACCCGCCGTTCGAAACGTCTGGGCGCAGGGTTGCAAGGCAAGTTCGAGATCACCCCGCAGACTCAGGTATTTGGCGAGATCGCGCACGAACGTGAGTTCGACACCGATCAACAGGATTTGACCATTGCCGTGAACAGCGTGCCTGGAGTGGATTTCAACCTGGAAGGCTATGAGCCACAGCGCAGCCTGAACCGGGCAAGTGTCGGCCTGGCCCAGAAACTGGCGCCGGACCTGACGCTGCGCGCCGGCTACAACTGGCGCAAGAACGATGACGTGACGCAGCAAGGGGTGAATCTGGCGCTGAGTCTGGATTTCTGACCGATCGCCAGCCACAAAAAAACGCGGGGCCATTGGCACCCGCGTTTTGTTATCGACCCTACTGCGGTCAACTTTCCGGCGTCTGCTCCGCCAGTGCTACCGCGCGGAACATGGCGCGGCGCTTGTTCAGGGTTTCTTCCCACTCAAGCGCAGGCACCGAATCGGCAACGATCCCGCCGCCAGCCTGGACGTGCAGCTCTCCGTTCTTGATCACTGCGGTGCGGATGGCAATTGCAGTGTCCATGTTGCCGTTCCACGCCAGATATCCCACGGCCCCGCCGTAGACGCCACGCTTGACCGGCTCCAACTCGTCGATGATTTCCATCGCACGAATTTTCGGTGCGCCCGACAAAGTACCCGCTGGCAGAATGGCGCGAAGTGCGTCCATCGCCGTCAGCCCGCTTTTCAGTTGGCCGGTGACGTTGGACACGATATGCATCACGTTGGAATAACGTTCGATGACCATCTTCTCGGTGAGCTTCACCGAGCCGATTTCCGAGACGCGGCCAGTGTCATTACGGCCCAGATCGATGAGCATCAAGTGCTCGGCGATTTCCTTGTCATCGGAAAGCAGGTCAACTTCCAGCGCGTGGTCCGCTTCTTCGGTCGCGCCGCGAGGGCGAGTTCCGGCGATTGGCCGTACGGTGATCAGGTTGTCTTCGACGCGCACCAGCACTTCCGGCGAACTGCCGACGACGTGGAAATCGCCGAAGTTGAAGAAATACATGTACGGCGTCGGGTTGAAGCAACGCAGTGCGCGATAAAGATCGATCGGCGCCGCCTTGAAGTCGATGGACATCCGCTGCGACGGCACGACCTGCATGCAGTCGCCCGCCAGGATGTATTCCTTAATGGTGTCGACAGCTTTCTCGTAATCGCTCTGAGTGAAACTCGAACGGAACACCGGATCGGCCGCCTGCGGACGGGTCAGGTCCAGGCCTCGACGTGGCGTGATCGGCTGACGCAGTTTCTCCATCAACTGTTCCAGGCGCGCGAGACCACTTTCGTAAGCCTCGGGCTGCGCTGGATCAACGAGCACGATCGCGTGCATCTTCCCGGCCAGGTTGTCGAAGACGACAACCGCATCGGACACCATCAACAGGATGTCCGGCACGCCCAGCGGATCAGGATTCGGGCAGGCGCCAAGACGCTGTTCCACGTAACGCACGCAGTCGTAACCGAAGTAGCCCACCAGACCGCCATTGAAGCGCGGAAGACCTGCAATGGTCGGCACGTTGTAACGCGCCTTGAAGGTTTCGACGAAGGCCAATGGGTCTTCGGCCTCCAGGCTTTCGATCTCGACGCCGTCAAGGGTCACGCTGATCTTGTGCTTATGCACGCGCATCACGGTGCGACATGGCAGGCCGATGATCGAATAACGGCCCCACTTCTCGCCGCCCTGAACGGACTCCAGCAGATAGGAGTTCGGCTCGTCGGCCAGTTTGAGGTAGATCGACAGCGGCGTGTCGAAGTCGGCCAGGGTTTCAAGGGCAAGCGGGATGCGGTTGTAGCCTTCAGCGGCCAAACGCAGGAATTCTTCGCGGATCATGATCAGCCTCGTGGTCTGAGGTAAAACGGTCAGGTGTGCAAACGCGCCGGAGAGCCGGCCAGATTCAAGTCAGGCGCGCCAACGCCAACGGGCCAGGGCCTTGATGACTTTCATCCAGAGTTTGCGAGTGACCACCACGATGGATTCTCTAAAGGAGGGAGATTTGACGTCGGGCAACGTTATCTCAGCCCCATCTTCTAAGCAACCGCCAGTGCAACCCGTAATCAGTTTGCGCAAATCATCGATTACCAATGCCGGCGATTCCTCGGCAATCGGACGACCGTGGTTGTAGCCATAACTAAGCGCGACACAGCTGACGCCCGCAGCCTTCGCCGCCAGTACATCGTTGCGCGAGTCGCCGACAAACAGCGATTGCGAACCCGACGCGCCGGCCATCTTCATCACGAAGAACAGCGCCGCAGGATCAGGTTTCTGCTGTGGCAAGGTATCGCCACCGACGATCCAGCGAAAGAAACGGCCAAGCTTCATGTCATCCAGCAAGGGCGCGACAAACTGCTCGGGCTTGTTGGTGATGAGGGCCATTTCCACGCCATTTTTTTGCAGCCACTTCAGCGTTTCACGCACGCCAGGATAGACCTTGGTCAGGGAGTGATCGCCGCCATAGGCTTCCATGAATATGGCCAGCGCCGATTCAGTGGAGGCCTCATCGACGCTGGAGTGATCCATGTCGTTGGCCAGCGCGCGACGCACCAGCACCCGTACGCCGTTGCCGATCCAGTCGCGTACACGCTCGATGCCCGCAGGCGCACGGCCGAGCTGAAGCAGGGTTTTGTCCACAGCTGCGGCCAGGTCCGGCACCGAGTCGACCAACGTCCCATCCAGATCGAACATGATCAGTTTGGGGAGGCGACCCGGAAACAGCTGTTCGAAGCCGCTCATCAACGAGCCAACGCCAGTTCTGCGCGCATTTTCTCAATGACCTCTTGGTAGTCGGGCGCATTGAAGATAGCTGAACCTGCAACAAACGTATCGGCGCCAGCGGCGGCGATTTCACGGATGTTGGTGACGTTGACGCCGCCGTCGATTTCCAGACGGATATCACGGCCGGACGCATCGATGAGCGCGCGGGCTTCGCGCAGCTTGTTGAGCGTGCCGGGAATGAACTTCTGACCGCCAAAACCCGGGTTGACGCTCATGAGCAGGATCATGTCGACCTTGTCCATGACGTATTCGAGCAGGTTCAGCGGGGTAGCCGGGTTGAACACCAGGCCCGACTTGCAACCGCCTTCGCGGATCAGCTGCAGGGAACGGTCGATGTGCTGGGTCGCTTCCGGGTGAAAGGTGATGTAGGTCGCGCCTGCTTCGACGAAGTCGCCGATGATGCGATCCACCGGGCTGACCATCAGGTGTACGTCGATGGGCGCCGTGATGCCGTACTTGCGCAACGCCGCGCAGACCATCGGACCGATGGTGAGGTTGGGGACGTAGTGGTTGTCCATGACGTCGAAGTGGACGATGTCGGCGCCAGCGGCCAGGACATTGTCGACTTCCTGACCCAGACGGGCGAAATCGGCGGACAGAATCGACGGAGCAATAGCGAAGGGCTGCATGACGCACCTTTTTTGAGCGAAATCACGGTGGCGCGCATTGTACTCCAAGAGTTTGAAACATGGGTTGTGTGGCGGATGAATGCGGTTTTACGTGAATCCGTACGCGGTCCATCGTGGGAGCTGCCGGCGGTGACGACGATGAGAGCCGCATCTGGACGAAAGCGGTGTCAGGCACCGCATCGCCACCGTCGTGACCTCCGGCAGCTCCCACAGAGGATCGTTATAAGCCGGGATCAATCCACCAACGCTTCTTCCTTGATGCGCTCAGGCTTGACGGGCGGCTTGGCGTCCACGGCTTTCAAATCCTTGCTGAAGGTGCCGTCCACTTCGCCCTTGAAGAAGTTCTTGCCGTAGATCAGCAGACACAGCACGACACCGATACCGAATGCCCAGCTTGCGCCCTTGATGGCCAGGACCGCCCCGATCACCCCTGCAATTCCCAGGTCACGCTGGCTGCGCGCTTCGAGGATGCCCAGTCGCACGCTCACGTATCCCTGGATCAGCAACGTCAGCGACAGTGCCACGCCGAGAATCGGTTGTACCAGCGTCACCACCGGCAACAGCAGCAGGCCGGTATTGGTCCCCCAACGGAAAGAGCCAACGCCGCCGATGATCGACCGCATTGCCTTCGGCCCGCCTTTGAAACGCTCGATCACGACCACCAGCATCGCCGCCCATTTTGGGCCGCACATGGCGACGTCCGGGCCGAAGATGCTCATGAAGGCGTTGCGGGCACCGAAGATCAGGTGCGCGCGATCCGGGTTGTAGTCCACGACTTCATCGGTACGGACAGTTTCCGCTTCATCGAGTAGGGATTTCGCACTGAGCACGTCGCCAAAAACGATGATGTAGACCGCCAGCATGGTCGGCAGCGCTGAGATGAACATCGACAGCGGTGGCATGCCCAGACCGAATACGGTGTAGTTGCTCCACAGCCCCGCGAAGTCCGGTTTGCTGATGCCCCACTGGATGGTCGGCCACGCGGCTTCACCAAACAGAGGCGCAATCACCACCGCCAGCAGAATAATCGGCAGGATTCCCAGTTTGGCGAAGTTCCACCAGAACCGGTTGCGGTGTTTCAGTTCGTTGAAGTGTTGAGAAAAGATCAGGTAGAAGGCGATGCCAACCGCGATGGAAATGGTCCAGGGCAGCACGTTGAATTTGCCACCGACCTGAAACACAGCGATCACCGCGCTCAGACCAGCGCCAACGATGATCCCTGACTTGATCGCCGAGGGCACGTATTCAACGACCTTCTTCGCCATCCCGGTTGCCCCGAGTGCTATTGAAAACACGCCGAGCATCAACTGGAACGCAATCAAGGCATGGACACGCTCCGGGCCCATGGGAAATTGCGCGCAATAGGCCATCAACAGCGGAACCGCCGGGGTGATCCAGCCGGGCACGGTCGGGTCGCCGAGCAAATGGTGGGTGAGATACAGCAAGCCGTTAAGCATCACCACTGCCAGCGCCACTTCGAAGGGCATGCCCAGCAGTTCGGTCATCAGCGGGATGGCAGCCAGATCCACGGCGCACATCAGCAGGCCTTGCAGGTAGTCCGGCATCTCGAACTTGTAGTGAATGAACGGCAACCGGACCTTGAACGGGCCGAGCGGAATGTAGGGGCTTTCGCTCCGCTGTTGGGGAGTGTTGGACATTGAGTGCACCTGTTTTATTGGTCTTATTTGTGTGTCTTGCAGCGGCAGACGCCCGTGCGCGTGGCCGGGCGTCGTCGCTCTCGAGATCAGTAGGCTGCGCGGTAGATCTTCTCGATATCGGCGGCGGTCAATTTACGGGGGTTATTGCGCATCAGGCGGTCAATCTTGCTGGCCTCTTCTGCCATCGCAGGAATGGCATCTTCGGGGACGTTGAAACTGCGCATGCCGGACGGGATATCCACAGCGGCGCACAGATCGGCCATGGCTTTGACGGCCTGATCGGCAGCGTCCTTGTCACTCAGGTCGGCGATACGCACGCCCATGGCTTCGGCGATGTCCCGGAAGCGCTCGACGCAAGCCATCTTGTTCCACTCCATCACGTACGGCAGCAGCAGGGCATTGCTCACGCCGTGGGCGATGTTGAATCGCCCACCCAACGGATAGGCCAGCGCATGCACCGCGCCTACGCCCGCATTGCCGAATGCCATCCCCGCCATGAGGCTGGCGGTGGCCATATCCTCACGGGCTTGCAGATTCGAAGGATTGGCGTAAGCCTTGGGCAGCGCCTTGGCGATCAGCTTGATGGCGCCCAGCGCGATGGCGTCTGTGATCGGCGAAGCGTTGACCGAAAGGTAAGACTCGACCGCATGCACCAGTGCATCGACACCGCTGGCGGCCGTCACGCTGCGCGGGCAGGTCAGGGTCATGGTCGGGCTGACCAATGCCACGTCCGGCAGCAGGTAATCGCTGACGATGCCTTTTTTCAGCTGGGCCTCTTTGTCGGAGAAGATCGCCACGTTGGTCACTTCTGAGCCAGTGCCTGCCGTGGTCGGAATGGCAATCAGCGCAGGACCTTTGCGTTTCACCAGATCGACGCCAAACAACTCGGTCAGCGGGCCTTCATGACCGGCGAACGCCGCGACGCCTTTGGCGATATCAATAGCACTGCCGCCACCCAGCCCGATCAAACCGTCGTGTCCACCTTCGCGATAGGCGCGGGTGCAGTCCTCAACGATAGAGATTTCAGGCTCGGGTTTGACCTGATCGAAAATGCCGTAACGACGTCCGCCCAACTGGGCTAGCGCCAGATCGACGGTGCCGGACTTGACCAGAATGGCGTCGGTGACGATCAGGGGATTGTTGACGTTGAGGCGGGTCAGCTCGGCGGCAAGCTGCTCAATGGCGGCAGGGCCGGTGATCAGTTTGTTGGCGATTTTGAAGGCGCTGATTTTGGAGGCAGAGGTGCTCATCGGGCTCGTCCTGTGTGCGTTGTTTTATTGGAAGACGTGCCGGAACAGATAGCGAAAGCTGTGCCAATACGCGCAAGGGGCCATGAACTGGGGCTTTGCGCGATTCACCTGAGGTTTGAAAGGGTTTTGACAGGGCAGTTCTGATCAGCTTTTTGATCGAATTCAGGGACCTTGATTGAAATCCTAATCAGAACGCTCCCAGCGTTTCATCTTCTGCACCACCGTCGCCTGGCTCACGCCCAATGCCTTGGCCGCCAGGCGCGTGGTCTTGTGAGCCTGCAATGCGGCGCGAATCGCCGAACGTTCGGCGTTCTCCAATACCTTGCGCAGGGGCAGGCGGCTGTCGTCGGTGTTCTGCGGATTGAGGTTGAGGATTTCCTCGGGCAGATCCAGCGCCTCGATGGTCCCGGTCTGATTGGTCACCACCAGCCGCTCGACGATGTTGATCAACTCGCGAATGTTGCCCGGCCAGGCGTATTCGCACATCAGGTCGAGGGCTTCGAGGCTCCATTGCAGTTGCCGCTCGTAGCGGACGTTGAAGCTCTCGAGGTAGTAATGCAGCAGTGGCGGGATTTCTTCGCTGCGCTCGCGCAAAGCCGGAATGTTGATCGGCACCACGTTGAGCCGGTAATACAGATCAGCGCGAAAACGCCCTTCCGCCACCAGCTGTTTGAGGTCGTGGTGAGTCGCGCTGATGATGCGTACGTCGACCTCTTTCAACTCCAGCCCGCCGACCGGAATAAAGCGGTTTTCCTCGATGACCTTGAGCAGTTTCACCTGGACCGGTAGCGGCAGGTCGCCGATTTCATCGAGGAACAAAGTGCCGTGATGCGCCAGCTCAAGCAGGCCGCGCTTGCCTTTCGGGCCTGCACCAGTGAACGCGCCAGGGGCATAGCCAAACAGTTCGGCTTCGATCAGGTTCTCCGGCAGCGCGCCGCAGTTAAGCGCCAGAAACGGCTCGCTGGCGCGAGGACTGGCGTTGTGAATGAACTGCGCGACGAGCGTTTTGCCGACACCGGTTTCGCCTTGCAGCAGGACTTTCACCGAACTGTTGGCGACTTGCCTGGCGAGGGCGAAGACTCGCCCCGAGACTTCCTGATCGGCCATCAACGGTGAGTGCAAAAGGTTGTCGCGCTGGCCGGCATGCAGCTTGGCGGTGCTGTTGCGCAGTTGTTTGAGTTGCTGAAGCTCGTCGCGCTCGTGCTTCATGCGCAGCAGTTCGGTCATGTCGCGAACGGTGCTGACGACGTAGGAAATGCGGTGTTCGGCGTCGAGAATCGGCGTGGCGCTGACCAGCAGTTTCTTGCCTTGACTCAGGCTCTGCATCACCGAAACCGGACGGCCTTCCTGCAACACCCGCAATGAGGCGGATTGCGAGATGACCCCTTCCTTGACCAGCTCCTGCATTGGACGGCCGATGAGGTCTGCACCGCTGAGACCGGTCAGACGCTCGTAGGCATGATTGACCTTGAGCGTCTTGCCGGCGCCGTCGGTGATATAGACGCCGTCATGCAGAGCGTTGAGCAGTTCTTCGAAACTGGCGTCGTTGACGTTCACCGAGGGGCTCCATGCGTGGGGTGGGAGCGGTGAAGTTTAAACGGTGTGGTGCGGGTTGCAGAGCAGACATTGGTCTTGAAAATGACTAACGATGATCGTTCCCACGCAGAGCGTAGGCACGATCATCATTCGCGCGCAAGCGCCCTCCCACTGGACAGGTGTCGTGCTTCAGACGTGCCTCAGATCACACCGCTGCCGTACGCAATTTCTCGCTGCGCCCACGCAACCACTCCAGCACCAGCAACAGCACCACCGAAAAGCCGATCAGCAAGGTCGCGGCGGCGGCGATGGTCGGGCTGAGGTTTTCGCGGATGCCGCTGAACATCTGGCGAGGCAGGGTCGCCTGTTCGGGGCCGGCGAGGAACAGCGTCACCACGACTTCATCGAACGAGGTGGCGAACGCGAACAACGCACCGGAAATCACCCCTGGGGCAATCAGCGGCAGGGTCACGCGTCGGAAGGCGGTTACAGGTGACGCACCGAGACTCGCCGCCGCCCGCACCAGGTTGTAATTGAAGCCTTGCAGCGTTGCCGACACCGTGATGATCACGAACGGCACGCCCAGCACGGCATGCACCAGAATCAGCGAGGTGTAGCTGTTGCCCAGGCCCAGCGGCGCGAAGAACAGGTAGCTCGCGACACCGACGATCACCACAGGCACGACCATCGGCGAGATCACCAACGCCATCACCAGCGATTTGCCGGGGAAGTTGCTGCGGGTCAGTCCAATCGCGGCCAGTGTGCCGAACCCCATTGCCAGCACCGTGGCTGCCGGGGCGACGATCAGGCTGTTCTTCAACGCACGCATCCACTCGGCCGAACCGAAGAAGTCCTGATACCAGTGCAGTGAGAAGCCTTGCAGCGGATAGACCAGAAAGCTGCCGGAGTTGAACGACAACGGCACGATCACCAGCACCGGAAGCACGAGGAACAACAGGATCAGCCCGCACATGATGCGCAGCGTGTAATACCAGACCCGCTCGATGGGCGAGGAATAAGGGCTCAACATATCAGTCTCCTCAGCTCAGTCGCAGGCGGCTGGCGCCGACCAGCCAGCTATAGATCAGGTACAGCACCACGGTCGCCAGCAGCAACAGGCCACCCAGCGCTGTCGCCATACCCCAGTTGATGCTGGTGTTGGTGTAGAAGGCCACGAAGTAGCTGACCATCTGGTCGTTCGGGCTGCCGAGCAATGCCGGGGTGATGTAGTAACCGATGGCCAGAATGAACACCAGCAGACAGCCTGCCCCGACGCCGGCATAGGTCTGCGGGAAGTACACGCGCCAGAAGCTGGCGAACGGGTTGCAGCCCAGCGAAATCGCTGCGCGCATGTAGGTCGGCGAGATGCCTTTCATCACGCTGTAGATGGGCAGGATCATGAACGGCAGCATGATGTGCACCATCGAGATGTAGACGCCGACCCGGTTGAACACCAGCTCCAGCGGTTTATCGATGATCCCCAGCGCCATCAGCGCGCCGTTGATCAGGCCGCTCGATTGCAGCAGCACGATCCAGGCGGCGACGCGCACCAGAATCGAAGTCCAGAACGGCAGCAGCACCAGGATCATCAACAGGTTGCTCTGCCGCGCAGGCAGATTCGCCAACAGGTACGCCAGCGGGTAAGCGAGGAACAGGCAGATCACAGTGATCACCAGACCCATCCAGAAAGTGCGGGCAAAGATGTCGAGGTAGATCGCCTGATCGGGGGTCGCCGGCGCCACTTCACCAAGGTCATCGATGCGATGGTCGACAGCGGCCAGCAGGTAATAAGGGGTGAAGCTGGAGGTGTTGCGACGGATCGCCTGCCAGTAGGCCGGATCGCCCCAACGCTCGTCGACGGCTTCCAGCGCTTCCTTATAGGAAGCGGGCTCTTCCTTGAATGGCACAGCGCGGGCGGTTTTCGCCAACAGGCTGCGGTAACCGGCCAGCTCTTGGTTGAGGCGCTTGGACAGGTCGCCCAGTGTCTGATTCTTGCGGGCGTCGGCCAAATCCTGGCTTGCAGCCTTGTACACCGACTCAGGTGGCAGACCCTTGCCATCCCACTTGGAGACTTCTACGACAGTGAGCGGCATGCCGCCGACCACTTCAGGGTTATTCACGCTCTTGTAGAGCAGTGCCGCAATCGGCACCAGAAACACCAGCAGCAGGAAAATCGCCAATGGCGCGATCAACGCCTGAGCCTTCCAGCGGTTGACGCGCTCGGCACGGGCCAGGCGTTGCTTCAAGGTCGGGCTGGCGCCTTCAGTCAGGGGCACGGCGGTGGCCATAGCGAACTCCGAAATCTTTCAACAAAGGGTGCGTTTCCTCCCCGTTACGAGAAAGAAAACGCACCCGGATCTAACTCAAATCAAAACGCGATGCAGCACTTACTTGGCGGCCCAAGAGTTGAAACGCTGCTCCAGTGACTCGCCATTGTCGGTCCAGAAGCTCACGCTCAACTGCACCTGATCCTTGATGTTCTCAGGCGTGGTTGGCATGTTTTTCTGGTTGTCGGCGGTCAGCAGGCTGACGGCCTGCGAGTTGGCCGGACCGTATGCGATGTTTTCGGAATAGGTCTTCTGCTGCTCAGGCTTGAGGGTGTAAGCGATAAACTTCTTGGCTTCCTCGGCGTTTTTCGCGCCCTTCGGAATGGCCCACGAGTCGAAGTCATACACGCCGCCCGTCCATACCACTTTCAGGTTGCTTTCTTTCTGCACGGCAGCGATGCGACCGTTGTAGGCCGAGCTCATCACCACATCGCCAGACTGCAGGAATTGCGGCGGCTGTGCGCCCGCTTCCCACCACTGAATGCTTGGCTTGAGTTTGTCGAGCATCTTGAAGGCGCGGTCCTGGCCGTCTTTGCTGGCCAGCACTTTGTAGACGTCTTTCGGCGCGACGCCGTCAGCCATCAGCGCGAACTCCAGGGTGTACTTGGCGCCTTTGCGCAGGCCACGCTTGCCCGGGAATTTTTCGGTGTTCCAGAAATCGGCCCAACCGGTCGGTGCGGTTTTCAGTTTGTCGGCGTTGTAGGCCAGCACGGTCGACCACACGAAGAAGCCTACGCCACAGGTCTGAATCGCACCTGGCACGTAATCTTCTTTCTTACCCAGAATGGCCGGATCGAGCGTCTCGAACATGTCCTCGTCGCAACCGCGAGCCAGTTCGGGAGATTCAACCTCGACCAGATCCCAGCTCACGCTTTTGGTGTCGACCATGGCTTTGACCTTGGCCATCTCGCCGTTGTACTCGCCGGCAATGATCTTGCCGCTGCCCGCTTTTTCCCACGGTGCGTAGAAGGCCTTTTCCTGTGCGGCCTTGTTCGCGCCACCGAAGGAAATGACAGTCAGATCGGCTGCCATGGCTTGCGCCGCGCACATCATGCCGACCGATAGAGCGGTGAGCTTTAATGTCTTGAGCATTTATTTTTCTCTCCACGAACAATGTTGGTTAAGCGATGGGGGCGATGAGTCGCCTCTGATTGCTTCGGTTTGCGACTACAGCGGTTGAATCAATGCGCTTCCTGCAAAGGGTCTAGCGCGCGGGCGTGCTCGACCTGCCATCCAATGGGCACAACGTCGCCAACGCTCAAGGCCGGATCCAGCTCGGCAATGGGCTGTTTGACGAAGAAATCGGTTTTGCCGGCAACTTCCAGACGTACGCGCACGTGGTCGCCCAGATAAATGAATTCAGCAACGCGGCCGGAGAAACGGTTGACGCAACTTTCGCTGCGGCCGTTGAGGTTTACCCGCTCAGGGCGGATCGAAAGGGTCACAGGATCGCCCGCCGCACCCACGTTTACCGCCAGCGCCTCGACTTTCTCGCCACGGCCGAGGGTGACCACGCAACGGTCGCCTGTCTGGCTGAGCAACGTGCCGTTGATGCGGTTGTTCTCGCCGATGAAGTTGGCGACGAAGGTGTTCTTCGGCTCTTCATACAGGGTGCGCGGGGGGGCGATCTGCTGGATTTCACCCTGATGGAATACCGCGACCCGGTCGGACATGGTCAGCGCTTCGCCTTGGTCGTGGGTCACATAAACCACGGTCACGCCCAGACGCTGGTGGATATGCTTGATCTCCATCTGCATGTGCTCGCGCAGCTGTTTGTCGAGAGCACCCAGCGGTTCGTCCATCAATACCAGTTGCGGTTCGAACACCAGCGCGCGGGCCAGCGCCACACGTTGCTGTTGACCGCCGGACAACTGCGCCGGATAGCGATGGGCGAAGGTGCCGAGTTGCACCATGTCGAGGGCGCGCTTGACCTTCTCGGTGACGTCGGTCTTGCTCATGCCGCGCACCGACAGCGGGAACGCCAGGTTCTCGGCCACCGTCATGTGCGGGAACAGCGCGTAGTTCTGGAACACCATGCCAATGTCGCGCTTGTGCGGCGGCACGTTGTTGATCGAGCGGCCGGCCAACTGGATCTCGCCTGCGGTCGGCGTTTCGAACCCGGCGAGCATCATCAGGCTGGTGGTCTTGCCGGAACCCGAAGGCCCGAGCAGGGTGAGGAACTCGCCCTTGCGAATGTCCAGGTTGAGGTCTTTGACGATCAGGGCTTCGCCGTCGTAGCTTTTTTGCACACCACGAAAGCTGACCAGAACATCACTCGCCCCAGCGCTTGAATCGACGTTGCTCATTACCCACACCTTTGTTTAATCAACCGTGGGAACAAGCCTAGGCTAGCCTGCAGACCGCGCAAATCGGGGCGCAGGAGAGATTGTCCTAGGTGCGATGGAAGGTTTGGGGTAGGGATTGCCCTACACGGATGGCGGGGATAGGCATGTGGTCTTTCAGGAATTTATCCGCCGAGTCTGCAGGCTTGATCTGTGGCCGTCCGGCTTGACGGCGGTGTCGCCCTCAGGACCGCTACCGCTGGCAAGCCGGACTGCTACAAGGGTCGGTAGCCGTAGCAACGAACCCGCCCGTCATGGCGTCACCTCAACTTGGCGAAATGTCGTTTTCAGACCAGCTTGTGCTCCATCGCATACTTCACCAATTCGGCCAGCGACGTGATATTCAGCTTCTGCATCAGTCGCGCCTTGTGGGTGCTGATGGTCTTGCTGCTCAGCGCCAGTTGCTGAGCGATGTCATTGACGTTGGCGCCTTGGGCCAGGCGCTCGAACACCGAAAACTCACGCTCGGACAACAATGAATGAAGTGGCCGGCTGTCAGTCAAACCGACTTCAAACACCATGCGGTCGGCCAGGTCCGGATCGATGTAACGCCCGCCCGATGCCACCCGTCGGATCGCTGTCAGCAACAGCGCCGGATCACTGTCTTTTGTTGCGTACCCGGCTGCACCAACCTTCAATGCACGAGCCGCCATTTGCGCTTCATCGTGCATCGACAGCACCAGAATCGCCGGCGGATTGTTCAGCGCGCGGATTCTCGGGATGGCCTCAAGGCCGTTCACGCCAGGCATCGAGATATCGAGCAGCACGACCTCGCATTCGATATGGCGCAAGGCTTCGAGCAGTTGTTCACCATTGCTGGCCTCCCCTACCACTTGCAGGTCCTTGGCCAGACCGATCAATTGCTTGATGCCTTCACGAACGATGGTGTGGTCTTCGGCGACCAATACACGAATCACTGCACTTGCTCCTGCGCGATCTGTTCCAGCGGAATGTCGATACGCAAGGTTGTGCCTTCTCCCAGCGTACTGTCCAGATGCAATCGTCCGCCCATGATCAACACGCGCTCGCGCATGCCCACCAAGCCGAACGACGCGGGGCGCTCGGCACCTTGATCGAAGCCTTTGCCATCATCGGCGATGCTCATGCACAACACCCCATCGGTCAGGCTCAACTCCAGCTCGACGGTGTGTGCCTCGGCGTGACGCATGACGTTGGTCAGCGACTCCTGAAGAATGCGAAACAGGCCGATGGCCGTTGCGTCCGGCAGCGCTGGCAAGTTGTCGGGCACCTGCACCAGACACGGGATCTGCGTGCGCGCCTCGAACCGACGCGCCTGCCATTCAATGGCCGAGGCAATGCCAGCATCGAGAATCGGCGGACGCAATGCAGTCGCCACATCGCGCACCAACTGGAACAACTGAGCGATCAGGCGCTTCATGCTGTTCAGGCGATCACGCAAACCGGGGTCGAGATCGGCATAGGCCAGTTCACACATGGACGTTTCAAGTTTGAGAACGGTCAGCATCTGACCCAGCTCGTCGTGAACCTCCCGAGCAATCCGGGCCTTTTCCTCTTCCCTCACCGTTTCCAGGTGCGCAGACAAATCGCGCAGCTGTTCGGCCAACACCTGCAAACGCGCCTCGCTTTCCTGCAACGCGGCCAGAGAACGCCGACGCTCGGTGACGTCGGTAATGAACACCACCAGGTATTCGGCCTCGCGAAAACGCAGGAAGCTCAGCGAGACATCGGCAGGCAAGATGCTGCCATCGGCGCGCACGCAATTGCTCTCGAAGTTCTGTGGGGCTTCATCGCTCGCGCGGGCGTTTTTCCACAGATTGAGCCAGCGATCCATATTCAGGCCCGGCTCGAAATCGATCAGCGGTCGGTCGACCACGCCACCCGACGCATAACCGAGCATGCTTTCGGCGGCTCCGTTGGCGTAGCGCACGTGGCTGTCCCAGTTGACCCAAAGGATGCCGACCGTGCTCTGGTCGATGGAGAATTGCGCCAGGCGCAACGCTTCTTCACCCGCCAATCGACGGGCGATGGTTTCACGGGCAGCCAACAGATCGCGCTCCAGGACCTGCTGCTGCTTGCGCTGCCAGACAACGATGGCGCCGCTGGCCAGCGTTAATAAAAGCAAAAGAAGCGCGATGTTTTTCCACAGCCCCGGCGATTCTGTGGCCTGCGGATACTTGGGTTGCAGCCATTGGGCGTGCAGTTGATCCAGATCCTTGGGCGCAATCGCATTCAGCGCCTGACTGATGATCTCGGCCAGTTCCGGCGCATCGCGACGAGACGCGACGCGAAGCAGTTGCGGAAAACCGATATCTCCTACCACGGCCAACCCGGCGAACTCGCTCTCGCGGGACAGCCGGCTGAGCTGCGCCTCGTCGACTACCGCGTAACGGGCCTGCTGGCTGAGCAACAGCTGTAACGCCTGTCGCTCCAAAGGCACGCCTTGCAGATTGAGATGGGTGAAGTTGGCCCGCAGATAATCCGCCGTGGCGCTGGGCATGCGCACCGCGATACGAACCTGACTGTCGAGCTTTTCCAGATCCACGACACCGGAGCCATCGCGCTCACCCACCACCAGTTGTGGCACGCGCATGTAGGGGTCGGAATACAGCCACATGCGCAGACCGGCCGGGGTTTGCGTCAGGCCGGGAGCAAAATCGATCTGCCCCTCAGCCAGGGCTTTCTCAAGTTCCGCCTGATCCGAAAAGTTGCGCCATAGCAACTCGACCTGGAGGGTTCTGGCCATCAGATTGACCAGATCGACGTTGGCCCCGGAAAGCACCTGCGCCCGCCGATCGAATTGCGCATAGGGCGCCTGCAATACCAGGCCGACACGCAACTGACCGCGCTGATTCAGCCATTCGCGCTGAACACCGTTCAGTGGATCGGGTGGGGCGGTGGGCGCTCCAGCCTGCGTCATAGAAGACAGGATCAGCAGCACCAGAAACATCAAGAGCGCTCTCGGACAGCCGATAACCCGAAGGCCCAGCACGCGGATTCTCAACCTGTCATCTCCACTTCCCTGAATCCTCGTTCGATCGCGCATTGCGTTAGGCTCACGAAACGAGCGCCGCTGCCCGCCTGACAAACAATCATCAACCCATTAGGCTGCCGGAATTGTTTCTGGCTTTGGAATATTCGATGTCCTACACCATTCGCGCAATCTTTCCCGCGATCTGCCTGACGCTGATACTACCCTGCTCGCAGATCGCAATGGCGGCGGATCCCGCTCCAGCAAAAGACGCCAAGCCCGTCGAAACCCCGGTCGAGCGCGCTCCGTTGCCCTCGCGCAGCCAGGAAGACACGCTGGCGCTGGAGCGCACGGTGCCAGCGGCCGAGCAGCAGCAATTGCAGGCTGGGGACGAAAGCTTCCTCGCCCTGTGGAAACCGGCCAATGTCGATGAGCCCAAAGGTGCTGTGGTGATCGTGCCCGGCGCCGACGAATCCGCCGACTGGCCAAATGCAGTAGGACCTCTGCGCCGCAAGCTGCCGGACGTGGGTTGGTCGAGCCTCAGCCTGAGCATGCCTGACGCTTACAATGACGGCGTCTTCGCCCGTGCGGCTGATGCACCGGCTACAGATGACAAGACGGCTTCCGACAAGGACAAAGCCAAGGACCCACAAGCCAAGGCGCCGGACCCTGCTGCCAGCGCGGAAGTCGACGCAGCTGCGGCCGCCGAACAAGCCGCCGCTCAGGCAGAACTGTCCAAGGCCAACGCCGAAAAAATCTTTGCCCGCATCGACAGCGCAGTGGCCTTCGCACAACAGAACAAGGCGCGCAGCATCGTGTTACTGGGTCACGGTACCGGCGCCTACTGGGCTGCGCGGTACATGAGCGAACGCCCGTCGCCGGCGGTTCAGAAACTGGTGATGGTGACCGCAGTCGATAGCGGCAAAGACACGCCTTCGCTACTGGACGTCCTGCCTACCCTGAAAATCGCCACGGCGGACTTCGTGAATAAAGAACGCCCCGTCGCTCGCCAACAAGCTCAGGATCGGCTCGACGCCAGCAAGCGCGTGAAGAACGCGCGGTTCACGCAAGTGGCACTGAACGCAATCCCGGGTAATTCGGCGATGGAGCAGGATCAGCTTTTCCGCCGAGTGCGCGGGTGGCTGGAAGCGCAGTGAGGAACGATTCAAATCCTGTCGCAGCACGGCTTGCTGGCGGTGGCGTCGTTGAGATCGCTACCGCCGGCAAGCCGGACTGAGACAGGGGATGTCGGCGGCCCTAAGGCCTGGACTCAGCGAAACCCGCGCTTGTCTCTGATCACCGCATAGGCATTGTGCAGCTCGCGGGTTCTTTCGGTGGCATCCCGCACCTGGGTCTGATTGGCTCCGGAACCGGCGATCTTGTCCGGGTGGTGACGACTCAACAAACGACGATAGGCCCGTTTGATCTGCGCAGGCTCCGAGTCTGACCTGACACCCAGCAGACGCAAGGCCTCCTGATACTCGCCACCGCTGCTGGCTGGCGCCCGGGTGCGCTGCTCGTCTTCTGTCGATGACAAACCCTCGACCTTGTCCGCAGGCCAACCCAGCCACTTGCCCCACAACACGATCAACTCGCGCTCGGCTCGCGAAGCCTTGCCATCCGCCCAGGCCATGCGCCAGCAAGCACGCAGCAAACCTTCGGCGGCATGAGGCTGGGTTTTCATGCGCGTCAGGTGCACACGCAGATTGTCGCGGCCATCCTTGCCCCGGTTAAACGCAGCGATGGCGCGTCGCGTTGCGGGCTCGCTCAAATCCAGACGACGCATTTCAACCCGCGCCTGCTGAATGTGGCCGTCGACCACTCGCCCATCACTCTTGGCGACGCGTCCCAGCAGGATGAAAATCAGCTCGTCGTCGCGGGGAACGCCGCGCCCGCTGAGGCGCTCGCGCAACTCTGCAAGGCTTTGAACGTGCAAGCGCCGATCAAGTGCCTGGCCCAACAAAGCGCCCAACATCGCACCGGGAATGCTCGCAATCGCGTACCCGGCGCCACCGCCGATCACTGTGAATGGCCAGAGCATTTAGGATTGCACCGCAAGAATCTGTTCAACTTCCGCCAATCGTTCGTGAGTACCGACATCCACCCAGCGTCCGGTGAAATGCTCACCGGTCACCAGACCTTTAGCCATCGCGTCGCGCAACAACGGCGCGAGTTTGAAAGCTCCGTCGCTGCAGCCGGCGAACAGCTGCGGGTGCAACACCGCGATCCCGCTATAGGTCAGGCGCGGCAGGCTGGCGTCATCCCGCACTTCGCCTCCTACCAACGCGAAGTCGCCAGCGGGGTGGTGCAGCGGGTTATCCACCAACACCAGATGCGCAAGCCCTTTGATGGGAGCGTTGAGTGCGGTGAAATCACAGTTGGTCCAGATGTCGCCATTGACCACCAGAAACGGCTCATCGCCGAGCAAGGGCAGCGCACGAAAAATGCCGCCACCGGTCTCCAGCGGCTCGCCTTCCGGGGAATAGCGAATATTCAGCCCCAGCCGTTGCCCGTCGCCGAGGTAATCCTCTATCTGCTGACCGAGCCATGCATGGTTGATCACCACATCGGTGAAACCCGCAACCTGCAGAGCTCGCAGGTGATACTCGATCAGCGGGACGCCGCCGGCACGAACCAGCGGCTTGGGCGTGTGCAGGGTCAGCGGGCGCAGGCGCTCGCCTTTGCCAGCGGCCAGAATCATCGCTTTCATGCGTCCCTCTTCAAGACAGTCTTCACATCCAATCCTTCAAACGGCGGCTTCTTGTTTTGGCTGACCGAGGCTGGTCAGCAGATTGCTCAGTTCGACCAGTTCAGGTCGACGGGCCAGCACCGCTTCTATATAGGAGAAGAAGCGCGGGACATCGGCGACGTAACGCGGCTTGCCGTCACGATGGCAGATACGGGCAAAAATACCGATCACCTTCAAATGGCGCTGTACGCCCATCAAATCGCTGGCGCGGTGAAACTCTTCAAAATCGTCCTGCACCGGAATTCCAATCGCGCCGGCCTTCTCCCAATAGGTCTTGAGCCAGTTCGCCACCCGCTCTTCAGGCCAGCTCAGGAATGCATCCTTGAACAGGCAAGTGATGTCGTAGGTCACCGGGCCATACACTGCATCCTGAAAGTCCAGCACGCCAGGATTGGGCTCGCTGAGCATCAAGTTACGTGGCATGTAGTCGCGATGCACCAGCACCTTCGGTTGTGCCAGGGCGCTGTCGATCAACAGGTCACTGACCCGCTGCCAACTGGCTTGCTGAACTGCATCGAACTCGATGCCCAGATGACGCTTCACGTACCACTCAGGGAAAAGCTCCAGCTCGCGACGCAAGAGTGCCACGTCATAGCTGGGCAGCGGCGCCTGCATAGGCAACTGCTGATAAGCCAGCAATGCCTCGATGGCGTCGGCGAACAATCGATCCGCATTTTGTTCGTCGATGACCTCCAGATAGGTTTTTCGACCCAGATCGTTGAGCAGAAGAAAGCCCTGATTCAGGTCTTCGGCATAAATTTTTGGAACATTAATTCCCGATTCGCTCAATAAATGAGCGATATCAACGAAGGGTTTGCAGTTTTCCTGGGGGGGAGGAGCATCCATAACAATAAAAGTATGGCCCTGGCCTTCCCAGCGGAAATAGCGTCGGAAACTAGCGTCGCTGCTCGCCGCAGTCAACGTGGCCGGGGGTATGGCGCCCCAGCCTTGAGCCGAGAACAATTTCGGCAGTTGCTCATCGAGCCAAACTTTCAGGTGTTGCAGGCGTACATCTTGATCTGGCATTGCAAGGGTCTCCGACGGCGCTAGCCGTCAAGCGGGTCATGCTTTATTATCCGACATCTTTTTCAGCCCATCGAGAGGCGTGCGGCCCCCCCGCGGGCAGATGGCGCGCAGGAAGCCCGGACTAATAAGATGGCATTGAAATCCCCCGCGTTTCGTAAAAAATTTCCGTTGCTCGTAACCGGCAGTTTGCTGGCGATGCAACCT
>Ga0308159_1001295_pt1 | contig 38075 bp, 33 predicted proteins | sample PhyCR1_FD_201040 | JGI IMG/M metagenome (GOLD analysis project Ga0308159, IMG submission 201040) | Phyllosphere microbial communities from UC Gill Tract Community Farm, Albany, California, United States - DLSLC.R1 | ecosystem: Host-associated > Plants > Phyllosphere > Unclassified | place: USA... | reverse complement strand
ATGACCACCGGCACCGGGAACGCGCAGCTCGAACTCGCCCGCGGCGGCGACGCACCCGCCCCACGGACCCTGTTCGACGTCCTGGCGGCGACCGCGGCAACCCACCCGGACGCGACCGCGCTCGAGGACCCCGCCGGCAGCGTCGACTACGCCGCCCTGCTCGACCTCGTGCGCGCACAGGCCGACGACCTGGCCCGCCGCGGTGTCCGACGGGGCGACCGGGTCGGGGTGCGCATCCCCTCCGGTGGGCGTGACCTGTACCTGTCGATCCTCGCCGTGCTCGCCGCCGGAGCGGCGTACGTGCCGGTCGACGCCGACGACCCCGAGGAACGCGCCACCCTGGTGTTCGGCGAGGCCGGTGTCGTCGGGGTGATCGGTGCGGGCGGTGTCCTGCGGGACCGTGACGGCGCCGAGCTCCCGGTGACGGACCCTGCGGCGAGCGCCGAACTCCCCCGTGAGACCGACGACGCGTGGATCATCTTCACGTCCGGGTCGACCGGGGTGCCGAAGGGTGTCGCGGTCACCCACCGCAGTGCAGCGGCGTTCGTGGACGCCGAGGCGCGGATGTTCCTGCAGGCGGCGCCGATCGGTCCGGGTGACCGGGTGCTGGCGGGGCTGAGCGTGGCGTTCGACGCGTCGTGCGAGGAGATGTGGTTGGCGTGGGGGCACGGCGCCGCGTTGGTGCCGGCACCCCGGTCGTTGGTGCGGACGGGGGTGGACCTCGGGCCGTGGCTCATCGCGCACACGATCACGGTGGTGTCGACGGTGCCGACGCTCGCGGCGTTGTGGCCGGACGATGCGCTGGAGCAGGTGCGGCTGGTGATCTTCGGTGGAGAGGCGTGCCCGCCGGAGCTGGCGGCGCGCATCGCGAGTCGTGACCGTGAGGTGTGGAACACGTACGGGCCGACCGAGGCGACGGTGGTGGCGTGCGGGTCCCTGCTCGACGGGAGCCAGCCGATCCGGATCGGGTTGCCGCTGGACGGGTGGGACCTGGCCGTGGTGGACGGTGCCGGGCAGCGGGTGGAGCCGGGCGGCGTCGGGGAGCTCGTGATCGGCGGGGTCGGGCTGGGGCGGTACCTGGACCCGGCGAAGGACGCGGAGAAGTACGCGCCGTTCCCGGAGCTCGGGTGGGAGCGGGCGTACCGGAGCGGGGACCTGGTTCGGTACGAGCCCGAGGGGCTGGTGTTCCAGGGGCGCGCGGACGACCAGGTGAAGCTCGGCGGTCGGCGGATCGAACTCGGGGAGATCGACGCGGCACTGCAGGCCCTGGACGACGTGGCGGGTGGTGCAGCGGTGGTGCAGCGGACCCCGGCGGGCAACCAGGTGCTCGTCGGGTACGTGGCCCCGGTAGCCGGGGCGACGGTGGACGTGGCTGCGGCGAACGCCCGGTTGCGGCAGGAGCTGCCGGCGGCGCTGGTGCCGTTGGTGGCCGTGGTGGAGTCACTGCCGACGCGGACGTCGGGCAAGGTCGACCGCGCGGCGCTGCCGTGGCCGTTGCCCGGTGCCTCGGACGCGGCGATGCTGCCGGACACGGTGGCGTGGATCGCCGAGCGGTGGTCGGCGATCCTGGGGGTGCCGGTGGCGAGCGTCGACGACGACTTCTTCGCACACGGCGGTGGGTCGTTGACGGCGGCGCAGCTGGTGTCGGCCATCCGCGAGCGGTTCCCGACGACGACGGTGGCGGACGTGTACGACCACCCGCGGATCGGGGCGTTGGCGGCGGCGCTGGACGAGTCCGGCCCGGTCGAGGCGTCGTCGCGCGACGTGACTCCGGTCCCCCCGGCGACGGGGCTGCTCATGACGCTGCTCGGGCTGCCGGTGCAGGTGCTCCGGGGGTTGCGGGTGCTGACGTGGACGGCCCTGGTGGCTGCGGTGCTGCACGCGACGACGCTGCCGTTCCTGCCGGTGCTGCCCTGGCCGGTGCTGGTGCTGGCGCTCCTGGTGTTCGTGACGCCGATCGGCAAGATGGCGCTGACGGTCGTGCTCGCGCGGCTGCTGCTCGCCGGGGTCCGGCCGGGGTCGTACCCCCGCGGTGGTTCCGTGCACCTGCGGGTCTGGCTGGCCGAGCGCATCGCCGAGGCGGTCGACGGCCCCTCGACGGCGGGGGCCCCGTGGATCAGCTACTACGCCCGAGCGCTCGGTGCGCGGATCGGCAGGGACGTCGACCTGCACACGCTGCCGCCGGTGACGGGGATGCTCACGATCGGCAAGCGTGCCTCGATCGAGCCCGAGGTCGACCTGGCCGGGCACTGGCTCGACGGCGACGTGTTCCACCTGGGGCACGTCCGCATCGACGAGGACGCCGTGGTGCGGAGCCGGACGACGCTGCTGCCCGGGGCGCACGTCGGTGCGGGTGCCGAGATCACGGCGGGTTCCGCCGTCGGCGGCCCGGTGCCCGCGGGCGAACGCTGGGCGGGGGCGCCGGCGGAGCGCACCGGGTCGGCTCGTGACGACCGGGAGGCCCGTCCCGCGACCCGACGACGCTGGCTGTTCGCGTACGGGGCCGGGTCCCTGGCCGTGGCCGGGTTGCCGGTGGTCGGTGTCGCGGTCGGACTGCTGGTCGCGCTCGCCCTGGTCGGGCGGGCCTCGGCCCTGGGCGACGCGGTGCTCCGTGCGCTGGTGACGGTCCCCCTGGCGACGGTCGTCGCCGGTGCGGTGTACGCGCTGCTGGTGGTGGTCGCGGTGCGGCTGCTCGGCATCGGCCTGCACGAGGGGCGGCACCCGGTGCGCTCCCGGATCGGCTGGCAGGTGTGGTCGACCGAGCGGGTGCTCGACGCGGCGCGCACCCTGCTGTTCCCGCTGTACGCCTCGCTCGTGACGCCGGTGTGGCTGCGGCTGCTCGGCGCCCGCGTCGGTCGGGACACCGAGATCTCGACGGTGCTGCTCATCCCGGCGTTGACGCAGATCGCGTCGGGGGCGTTCCTGGCCGACGACACGATGGTGGCGACGTACGAGCTCGGCGGCGGTCGGGTGCGGATCGGTCGCTCGAAGGTCGGCCGTCGCGCGTTCCTCGGCAACAGCGGCATGACGGGCGCCGGACGCTCGGTGCCGCGCGAGGCCCTGGTGGCGGTGCTGTCCGCGGTGCCGAAGAAGGCCAAGCGCGGGTCGTCGTGGCTCGGGTCGCCCCCGGTGCGGCTGCGGCGCGCGGCGACGGAGTTCGACGAGGCGCGCACGTTCCGCCCGTCCAGGCGGCTCAAGGTCGCCCGCGGCTGCTGGGAGCTGCTGCGCCTGGTGGCCCCGATGGTCTCCGCCGCCATCGCGCTCGGCGTGGCCGGAGCCCTGCTGGCGCTGTGGTCGGCCGTCGGGATCGGGTGGACGGTGCTGCTCGCCGGACCGGTGCTCATCGCCGCCGGTGCCGTCGCCGCCGTGGTCTCGACGATCGCGAAGTGGGCGTTCGTCGGCCGGATCACCGCCCGGGAGCACCCGCTGTGGTCGTCGTTCGTGTGGCGCAACGAGGTGCAGGACACCTTCGTCGAGACCGTCGCGCGGCCCTGGTTCGCCGAGCAGGCCACCGGCACCCCCGCGCTGGCCGTCTGGCTGCGGAGCCTCGGTGCGACGATCGGCCGCGGCACCTGGCTCGAGACGTACTGGCTGCCCGAGGCCGACCTGGTCACCATCGGCTCCGGCGCCTCGGTGGCACGCGGGACGGTCGTGCAGACGCACCTGTTCCACGACCGCGTGATGCAGCTCGACACCGTCCGGATCGACGCGGGTGCGACGCTCGGGCCGCACAGCGTGGTCCTGCCGGCGGCCGGCATCGGTGCCGGGGCGACCGTCGGGCCGTCCTCGCTCGTGATGCGGGGCGAGCAGGTGCCGACGGGCTCCCGCTGGTCCGGCAACCCGATCGCTCCGTGGACATCGGCAGCACCGTCGGTGACCGCCCCACCGGCGCCATGAGGTTGACTGTCCCCGTGCCCTCCGATCCCGCCGCAGACCCGTACACCCCGCACAGCGGCGACCGACGGTGGAGCGCCGAGCACTACGAGCTCCGTCTCGACTACCGCGTCGCCACGAACCGCCTGGACGGCACCGCCACGATCACCGCGCGCGCCCTCGAGCCGCTCGAGAAGGTCGTGATCGACCTGCACGGGCTCACGGTCGACCGGGTCGACGTCGACGGACGCCGGGCGAAGAAGGTCTCGACCGCGACGCACAAGGTGACGGTCACCCCGGCCGACCCCATCGCCGCCGACACCGTGTTCAGCGTGCACCTGCGGTACCGCGGCACCCCGCACCCCGTCCGGAGTGCGTGGGGGCAGCTCGGCTGGGAGGAACTGTCCGACGGCGTCATCGTCGCCGCCCAGCCCACGGGAGCGCCGTCGTGGTTCCCGTGCAACGACCGCCCCGACGACAAGGCGACCTACCGGATCGAGATCGCGGCCGAGGCGGCGTACGACGTCCTGGCGAACGGGGAGCTGCTCGCCAAGGAGCGCGACCGCGTCGGCACCCGCTGGACCTACGCCACCACCGAGCCGATGGCGACCTACCTGGCGACCGTGCAGATCGGCCGGTACCGCACCACGAAGCTGCGCACGAGCGGGGTCCCCGTCACGCTGCACCACCCCGCCGACCTCGCCGCCGCCGCGAAGACCGACTTCGGCCAGGTGCCGGAGATGCTCGCGCTGTTCGGTGACCGGTTCGGCCCGTACCCGTTCGCGGCGTACGGCGTCGTGGTGACCGACGACGACCTGGAGATCCCGCTCGAGGCCCACGGCCTGGCGGTGTTCGGCCGGAACCACGTCGACGGCGAGCACGGCACCGACCGCCTCATCGCCCACGAGCTCGCCCACCAGTGGTTCGGCAACTCCGTCACGGTCACCCGGTGGCAGGACATCTGGCTGCACGAGGGGTTCGCCTGCTACGCCGAGTGGCTGTGGTCCGAGGACCGCGGCGACGACACCGCCGACCAGCTGGCCGAGCGGTACCGGCAGGGACTGCTCGAGCAGCCGGAGGACCTGGTGGTCGGTGACCCGGGCGCGAAGGACATGTTCGACGACCGCGTCTACAAGCGCGGCGCCCTCGCCCTGCATGCCGTCCGCCGCACGATCGGCGACGACGCCTTCTTCACCGGGCTGCGGAGCATCACCGAGCGGCACCGGCACGGATCCGTCACCGTGCCCGACGTGCTCCGTGCGTTCGCGGACGCCGCCGGCAGCTCCGTCGCGGACGTCGGTGCGGTGACCGGGCCCTGGGTCGACGAGGCGTCCGTGCCGGCACTGCCCGCTGGCTAGCAGGCTCCGCCGGCGCGTCGGTCAGCAGGCGCCGCCGCCGCGTCGGTCAGCAGGCTCCCCCGCCGCGTCGGCTAGCCCGCCAGCTCGCCGTCGGCCGGGTCGCAGCTGACCTCGGACCACACCGCGTCGAGCGACAGCCCGACCACACCCGCGACCGACGCGATGGTCGAGAACGCCGGCGTCGCGATGCGGCCGGTCTCGATCTTCCGGAGCGTCTCCGGCGAGATCCCGGCGGCCAGGGCGGTGTCCACGATCGACCGCGGACCACGGGCACGACGAAGCAGCGCACCGAGGCGACGACCGCGCGCGACCTCGTCGGGGCGGAGTGGGAGACGGACCATGACCACATAGTAATACCGGTATGATCATCGGCGTGATCGAGATCCTGACCCCCGCCGAGGTCGACAAGGGCCGCGCCACCGGAGCCCTCGTCGGCACGATCCTGCAGACCCTGCGCGAACGCACCCGCGTGGGCACGAACCTGCTCGAGATCGACCGGTGGGCGAAGCAGATGATCGAGGCCGCCGGCGCCGACTCCTGCTACGTCGACTACGCGCCCTCGTTCGGCCGCGGCCCGTTCGGCCACCACATCTGCACGGCCGTGAACGACGCCGTCCTGCACGGGCTGCCGCACGACCGGGTGCTGCAGGACGGCGACCTGCTGACCCTCGACCTCGCGGTGTCCCTGGACGGCATCGCCGCCGACGCCGCGATCAGCTTCGTCGTCGGCACCCCGCGCCCCGAGGACCTCGCACTCATCGACGCCACCGAACGCGCGCTGGCCACGGGCATCGCCGCCGCCGGACCGGGCGCGCGCATCGGTGACCTCTCCCACGCGATCGGCACCGTGCTCGGAGCCGCGGGCTACCCGGTGAACGTCGAGTTCGGTGGGCACGGCATCGGCTCGACCATGCACCAGGACCCGCATGTGTCGAACACCGGGCGCCCCGGTCGCGGCTACACCCTCCGGCCCGGGCTCCTGCTCGCGCTCGAACCGTGGGTGATGGCGGACACCGACGTCCTGGTCACCGACGCCGACGGGTGGACCCTGCGGAGTGCCACGGGAGCGCGGACCGCCCACACCGAGCACACCATCGCGATCACCGAGGACGGCGCCGAGGTGCTCACGCTCCCCCGCTGACCGTCCCGACCACCTCGATGGACAGGCCACCCGCCGCGACGACGAGCACGACGTCCGGTGCGGGGTACAGCACGGTGAGCGGTTGTTCGGCACCCTCGAACCGGGCGGTACCGGCGGCGACGTCGACCTCCACCGCGAGCGGGTCGACGCGCAGCCCGCGTCCGTCGCGTTTCAGCACGGCCTCCTTGGCCGCCCACGCTGCCGCGAGGAGCGCCGGATCCCCATCGGCTCGAAGGAGCTCGACCGGGGTGAAGGCGTCGAGCGGCGCAGCGGCGACCCGCGAGACCCGTTCGACGTCGACACCGAGTGCGGGCGGTCCGACCGCGAGGGCGACGACACCCGGTGCGCGCGACAGGCTCACGCCGACCGTGACGCCCGCGACGGTCACCCACGGACGACCGTGGTCGGTCCCCGCGCAGTGCGGGCAGACGCGCCCCGCGCGCACCGCGACCGACTCGACGCCGGTCGCCGACGCGACGGCGGCGACCAGGGCCTCCCGGTCGTCCGCGCGGTCAGCAGCCGGCGTCCGGAGCGTCACGGTGACGGTCTGGAGGCGCAACCCACCCACCGGGGCAGCGCCCGTCGGTCGTGTGGTCGCGTCCAGAGCGGATCAGGCGTGCGTCAGCGCGATGAGCGCGACGTTCATGGTGCTGTACTGACCCTCGGATCGGGTCGCCTGGCGAACTCGTCCGCGCAGGACCTCGTAGCGGCCGTCGTGCTCGCGCACGAAACCGATCACACCCGTCGCCGGAGTCGACACCCGGTGGTAGCCGTCCTCGAGCGGGACGACCTCGGTGCTCGTGGTGCGTTCCATCGTTCTTCCCCTTCCGTTCATCCTCGAACAGTGGCGCCAGCATACCCCGGTACGGGGGACAAGACGTCCACAGGAAGCACGGTCCGGAGCGTTCCCCCAGAGTCTGGCGGTGCCCCTGCGTGACCTGGATAGACTCCGGGCGACAGCGCACTCGTGGCGCGGTCCGGTGCGGTGCCACGGGGTACCGACCGGCGACGGACGGAGGACGGATGCGAGCGGTCCAGCACGGATCGGGCACGGACGGATCGAGCGGGCACAGGGGGACAACGCGGCTGTGGAGCCGTGTGACGGCCGCCCTCGTCGCGATGCTGATCGTCCTGGCTCCGGCAGCGACCGCCCACGCCACGGCGCCCGTCGACCTGGGCGGCGCGTACGTCCTCGACGAGGCCGACGCGCTGACCGCATCCCAGCAGTCGAAGGTCGAGCAGGCCGTGCAGGACCTGTACTCCGAGACCCAGACGCAGCTGTACGTCGTGTTCGTGCCCTCCTTCTCCGATCCCACCGACCACACCGAGTGGGGCCGGGCCGTGATGGAGCAGAACCAGATCGACAGCGACGGCATCCTGCTCTCGGTCGCGGTCACCGAGCGCAACTACGACGTCCAGCAGACGAACGAGACCGCGATCTCGGAGTCCGACGTGCAGAACGCCGTCGACGATTCGCTGCTGCCCCGGCTCAAGCAGGACGACTGGTCCGGCGCCGCCGTGGCCTTCGCCGACGGGCTGACCCAGTCGCAGGCCCCGGTGGACCTGACCTGGCTGTGGATCCTGCTGCTCGTCGTGGTCGTCGGGCTCATCGTCGTGGTCCTGGTCATCCGGACCCGGAACAAGCGCCGCACCGCCGCAGCGACCGAGGCGCAGGAAGCCTCGCTCGCCGACCTCGAACGCACCGCCGGCGGCGCCCTGGTCACCATCGACGACGAACTCCGCACCGCCGAGCAAGAGGTCGGGTTCGCGAGCGCGCAGTTCGGCCCGGACGCCGCCAAGCCCTTCGCCGACGCCGTGCAGGCCGCCCAGCGCGAGGTCCGCAAGGCCTTCACGATCCGGCAGCAGCTCGACGACGAGATCCCCGACACCCCCCAGCAGCGCGCCGAGTGGGCGAACCAGATCATCGTGATCTGCGAACGGGCGCACGCCGCGATCGAGGAGCAGACCGAGGCGTTCGACCAGCTCCGCTCGCTCGAGGACGGCATCGAGGACGCGGCCGCATCGCTCGCCCAGGCCGTCGCCGCCGCGCCAGCCTCGGTCGGAGCCGCAGCCGCTGCGCTCGACCGTGTCCGCGCGCGCTACACCGGCCGCACCCTCGCGACCGTGGCGAACAACGTCGACCAGGCCCACCAGGTGCTCGCCTTCGCCACCGAACGCTCGAACGCCGCCACCGCGTCGATCGCGGCCGGCGACAAGGGCGAGGCGGTCGTCGCCGTGCGCGACGCCCAGCACGCGCTCGCACAGGTGCAGCAGCTCACCGACGGCGCACTCGCCGCCGAGCAGTCCTTCGACGAGGCCACTGCCCGCGCCGAGGCGATGCGCATCGACATCCAGGGCGACGTCGCCGCCGCCCGCAGCCTGCGCTCGGGCGGGCCGGACCTCGCCGCAGCGGTCACCCGTGCCGAGACCGTGCTCCGCCAGGGGCTCGACCCGAAGGACCCCGTGGCGGCCGTCGACGCACTGACCCGGGCGAACACCGAGATCGACCAGGCCATCGCCGCGGCCCGGGGTGCCGAGGAACAGCGCCAGCGGGCCACCCAGGCGCTCGACGCGGCCCTGCGCGATGCCCGGAACCGGATCAGCCAGGCCCGCGACTACGTCTCCCTGCACCGCGGCGGCATCGGCCCGACGGCCCGGACCCGGCTGTCCGAGGCCCAGCGCGCCTACGACGACGCCGTCGAACTCGCCCCGAGCAACCCGGGCCAGGCGCTCAACGCAGCCCGCGCGGCCGAGCAGTACGCGGCCGCCGCGATGGACGCCGCCAACGACGACCTCGGCGGCTGGGGCGGCGGCCAGGGCGGTGGCGGAGGCGGCGCCCAGCTCGGTGGCCTGGTCACCGGACTCGTCCTCGGCGGCCTGCTCGGCGGACGCGGCGGCAGCTACGGCGGCGGTTCCTTCGGGGGCGGCGGCTTCGGCGGCGGCGGGGGCTTCAGCGGCGGTGGCGGCTTCGGCGGAGGCGGCGGCGGGGGCGGCGGCGGCTTCTCCGGCGGCGGCCGCTTCTGACCCGACGCACTCCCCCGGCACCCAGAACCAGACACGACCCGACAACACCGTCCACAGGACTTCCACGAAAGGGAACAGCAATGGCCAAGCAGACCATCTTCGGACGCATCTCCACCCTCGTGCGCGCGAACATCAACCAGATCATCGACGACGCCGAGGACCCGCAGAAGATGCTGGACCAGCTCGTCCGCGACTACACGAACAACATCGCCGACGCGAAGACCGCGATCGCGCAGACCATCGGCAACGTGCGCCTGCTCGAGCAGGACCACGAAGAGGACAAGAAGGCCGCGGTCGAGTGGGGCCAGAAGGCCGCCAACGCCTCCACCGCAGCCGACAAGTACCGCTCCGAGGGCAAGTCGGCCGAGGCGGACAAGTTCGACAACCTCGCCAAGATCGCGATCGGCAAGCAGATCGCCGCCGAGCAGGAGGTCAAGGACGCGGAGCCGAACCTGGCGTCGCAGAACGAGGCCGTCGAGAAGCTCAAGACCGGTCTCGCCGGCATGGAGCAGAAGCTCGAGCAGCTCCGCGCGAAGCGGGACAACCTCGTCGCCCGCTCGAAGACCGCCGAGGCGCAGTCCCGCGTCAACGACGCCCTCGGCAACATCGACGTGCTCGACCCGACGAGCGACCTCGGCCGCTTCGAGGAGAAGGTCCGCCGCGAAGAGGCGAAGGTGCTCGGCCAGCAGGAGCTGCAGTCGTCGAGCCTCGACGCCCAGTTCGAGAGCCTCGAGGACGTCGGCAAGGACGCCGAGGTCGAGGCACGGCTCGCCGCGCTGAAGTCCGGCGGATCCTCGAGCATCTGACGAACGCCCTGACGACGCCGGACCCCAGCTGACAGACTGAGACGATGCACTTCCTCGTGGTCGGTCAGTGGCAGGGTTCGGCGTCGTCGCGCGCGATGCGACTCGGGGACGGTGCGTCGGCGATCGCGGCCGACCTCCCCCGGGCGTCCACCACCGTGGTCGACGTCCCGGCCGGAGCGGGTGACCGCCTCGAGACCGCCGTCGCCCGCTACACCTCGGTGCTCGCCGTCGCGGAACGCGTCGCCGAGGAAACAGCCGTCGCCACCGAACCGGTGCTCGTCGTCGGCGGTGACGGCGCCAGTGTCCTCGGGGCGACCGCCGCCCTCGCACCGGACACCGCGTTCGTCCGCATCTCCGGGTCCAGCGGGTACCGCGCACTCAACCGGGCCCAGCCCGTCGCCGCCGAGACCGCCGCCCTGCGCCTGCTGGTCGACCGCCCCGACGACCTGTTCCCCGGCCTGCCGGTCGTCCCCGCTTCGTCGGTCGTCGTCGCCGGGGTCCGCGGGGTCGAGGACGCCGAACGTGCCGCCCTCGACAAGGCCGGGATCGTGCACCTCGACGTCGACGCCGCCACCCCGGACGCCCTCGCCGCAGCGGTCGAGCGGACCGGTGCCGCATCGGTCTTCGTGCACGTCGACCTCGACGTCCTCGACCCGTCCGAGGTAGACGGACTCCTCGAACCCGTCCCGTTCGGCCTCGACGGCGCAGCGCTCGTCGAGCGCATCCAGGCCGCGACCCGCGGCCGGCGCCTCGTCGGCGCCGCGCTCACCGGATTCGCCCCCGTCGACCCGGACCGGGCGGTGGACGACCTCGGCGTGATCCTGCGCGTCGTCGGAGCGGTGACCAGCGCCTCCCGGGTGGGCTGACCACACGCACGACGCGACCGGCGGACCCCCTGCCGGTCCGCGTACGCTCGGCAACATGACGGACTACGACCTCATCGTGATCGGAGCCGGCGCTGTCGGCGAGAACGTGGCGGACTACGCCAGGAAGCGCGACCTGTCGGTCGCGATCGTGGAGGCCGAGCTCGTCGGCGGCGAGTGCTCCTACTGGGCGTGCATGCCCTCGAAGGCGCTCCTGCGCAGCGGACACGCCCTCGCCGCCGCCAAGCGGCTCGACGGTGCGAAGCAGGCCGTGACCGGCACGCTCGACGCCGCCCACGTGCTCGCCCGCCGCAACTCGTTCACCTCCGACTGGAAGGACGACAGCCAGGTCTCGTGGCTCGAGTCCGCCGGCATCGACCTGATCCGCGGGCACGCCCGCATCACCGGCCCGAAGACCATCGACGTCGACGGCGAGACGCACACCGCGCGCGCCGCCGTCGCGGTCGTCACCGGATCCCTGCACACGCTGCCCCCGGTGCCCGGTCTCGCCGAGGCGAAGCCGTGGGGCACCCGCGAGGGCACCAGCGCCCAGCAGGTCCCCGAGAGCCTGCTCGTCATCGGCGGCGGCGTCTCCGGCTCCGAGCTCGCGACCGCGTGGGCGTCCCTCGGCGCGAAGGTCACCCTCGTCGCCCGGCACGGTCTGCTCGGCGGCATGGAACCCTTCGCCGGGGAACTCGTCGCCGACTCCCTGCGCGAACTCGGTGTCGACGTCCGCACCGGCGTCAACCCGGTCCGGGTCGACCGCGACGAGCACGGTCTCGTCACCACGGAGCTTGACGACGGCACAACGGTCATCACGAGCGAGGTGCTCGCCGCCACCGGCCGCGCCGCCCACACGCGTGACCTCGGGCTCGAGACCGTCGGCCTGACCGCGGGCGACTGGCTCGACGTCGACGACACCATGCTCGTGCACGGCACCGACTGGCTGTACGCCGTGGGTGACGTCAACCACCGCGTCCTGCTCACCCACCAGGGCAAGTACCAGGCGCGTGCCGCCGGCGAGGCGATCGCGGCCCGGTACCAGGGCACGCCGCTGCACACCGAGCCGTGGGGTGCACACGTCGCCACCGCCGACCACGCCGCCTCGCCGCAGGTCACCTTCACCGACCCCGAGGTCGCGAGCGTCGGCCTGACCGAGGCGAAGGCCCGCGAGCAGGGGCTGAACGTCCGCGCGGTCGAGTACGACCTCGGTGCGATCGCCGGGTCCTCCCTGCAGGCCGACGGCTACACGGGCCGCGCGAAGATGGTCGTCGACGAGGACCGCGGGGTCGTCGTGGGCGTCACGTTCGTCGGCCAGGACGTCGCCGAGATGCTGCACGGTGCCACCGTCGCCGTCGTGGGCGAGGTCCCGATCGACCGCCTGTGGCACGCGGTGCCGGCCTACCCGACGATGAACGAGATCTGGCTCCGCCTGCTCGAGACGTACGGCCGCCCGGCCTGAGCTTGCGCAACCCGCTGCTCGACTCCCCCGTGTCCCGTGCGGGGTGGGTGTTCGCGACCGCTGTCGGGCTCGCCGTGGGCGTCCCCCTGTCGACCGGGCGGATCCGGGTGGAGGACGGGCTCGTGGTCTGCACGGGGCTGCCGCGCTGGGTGTTCCGGCGCGGCGGCACCTGCGTCGGCTCGGTGTACCTGACCCGCGACAACGACGGCCCGCGGGTGCTCCGGCACGAGCGGGTGCACGTCGAGCAGTGGCGCCGGTACGGGATGCTCATGCCGCTGCTCTACGCCGTCGCCGGGCGGAATCCCCTGCGGAACCGCTTCGAGGTCGAGGCCGGCCTGGAGGACGGCGGCTACCGCTGACGGGTGCGGGGCGGGGCGGGGCGGGTGAGCTGCGGTCGCACGACACGCCGCGTGCGCGTCGTCGTGGTCGCGCGAACTGTCGCCCCGACTCCGGTCGGGCGGCGGTTCGTGCGACCTTGGCGGGCGTGCCGGTCGGTCGCAACACCCCGTCGGGTGCGCGGCGAGCGGTCGCAGACCGTCGCCTGCGGCGCCGCCAGCCGACAGTTCGTGACCACTCGACGCCCGGCCCACGACGAGTCGTGACCACTCGACCGCGGGCCGGCCAGGCGACGGGACGCGACCGGTCGACGGCCTGGAGGCGCGTGGCGGCGCCGCCCCGGGCCTCCAGGACGCCGCGCCCCACGCCCACTGCACGCGCCGGCCGGTCGCAACACCCCGCCGGGCACGCGGCGAGCGGTCGCAGACCGTCGCCTGCGGCGCCGCCAGCCGACAGTTCGTGACCGCTCTGCGCCCCGCCGACGACGAGTCGTGACCACTCGGCGACGGCACGTGACCGAAGTCGCACGACACGCCGCGTGCGCATCGTCGTGGTCGCGCGAACCGTCGTCCGGACGCCGAGCAAGCGGCAGATCGTGCGACCTCGGCCCGGCCCGGCCCGGCGCCAGCCGGCCCGCGCGTCAGGCCGCGCGCCGCCGCGGCACCACGAGGGGCGTGCCGGTCTCGGGGTCGGGGACGACGACGCACGGCAGGCCGAAGACGTCCTCGACGAGGTCCGCGGTGAGCACCGACGACGGCCTCCCCGCTGCGACGATCACCCCGTCGCGCATCGCGATGACGTGGGTGGCGTAGCGCGCGGCCTGGTTCAGGTCGTGCAGCACCGCGACGACCGTGCGACCGGCGGCGTGCAGCGTGGAGGCCAGTTCGAGCACGTCGTACTGGTGTGCGATGTCGAGGAACGTCGTCGGCTCGTCGAGCAGCACGATGTCGGTCTGCTGCGCGAGCACCATCGCGATCCACACCCGCTGCCGCTGCCCGCCGGAGAGCTCGTCGACGCTCCGGTCGGCCAGTTCCACCGTCGACGTCTGCTCGAGTGCGGCCTGCACGGCTTGCCGGTCGGACCCGGACGACGGATGCAGCAGGTCCTGGTGCGGGAACCGGCCCCGGGACACCAGGTCACGCACGGTGATGCCGTCGGGGGCGATCGGGGTCTGCGGGAGCATGCCGACCCGCCGGGCGACGGCCTTCGGGCGGTACGAGTCGATCGGCGCCCCGTCGAGGAAGACCGTGCCGGCTCGTGGCTTCAGGGTGCGGGCGAAGGACTTCAGCAGCGTCGACTTGCCGCAGGCGTTCGGCCCGACGATGACCGTCAGTTCACCGTCGGGGATGTCGACGTCGAGCGTGTCCACCACGACCCGGTCGTCGTACGCCAGGGTCAGCCCACGGGCCCCCAGCGCGGTGGTCGGGACCGGACCGAGCGCGGTGCCCGCGGTCGGCATCAGTGCTCGGCCTTGCCGTGCCGCCAGTAGCCCATGAACGCGACCTGCTTGCGGTCGATGCCGACGCCGCGCACCAGGTGGCGGCGGAGTTCCTTGACGCAGCCAGCCTCGCCCGCGATCCACGCGTAGACGGGGCGCTCGTCGACGGGCGCGGGAACGTCCCACAGCACCTGCTCGTCGACGTCGACGTCGACGAGCTCGGCGGCCGGCTCGCACGCAGCGGCGGACGGCGCGACGGTGGAGGCCCAGGCGTGCACCTGGTCGGTCATCCGGACCCCGTGGGTGGCGCCGTTCCGGGCGATCCAGCGGACCTCGACCCCGGCGGGCGCGGTGACCGGCAACCGGTCGGCGTCGGTGGGCACCTCGATGAAGACGTGGCCGACAGTCGAGACGTCGAGGGCTTCGAGGATGGCGCAGATGGCCGGTGCAGCGGTCTCGTCCCCGGCGAGCAGGATCCGGTTCGCGTGCCCGGGAGCGAACTCGGCAGCCCCGGTCGGCAGGTCCTCCGGCGACTCGGGGACCCGCGGCCCGACGATGCGCAGCTCGTCACCGACGCGGCAGGCCGACACCCAGCGCGACGCCGGACCGGTGTCGCCGTGCGCGACGAAGTCGATGTCGAGCTCCCGGGCGTCCGGCCGGAACGAGCGGACCGTGTACGTGCGGAGCGGGTTGCGGGCGTCGTCCGGCAACGCGCGCCAGGCGGCGTACCAGTCCTCGTCCTCCGGCAGTTCGGAGAAACCGATGCCGGGCAGGGGCAGCACGATCTTGATCCGCTGGTCGAGACCGACCGACGAGAAGTCGGCGAGCGCGTCGCCCGTCAGCGTGACCCGGACGAAGTTCGGGGTGAGCGACGTGACGGCGGCCACGCGGACGGAGAAGACGCGATACCGGGTTGCCACGGAATCGAGTATGGCATGCCTTACCTAACGTCTCCAGGCCCCCGGAACGGTGCGAGGATCGTCCCCGTGTCCGAAGCCCCCGACGACGAATTCGCCGACCTGCCCGCCCTCGCCAGCGCGAGCGGCGTGACCACGCCGCTCCGCGCCTCCAGGCAGGTGGTCCGCACCGCGGACGGGCAGGACATCTCCGCGATCCGGTGGGGCGACGACGGCCAGGAGGCCCGGATCACCTACCTGCACGGGCTCGGCATCGACGCCCACAGCTTCGACACCACGGCACTCGCCGTGGGCGAGCCGGCGGTCGCCCTCGACCTGCCCGGCCACGGCCGGTCGTCGTGGCGGGAAGACGCGGACTACGCGGCGGCCGCGACGGCGCCGAGCGTGCTCGCCGCGCTCGACGCGCTCGCGGTGCCGCCGGGCATCGTCGTCGGGCACTCGCTCGGTGCCATCCTGTCGGCTCGACTCGCGGCCACCGCGCCGGAGCGGGTCACCGGACTCGTGCTCGTCGACATGTCGCCGGACTTCGCGCAGCGTGCCGTCGACCGGATCGCCCGCGCGCTCGAGGCCGAGGAGCCGTTCGAGTCGCTCGAGCAGGTCGTCGACCGGGCCATCGAGGCGCGGGTCGGCGACGACCGGCAGGTGCTGCTCCGTGAGGCCCGGCACACGACGGCCCTCGGTGCGGACGGGCGACTCGTGCGCCGCCACCACTTCCCGCACCTGCCCGCCGGGCGGACGTCGTCGGTGGGACGCTTCGCCGATGCGTGGCCGGACCTCGAGGCCCTGCGCGTGCCGATCCTGCTCGTCCGGGGTGACCGCGGGTACGTCTCCCCGAAGCTGCACGCCGGGTTCGCCGAACGCCTGCCGGACGCCGAGATCGTGACGGTCACCTCGCGGCACGCGGTGCAGAACCAGGCACCCCTCGAACTGGCGTCGGCGATCCGGGCATGGGCGGAGCGGCACGGATTGTTGCACCCGATCGAAGAACCGTCGCCGGACGGCACCAGCCGCCGGTACCCTCGTGCGAGCGCGAGGCCCGATCCCAGCCCTCGCGCCCGGAAGGAACCCACCACCCCATGAGTCCGCTCCTGCCCCGTCGCACCGCGCGCACCTCGCGCATCGGGCGCGCTGCCCTCGCCGCCACCGCGGTCGCCGTCGTCTCCGCCCTGGCGCTGACCGGCTGCTCCGGCTCGTCCGACACCACCGGGGGCAAGGACGCCACGGTGCGCGTCGGGCTGGTGCTCGAGCCGACGAGCCTCGACATCCGCACCCAGTCGGGAGCGGCGCTCGACCAGGTGCTCATCGACAACGTGTACCAGGGGCTCGTCGGCCGGACCGCCGACGGCGACATCCGCGACGTGCTGGCCTCGTCGCACGAGGTCTCGAAGGACGGCCTGACCTACACGTTCACGCTGCGGGACGGCACGACGTTCCAGGACGGCAAGCCGGTCACCGCGGCCGACGTCGTGTGGTCGCTCGAGCAGGTCAAGTCGAACGACTCGTACGTCGACTCGGCCAAGCTCGCGGGCGTCACGTCGATCACCTCGCCGTCCGAGGACTCCGTCGTGCTGCAACTCGCGAAGCCGGACTCCGACCTGCTCTGGAACCTGACCGGCCGCTCCGGCCTGGTACTCGAGAAGGCCGCGGACAACGACCTGTCCGACAGCGCGAACGGCACCGGTCCGTTCGAGGTCGCGAGCTGGAAGCAGGGCGACTCGCTCACCTTCGACCGCAACGAGGACTACTGGGGCACGAAGGCGAAGGTCGCGAAGATCGTCTTCCGGTACATCACGGACCCGTCGACCGCCGTCAACGCGATGGCGAACGGTGACCTCGACGTCCTGAACCCGGTCGACGGCACGCTCAAGAGCCAGCTGCAGGGCAACGCCGACATCGCGCTGCACGGCGGCAAGACGACCGACAAGTACACGCTGGCGTTCAACGACCGCAAGGAACCCTTCACCGACGAACGCGTGCGCCGCGCCATCCGGCAGGCGATCGACGCGAAGGCGCTCATCAAAGCGATCGGCGGCACGGGCGTGGAGCAGGGCGGCCCGATCCCGGAGCTCGACCCCGGCTACGAGGACCTCACCGACATCGACGCGTACGACCCCGCGAACGCGAAGAAGCTCCTGGCCGACGCCGGCCAGCAGGACCTGAAGCTGACGCTCACCTACGCGAACATCTACCCGACCACGATCGGCGACGTGCTGAAGTCGCAGCTCGCCGACGTCGGGATCACCCTGACGGTCAAGCGTGTCGACTTCGCCACCTGGCTGTCCTCGGTGTTCCAGGCACCGAAGTCCGGCGAGCGGGACTTCGACCTGTCGATGGTCGACCACGTCGAGGCCCGTGACTTCGGCAACTGGGCGAACCCGGACTACTACTTCGGCTACGACAACCCGAAGGTGCAGGCCCTCTACGCCCAGTCGATCGCGGCGACCGACGAGGCCACGAAGACCGAGGCACTCCGGAAGGCGGCACGCATCGTCAGCGAGGACGCGGCCGGTGAGTGGCTCTACACGGCGACCGAGATCACCGCGGTGCGCTCCGGCGTGACGGGCTTCCCGGTCGACGGCGGCAACTCGCGCCTCGACCTGGCGAAGCTCGCGGTCAAGTGACCCGGAGCGGCCGCGGCGGGGTGTCCGTCCCCGTAGCATCGGTGTCGTGACCCGGTTCCTCATCGGGCGGGTGCTCCTGCTCGTCGTCGGCCTGCTCGTGGCGAGCGTCATCATCTTCGCCACGCTCCGCGTGCTGCCCGGTGACGTCGCCCAGGTCGTCGCCGGCACCCAGTCGACCCCCGCGCAGGTGGAGCAGCTCCGGCAGCAGCTCGGACTCGACCGGCCCGTCGTGGTGCAGTACCTCGACTGGATCGGCGGGGTGTTCCGTGGTGACCTCGGCCGCTCGCTGGTGACGAACGGTGCCGTCGCACCGGAGATCGCGCAGAAGCTCGCGATCACCCTGCCGCTCGCCGCGATGTCCCTGGCGACGGCCCTGGTGATCGGCGTCCCGCTCGGGGTGGTCGCCGCGGTGCTCCGTCGACGCCCGGGTGGCGCGGTGATCGGGTTCGCGGCGCAGGCCGTCGCCGCCGTGCCCGTCGTGTGGGCCGGCATGCTCCTCGTCGCCCTCTTCGCGGTGACGCTGCACTGGCTGCCGACGCAGGGCTTCCCGCTCGACGGCTGGTCCGAACCCGGGCGGGCGTTCGCGTCGCTCGTGCTGCCCGCGCTGACGATCGGTGCCGTCGAGGGCGCCGTGATCCTCCGGTTCACCCGGTCCGCCACGCTCTCCGTCCTCGATGCCGACCACCTGCGCACCGCCGCCGCCGTCGGACTCACCCGCACGCAGGCGCTGCTCCGCCACGGCCTGCCGAGCGTCGCCCTCACGGTGCTCGCCGTGCTCGGGGTGCAGATCGCCGGGCTGCTCGTCGGGGCCGTCGTCGTCGAGCAGCTGTTCTCCCTGCCCGGGGTCGGTCGGATGCTCGTGACCGACGTCGGCCGCCGCGACATCACGAAGGTGCAGTCGGAACTGCTCGTGCTCACCGGACTCGTGCTGCTCGTCGGGTTCGCCGTCGACGTCGTGCACCGCACCCTCGACCCCCGACAGCGCGAGGTGCAGGGATGATCCGCCGTCTGGTGTCCCGCCCGACCGGAGTCTTCGCCGTCGTCGTGCTGGGCCTGCTGCTCGTGCTCGCTGCCGTGTCGCTCGTCTGGACACCGCAGAACCCGTTCCGCGCCGACCCGTTCCACCAGTGGGAAGGGCCGAGCGCCGCGCACTGGTTCGGCACCGACGCCGCCGGCCGCGACATCGCGAGCTACCTGCTCGCCGGCACCCGCACCACCGTGCTCGTCGCCGTCGGCTCCGGGGTGATCGCGAGCGTCGTCGGCATCGTCCTCACCGCGATCGGTTCGCTCACCGCCCGCTGGGTGCGCGAGGGCACCGCGGTCCTGCTCGACATCCTGGTGGCGTTCCCGACCCTGCTCACCGCGATGCTCCTGACCGCGGTGTTCGGCGGGTCGCTCGGCGTGGTGATCGTCAGCGTCGGGCTGTCCTTCGGCGTGACGATCGCCCGGGTGGCCCGCGGTGAGATCCGGCGGATCGCCCGCAGCGACTACGTGACCGCGGCGCGGGCGTCCGGCGTCGGGGGTGCCGGGGTGCTCTTCCGTCACCTGGTGCCGAACGCGGCGCCGCTGTTCACCGTGCAGCTGTCGCTCGCGATGGCCACGGCCGTGCTCGCGGAGGCCGGGCTGTCCTACCTGGGCTACGGCGCCGGATCGGACACCGCGTCGTGGGGCAGCCTGCTGTCCGACCTGCAGACCTACATCGGCGTCCACCCGTGGAGTGCGACCTGGCCGGGAGCCGCCATCGCCCTCGTCGTCGCGGCACTGTCGTTGCTCGGCGACGCGGTGCGTGACGCCTCCGACCCGCGGCTGACGACGAGCGACCGGAGCGCCGACCCGGCGACGACCACCCCGGGGGTGACCGCATGACCGGCCACGCAGCCGGCACCGCCCACGCCACCGCAGCCTCCGGACTCGAGGTGCGCGGGTTGTCGGTCCGCATCACGGGGCGGACGATCCTCGACGACGTCACCTTCACCGTGCCTCCCGGCCAGCGCGTCGGCGTGATCGGCGCGAGCGGATCCGGCAAGTCGATGGCCTCGCTCGCCCTGATGGGCCTGGAGCCCACCGGCGCCGTCGTGACCGGCAGCGTCCGCCTGGACGGCACCGAACTGGTCGGACTGCCCGACCGCGAGCGCGCGCGACACCGTGGGTCGGGCATCGCGATGGTGTTCCAGGAGCCGGGCACCGCGCTCGACCCGCTGCGCCGCGTCGGCGCGCAGATCGCGGAGCCGCTCCGGCTCCACCGCGGGCTCGACCGACGCGCGGCACGCGCGGCGGCCGTCGACCTGGCGGCGTCCGTGGGCCTGCCCGACCCGGAATCGCTGCTGCGGCAGTACCCGCACCAGCTGTCCGGCGGACAGCGGCAGCGGATCTGCATCGCGATGGCGATGGCAGGCGAGCCGTCGTACCTGGTCGCCGACGAGCCGACCACGGCGCTCGACGTCACCACCGAGGCCCGCATCCTCGACCTGTTCGAGCACCTGCCGGCGGGCATGGTGTTCGTCACCCACGACCTCGCCGTGCTGGCGCGCATCGCCGACACCGCCGTGGTGCTCGACGCCGGCCGGGTGGTCGAGCAGGGTCGCGTCGCGGACCTGCTCGCCGCACCGCGGCACCCCGCCACGGTCGCGCTCGTCGACGCCGCCCGCGCCACCGCCAGGAGGACCGCCCCGTGACCCTCCCCGTCCTCGAGGCCACCGGTCTCCACCGCACCTACCGACTCCCCCGCCGCGGCCCGTTCGAGCCCGGTCCGGTCCGCACCGCCGTCGACGGCGTCGACCTGACGGTCGCACCCGGCGCACGGCTCGGCATCGTGGGCGAATCGGGATCCGGCAAGTCCACGCTGGTCCGGCTGCTCGCCGGCCTGGAGGCCCCTTCCGCCGGCACCGTCGCCGCCTCCGGCCGTCCGGTGGTCGCGTCCCGGTCCGCGCGTGCGTTGCGCTGGTTCCGTCGCGAGACCGGGGTGGTGTTCCAGGACCCGTACGCGTCCCTCGACCCGCGGATGCGCGTCGGCGCGATCGTCGCCGAGCCGCTGCGGGCCCTGCAGGTCCCGGGGTCGCACGACGAGCTCGTGCGTGCCGTGCTGGAGCGCGTCGACCTGCCCACCGACGCGGTCGAGCGGTACCCGCACGAGTTCTCCGGCGGGCAACGGCAGCGGATCGCGATCGCCCGGGCCGTGGTGCACTCGCCCCGGGTCCTGTTCGGCGACGAACCGATGAGCGCCCTCGACGTGGTGGTCCGCGCTCGGGTGATCGAGCTGTTCCGGTCGCTCGCCGACGACCTCGGGCTGACGCTCGTGCTGGTGTCGCACGACATCGGGGTCGTGCAGCGGCTGTGCGACACGGTCGCCGTGATGTCCGACGGCAGGGTCGTCGAGCACGGGCCGGTGTCGCTCCTGGACGCGCCGCAGCACCCGGTGACGCGGGCGTTGGTGGCGGCGGCGCCGACGCTGCCGTAGCGGCGGCTGCGGGGCGGGTTCTGCGACGATCCACGCGTCGTTCGACTGGTGGTCTGTCGGGGAACGCGTGTCCACGCGACCCAGCCCCGGGCCTCCCGTCAGGCGGTCCAGGCGGCCGGGTGCCGCCGCTGCCAGCGCAACCGGCGCTCGAGCTGCGCGCCGATCGCGAGCAGGACGCGCTCGCCGCCGGGGCGTCCGATCAGCTGCACGCCCATCGGCAGCCCGCCACCGTCGGGGTGGTCGTCGTCGGTCACGCCGACCGGCAGGGTGATCGCGGGGAGCCCGGACACGTTCGCCATCGACGTCCACGGCGAGTACGCGCACTGGCGGCGGAAGTCCTCGTCCGGGTCGTCGCCGTACCAGCCGAGGGGCCGCGGCGTCATCGCGAGGGTCGGCGTGAGCACCGCGTCGAACCGGTGGAACGCGCCGATGAGCGTCGTCGAGAAGGCGTCGAGCGTCGACATCGCCTCGAGGACCTGCGTGCCGGAGAGCGCCTGTCCGCGCGCCACGAGCCACGCCACGAGCGGGGTCAGCGACGACAGGTCGATGCCGGGCACCTGCGGCAGGCGGGCGGCCGAGCTCTCCCACGCCACCCGGAACGCGTCGGCGTACGGCACGCGGGGCATCCGGACGTCCTCGACGCCGTGCCCGACCTCGCCGAGCACCCGCACGGCGGTCTCCACGGCGGCCCGAGCAGCGGGGTCGACGACCACGTCGACGGTGTCGTCCCACGGCGAACCCTCGAGCACCCCGACGACGAACCGGCCCTCACCGCGGACGGCGGCCGCGGTGAACGGCCCCTCGCCGACGTCGGGGGTGACGAGGGCGTACGGCGACGGCTCCGGCAGCCCGGTCGGCGCGACCAGCGCGTCGAGCAGCATGCCCGCGTCGGCGACGGAACGGGTGAGCGGCCCGGCGACGGACAGGCCGCCGACGCCGGAGCGGCCGGGCATCGACGGCACGCGGCCGCGGCTCGGCTTCAGGCCGACGAGTCCGGTCGCCGCGGCGGGGATCCGCACCGATCCGCCGCCGTCCGACCCGACCGCGGCCGGCACGAGTCCGGCGGCGACGGCCACCGCCGCTCCGCTCGACGACCCGCCCGGCGCGCGCGCGGTGTCGTAGGGGTTCCGCGTCACGCCGAGCCGGGTCTCGGACGACGAGGACATGCCGAACTCCGGTGACGCCGTCTTGCCGATGCTGACGGTGCCGGCCGCGTCGAGCGCGGCGACGAGCGGGTGGTCGGCCGACGCGGGCCGCTCCGGCAGGCTCGCGGTGCCGTTCCGCGTGGGGACGCCGGCGCGGTCGTACAGGTCCTTGTCGGCGGACGGGAGGCCCCACAACGGTCTCGACGTCGGCACCAGGTGGCCGAGGCGATCGGCTCGGGCCCGGGCCGCGTCCGCGGTGACCGTCACGAAGGCACCGAGTCCGGCGTCCAGGCGTTCCACGCGGGACAGGTAGTGCTCGGTGACCTCGAGGGCGGTCGCCTCGCCCCGGCGGATCCAGTCCCAGAGTTCCTGTGCGGAGAGGTGGTGGAGTTCGAACACGGCTCCGAGCCTAGGCGGCGGTGGCCCGTATCCTTCGACGGTGGACACCACTCTCCCCTCCGGTACGACGAAGCGCCGTATCGAACTCCGGCTCGTCCGGCCCTTGTTCGCCTGGTTCGCCCGGCCGACCGTCACCGTCGACGGGGTGGGGCACCCGGCCCAGTGGGGCACCGGCACGTGGGCGGTGCCGGACGACGGCGACACGGTGATCGGTGTGTACCTGTTCAACCGCGCGTGGCGGTTCGGGGCGGCATCGGTGTCGGTCGGCGGCGCGACGGCGCTCGAGTACCGGGGCGGGCTGCTGCCGGTGGGTGCGGGTCGGCTGGCGCCCCGGGGCTGAGGGTCGCGCCGGGCCGGGCAGGGTCTGCTCGGGCGACTACTCGAACATCTCGGCGAGGAGCGCGTGCGGGTCACCGTCGACCACGTGCGCCGATCGTCGCTCCGGCCAGTGCGTCGTGGCGTCGTCCGGCCAGCACGGCACGACGTGGAGGTGCAGGTGCGGCACGCTCTGACCGGCGTCCGCACCCGATGCCTGCAGCACGACGGTCCCGGTCGCGCCGAGCGCCCCCTTCATCGCACGGGCGACGCGCTGCGCCAGTGCCGTGGTGGCGGCGAGTGCCGTGGGTCCTGCACTGAGCAGGTCGGCGGTGTGCTCGACCGGCACGACCAGGGTGTGGCCGGGAGCCAGCGCCGAGTCGGGCAGGGGTGCGAAGGCGACGGCGTGCTCCTCGCGTTCCACCCACACGGCGGGTTCGTCACCGGCGATCACGGCACAGAAGACGCAGGAGTCCATCGGCCCAGTCTGCTGCACGTGGGGTGCCGCTCCCGCGTGGGACGATGGGCGCATGACCGCCACGCTCGTCGCCAAGGGCCTGTCCGGCGGGTACGCCGCTCGCACGCTGTTCGACTCCCTCGACCTGACGGTGGCGCCCGGTGACGTGATCGGGGTCGTCGGCGTGAACGGTGCCGGCAAGTCCACGCTGCTCCGGCTGCTGGCCGGGGTCGACGAGTCGCTGGCCGGCACGGTGTCGCTGTCACCGACGGACGCGTTCGTGGGGTGGCTCCCCCAGGAGCACGAGCGCATCGCTGGTGAGACCGTCGCGGCGTACCTCGGGCGGCGGACCGGCTGCACCGAGGCGACGGCGACGATGGACGCAGCGGCGGCGGCGCTCGGGGACCCCGATGCCGGCGACGCAGCAGCCGACCGGTACTCGGCGGCGCTCGACCGCTGGCTCGCCGCAGGGGCCGCGGACCTGGAGGACCGGATCCCGGCGGTGCTCGCTGACCTCGGCCTCGAACCCGGCACCGGCGACTCCGGTGCGGACGGCGTCGGCCCGGACTCCCTGATGACCGCGCTGTCCGGTGGGCAGGTCGCCCGCGTCGGGCTCGCCGCGCTGCTGCTGTCGCGGTTCGACATCGTCCTGCTCGACGAACCCACCAACGACCTCGACCTGGACGGCCTCGACCGGCTCGAGGCGTTCGTGCGCGGGCTGCGCGGCGGGGTGGTGCTCGTCAGCCACGACCGTGAGTTCCTGGCGCGTTCGGTGACCTCGGTGCTCGAGCTCGACCTGGCGCAGTCGTCCAACCGGCTGTTCGGCGGCGGGTACGACTCGTTCCTCGAGGAGCGCGAGATCGCCCGGCAGCACAAGCGTGACGCGTACGACGAGTTCGCGTCGACGAAGGCCGACCTGGTCTCGCGGGCACGGACGCAGCGCGAGTGGTCGAGCCAGGGTGTCCGGAACGCGATGAAGAAGAGCCCGGACAACGACAAGATCCGCCGTCGTGCCGCCTCGGAGTCGAGCGAGAAGCAGGCGCAGAAGGTCCGGCAGATGGAGTCCCGCATCGCCCGGCTCGACGAGGTCGAGGAGCCGCGCAAGGAGTGGCAGCTCGAGTTCACGATCGGCAGCGCACCCCGGTCGTCGGCCGTCGTCGCGACGCTGTCGGACGCCACGTTCACCCAGGGCGACTTCACCCTCGGCCCGGTCTCGCTGCAGGTCGACGGCGGTGACCGGATCGGCATCACCGGCCCGAACGGCGCCGGCAAGTCCACCCTGCTGCGGGCGCTGCTCGGCAAGCAGGCGCCGACGACGGGCACGGCCTCGCTCGGGTCCAGCGTCGCGGTCGGCGAGGTCGACCAGGCGCGTGCGGCGTTCACCGGTGACCAGCCCCTGGCAGCGGCGTTCGAGGCGATCGTCCTCGAGTACACCACCGCCGACGTCCGGACGCTGCTCGCGAAGTTCGGGCTGAAGGCGGACCACGTCGGCCGACCTGCCTCGGCGCTCTCCCCCGGCGAGCGCACCCGGGCCGGACTCGCGCTGCTGCAGGCCCGCGGGGTGAACGTGCTCGTCCTCGACGAACCGACCAACCACCTGGACCTCACCGCGATCGAGCAGCTCGAGCAGGCGCTGGAGTCCTACGACGGGACCCTGCTGCTCGTCACACACGACCGGCGCATGCTGGAGACCGTCCGACTCGACCGGCAGTGGCGGGTCGAGGGCGGCACCGTCACCGAACGCTGACGGATCGACCGAGGGGGAAGCACCATGCGACGCAACACCTGGATCGCGACGACCGCCGGGGTGGTGGTGCTCGCCGTCGCAGCCGTCGTGGTGGGGGTGACCGTGGGGTCGCCGGCACCGGAGCCGACCCGTGCGGCCCGGGCCACGACGACACCGACCCCGAGCCCCACGCCGACCGCGTCCCCGAAGCCGACGCTCGCGGCCGTCCCCGCTGCACCGTCCGACGCGACCCTGGCCGCGCTGCCGTTGGCGTTCCACGACGCCGTCGTGCCGCAGTTGCTCGACGGCGGGGACGTGGAGCCCGAGGACACGTGGCAGATCGCGACCCCGCGCACGCAGCTCGTCGCCCTGTACGCGAGCCCGTCGAGCCGCGCCCGGCCGGTGGCGACCCTGTCCCACCTGGTGTCGACGATCAACCGGCCCGCGGCGACCGCGGTGTGGGGTCGCTCCCCTGGCCGGGACGGCGGGATGCTCCTGGTGTCGACGCCGTCCCGCAACCGCACCCCCGGTGACGGCGGCGACCCGGACGCCCCGAGCGCGACGTTCGCCTGGGCCCGGGCCGCCGACTTCACCGTGACGCGCACCGACCGGATGATCACGGTCGACGTCGCGGCGAGCACCGTGTCCGTCGTCACCCGGAAGGGGAAGGTCACCGCCACCGAGGCCGCGCGGCTCGGCACCCCGGAGGACCCCACACCGGCCGACACCGCCACCTACGTCGAGGCGGCGTACGTCGACACCCGCGTCGCGTACACGCAGGGCAACCCGATCATCCTGACCGGGGCGCACTCGTCCCGGATCCCGTCGTACGGCGGCAACGCGGCACTGACCGCGTTGCACTACTACCCGGACCCGACCGGCAGCTCGCACGGCTGCGTCCGGGTCTCGGCGGAGATGACGAAGACGCTCGCGGCGCTGCCCGTCGGCACCCCGATCCGGTTCAGCTGAGCCTCGGTCCGGCGGATCAGGCTCTCGGGATCCGCACCAGTCCGAGCCGCGCCACGACCTCGGCACTCTCCTCTTCCGGGGTGCGGTCGGCGGCGATCGTCAGGTGGGCCTCGTCGGACTGCGGCGGCTCGAGCGTGGCGAGCTGCGACTGCAGCAGCGACGTCGGCATGAAGTGCCCGGAACGCTGCGACATCCGCTCCTCGATGAGCGCGCCGTCACCGGCCACGTGCACGAACACCACCCCGGGGGCCCGCAGCACGTCGCGGTACGAGCGCTTCAGGGCCGAGCAGGTCACGACGCCGTTCGTGCCGGCGTCCAGGTGTCCGCGGATCCAGCCGGCGACGACGTCGAGCCACGGCCAGCGGTCCTCGTCCGTGAGCGGGGTGCCGGCGTGCATCTTGTCGACGTTCGCCGGCGGGTGCATCGCGTCGCCCTCGGCGAACTCCCACCCGACCTGCTCCGCCACCATGGCGGCGACGGTCGACTTGCCGGACCCGGAGACCCCCATCACGACGAGGACGCGGGCATCCAGCCCGGCGTCGGCCGCACCGGCAGCAGCGGCCGCACCTCCTGCGCCGCTCATCGGATGAACACCCCGGCCAGCAGGACCCCGAGCAGACCGAACACCGAGATGAGGCACTCGAGCACCGTCCACGTCTTGAACGTCTGCCCCACCGTGGTGCCGAGGTACCCCTTCACCAGCCAGAACCCTGCGTCGTTCACGTGCGACAGGAACACCGAGCCGGCGCCGATCGCGAGCACGAGCAGGGAGGTCATCGGCGTCGACAGGTCGGCGGCGATCGGCGCCATGATGCCGGCGGCGGTCACCGTGGCGACCGTGGCCGACCCGGTCGCCACGCGCACCAGGGCCGAGACGACCCAGGCGACGAGCAGCACCGAGACGCCGGAGTCCTTGACGGCGTCGGCGATCACGCCGCCGATCCCGGTGTCGATGAGCACCTGCTTGAAGCCACCGCCGGCGCCGACGATGAGCAGCACCCCGGCGATCGGGGGCAGCGCGCTCTCGAGCGACTTCGACACCGCCGAGCGGTCCATCCCGCCGCCGATCGCGAAGAAGACCATCGCGTAGACGGCCGCGATGCCGATGGCGATCATCGGTGACCCGAGGAAGTCGAGCAGGCTCACCCACGAGCCGGCGGCGTCGGGGGCGGTGGCCTCACGGATCGCCTGGGCGAGCATGAGCACGACCGGCAGCAGGATGCCGATCAGGGCGACGGTGAACGACGGGCTGCGCGGCTCGCTGATGACGCGCGTGAAGTCGCTCTTGCCGTTGGGCAGGGACGCGGTGTCCTGCGTGGCGGGGCCGCGCCGGGCCTCCCGTCCGGGGTGTGCCGGGTCGTCGGCGAAGGCGGCGGACCCGGAACCCGACCCCGAACCCGGGCCGGCGGTGGCGACCGCCCCACGCGACCCGAACATGTCGGGGACGGGGATGTCGACCCAGCGGGCTGCGAACCGGGCGAAGAGCGGCCCGGCCAGGATGATCACGGGGATCGCCAGCACGATGCCGAAGGCGAGCGTGGTGCCGAGGTTCGCGCCGACGGTGGAGATCGCGACGAGCGGGCCGGGGTGCGGCGGGACGAACGCGTGCATCGTCGACAGGCCGACCAGCGCGGGGACGGCGATCTTCATGATCGGCACCTCGCTCCGCTTGGCGACCAGCACGATGATCGGGATGAGCAGGACGAGTCCGACCTCGAAGAACATGGGCAGCCCGATGAGCGCGCCGATCAGGGCCATCGTCCACGGCAGCGCCGCCTTCGACGACTTCCGCACCAGGGTGTCCACGACGCGGTCCGCTGCGCCGGAGTCGACGAGCATCTTGCCGAACATCGCTCCGAGCCCGACGAGGATGCCGACGCTCGTCATGGTCGCGCCGAAGCCGTCGCCGAAGCTGGTGACCGCCTTGTCGGGAGCGAGCCCCGCACCGATGCCGACGCCGAGCGCGCCGATCGTGAGCGCGATGAACGGGTGCACCTTCAGCCAGGTGATGAGCGCGATGATCACCACGATGCCGACGAGCGCCGCGATGATCAGCTGCGGGATCGAACCGGACGGGTCGACCGTCTCGGTGGTGCCACCTGCGGCGAGCAGGTGGTCCGGGAGAGCGTGAGGCATCAGCGCCCCTTCCTGGAGTCGCTGCTGCGCGGCTCCGTCGCCTTCGTGTCGAGGGTGGACTGGCGCGACGAACGCCGACCCTCAATAATCTGATTAATCAGACTATACGACGTCGTCCCGCGCGCCAACCGCCCATCCCCGGAGTCTGCCGCTTCGATGGGACCGGCGTCACGACGACCGCGTGACCCGTACTGCACGGAGGAACGATGCCCACGGCACGCGGACTGCACGCCCAGGTGCTCGACACGCTCGGCCAGCGAATCGTCGACGGCGACCTGGCCACGGGTTCCGTCGTCCGGCCCGACGTGGTCGCCGACGAGTTCGGGGTGTCCCGCTCGGTCGTCCGCGAGGCGCTGCGCGTCCTGCAGTCCCTCGGCCTGGTCGAGCCCCGGCAGCGCGTCGGCACACTCGTCCGCGACATCACCGCGTGGGAGCTGCTCGCCCCCACCGTGATCCGGTGGCGGGGCACGTCACCGGCGTACTTCGTGCAGCAGCGCGAGCTCGTCGAACTCCGGCTCGGGGTCGAACCGGTCGCGGCGTCCCTGACCGCCGGCACCGACGGCGCCTCCGCCGTGCTCGCCGCCGCCGAGGACATGCTCGACGCCTGCGGGCGCGAGGACAGCCGCGCCTACCTGGAGGCCGACGTCCGCTTCCACCGTGCCCTGCTCACCGGGTCCGGGAACGCCGTGTTCGCGCACTTCGCCGGCACGGTCGAGGCCCTGCTCCGCACCCGCACGTCTGAGTCGCGCGACCCCATCACGCGCTGGACGCGCGAGGCGGCGCTCCGCCACCAGGCGGTCGGGCGCGCAGCGGTCGACGGCGACGCGGACGCCGCGGCGGCGGCGGCCACCGCGCTGCTCCGCGTGACGCGCGACGAGTTCATCACCGAGGCCCCGGCGGGCTGACGCGACCGGGCGACGGCCTGGAGGCGCGTGCCGGGACCGCCACGGGCCTCCCGTCCGCCCTGTGGCCGCGTCTCGAGCGTGACGCGCGTCGACCGCGTCGGCTCCGTCAGCGTCGTCGCGCGAACAGTCGCGGGCCGCGCAGGCGGAGCCGCATCGTGACGGTGCCGAGCCAGCGGTCGTACTTGTAGCCGACCTTGCCCATCCGGCCCACTTCCTCGAAGCCGAGCCGCTCGTGCAGCCGGATCGACGCCTCGGCCTGCCGGTCCGCGATGACCGCGACGACCTCGCGCACGCCGGCCGACCGGCACTCGTCGAGCAGCGCCTCCATCAGCGCGCGGCCGAGCCCCTTGCCACCGGACGCGGCGCCGAGGTAGATCGAGTCCTCGACGACGTGGTTCGAGCGGTCCCGCGGGTTCCACGCGTCGACCAGGGCGTACCCGAGGATCTGCCCGGCGGGGTTCTCCGCCACCAGGAACGGCAGGCGGCGCTTCCGGATGTCGTCGTAGCGCTTCTTCCACGCGGCGTACGTGAACGCCGCCGGGTCGAAGGTCACCGACGAGTTGCGGACGTAGTGCGTGTGGATCTCGCGCACGTGGGGCAGGTCCCCCACCTCGGCCGCACGGATGCGGTACTCGAAGGCCGTCTCGGTCGCCGCCGGGGCACGCAGGTGTCGCGGCAGGACCCGCCGTCGCTGGTATTCCTCCTCGAGCACGTGCCGAGCCTACTGAGCGGGCAGCGTCCAGTCGACGGGCGGTGCGCCCTGCGACTCGAGCAGCGCGTTCACCTGCGAGAACGGGCGGCTGCCGAAGAACCCGCGCGACGCGCTGAGCGGGCTCGGGTGGGCCGACGCGACGACCGGGGTGTCGCCGAGGAGCGGTCGCACCGAACCGGCCTGCGCGCCCCAGAGCACGGCGACGAGCGGGGTGCCACGGGCGACCAGGGCACGGACGGCCTGGTCGGTCACCGATTCCCAGCCCTTGCCGCGGTGGCTGCCGGCCTCGCCCGCCTGCACGGTGAGCACCCGGTTGAGCAGCAGGACGCCCTGGTCGGACCACGCACGCAGGTCGCCGTGCGGCGGGGGCGTCACCCCGAGGTCGTCGGCGAGCTCGCGGTAGATGTTCGCCAGACTCCGCGGCACCGGACGGACGGCTGGGTCGACCGCGAAGGACAGCCCGATCGGGTGGCCGGGCGTCGGGTACGGGTCCTGCCCGACGACCAGCACCTTGACGGCGTCGAACGGGGTCGTGAACGCGCGCAGCACGTCGCCGCCGGCGGGCAGGTAGTGCCGGCCCGCGGCGGTCTCGTCGCGGAGCCACGCACCGATCCGGTGCACGTCGGGCTCGACCGGCGCGAGGGCATCGGCCCAGCCGGGGTCGACCAGGTCGGCGAGCGGCCGTGGTTCCACGTCGGCTACGCGCCCATGGTGGCGACGGCCACCGACTCCTCGCCGGCCATCACGCGCCAGACGCTGCCGGTCCCACGGACCTCGAGCGCGCCCTCGCCGACGACGAGCGTGGTGTCCTCGTCGATCGCGAGTCCGGCGGTGACGAACTCGGCTTCGGCGCTGGCGATGAGCCGCGCGAGCGTGCCGGCCTGCACCGCGTGCACGTCGATGGTCAGGTCGACCAGGCCGAGGCCCTCGCGGAGCTCGACCTCGTCCAGCCCCTCGGACGCCGCCTCGGGGCAGATCTCGACGCCGCCGATGCGCCAGCCGCCCACCAGGGCACGGTCGGCGGCGATCATCGCACCGGCCGAGTAGCCGAGGTAGGGCAGCCCGTCGGAGACGAGCAGCCGGAGCTGGTCGACGAGCGGGGCGATCGCCGCCAGGTAGTCGGGGGTGACGCCGCCACCGACCACCAGGGCGTCGACGTCGCTCAGGACGGTGGTGTCGAAGACCTGACCGGCCGCGACCTCGGTGACGAGCACCTCGGCCGTGCGCGGGCCGCCGAGGACCTCGGCGATGTCGGCCGTCGACGACGGGCTGCCACCGTCCGGGCCCGCCACGGAGAGCAGGGCGATGCGCGGGACGCTCCGGCCGACCGCTGCCGAACGGGCGGTGGCCTCGGCGAGGAACGGCGCTGCGGCGTCCGAGGCCGCGAAGAGACCGCCGCCGACCAGGTGGATGCTCACGACTCGGCCGTCACGGGGGCGAGGGCGCTCCACGGGAACGTGATCCAGCCGTCGACCCGGCGCCACACGTGGTCGGGCTCGAGGACGGTGCCGGGCTTCGAGTACAGGCAGGCGCTCCGGACGTCGGCACCGGCGTTCCGGATGATGTCGACCACCAGGCGCAGGGTGCGGCCGGAGTCCGACACGTCGTCGACGACGAGGACCCGCTTGCCGGCCAGGCTCGGGGCGTCGAGGGCGGGGGCGAGCACGACCGGCTCCTCCAGCCGCTGCTCGACGTCGGTGTAGAACTCGACGTTGATCGAGCCGCACTCCTTGGTGCCGAGGGCGTACGCGACGGCGCCGGCGATGATCAGTCCGCCGCGGGCGACGGCGACGACGACCTCGGGCTCGAAGCCGCTGGACAGGACGTCCTTGGCGAGCAGGCGTGCGGCGTCACCGAACTCGAGCCAGCCGAGTACCTCGGGCCCGCTCGTCACGGTCACGGTGGACGGAGCCGCGGGCTCGGGTTCGCTGCTGATCGGCATCCGACCACGGTACCGGCAGGGAGCCCGCGCCCGCGACCCGCGGCAGCAGCCCGGGCGCTGCGCGGGTCCGGCGCGGCCTGGCTCAGCGTGGCGTCAGCGGGCCGCGCGCCAGCTTGTGCTGCGCCGACTGCGCCACCGGCCGGATCGTCACGAGGTCGAGGTTCACGTGTGCCGGCAGCTCCACCGCGTGCACGATCGCCTCCGCGACGTCGTCGGCCACGAGCGGCTCCGGCACGTCGTCGTACACCGCGGCGGCCTTCTGCTCGTCGCCGCGGAACCGGGTGAGCGCGAACTCGTCGGTCTTCACCATGCCCGGCGCGATCTCGACGACACGGATCGGCTCGCCGTTCAGCTCGAGCCGGAGCGCGCCGACCAGGGCGTGCTCGGCGAACTTCGCCGCGTTGTAGCCGCCACCGTTCTCGTACGCGACGAACCCGGCGGTGCTGGTCACCGTGACGATGTCGGCGCTCCCGGACTCCCGGGCCCGGTCGCGCAGGTGCGGCAGCAGCGCGGAGACGACCCGCTTCGTGCCGATCACGTTGACCTCGAACATGGCGCGCCAGTCGTCGACGTCGGACTCCTCGACGCTCGCCGAACCGAACGCCCCACCGGCGTTGTTCACGAGCACGTCGGCACCGCCGAGGTCCGCGACCCGCGCGGCGAGCGCCGCCACGTCGTCGGCGTCCGTGATGTCGGCGACCAGGGTGTCGGCACCGGTCTCCGCGGCGAGCGCCTCGAGCTTCGCGGCGCGGCGGGCCACGGCGAGCACGTCCCAGCCCCGCGACCGGAACAGCCGGACGGTGGCCGCCCCGATGCCCGAGCTCGCTCCGGTGACGACTGCGCGCCGTGCTGCCATGTGATCTGCCTCCTGCGTCGGTGACCGGGCGTGTGGTTGCCCGGTCCGCCCACCGTACCGAGCGGGACGGTTCCGGCACCGCACCGGGCCGTCCAGATCACGATCCGGTAACGTGACCAGCGATGACGACGGATGCCGCCCCTCCCGCCCCCTCGGCCCCGGCGACGCAGCTCGAGCCCGGTCGAGCCCCGCGCCGGATCCCGATGTGGGACACCGCGCGGTTCGTCGCGGTCACGCTCGTGGTCATCGGCCACGCGATCCAGCGGCAGACGCCGGCGAGCGAGCACGCCCTGGCGCTCTACACGTTCATCTACGCGTTCCACATGCCGGCGTTCGGCGTGATCAGCGGGTACTTCTCGTCGGCGGACACCCCGACGGCGAAGCGCATGCGCCGGACGATCACGGACATCGTCGTTCCGTACATCATCATGCAGACGATCTGGACCGTGGTGCAGGGCATCGTCGAGGGCGGCAAGGACTTCAACCCGACGCAGCCGACGTGGACCCTGTGGTTCCTGCTGGCCCTGGGCATCTTCAAGCTGATCCTGCCGTACCTGGCGCAGCTGCGGTGGCCGCTCTTCTGGGCGGTCGTGTTCAGCATCGGCGTCGGCTACTTCGACAACGTCGACTCGACGCTCTCGCTGTCCCGCGCGATCAGCCTGCTGCCGTTCTTCCTGCTCGGGTGGCAGGTCAAGCAGTGGGGCGTCTTCGACCGCTGGTACGAGGCGTCCCGCCGCACCGTCGTCCGGGTGCGGATCGCCGCCGTCGTGGTGTTCGCCGCGTGGGCGGTGTCCTGCGCGGTCTGGATCCCGCAGTTCAAGGAGTTCGACCTGCACCACTGGTTCTTCTACGACGACTCGTACTCGGGGCTCGGCGAGGACGCCTGGTGGGCGGGTGCGGTGCGCTTCGGCCTGATGCTGCTCGCGACCCTGCTGACGGCGTCGTTCCTGGTGCTCATCCCCCGTCGGAACATCTGGATCACCCAGTTCGGCGCGGCGACGATGTACGTCTACCTCCTCCACACGTTCGTGCTCTACCCGATCCGGGAGTCCGGCGTCCTGGCCGGCGAGCACTCGGCCTGGCCGTTCGTGCTCCTCATGGTCGTCATCGCGTGCGCCGTGAGCCTCTTCCTGGCGCAGCCCTTCGTGCGGCGCGGGATGCGGTGGCTGCTCGAGCCGAAGGTCGACTGGCTGTTCCGCCGCGACGGGTGAGGGCCGTCCACGAACGGTGCGAGGTTCCGTCCGTGGTGCAGGGGGCGCAGGCTCGCACCGAGTCCGCAACCTCGCACCGCAGGTGACCTCGCACGGTGCGACCCAGCGTCGCGCTCCGCGGACGGGAGGCCCGGGGCGCGTCGGGCGGGTGCGTTACGTCCCGAGGCGGGTGCGGTGGTGCGGGCCCGGCCACCTGCGTACCGTGACACCCGACGCACAGCCGCGCCGCGCCTCCAGGCCGAGCGCAGGGCGACCCGACGACCAGCCGCACCGGACAGGAGCACCAAGATGACCGAGCACGACGCCGCGCAGTGGCAGTTCGAGACCACCCAGGTCCACGCCGGCGCACAGCCGGACCCGACCACCGGGGCCCGAGCGACGCCGATCTACAAGACGACCTCGTACGTCTTCGCGAACTCGGACGAAGCGCGCGACCTGTTCGCGCTCGCGAAGCCGGGCAACATCTACTCCCGGATCATGAACCCGACGAACGACGTCGTGGAGCAGCGGATCGCCGCGCTCGAGGGCGGCTCCGGGGCCCTGCTCGTCGCCTCCGGCCAGGCTGCCGAGACCTACGCCGTGCTGAACATCGCCGGGGCGGGTGACCACATCGTCTCGTCGTCGTCGATCTACGGCGGCACGTACAACCTGTTCAAGTACACGCTGGCGAAGCTCGGCATCGAGACGACGTTCGTCGAGGACCAGGACGACCTCGAGGAGTGGCGCCGCGCCGTCCGACCGAACACGAAGCTGTTCTTCGCCGAGACCATCGGCAACCCGAAGATCAACGTCCTCGACATCACGGGCGTCAGCGACGTCGCCCACGAGTCCGGCGTCCCGCTGATCGTCGACAACACGATCGCGACGCCGTACCTGATCCGTCCGTTCGAGCACGGCGCCGACATCGTGGTGCACTCGGCCACGAAGTTCCTCGGTGGCCACGGCACGGTCATCGGCGGGATCATCGTCGACGGCGGGAAGTTCGCGTGGTCGCAGCACGCCGACCGGTTCCCGGAGTTCAACACGCCCGACCCGTCGTACCACGGCGCGGTCTTCGCCGAGGCGGTCGGCAACGAGCTCGCCTACATCGTGAAGGCCCGGGTGCAGCTGCTCCGCGACCTCGGTGCGTCGAACTCGGCGGACACGGCGTTCGCGCTGCTGCAGGGCATCGAGACACTGTCGCTCCGCATCGAGCGGCACGTGTCGAACGCGCAGGAGATCGCGGAGTGGCTCGACCAGCACCCCGACGTCGCCACCGTCGCCTACGCCGGGCTGCCGACGTCGCCCTGGTACGCGGCCGCGAACCGGTACGCGCCGAAGGGCGTCGGCGCCGTGCTGTCGTTCGAGCTCAAGGGCGGGGTCACCGCGGGCAAGGCGTTCGTCGACAACCTGCAGCTGTTCTCGCACCTGGCGAACATCGGCGACGTCCGCTCGCTCGTCATCCACCCGGCGTCGACCACGCACTCGCAGCTCACCCCCGAGCAGCAGCTCACCACCGGGGTGACGCCCGGCCTGGTGCGCCTGTCGGTCGGCATCGAGAACATCGCCGACCTGAAGGCCGACCTCGAGGCCGGGCTGGCCGCGGCCCGGGCGATCGCGCAGGAGAGCCAGCGCGCGTAGGGCCCGCGCGGCCGGGCCTGCCTGGCTGGCTGGCTGGCTGCCGATGCGCGTGCATGTTGCGACGTCCCACGTGTCGATCGATGCGTGGGACGTCGCTCGTTGCACACGCATCCGGTACGTGCGCATGGTGCGACGATCCACGAGTCGAACAACGCGCACGATGTCGGAACATGCGCGCGCACGGAACGGCGAGCACGGCCCGAAGGCCGCCCACGCGCCGGGCGTGACGTAACACGGCGGCGGCGACCCGCGCCTCCCGGCAGACTGGACGCACGATGGACTGGCAGACGACCCCCGAGGACTCCGTGCCGTCCACCCTGGTGCCCGGCACCGAACTCGGCACCCTCGGCAAGCCGCCCGTGACCGGTGCCTGGCGTCCCGGTGACCACCCGGGTGCACGCCACTTCGAGTCGCTCGGCGAGCAGTGGGTGCGCGGCGGCCGCCTGCCGTCCGTGCGCGTGGCGTACGAGACGTGGGGCACGCTCAACGCGGCGCGCGACAACGCGGTGCTCGTCCTGCACGCACTGACCGGGGACTCGCACGTCACGGGTGCCGCCGGCCCGGGCCACCGCACCGCCGGCTGGTGGGCCGACGTCGTCGGCCCCGGCCGGGCGATCGACACCGACCGGTGGTTCGTGATCGCGCCGAACATGGTCGGCGGCTGCCAGGGCACCACCGGGCCGTCGTCGGTGTCGCCGTCGGGCGCGGAGTGGGGCTCGCGGTTCCCGTTCGTGACGGTGCGCGACCAGGTCGAGGTGCAGGCGCAGCTCGCCGACCGGCTCGGCATCGAGACCTTCGCGGCCGTCGTCGGCGGGTCGATGGGCGGCATGCACGCCCTCGAGTTCGCGGTCTCGCACCCGGATCGCGTGGAGCGGCTTGCGGTCCTCGCGTCGACGGCGCAGACCACCGCCGACCAGATCGCGGCGAACTCGCTGCAGCGGGCGGCGATCCAGATGGACCCGGCGTTCGCCGGCGGCGACTACTTCGAGGCCGAAGCCGGCGAGGGACCACACCGGGGGCTGTCGCTGGCCCGGCGGATGGCGCTCATGACCTACCGCGCGTCGGACGAGCTGAACAGCCGCTTTGCGCGGTCCTGGCAGAGCGACGTCTCCCCGCTCGGTGACGACGGCCGGTTCTCGGTGGAGAGCTACCTCGACTTCCACGGCAACAAGTTCACGCGGCGGTTCGACGCCTCGAGCTACGTGACGCTGACGTACGCGATGGACTCGCACGACGTTGGCGCCGGGCGCGGCGGGGTGTCGGCGGCACTCGGGCTGGTGACCGCGCGGACCCTGGTCGTGGGGATCTCGAGCGACCGGCTGTTCCCCGTCGAGGACCAGCACCGGATCGCCGCGGGCGTGCCGGACGCGCTCGACGGGGACTCCGCAGCGGTGATCGAGAGCGAGTTCGGACACGACGGGTTCCTCATCGAGCACGAGCAGGTCGGGGCACACCTGCGACGGCTGCTCGAGTCCTGAGCGGGCCCACCAGCCACCGCGGCGCGCCGAAGACCCCCCAACGGGTGGCGCGCGTGGAATGATGGCGTGGAGCTCGGCACTGACCGACGCTCGGTTTCCCGCACCGCCAGATCGTCACCAACCAGGACATCGATGGACTTCATCGCACAGGAACGCGACCGCTTGCTGCGGTCGGCGACCCGTGTCGTGGGCATCGTCTGCGCGCTCGTCAGCGTCGTGGGCATCCTCTCCGCCGCCGCCGTGCCCACGCCGCCCCTCATCGGCGCACTCCTCTGCATCGCCGCGATGATCACCGCGCTCGTGTGCTTCGGCCGCGGCGGTGAAGTGTGGTGGACCGCCGCCATCGTCGTCGCCGGGCTCGCCACGATGGTGCTGCTCTTCACCGGCGTCGAGGACTCGGCGCGACCCCTCGTCGCCAGCGCTGTCATGCCCCTGGCCGCTGGCGGGCTCTCGGCACCGCTGATGGCCCAGCGCGGGCACCCGGTCGGTCTCGGCATCACCATCGCCGGGGGCGGCGCCGTGGTGGTGCTCATGGTCTGGGGGTCGGGCTCGCTCCTGTCGACCCCGGTCAGCGGCGCACTGCTCGGGTGGATCCTGATGGCCGTCGTGGCGATCTGGATCTCGCGCAGCATCCCCCGCGTCGCCCGCCGCATCTACAGCATCGGCACCGCCCACCGCGCCGAACGGCAGGCCAGCGAGACCGAGGCACAGCGCCGCCAGGGTGCCCGGCTGCTGCACGACACCGTGCTCGCGACCCTGACGCTGCTGGCGCACTCCGGCGTCGGCGTCTCCGAGCAGGCGATGCGCGAGCAGGCCGCCGAGGACGCCCGACTGCTGCGGCACCTGCGCCTCGGTGCGACCCCGCAGCCCTCGCAGTCCGGTGACTACTCGCTCACCCGCGAAGAGGA